>JACLAC010011377.1_pt1 | contig 11044 bp, 11 predicted proteins | sample 8027881 | NCBI WGS metagenome assembly JACLAC01 (sample SAMN15725517, study PRJNA655200) | protist metagenome | isolation source: fluorescence activated cell sorting (FACS) single amplified genomes of... | place: Spain: Blaines Bay Microbial Observatory, Mediterranean Sea | collected 2016-01-19 | reverse complement strand
TATGTTTACCGGTAATTTATAACGGTATAATTTACGGAGCACCTAATACTCGTACCCGTCATGTAGCCATCGGCCAAGTTGTACAAGTAAGCAGCGAAAATCGAAAAGTAAGCAGAAAGTAAGTAGCGAGCGGCCCGAAATTTTTGGCCGTAGCACAGACTGTAAGATTACTGTAACTGTACGTACTTTAACTGTACTGCGCTTACTTTTTCCAAAAAATAAGTAAGGTAGGTAAGCATGCAGAGAGTGGCCGAAAATCGAAAAGTAAGCGCTTAGCTGCTTACGAGTACAGAAACTTGGCCGATGGCTAGTCAGATATGCCCGTACAGTACTCGTACTGTACAATGTATACAAGTATATACAGTACTGTTGCCGTCATGTCACGTACGGTACAAGTACGGTATGTCATGTATGTACTGGCAGTACAGTACCGGTACCGGTACAAGTATTATAGAGTTACATGGCCCGCGATAAGGTGAGGTGAGGTGAAGGTGAGGTGAACACAAGGAGGGGCAGGTGGTGGTGGTTTGGTCGGCTGCCTACCCTTTAATAGATTGACGAGAGGGAGGGATGGGGCTTGCGCGTGCGTGCGTGTGCGTGCGAAGTCGGGGGATGATGTGCGGGGGCAAGAGGACCGTCCGCTCGCTGATGCTTTGCTGCGTGATGTATTTGTGCAACATGCCAGTCTTGTTTGACGGCGGTTGGATATTCACGGTGAGGCCTGGCGGTCGACAAGAATCGGGTTTACGTCATGTTGGGATACAGACGGTCGCGGCCTTTCCATTTATACCATATGTCAGTCAAGAGGCGAAGGATGCGCGGAAAGATCGTATTGGTGCTATGGAAAATAGTGAAAAGGCAAACCGTCCTGGGGATTGGGTTAAAGAAGATAGCGAGGAGGAGTCCGTGGAAGAGGAAAACAGGCACCTCGTAGGCGAGAGGAAAGACAGTCAAATGGGTAACCACAACCAAAACCGTTTTGCCGCAGATGACATAGACGCAGATAACATAGACGCAAGCAGGGATCGTGAGAGCATCCACAACGATGACACAGAAATGATAGAGGAGGACGATGTGGAAGAGAATGGCAAACACCTTCGCAGGCGTAGCACTCGTAGAAAACGGACGAAAAAGCGCTTTTCTGGACACGACAACGGCGACGAGACCTCCTTTCTCATGGTACATCTTGCCTCTCCGCTGATGTTCGGATTCTTATTTGGTTTTATAGGCGCGATTCCAGTCGCCGGGCCCACGGCAGCGACCGTGTTGAAATATGGCCTGGAACAACTCTACCGAGAAGGCCGTCTGGTCGCCCTCGGCTCGTCCTTGGCCGAGAGCACGTATGCAGGGATCGCCTTCTGGGGGTTCACCACCTTTATGGCTCAAATGCAGTGGATCTTCCCCATTGCAAAACTAGTAGGCGGGTTTGTCTTGGTTTTGCTTGGCGGCATGTTTATGCGGTACGAACACTCATCGAACACCGCGATGAAAACTGGCAAGGGTGCCGAGGTACGAGTATATATACTCACAATGTGGCATCAGAATTTACTAACATAACCGTGCGTAAACAACCCTTGCGGCAGGATTCTCATGACAAAGACCAAGGAAAAGGTCGCGCCGCTTTCCTGATGGGATTCACTATTAGCGTCGTCAATCCGGGTTTCTTGGCTACGTATAGCGGGGCAATCACCACCGCTCACGGAACTGGCATGCTCATGTTCTTCACTGGGGCACCTGTGCTCTTTGGACTCGGGGTGTTCAGTGGGATAAACATGTGGTTTTTCATTTTATTGCACCTTTTGAAGCGTAACCGTTCTCGATTCAGCAAGAAGTCACTGGAATTTTTCATCAATGTCATGGGAGGGCTCCTCTTTGTTGGTGGCGTGTTTATGTTACTCAGCAGTGGCAGATATATAGCGCAGGTTCTGGGACTCACCGAATAGATCCTAGACTACTTTAGCCAAACCTTTTATGGTTAAATTAAAATTGTGTTTCCTTTCTTAATTGGATTCTTAGTATTTCTTTCTTTTACTTTACAAACATTTTGAGGCAGGGAGAATGTGTAGCCGAAACCAAAGCCTGTCCCCTCTTCCGAACGAACCGAGACAATCCATTATTAGATCAGTTTGGGATTGGCTTAACTTTAAAATGGAGATTAATGAGACTGAAGACCAAGGATTTCAAGTCTTGTACAAAATAATAAAACACGCGCATTCCTTCTGGGTCTTCACTATCTTGGACATCTAAGATCGATCCAATCTGCGTATGTGACATATCATAAAGTAAAAAAAGCAGAAGGCGGTTGGTCAGCTGTGCGTGGTGGAGGTAACAGAAAACGTGGACTTTCTGCACGAAAACGAGAGCACGTTACCTTGGCGCAATTAAAAGACACGTGTGTAGACCCGTATTTAATTTCCAACTCTTGGCATCCATCATCATCCGGCATTGGCCAGTTGCTGTCGTCTTCAGCCATAATCTCACTGTCCTCCACTATACGAGCAACCTATCGGCGACACAAGTGTATAAAGTGGTATGTAGAAGATGGTGGTGTGAGCCTCACATGACAACTTATGAGAAGATAACATATATCAATAGCCGCAGCCGTAGCCGTAGCCGTAGCCGTAGCCGCAGCCGCAGCCGCAGCATCTTTTTCATGTTGATTTCTTTCCATTGTATTCTTACCTCTTCCAAAATGCAAGTGTTCAAGATGACTTCCTTGCGGATGAGCTGTGCACTCTTATACTTGGAATTGTTTTCGTACCTCAGCTTGCCATTCGGCTGGAACTCGAACCGCATGAACTCGTGGCCAAACTTTCCCTTGTGGCCAACGTAGTATCGCACGTAGATGGCTGAACTTGCAGCTGCGCCCGCGGTGGCTGCCGATGTTGCTGTGGTCGATGATGTTGCGGCTGCAGTTGCAGACATGGACTCGCTCGCCATTTGTGCCATCACGACTGTTGCTGCTATGCTTCCCCGAGCTGTGTGATGGTGATGGTGTCCGTCTGTCCTAATACAGTACTGACACAATTATTGCTTGCAAAATCTACATTTTCATCGATAATTCATTCTAGATAATATGAGGGCATTTTAAATGTTTATATATATAAATATATATTATATATGGTATTTTACAAAAGGTTTTTTTTATCATATCAGTTCGAAGATGATGATAGTTACGATTTTTGAGGAATTAATTAATTATGTTTTTGAAACGATTGGATTGTGATAACGGTACAGTAGTAGAAACTGTCCTCTGTTGTACTGTAGTAAAAGGTACGTAATAAATAATGACGACTGTATTTGGATGTCGAGATAGACTTTGCTTCTGCTTTGTTTAAATTCATCCCTTGATTAACCTACGTGAGACAACTTTATCCTTTAGCAAGGAGATGGTTAAGGGCAGGGTCTAGCTGGCGATAAGTTATGGAGGATGGGACAAGTTATAGGCATGGAGTGTATCCTATGGAATGGAATAGAAGATGAACTTCTCTAAAAGAAAGGCAGACAAGAAAGTGAAAGGAGAACGTAATGAAGAAACAATGCGCTCTACTATTGGCTGCGCCTCGTCATTGTGTGGCAGCGCAGCGAATCTATGTCAAATTAGCAAATCTTGGCACGCCGTTTTCACCCGATTGCCACAAAGCAAGGTCGTCGAAAATTAGTTTGCACAGAATCTCCCGATACCGGCCGTGCAGTTGGTAAGCCATCCATAAGGGTCTATAGAAAAGCAGGCAAGCAAGAGAAGGAGCATGCAAGCAGCGATTTCGGATGTACTTCATTAGATGAGCCGAGTCAACCGCTGCATAGTCTACATATTGTTTATGAACCAGCATTCCTGCTGAGTTCTCTTAAAAATTCGCTGTTTGATCAAGCTCTATTCTGCACACCTGTGCCTTAAATTTTTCCCCCGGTGGTTGAAGGTGATAAAGTCTGGTGTGCTCATTTGCACGTCTGCCGGCTTATTTGCCAAATCAGCCTAGCATAAAAAGAGGGAGCGCGATCTCGTTTAGAAAATGAATATAAAGGAACGGAAGGCAAAGGGAAACAGACGAAGGAAAAAGGAAATCGCACACTCAAACATTTGCAAAGGAGAGAAAAGGATACGCGCCCGACCGAAGCGGTGTTCCTCTTGTATGCACATGACAAGCTCGTATGCATACACGCATATATTCGTAGTTCAAAACATTCACACACTCGCGCACTAACCTTCGTCATTACATTCTTGAAATCCCCCCCAAGCAAAATACCTACTGCCACCAAAGCGACCGCGAACGCGCATTCTAAGACAACGTCTTGCGGCACGGACCCCACAGGCACCGGTTTTCCCGTGGTGGCCTTCACGTAACTGTTGTAATGCACAAGCGAGTAGGCCGCATGCAGGATCACCAGCAAGCCCCCCCACTGTATGTTGGAACCCAACGTCATCTCCGCAATCGAATTGTACCGTCAGATCAGATCAGATCAGATCAGATCAGATGAGATCAGATCAGATCAGATCAGATCAGATCGGTCGAGTAGGTCAGAACCAACTGATGATGCAAGCAAGCAGCAGCAGCAGCAGCAGCTACACGTGACTGACTGACTGACTCACCGCCAATGAGCTACAGTATGCGGATCAGCGATTTCAGATTGATTTGTATGATTTGCGTCTTCGGTTTTCGGCCTATTTCGGGCGCTCGGCCGCACCACCAACCTGAGCGACCAGGCAACTACCGGTAAAATATTAACGGTAAAATTAAAGCACCTTTCGACGGGGCAACCTCGTACGGTACGAGTACTGTACAAGTACAGTAAGCCTTACTAGTACGTACGAGTATACAGGTACTCGCCAGTACTGTATTTGTAGTCTACAGTACACCGCCCGTACTAGTACTCAGTACGCCGTACTCGTACTGACGCGTACTCGTAAATCAGTTCGAGTGGCCAGACAGACTACTGCATTACGGGTACTGCACTACTGCCAGTACTCAGTACTCTACATACTCGTACTGTACAAGTACAGAAAGTACTGTACTTGTACGTACAGTACGAGTACCGTAGTCTATTACTCGTACTGTACGAGTGGCCACTGCCAGTACAGAAAGTACTCAGTACTGATTTACGAGTACAGGTGCTTACTCAGTCAGTCGCCATACTGTACTGAGTACCTGTAGACTGGCGGAAAAGAAAATAATAATTATTTTAATAATTCCAACGGATCTAACGATTCTAGGGGAGACCTGGTACATTTTGCACCCAACGAGACAGTCCCTATGGCCAAATACTAAATTAATTTTATTAATTTACCAAACCAAACCAAACCAAACGATCAGTCATCAGTCAGTCAGTCAGTAGGATTGGGGATTTTGGAGGGGGGAGGAATCATCTCCATTTTTTTCCACTCCAGCGAACTCCAATGGAGGGATTTCTACCGCAAAAACCAACCTCATCAATGCATACAAAACGAAAACTCCCATACAATTTTGAAATTATATGGTGTTTGTCGCCCACGTCTGTCTTTTTTATAAAAAACGGAGGGGATTTCGTCTCACTGGGATTCCCCTCCATTTTCCCCAGCGATCCCCTCCTAAATCCCCTATCTATGCAGGGATGGCCCAATTCCTGGGATTATTTTTCCCCCCATTTTTTTCTGGCCTCTATTTGTCTCACTGTAAAGTTATATAATTTTAATTAATTTTATCTTGATGTATGGTTATTTATAGTTACGAACGTAGCAGAGATTGTTGTTTGTACAATAAAGGGGTATTCCCAGTATTTTTTCCCCTGGGAATCCCAGTATTTACACACAAAAAAATCCCAGGAATTGGGCCATCCCTGAGGCTACTACAGTATGCCTAAATCATATCATCAGTCAATACTGTACAAGTACTGTAGTACTTGCCAGTACGACGAGTAGTAGTATATATTATATATATAGTAGTGGACTACTAGACCTAGTAGCGACACAATGCCGGGGCAAAGGCGGGACCATCGTCAAGCTCAGAGGGAGCGGGGCAGGAGGGACATCGCCAGTCCATCTCCGGGAAAGCATGGCTACCGCAGGGGGTACCGCAGCAAAGAGAGCAAGCGGCACAGGCAAAAGATGATAAACTTGCAAAAGCGAGAACGTCTGCGCGAGATTCTCATTCAGAAACTCAAGAAAAAGTTCGGAAAGGGACAGGTACGTGCATTGTAAGACGGCCCGCGCCGCGCCCACCACGCTGCTGTTCCCACCCCCTCGTCGCCAAAATCTCACATCTTCGTTTCCCGTTCTCCTCTTCCCGTTTCTCTTTATCAGCGTGAAAACGCGGCCATCACGAGAATAATCAACGATGCGGTCGTTATGCTAGTCAAGCGAGATAAAGTGAGCAAAAGCGATCTGAGCAAGTTAGAACGAGACGTCTACGCCTCGATAAAGAAGCTAGTGAAGGATGCCCGTGCTGCCAAAAGAGCAAAAGAATCGAAGGTCCCTAAATTAGGCCAGAGCGCAAGCCTACCCCAAATAAAAAACCCACACCAGAAGATGCCGGAATCGAAGGAGGCGGAGGACCAGCTTGGTCCCCTTAACAATTCGACGGGGCTGGGGTTGTTTGGTTCTTCCTCGTTGAACACTGGGCGCAGCATGCAATCTAGCATGAGCGTGGGCTCTATTCTATCGGGCGACGACGAATGGGCCATGATCTCGCGGTACCAAAAATTCAAGTACGACGACGAGAAGGTGGCTCTTCTGAAAAAGAAACGAGAAAAAAAACTCCAATACAAGCGAGATCTGGAAAAGCAAGTGAGCGAGAAACGAGCTCGGCTAAAGAAGGCTAACGATTCGTGGAACCACTACACCAAGCAAAACGACGAAGCTGCCGCCGAGTGGATGAAGGAGCAACACGCAAAGGCCGAAGGCATTCGCAACGAACACGTAAGAATCAAGAGAGCTCGAGATAAGCAGCTGGATCACATCCGGCGACAGCGTGAGCAAGAGAAGGCCGAAAAGAAAAGATACGAAACCAATTTGATAGGGCAGATGCAGAACGAATTAAAGAAAGCTAAAGTCAGTGAGGTGCGGCAACGGGAACGAGACAAAATCCGAATGAAGAATTTCTTAGCTGGCAATGCGGAAGTGAAGAAGCGAAAGGAGGAGGAACGATTGCGAGAACGAGAGAATGACAAACGACTAATGAAAGAATACGCAGCTATGCTTGATAAACAGGCTGCTGAACGAGCCAACAGATTCAAAAAAATCAATGACAAGCAAGGCCTGTTCACAGAACAAAATCTAAAAGCGCGTGAAAAAGAGTTCGAACGCAAGAAAAAGGAACGCGAACGCGCGGACAGGGAATATAGAGAGGAAAAAGAAAAGGTGGAGAGGAAAGCACGAGAAAAAGCAGAGCGTAAACGGCGTAATCGAGAGGAAAGCAATGCCTTTTTGGCAAAGCAAAGAAAAGAAAAGGAAGACCGCCGAAGAAAAGAAAAAGAATTTGCCGCAGCACTAGCTGAAAAGGCCCGCTTAAAGGGGCTCGAAAACCAGAGGAAGGCCGAGGAAGAAAAAGAAGCAAGGAAACGGAAGAATCTAGCATACAAACGCAGTCTAGAGCAGCAGATTCAAACGAAGCAACGAATACGGATGCAGCAGCACGTCAATGCAGGCAAAAGTCCAAACTTGAAGATGGACAACACTGAAAAACTGATGAACAAGCAACTGTTGAACAAAATTGAAAGGTTTGTAATAGAAAAAGGTAATAGTCCAGGTAGTTTGGTTTCTTAATTTTATCAAAAATTGAGATAGACATCATTCATCTAGGTTTCTTCTATACAAAACACCGATCTGCCAACGTTGCCCCTGCCCTTACTCCTAATTTTGGAAACTTTGTCGCCGAAGACTTTCCTCCTGCTTTTTTCTTTTTCTTCTTTTTCTTCCGAGGAGATGTTTCCTTGCTACGTCCTGTAGTTTTCTTAGTTTTTGTCTGCTTATCCCCCGCTATAACCATCTTTTTACCTTCATTAAGAACAGATTTAGCATCTAGGATGTTGACATTCATACCCGACGCCCCGCCCTCTTGAAACAATGTGTTATTGCGATGGTGATGGTGGTGGTGATGGTGATGGTGGTGATGGCCGCCAAGTCCACCACTTTTTGGAGAATGCTCTGCTTGGTGCTTGAGTCGGTGGTGACGCCTTCGACGTTGCGCAATTAACATACGGCTCATCCTTTTCATCGTTCCTCTTTCTGGCGGGTTTTCTTCAACTACGAGTTGAGAATCATCTTCATTGAATGCCCTTTCCTCTTCTCTCCCTTGTACAATATCGTCCAAGGCGTCCAAGGCATCCGATACTGCAAACTGTTCTTTGTGATTATCTGCCTGCTTAATCAACGAATCAACTATATTGGTCCGGACTGCTTCATCACACATTCGGTCAATTGCAGCAAGTGCTTTTTCACGCCGATCCCCAAGTTTGATCATTCGTTTTAGCAACAGTGTCTTTCGTAGCTCATTGTCTGCTTGCTGCTGCGTCAGCTCTTTGGCATCGGAATACACGCGTATATTTGTTTTATTGCGAGAGAGCTCCTGCAGTTGCTTTTTGTTATATTCGTTGAGCTCGACATCCAAATCAGATTTTAATGACACAATCGATGTATTCATTCCGTTTTCTTCCTCTTCGTCGCAGATTTCTTCGAGCACTTCCGCTTGCAAAACTAAGGCTCTGCAACAAATGGTTTGTAGTTGATCAGCAAGTGATAAAGCCTCGCCATCGCTTGCACTCGTCGATGGCTGAGGCGAGGGTGTTTTCGGTTCGGCCAGTGGCTGTCCAAAAGTATATGCGTCCTGCAGAACGACAGTCGCCGATCGATTTATTTGTCGCTCCCCTGTGGCACTGTCAAGTAACTGCTTGAGAGCCACCATAGCTTCATTAATCTTAACAACTACAACTTGATTATCTAGATACCGCGATCTCTCTTCATCGAGGCAAGATTCGGTATGGTGAAGCTTGTCGTGCAATTCGGTTTCTTTTACCAATACGGCTCGTTTCCCTTCATTCTGAAGGTCCGCTTCAAAAGCGAGATGAGCCACGCGCAATTCCTCCTTCAACTTCGCATTTACATCCTTAGCTTTGGCAAGGTGCTTTTGTTGCAGACGTAAATTTTCTTCTAGCTGCCGGATCGGATTTGTTTCATGATTGTGATACAAAATAAATTTGTCAACAAACTTCGTGAGATCGCATATCCCTGTGACCGATTTCACCATTTCAAATTTCTTTTCCAGCGAATCAATGTGGTTGTCTACCGCGCGAACTTCTTTTTCTTGTCGTTTGTGTTTTATTTTGCCCGCCAAAAGCTTGGCCACTAACTTAGCCTCTGCTTTGTCATCCATGTCCCCCGTGTCTTTGTGGTGTTGCTCTTTTTTTTTACGCTCGTGTCTATGGTGTGCATTGATCATACTCTTCCGAAGACTAAAAATGTGATCGACCTCTTGCATTTTTGCTTTTTGAAGCCGCCGAAGAGTGAAAATCTTTCGTTTCACTCCCTTCAGTTCATCCAGCACTTCTTTGTGCTCTTGTTGCACTTCTTGCCGCTGACGAGTTGATACATTATAAACACGAGCGATGCCTTGCCCATCGGCTTTGTCAGATTGCGCATTGCATTCCCAGGTCCTCCATCCATGAATACAGTCAAGGCGATCTGCATTCCGACGAGCTTAGCACCGACGATAAAGTAGGGCGTGAGCGTGATGCCGTATGCCTCACATAAGTCCGATTGCGAATGGTTTGTCAGCAATACGGCAGGTCCCATCCGAGCAAATTTGGCCTCCACGCTATTATCATCACTTTCGATCGTAAATCCAAGCACGAAAAGCATAATGGGCAGACCGTACAAGATACAAACTCCACCTGCTTCAATAGATCCTTGTTTGAGCCCTTCGAGAGGGTTGTTATCAGAGGCTGCCGCGGCATCATCCGCGTTGCCGTGCGTCGCCGGCCTGTTGCTCGCATCTTGCAATGGGGTGTAACCCTCCTCCATAATTGACTTGTGTACGTTCGAAGGCGATGAGCGATTGTGTATCGCGATCTGATGAGATACTGAGTTGATCCTGCTGTCGAAGTTCTTATCCACGACCGGTCGACCAAATTTACCGTCAAAAGATCTCGCTGAAAGGCAGTCTTAAATGCGGGAGTTACCCTGGAACAGCTTCGACAGCAAGCCACTGATGGAGTTCTAAGTACTCAGTACAGTACGGAGAGCTACGCTCCATCTATTTGATGGTGTTAAATCAAGTATTGTTCGTTACAAGATATGCGTAGAGACCTGTTACATCGAAGACGGGATTTCAGGTGTGTGCATGCCAGACGAAATTCTATAGCTTGTGCGGTGGTGATATGTATGCATGATATATGACTGATCATCGTTCTCCGTGAGCATCAGGTATCATTGGCATTTAGAAATGACAACTTTTGTACAGGCTAAAATTAGCCTAAAAGTACAGTATAATATTTTAGGGAGCCCATACTTTCGGGAATGTGTGGTTTTTACCGTTTTCACGGTATTTGAACAATGTTCAAATTAGTTAGGGAATTACTAGTATACTCAGTACAGTGGTGAAACATTGATTTGAATGACACTCCCATACTGTACATTTTGAGCTCGAATGTTGCCATGCACGCTCAAAATGTATGGGACTGTAACTATAAATGTACCGGCACCGTGATGAAAGCCGAAATGCTAGCGGATGGCGAACGAGTACGGTACAGGTACGGCCGCAAGTGAAGAGATGAGATGAGGCCATCCCGATCACGATGACGATGACGATGACGATCTTCGTGAATGTTGGACCCCGCTGTTGATGTGACGGCAACCTAGACGGCGGTGGGTTGTGCATGTCTATATGTCTATATGTCTATATTTCTGTTATTGTGAGAAATGAAGCCATCCTCATTTCGTCCGCACACCGGCCCGCTGCGTGATCTTCGGCAGATCTTCGCGCAAGCGGTCCACAAGGCCATCCTTGAATGCTCACCCAAAAACCGTGCGCCCTCTATGGCGGCCGTCTCGAATACGAGAGATCCGGGTGAATTG
>JACLAC010000289.1_pt1 | contig 11047 bp, 8 predicted proteins | sample 8027881 | NCBI WGS metagenome assembly JACLAC01 (sample SAMN15725517, study PRJNA655200) | protist metagenome | isolation source: fluorescence activated cell sorting (FACS) single amplified genomes of... | place: Spain: Blaines Bay Microbial Observatory, Mediterranean Sea | collected 2016-01-19 | reverse complement strand
ATATTCCTGAGATTGAGCATTGAGTGTAGTATTTACCACGGGAAGTAAAATTATTATAACTTAGATTTTAACCATCTCTATTTCATATTATGATATACTCTACAACTGTACAATGTATCATCTGACTTCGATTTTAGTGAGAGATAGATATGATATTAATATTGGCTCAAGCACTGTATTCTTTGGAGAGTAGGAATTGTTAATGAGTAGGAAATACGAATTCGTAAAAATTAAAATACCGCGTACATTTGATCTTTAGTACGAATTCGTAATTAAATATATTATTTTTTATATATATGATACATGATACTGGATTCAGACCTACTTGTGCTTATAGAGTATTAGCTTGCGGCGGCGCATGAGAGCTTTATTATTAGTAGGATAGCATATTATTCTTGCGATTGAGTATTGAGCATATATATATTACTTAACACGAGAAGTGTAAAATTTTTATAACTATCATATCATACGATAAAATACAAATATGATATAATAACATAATATTTTAAATGTGTATATTACTTCGTATATATTAAATATATATAAAAAATTTACGTCATAATATTTTTTCTTGGCTTTTTTTTTGTTTTTTTATACAAAACATGTGTGCGCGTGTAATTTTAAAAAAAATATATTACACAACGCGCACACAAAAACAAACACGCACATTTTATTATTTTTATTCATCATCTTCACTTGAAGAGTCATCGCCCATACCGAGTGCAGCAAATAAATTTGAAGCTTCTTTTACAGGTTTTTTTTCCACTACATTTGTTTTAGGTTTATTGTTGTTTTTAATATTTTTTGTTTTTGCAACACCTCGTGATGATTGACCTTTATCATTACGATTCCTATTATTATTATTATTATTATTATTATTATTATTATTGTTGTTGTTGTTGTTGTTACGTCTGTTCCTGACGCCATCTTTTCTTCGACCTCCTTTATCATCATTACGTCGATCACCTCCACGATTATTATTATCGCGATTTTTCCTACCACCACGTTTTCTGCCACCACGCGATTTACCCTTCTCTTTTGGTTTTTTTACTCGCTCAGGCTTTTTTACAACTTCAAAACCGTCATCATCATCATTAACATTGTCACCTGTTGGTTGAGTATTGTCTTTATTCGTGGTATCACTAGACAATGTTTTCTCATTATTTTCACTTCCATTATTAGCCTTCGTTGTTGTATCGTTATTATCATTTTTATCACTACTATTGGTAGTTTGACGTGGCTGTTGCGGCTGTTGCGGTGGCTGTTGTTGGTTGTTATGCTGTTGTTGCTGCTGCTGTTGACGATTTGATCTATTATTGCTACTATTGTTTGATTGATTTTGGCTACTTTTATCAATTGCGACTTTAACTTTAATTATATTACCACCAAATCCTTTCCCTGATAAAGTCAATGCATGTTTCATAGATTCAAGAGTACCAAATGTAACAAATCCCCAACCTTTTGAATTTCCATTCAAACGTTTAATTTCGATATTTTGTACATCGTCTCGATCTTCCATAAAGAAATTTGGTATATGATGTTCCATACAATCTAACGGCAAATTGGATATGTGGACTTTAAACGGCGGATTTGTTGGTAATGGCGTATTTTCAAAAGAAGGTCGACGTTCTTTGTTGGAATAAAAATTATTACTATTATTATTACCACGACGATCGTTGCCATATCCACCACCATTGCGTCTCCCATCATTGTTGTAACCACCACCACCACCACCACGCCGATCGTTTGCATACCTCTGATTGTTGCCATTGTTACGATCATTCCAACGTGGGTTGTTATTATTTCCATACCTGTTATTACGATCGTTGTTGTTGTTGTTGTTGTTGTTGTAATTATTGTTGTTACGGAAATTTCCACCGCCTTGTTGACGTCCACCACGTCGATCGTTTGGATACCTTTGATTGTTATTATTGCTATAATCACGACGACGATTATCATAATTATTTTTGTTGTTGTTGTATCTATTGCTGTTCCTACTATTGTTGTTCCTATTGTTATAATCGTCGCTATTACTATTACTAGTATCATCAAGATTTTTCTCCACTACTTCTGGTAAATCACCGTCATCTTGTGGTCCATATTCTGGTGTCATACCATAATCTTTTTCTGGTGAGCTATTTTCTTCTTCCTCCATAGCTTCATCACCCCAACTTAACATGCTCGCCATGTTTGTTTTCGTTGTTGCTTCTTTGTTATTCCTGTTGTTGTAATTATGATATATAAACGTATGGTTACAATCTTTTGATCATGTAACTATTTGTATTTTGTGTCTGATGTCTATATTTATGTTCTTTTAGTTGTTGTATCTATACAATTAGTACCGTATACAATGTGTTTTTGTGACTATTTTTAATGGTTGGTAAACATGAATTAGTATGGTAATAGTATTATGTACATTTGAAGACTAATGCACTAATCACTTTGCAAGTATGGCCATAATAATGTTATATTGGGTGGTTGCTATTACTAGATGGTATCACACTGTACCACCATTACACAGGTGGTAGACGACTACGCAATGTAAAAACTACAAACAACCAATGTAAAACAAATTAACAAATTAACACTATTTTGTATACTGCTATTTTGATAGGTCGCCGTTTATAAACTAACAGCACACTTAAGTGTAAGACATGTTGGCTTACCTCACTCAGACGAAGTGTATGTATTCTTAGAGTAATTGTATGTTCCTAGTTAATATTATTTCTATTTATTATGTTATATGTATTATTATGTATATATGTTATTTAAACCTTAATATTTATATTGTATTGTAATATTATTATTTGTTAATGTTTCCTCTTTTTAAGTTATTTGTCTGTTTTTTAGTAAGAACCTATTAGTAAGAATGTTTTTTAGGGATTTTGATGCTATACATGTGTATATTCCTCCTTGTATCTTGGCTCGGCCATATGTGCACATCCCAGAATATTATTTCAAATTAAGAAAAAGGAAAATTCGTTAAATATATATATATACGTCCTTTAGACAACATCAATATCTCAGTAATTATATTCTTTTGTAGAGAGGTAGTCTCCACTAGTGTTGCAGCAAATTATTTACTCAAATGGCAACTGTAAAAAAACTAGTACAGGAGACACAAGAAGAAAAGGCTGCGAGAGAATTGGCGGAGTACAAGCTATTGCTAGCAGAAAAAGATTATCGTAGGACTAAAACCTTTATGCTCGCATGTTATACTGGAAATGTTGAAAAGATTATTGAATGCATGAAGGAAAATGTCAATGTTGATGCAGGTGATGAACGAGGTCAGACTGGATTGTTTTATGCAATATCTTCAGGTCAGCCTAATATTGTCAATTATCTATTGGATGAAGGGGGGGCAGAGATAGAATGGGTTGATAAAAAGGGTACCAGTAAGTTTTTCTAACTTTTTTATATCTTGCCTTTGAACTTTATATTTGTATAGATAAATTAATATAAATTCGTAAAAAACTGTTATTTTACTAACGCGAAATTGATATTTATTATTATTATTATCATTATTATTGAATGCAATCTATATCTAGCCCCATTAATATTTTCCGCAAAAACATGGCAACCGAGTTGTATGGAGGTTTTGTGTGAATGGGGATGCAATGTCAATGCCACGGATTATAAAAATAATACAGGTTTGCATTATTTGGCAAAAAAACAAGAATCGAATCAACCTTCCGCAATCTATGAATACAAACTGAAACGTTCAGCGTTCGGTACGCGTGCAGAGCAAAAAGATTATAAAAAGTTTGCACGGTTGTACATCAATGCAATAGAAAAGGTGAAACAAATGGAGGAGGAAACAAATAAAATATTGTTGGAGGATGAAGAGGGGGATAAATGGATGAAGGAGGAAGGCAAAAATCCAACAGATGACACGAGTAAAAAGCATGACGATCTTTCCAAAGAAACTAATACGATAGGTACAAGTGACGTAGCCGATTGGGAAGATAAATTTGATGATAAAGAATACCATATTGAAGATGATATGTCAGAGGAACAAATTTTGAAGTTACTAGCCGATCAAGCGAAGGTTGAGGCAGAGATTTTTGATCCAATAGACTGTTTAAGAATACTTAAGAAAATTCATAGAGATGATTTATTTGTCTTGTTCAAGGAGAAGGATAAAAACATAGAGTCATACATTAATATTGCGACGGATTCGATATACGATTTAGATAGTGATAGAAAAGTAGAAGTCTTGTTTCAACTTATCTTAAACCTATGTGATTTACGGTATTTGCAATTGAAATTTTTGAAACCATATGAAAGATTGAGATTGTCATCAAGATATACACCAGCAATGGAATTAACTTCAGTGGAACTAATTAAGCAAAACGTGCTTGATCAAGAGGATATGTCTCAATTAACGGAATATTCGGTAGTAAGTACTTCCTTGTCTGCACTTTGTATTTGTCGCCGATGCGCGCCTTACCGCAATTTAGAAGTAGTGTAGCAGCAGACAAATTAGAGAAGGGTATCGAGTACTTCTCTTTGGTAATTTCTCTATAGAATATTTGTTTCTAACTTTGTACATTTTTTTTTTATTTTGATGAAATTAGTTTTGCTTTTTAGGTTGTGAGTTTTGTTTTTTCCTATATTATAAAAGTTCTTCATTCTTCAGTAACAAGCTAACAGTATTTTCAAATCCCCTTTATATATATATGCGTGTGCTAAACTACACAAGTACAACCGTATTATGGAAAAATGCGAAAACACAATTTTGATTACGCAAGTGCTACACGGGTTCAGTTGAAAGCATATGGTTTTGATTTGACTGATACATTAAGATATTTGTTATTTTGCAAATTAAGAAATATCCAATTGCAAAGCTATTTTGAGATTCCTGTTTACGGGAGAAAAAATACAAGAGCAACATTGAACGTAGATGAATTTTTACTTTATGACGAAGCAATACAAGCAAAGCTTGAACCACAAGACCTTTGTAGGTTAGTCGCTCTGGTAGGCTTAGAAAAACTAAAACTTGCTGAGTATTATCATCGAATAGATAAAGCTGTTTACAACGCTGTACCGCAAGAAATTCCATATTTTACCACCTATGATGTAGAAGAACGTATGAACTGGAAAATAGAAAAAATAAATAGATTGTACGTCTATATGTGTCTCCTTAATATTAAATTAGAACATAAATATGGAAAATTCGTTAGTGCCGGATATCAAAAAATGGAATATTTCAAGATGGCAAATGAACAAGATTTAACAGATATGACGCTTACATCTGAGGAAATCGAAACGTTTACAAAGTCATACCTGCTTTGCCCTGCTACTAATATACTGGTCAAATATGAGTTACTAAACTTAAATGCAAAGGATGATGCGGGTTGCACGCCATTGCATTGGGCTGCAAGAAACAACAATGCTGACGTTTGCAGATCGTTGTTGAGAGCTGGTTGCGAGAAAAATCCAAGCGACAACATGCGAAGAACACCACTACATTTAGGTAAGTCGATTTCAACTAAACCAATCTCATAGTCATATCTTTATTAACATAACCTATTTCCATGCAATAGCAGCGATTGGAAATTCGCCAAATTGTGTTCGTGTTTTAATATTGGCCAAAGCAAAGAAAAATCCGCGGGATCGAAGTTTAAATACACCAATAATGGTATGTACACACAATACACCCATGTACGGTAACTTATTTGAAATTAATATCATACACAAGTCTGACTAGAATACCCTAACATTTATATTTATACCCCTCTTTATATATATTATGTCATTCACAGTGTGGAGCTAAATATAACTCTGTTGATGCAGTCTTGCAATTGTGTAAAATGGGCTGCAACAGCTCCTTTGTAAATCGCATTGGCGAGACTGCAAAATCTATGGCAGAACGGTTAGGTAATGACCTTTGCAAAGAGGCGATTGATAATTACACTGGTGAATATGACACTGATTCAGACGAAGATGATTTTTTTCAATGAAATTTCGTGTTTCTTTTTTAATCACATACATACTTTATTAATATTTTAATTCGTACGCACACACAATTTCTAAAATTTATTAATATATACGATGGTTAAATTCTTCGTAAGTTATTTATTAATATATATATATAAATAAGAGAATTTTTAATATCTATCTCAAACTATTTTCTATAATATTTCTTTTGAAAAGTAGGAATTATCATGAGTAAATTAGACGCAGAGGTAACAACTTCTAGCCTGGCTAGAGCTAGAAGTATTTGCCTTCTGAGAGGTTAGCACTGCGTACCAGGTAAATATTGAAATATGTACATCAGACATCCTGGACATCGTCAGATCAACCCTTTATAATAAAAACATTACAGGTATGAAGACAATTTGGAAATTTGAAAAGAAACATACATATCATTAATAAGAATATAAATATAGATATAGATACAGATATATACTGACGACATATTAAAATTTATTTACATTTGTAGCATACAGTCAATTCTTAACTTGTATTGCGTTAAATATTTTGATATTTGCCACACCCCAAAAAAAAAATTATTTACAACAACAATGATGAAAATCAACATTAATACAACACTATTATTATTATTATTAAATATTGCAACATTTGCAATAGCAAGTGCTTCTTCGTTTACTAACCACGATAGCAATCATATGTTCCAAATAGTTATTGGATTACCGCATCGAAATGAAATGATATTTGAATCTAAATTTTGGAAAATTTCAACCCCAGATAATAAAGAATATTTAAAACATTTATCAATTAATGAAATCAAAGATATTATTGGTGCATCAAAAGATACAATTAACAAAGCAAAAGATTTTGTTGCTAATATACTTCAATGTATACCAAATTCAATAGAAATAAATTCTTTGAATGATGTTCTTACTGCTAGTTGCAATAATTCTAATAGTAGCAACGTATGGAGTCAAAATGGTTTACCATTGGAAAAAATATACAATCAAAAATACGATTTCATATTAAGACGTGATGAATATAATGATAAACGCAACACACAAGAAAAAGGGAATAAACATGATATCATGCGGGAAAACAAAAAGATAAATAATTCACAAGGTAGTGGTTATTCTATTGGTAATCAAAAGAAAGCATATGGGATACCAGTTGATCTAGTTGCGACAAATGAAACAACATTACAAATGGTATGGGGACCCGGTACATTTGGATATTCTGAGGATCAATTAAGGGAATTAAAAGCATCACAAGTTCCTTTATTAAATTTATCAAAAGTTCATTTTGATACAAAAAATCATGGGACACCAGGTGGAGATAACTGGGTAAGTAATACAGATGTATATATATTATATACAACAGTATATATATATATGTATACACATATGACATTTGTATACAATTTATGATACATATCTAATAAAATGTTCCATCTCTAACGGTATATCTAAATCTATACATACATTTACATGCATGCATTACGGTCGTTTTTTATTGAAAACAAAAAAAATCAGGGTGAAGGTAATCTTGATGTTAGTATGATTACATCATTTGGTTTAAATGTTGAAACACTTGTTAGTAATACAAATACATCCTCAAGCACCGAAGAAGGAAATGGCTTTGGGCAAGCGCTTTTAGATTTCATAACTGAATTATCAGGTCGTGAAAAAATACCACAAATTTTAAGTATTAGCTTAGGGAGTTTATCTGCATATAGTTGCGATTTATTGTGTAAAAAAGCAGTTGAAAAAGGATTTGAATTAGCAAAATGCAATGATTTCTTACAAGATCAAAGACAAGTATGCATGTTTTTAAGTCAAGATCAAGTGAAACGAATCAATGCTGCATTTCAAGTATTAGGCAGTCGAGGAACTACAATCTTTGGTAGTAGTGGCGATGGTGGTTCACATTTCAGCTTTGGTCCTTTCAGTGGTGGTGGAGAATTAGGAGCAGCATTAAACGATATTTCATGCAACTATAACATGCCTGTATTCCCAACAACAAGTCCATATGTAGTAAGTGTTGGTGGTACGGATTGGGGTGGATTTTTCCCTTCTCCAACAAATAAACCAGAAGCTTGGAGTGGGTCTGGTGGTGGATTTTCATGGCAGTTTGACCGACCAGATTATCAAGTTGAAACGATTGAAAATTATATACAAAAAATGAATGCCAGTAGTAATTTTCCATCTGCAAGTTCGTATAACAATGTTGGAAGAGGATATCCAGATATTGCTGCTGTGAGTGTTGATGGGACAAGTCAAAGTAGTCCAACGATGGCCGGAATTTGGTCTATGATAATTGATCATAGGCTAAACAAAGGTTTACCACCGCTCGGCCATTTAGGCCCACGATTATATCAAGTAAATGAAAAATTTCCAGGAGAAGCCTTTTATGATATATTAAAAGGCAATACGAAAACAAGTTGTGATGTTGGTTTTAGTTGCACTAATGGATGGGATCCAGTAACTGGCTTTGGTAGACCAATATTTGATGGCATGTTGAAGCATTTTGGTAGTGATGATTAGATTTCACACTTTGTGTAAAATTTGGTATATACGTGTGTGTATTTTTAATATTACACACATTTACACATGTATATATATATACGAGTATATATATATAATATTTTAATTATTGCACCAGGGTTAAATAAAAAAATATTTGCGTGTGAGACTTGGATATAAAAATATATTTTGTGCGTTAAAATATATACCGTATTGGCTCAGTCGCTGTATTCTTTTGAAAGGTAGAAATTGTCATGGGAAGAAATAAAAAATTAAAAAATGCGTGGTACATTTAAATTTAAAATATTTAAAAATGTTTTACTTGCGTAAAAAAATAATATTATATGTACAACAAACTCTAGTATTTTTAGTAAAGTGACTGGCTTCAAAATTGACGATTGAGGTACGACGTAAATGTACGTCTATAATACTATTTACGGATTGTTCTTCGTATTTTTTTAACCCTCTACATTATATCATTTTATTTTCATAATAATAATCACATTACTTTTTTATATTCTAAATATTATTGTGAAAATGATGATACCATACGTCATAATTATACTGTAATTTCCGGTTACTCCACTCGTTTTTGGTTTGGAACCTTCAAAGCAATTATTACATGCATCATTTACTTCTGGATTACATGATGTGGTTTTCAATTTATATGATCCTGGAACTGCATTTGGAGTTTCTTCTGTACAACTTTTTTCCGTTGCAGATGTCCAACTGACACAATACTCTTGCAATGCATTATTGTTATTACTATTTTGATTTGATGTTTCTGATACATTGTAATAGTAACTACAACATCTACATGAACCATCAGGACAATCATCATATTCTAATGAATTATGTATTTCCATATATGTATTCTTGAAATCATTATTCTTTTCATTATTACCATTTGTATTTACAATATCGACGCTTTTTCGACCTACCCCCCCTTCTAAGCAACGTGCATTTTTTGCTGTTGCAATTGTTGAGGATGATATTAGTATAATAAGAAATAAAATTACAATAGAAAAACATGTGGTCATATTGTATATACACATATACAATATATATATAGAGAGAGTGAAAAACGTTTTATAATTAATAATATATATATCTGTATATGAACAACCGTTATATATATCTATTTCTATTTTAAAGTATAATTTGATTTTTTTTATGTACACATTTGAAATTTATTTAAATAATACAAATATTATTTTCTTGATACGTGCATACCAAGTACAGTACCTAGGTATTGTAGTGTACGCTTATAGCTCTAGTATAATCAAAAAAGTCATGTGTCAACTTCTCTTTTCTTTTTTATTTAAGGGAGTTATATTTCCTGCTACTATTATATACATACTACGGTACAGTGTGTGCCACTACGAGGACTGTACTGGTGGTAGTGGCCAATGTACATACATGTATTAATAAATTTTCTAGAATAATCACATTCATTTATTATATAATAATAAATGAAAATGTATATTACGTAGGTTTTTTCCTCTTCTTCTTATTTTATTATAATTATCATACCTCTTCTACTTCTTGTATTACTTTCACATTTGATAATTAGATAGAAATAGTACCAGTTGGGCAAGAAGAATATGAATAATGCAGAGTTGAAAGACATTTCATCATCTTCTTCGTCATCAAAGCCAAATATAAAACAAGAATATAGTAATGAAACCATTAATACCTTGACATTTTTACAAGGAAATATTATCGATGAGAAATATGCTGGGTCGTTTGCTCAACTTAATGGTCGTCCTATTGTTTTGTTAATCATTTTTTCCATCATTGCTCATTATGTCTTTATCACATGGAAGAAAGTCCCTATCTCGTCCTATGGTTTAAGTTACAAAACTGCTTTTAAGAAAGGGCAATTTTGGCGTGTATTTACTGCTTTGATTGGACATGACGATATTTTACATTTACTTTTTGACATGTTTATATTATGGAGTGCTTCTGCTTTAGAACTACGTGTAGGTTCCTTGCGTTTTTTACGTTACACGATGCTTTTGGTTTTGCTAAATACGTTGATATTTTATTTAATATACGACTTGATAGTTCGTAGATGTGGCCTGGGTAGTTTCTTTGGAAATCATTACACAGCTGGATTAACACCTGTTGTACTTGGTCAAATTATTATATTGTCCAATTATCAACGTTTATTTGATATTCCATTGTTTCCAGGGTTATTATTACCATTGACTCCTGCTCCAATTGTATTGGTATTCATTGCGTCCATGGTTATAGCTCGTTCTAAATTTTTCCAACATACCTTTGGTGTATTTGTTGGTATGGTAATTATTGCTGATTATTTCACTTGGGTTAACAATTATTGGCTATTTACAACCATGACCTGGGTATTTGTTTTTCTAATTGCAAGTGTTAAAAAAACAACTGATATATCAATACCTTGGTTGGAAGTTCATGAATGGCCATTTGAAGATAATATAAATGTAAATAGAAGAAGGGAGGAAGAAGAAAATGATGAAGAAAATATTGATGGGATTGCAAACGATAATAACGACCATGAATCTGATGAGGAGGAGGATGATGCTATTCATAATAATAGATCGATCAATCAA
>JACLAC010013734.1_pt1 | contig 11049 bp, 2 predicted proteins | sample 8027881 | NCBI WGS metagenome assembly JACLAC01 (sample SAMN15725517, study PRJNA655200) | protist metagenome | isolation source: fluorescence activated cell sorting (FACS) single amplified genomes of... | place: Spain: Blaines Bay Microbial Observatory, Mediterranean Sea | collected 2016-01-19 | reverse complement strand
GGCGCAGCAGGAGGAGGAGGAGGAGGAGCCGGCGGCGCTGGCGGTGGGCGTTTGCCTCAGGTTGAGGTTGAGCGCCACCCTGCCGCCTCGTCCGTCGTTGCTCGCCGTATGCTCAAGCGAGTACAGGAGGACGTGCAGTGGCTCACCTCCTCTCAGGCGCAGGCCGCCCTTCAGATAGCGCGTCTCGTCGGCTTTGAGGGTGAAGGCGATGTGGCGAGAGGCCTACCGAGCACAGCCGAGCTCCAAAGCCGAGAGAGGCATGTCGCACGGTTGATCCAGGCGCTTGAAGGGCTGTATATGCAGGACAATAAGACGTATGACGAGCAGCTACCTTATGTGCAGGATCTTGTGACGTCCGGCGGTTCGGCCGCCTCAGACGCCGCACGCCGCGCGCGTAGCCTCGCTCAATTAGCCGGTTGTGAGCCTACACCCTCTATTGAACTACTCTGCTCGTTAGGGATGAGCGAGCATGGGGAGGCGGAGCTAAAAGTGCTCAATCCGTTACTGAGTGACCAGGAGTGCTCCAAGGCGCTCACAGAGCTCACCTCGCTCCTGTTGACCATCTCCCGCGCGCAGCATCTATGCAAGGCTTTAGTGCTCGCACGCCGGCTACATACGGCCCTCTCAGGCCTCTCAATGCAGGCGGCTGCCGGCGGGAAGCCACCAGCAAGCGCCATCCACGCAGCCGCGGATGCGAATGCTCTCGCGGATCAGTTAGCCGCGTTACTCACGACGCAGCGCGCGCATATCAAGGCGCCAGGAAGCACCCCACCGCCTCCAGCAGGAGCGATGGTTGGAGGTGGCGGTTACCAGCAAGGCCCCACCATCGACCCAAGAATATTGGTCTTCGAGTTCTGCAGCGGCGTCGTCCTGCGCTCACAGCAAGTTGCGCTGCTCGCTAAGCTCGCTGGGCACGCCGCTGCTGGCCATTCCGTCTGCCACCAAATGTTGATGGGTGAGGGCAAGACGACCGTCATCTCTCCTCTACTTGCATTGCTCCTCGCGAATGGCCACCAGCTCGTCATGCAGGTCGTCCCCGCGCCCCTCCTTCGCTTCACTTTACAGGTCATGAGGTCCGTCTTCCGTATCGGACCATTACAAAAGCCCGTATGCACATTTTCGTTCGATCGGCGCACCGAGGTGAGCGAGATATTATTACTTGCTGCGACGGTCGCTATAGAGGATAGAGGCGTGATGGTCTCAACTCCCGCGTCCGTCAAAGCGTTCATGCTAAAGCTGATCGAGCTACTCCATCTCCTAGATACCGGACAGTACCCACGCATGCACGGCGCCTTAGGCAAGATCGCGCGCAAGCTATTCGGCTTACGTATGCAGCCACAGGGAGTGTCAGAGACGGCGCTTAACAAGCCGGCATTGCTCGCTCAGGCGGGCCGCGCGGCGCAGCTTTTACAGATATGGCGCGGCGCGGTCGCTGTGATCGACGAGGTTGACATAGTCCTTCACCCTCTCAAGTCCGAGCTAAACTGGCCGCTTGGCGATCGTTATCCACTCGATTTCGCGCCTATCCGATGGGAGATGCCGTGGTACCTATTTGAGGGTATTCTCACCGCCGCCTTCTTAGCAGAGAGCAGCAGTGGAGGCGGTAACGGGAATGGCTCGCCGCCACGGTCGGGCAGCCCGGAGCCCGGCGGATCTGCGCATGGAGGTGGCGAGTGGTCGCCAAAGGAGAAGGCCGTTCTCAACAGAATGAGCACAGCTGTCCAATCTGGCTTCACGAACAACCTTCTACAGCGCATCCCACACCTTGTCCTCCTATCGGACTCGTTCTATCACAACCAGCTTCGTCCTATCCTCGCCGATTGGCTACTCCTCTGGCTGCGAAAGCAAGGATTACGTGACGTAACGGACGATCAAGCCTTGCGGTGCCTCTCTGGCGGGGCGAAAGACCCTCAAGTCCAAGCCTCTCTCTCCGACCGCCACGTGAAGCTCCTCAACTTGGGATCCGACTGGTTAATGTTCCTAATGCCGCATGCTTTACGCAAGGTCTCGCGCGTGCATTACGGCCTGCTCAACACGAAGGAGATGCGAGAGATGAAGGCGGCGGGCGGCCTACCACGAAGCCGGCGATACCTTGCGGTGCCCTTCGTAGGGAAGGACGCCCCGTCCCACGCGTCCGAGTTTGCCCATCCGGACGTCGCCATCGGTGTCACTATATTAGCGTATCGTTACGAGGGCATGCGGATGATGGACTTTGGGCCCGCGTTGCGACTTTTACGTCAAGGGTTAGATGAGGAGAGTGGGCCTATCCTCAAGCGGCCCTCCTCCCTAATATGGATACAGTGGATGAACGCCGCTGGTAAGAAGGTACGCGGCACACGCGCGCTCAGCGCCCGCTCAGATGGCGGATCGACACGCAATCTCGCGGACGAGAGCGGCAATAACAGCAGGGGCGGTGGAGGAGGAGGAGACGATTCTTCTACAATGCCGATGATGCGCCCACGCGCGGACGCGGCGCCACCCTCACCAAACTCGTCCACACTGATGGGTAGTGAGAGTGCGGCCGATAGGGCGGCGTGGTTGGACACGGTTGTTGGCGGTGAGCACGGCAGTATCTCTTCGAGTGACATCTTGCCGTTGCACCTTCTCGACGTGAGTGACGTCGAGTACATGCAGCTTCTCTACTCGTTGCTCCGATCCAAGCCTCTCGTGATAAAGTACTATTTGGAGGAGCTGGTCTTCCCGGATACTACCGCACACCAACCGATGAAGCTCTCTTCCAACGGTCAGGATGTAGGCGGCGAGATGCTCTTCGCAAGACGGATCGCCTTCTCGGGCACCCCCTCCTCTCTACTCCCTCTCGAGATGGGCGAATGCGTGTATCAGATGGGAGACGATGCGAAGATGCTGCGCACACTCACCGAGCCTCATGTCGTCAGCTCCCACTCGCTGCCTTTTGCCTGGGACGTCCCTTCACTACTTGACGCAGTGACGCAACTCGTGCCCTCTCCTCATGCGCTCATCGACACGGGCGCACTCGTCACTGGCATGTCCAACATCCAAGTCGCAAAATACCTACTGCCGCGTCTCCCAGATACAATAGAGGGTCTTGTTTACCTCGAGAAGGGCGGCCACAAGCGGATACTCCTACGCGCGAGCAATACGTCGATGGACTTGGAGAGGTGCGGTATACCAAAGGAGAGACGCTTCTCATTCTTCGATCAGGTGCACACGACAGGAATGGATATCCCTCAGGGCGCTTCCGCCCGCGCCGTCTTAACCCTCGGCAAGGACCTGACATTCAGGGACTACGCACAGGGCGCGTATCGTATGAGAGGCATCGGGAAAGGTCAGACGATTGTACTGTTTGTTATCCCTGAGGTCGAGCGCCTTTGCACGAGTGAGACGGCGATGGGTGTTGGACTAACGGCTGACGCACTCAAGGCACGGCGGGCGGCAATGCCGGAGATGGACAGGCGGCGGTTGGAGCTGGAGGGTGTCGCCTCTTGGCTGATGATCAACTCGATGAAGAGCGAGCGCGTGCAGTTTGAGCTGTGGTGCCAGCACTGCGCGCAGAACGCGTGGAGGAAGAGGGGCTTCAAGGCCTTAGCCGCCGCGAATCAGAGCTTCTCTGACGTACGCGAAGGGAAGGGCGGCGCTTCCGACTTTGAGCGGCGCGCGTTGGAGGTCTTCAGGGAGCGGGTTGAGAGGGAGGTCAACAACTCTGTGCCCTCTTCCGTCGAGACTAGGCAGGCGATCGCGACGGCGGCGCAGCTGCATCATGAGCTGCTTACTGAGGCGGAGGACCGCAAGGCGATCGAGACGGTGCAACAAATGCTAATGGGGTATACACCTGAGGTTGCGATGCCGTCTGCGGATGGCTTGGGATCGGGGCCGTCTGAGCAAGCGAGTGCCTTCGAGCAGGAGCAAGAGCAGGAGCAGGAGCAAGAACAGGAGCAGGAACAGCAGCAGCAGCAACAGAAGGAGCAAGAGCAGGAGCAGGACCAGGAGGATGAGGACTATAGAAAGGAGAAGTACTCAAGGGAGGATGAGATAGGGAGGACGTGGGAGCTCTCGTCGCTCGCCCAGCACCCTTCAGAGAGTGTACAGGGCTTCTTCCCCGCTTCCGAGTTCTCGGTGCACCGCTCGTTCATGGAGAAGAGAGGTCCGCTGCATTGGCCGAACTATGTTCAGTTCTCCTCCGACCACACGCATCCAAGATGGCGCTTCTCCTCACACCACCGCCTGAAGAATATTATTGTGACGCTCGAGTACGCTCCAGACATAGAACAAGCGCTCAGCTCGAATGGAGGAGGAGGCGGAGGGCTCTCTGCAGCAGGCGCGGCGTCGATGGCGGTCGCTGCACTTAGCGAGGGGCAGCGCCATCGCTTAACCCGAGTCTTCCAAATGTACGATGCCGAGAATAGGCAGGCGATTGGTGAGGAGCGTTTACGTATGGTCCTCTCTGACATGGGCATCGATCCCGATCGCGATGAGTCAGAGCGTATAGCCGTCGAGTCGCTGATGACCTCTCTGCGTGCGGGTGGCGGCACGAATGTTGATCCTACAGACGGCTCGTTGCGCGTCCCGGCCTTCGAGTTCCTTCGTGTAATGCAAGCCCAAGAGTTCCTGAGGGGTGAGAGTGGCCGCTATTGGGTCGCCATCTCGCTTCGGGAGGCCGAGTCGCTACGAGGCGCGATGCACGCCGCAATGGACGGCAGCAAGCCGCTTGTTGACGGGAAGAGGGCCGCCGCCGGATTGCGTGTCGGCGAGATGCTTTTAGACGCCGTCGGCCCCTCACAGTTTGATGGCACTGCGGGGGCTTATACCTCGCCACCACGTCAACAGCTCCACTCGGCTGTACAGGCGTTACGGCTCATTGACACGCAGCACGCGTTCAACTCGTATCAGTGCCGATTGCTTCTCAGGATGCTTCGTATCGACGCGTGTGAGGATAGGAAGCGATGGGTGAATGATACGGCCGCGTGCAAGAGGCGCCCTCAAGCGAAGATTGAGCAGCTACGCGGTACGGGCCTGCCTACTGTTCTCACAGTAGAGGACGAGTACCATCTTCTCGTCCAGTCGGCGACGGTATGGCGTATCGGCAGGGAGCTAACACGCCGCCAGCTCGGCTCTCACGACGTGTTTCATGCGTTCAACACCTCACGCAACGGCCTGCTGTCCTGTGGCGAGCTTGGCGCGGGCTTGACATGGTTGGGTCTGCCCTTCAACGAGGTCGATCTGCATTCTCTTGTGAAGCAGATGGATCGGTTGGGCGACGGTTTACTTCCTCTAGACGACTGGGCATCGGCCTTCGAGTCGCTCCCAGAGACCGAACCTGCCACACAGGAGGCGCTCTCTAGACTGGTTCTGCAGCCGATGAGGGTGAGGGAGCTCTTTGACGGCGCGTCAGTGAACCGCCGCGTCGCCATCCCCGTCCCCGCCAATATATTGGCCAAATTCAAGTTCAAGCTGAAGGAGATGAAGAACTTCAAACTGGTGTGGAGCAACAAGGGCTCTGGCGCGCACAATGACGTCTCGATCTGGACGCCGGAGCTCGGCGACCTTGGCGGCCTACTCATGGCGAAGAGCAAGAAGAGCCATGTGAGGGTCTGCGTCGGCCACATCGCAATCGACGGCTTCGACTCGCCGTCGAAGCTTCTCAAATCTTCGGACGTGATGACGATAGAAGTGACCGACACCTCCGTGCAGCATACTCTATCTACAAGCGAGTACATGGGCGCGGTAGTGGAGCAGCTACTCCCCGCGCCTGTAAGGTATCGTCTCGCGTGGCACGACGCGCATTCGAAGCCGCCGCTGTACATTTGGCGTGGCGTGCCGCCTACCCCCGATTTTGTGAGCCTCGGTATGCTCGCGACGACCTCGGACGAACCGCCGGAGCTTACGGCGATGTCGTGCGTCCCGCGCCGATGGTGCACGATCAATCACATGGAGGAGGCAAAGTGCTTATGGCGCCACGGCGGCCAGGTAGGCGGGCGGGCGGGCAGCTTCTGGACGGCCTCGCCCACGCAGCTATACACTTTAATGGCGGTGCAGGGACAGGACCCTCCACACCCTGATCAGTGCTACAAGGTACTACAGGACAGATGGTTTGCCGAGCCGTCTCAACTCTCTGACCTCATCCCGCAGCCGAGTAATGGCGCACAGGATGGTAGTGGTGCCGCTCCAGGCGGCAGCGGCGCGAAAACGCCCGCCAAATCCTCATGGCTTCCCTTCGGACGGAGCACGAAGTCTGCCGCCTCGCCTGCGAAAGATCAAGGGCAGAAGGCCGGTGGTGGGCAGGGTAGGGAGCCAACTGCAGAGGATGTCAACCGTGAGGTTGGGGAGTGGCTCGAGTCGAGAGTTGCTGGTGGTGGAGGTGGGGCTGGTGAGAGGCCGCGGCTGCCATCGGTGAGCAACCCGTGGCAAGCAACGCCGCCTTCTCTACCGCCAGCGGGTGCTGCTGCTGGTGCCGCTCCGCTCCAGCCAACGAGTGCTGCAACCCCTCATCCACCACCCGTCAAGCACACGCCTACTCCACCAAAGGGACCCAAGCCCGGCTCCGCCGCCGCCCTCACCGCTCAAGCCGCTGCCGCTACCGCGAATAACCCATTCGCTGCCGCCGCAACAACAACACCACAGCCACCACCACAGCCGCCTTCCTTAGCAGTCGCCGACAACAATCCCTTCGCCTCTCCACCCTCCACCAACCCGCTCTCGCCTCAGCCACCACCTGGTGTGGCCTCCATGGCGACGCCCCTCGCGCCTCAGCCATCAATCCCCATTATGAGTACCACCACCACAGCAACCTCAACCACCTCGCCATCATCGCCTCCTGTCGTACCGGACCCTTCCAACCCCTTCGCCTCTGCCGCGCAAACAACACCTTCATCATTACCTTCGGCGACAATGGAGCTTCAGGCGCAGCTTGGCGGCTCGGCGGCGGCATCGGCGGCGATGGATCTGAGTGGGCTCAATCTTGGTGGCAGTGGAGTAACCGCGCCGTCCGCTGCTACACCGCTCCAGCCGACGCCGACCCCCATGCTCGCGCCTTTACAAGTCGTCCCGCTGCAAGCCCAGCCGCCGCCCCAGCCGGCTGCTGCAGGAATCAGCCCCAAAGCGCGGACGGACGATGGATCTCTCGACGCGAATATGTTCGCCGCCGCGACGTTTGCTCCGCATATCGCCGATGGCGCGATCGACCGCAAGCAGGCGATGCAGTACGGAGGGAGTGGAGGTGGAAGTGGTGGTCCCGCCACCCAGACAACGAGCGTACCAAGTGGAGGGATAACAGCGGAGGAGGCGAGATTCATGCAGCAGATTGATGCAACGAGGAGCGGAGGAGGAGGAGGAGCTGCCCCAGTACCACCTACACCGCAGCCGCTGCCGCCACCCACACCCACACCGCCGCCACCATCACAACCACCCGCGGCAGCCCCAGCCATGCTTGCGGGAGGAGGAGGAGGAGGTGGAGCGCAGCCTACCCCCGCCCCAATGGACCTTACATGGCGGACGCTCTGCTTGGAGGTGGAGGGTATGCTGATGAACGGCCCTGCCATACAGATTGGGTTCAAGGCCGACTTCCGCTCTCACGCTGGCCGTCTTGGTATCTATTTGGGCAACCTCTCACCATCACCACTGACCGGCCTTGAAGCGGAGATCACTGTACCTGCAGCAACGCAGCAAGGCCTCAGCGCGATGTCCCCAACGAGCGTTCAGGAGGCCTTAGCGCCGCGATCGCAGGCCCTTCACATGATCGCTCTCGAGTGCACAGCACCATTCGCTATGCCGCCGATCCTCACCATCACGTGGGCCGGTGGAGGCCGCGCCGCGGTGCATCTTCCCGTGCAGTCATTGCGCTTCCTCACGCCGTGGGCTCTGAACAAGGACGACTACTTCCGCTTATGGCGTACGGAGGGCCTCTCCGAGTCGCAGAGCAAGTTCACCTTTGCGAATGCCCTCGACCTCCCCGGCCTCAAGAATAAGTTACAGGCGTCGATACATTTGGGAGTCCTCGAGGGCGTCGACCCTTCACCGTCAAACATCTGCGCCGCCGGCGCGCTCGCGACCAAGATGGGCGTAGCGCCGCCCACGCCGGGCGGCCACTTCTGCCTGATGCGGCTCGAGATTGTGCCGGATCACGCGACCGCGCCCGACGGCACCAAGCGCGCGGCGTCACGGCTCACCGTGAGGGCGACGAATCCGGCGATCGCGGAGGGGCTGATGATCGACCTGGCGGCGTTGCTTGGCGGGATCATGGCGCCGACAAAGTGAGTGTGTAGTGTGAGAGGATTGGGAGTGTATAGTAGTACAGGGTTGTGGGGCGGTTGGTCCGTGGTCCTACGATTTCGACAAGTGCTCGCGACGGCGGCGAAGAAGTTTCTGTCTCGTGTTGGGGCGCGCGGTCGCCGGCCTCTCTCGCTGTCGGCCTCGTTGTCGTCTCTTTCCAATTATAAATGGCGCCGACCTTCACCCAATTCGCAGACAATTTATACTGCTCCGGCTCCGAGGAGCGGCTATGCGTGCTGCCTCACGCCGCTCCACAGCCGAATCTGCCTGGCGAGTGCCTTTGGTTCGACGGCAGCAAACCACTCACGCACGAGGACATGTCGCGCTCGTTGGAGAAGCGATGGCCAAAGGACCGCTGGGACGCCGTCGCTGCCGGCGCGGTGAGCGCCGATCATTTCAAACACTACGACAAGGCCGCCGCCGCCTCGTGCCTGGATCAGCAACATGTCGTTGTCCTTGGAGAGTCGACGACGCGAGACCTCTTCTCGGAGCTCGCGGTGCATGCGGGCCTCAAACCGCCGTCGGGCGCGTGCATGAACACGGGTGGGCACGAGAAGGGCAGTATATGCACGCGCGTGGTGCAGACGCCGCGTACCAACGCGACGCGCCTAACCTTCCAATTCCTCTCGCGCGCGAACACGACGCGCGAGGTTGGCATCCTGAGCAAGCTGCTCTCGGACCGCCCGCCAACGCATGTCTTTGTCTATTGCTTCATGTATGACTGGTATGGGTACAACGAGAATGGCATCTACGGCCTATGGCACGGCGAGACGGACGACATGGGCAACGCTTGCAACGATATGATCTCTAGGGCGATACGGCAACGCTATCCTACCACGCCCATCTATTTGTTGGGCCCGACTTACCCGCCCGCATGGGTCTCGCCGTACGAGAATAGGACGCGCGACGACTCGGCGATGGCGCGTATCTTCCGCTCGGTCAATCACGGTATGGGGATACGATGCGAGAGAAGGTCAGTCGCTGCTTCTACGGGTGCTGCTGGCGGCGGCGGTGGTGGCGATCATCTTCAGCCGACGCAGCACAGACACGGCGGCGGCGCTGGTGGCGGCGGCGGCGGCTACAAGGTGGTCTCGACGAATGGCGTCAAAGGGCCGCTCGACCGCTACAACATTGTTGGCAATAGGAAGCGCGATCGGATACATCCGTTCCCGAACGCGCACGTCCCGACTATCCAAATGATGCTCAACTATCTCTGCCCGCGCTTCCCGGGCGGCAATGGTGGTGCTAGTAGTGGGAGTAAGCGCATGGACGTCTAGTGGCGGCGCATGTTGATAGAAATAGAAAATTCATACAGAAGTCAGAACACGGCCGCAGCGCGACTCTCAGAGTCTCCGCTTCCAAACACCAAAGCTAACCAAGACACTAGACAAAGACAGAAACACTCTCGCTCTCGCCAAAGAAAATATTATACGCCGACACCGCGTGACGCCGAGACGGGCGCGCGGACGAATAGATCGAACAAAAAAGCTCATCCGCCGAGCCAGTTGAGCACCATGATGAAATTGCCCGTCAGGAAGAGCACCGTGCCGGCGATAATGTGCGGCGGCATCCCCGCCTCCTCCTTTCTCGCGTTGCGCAACCGCTCACCCACATCGGGCACCTTCGTGTTCCAGCTCTGCGCGCGGAACTTTTGCGCGGCGGCCTTCTGCTGCTCCTGTGTAACCGCCGCCTCGAGCGCCTGGTCGTACTCGGCGCGCCGCACCTCGTTCGACAGCGTCTGGTACGCCTCGGAGATCTCCTGAAACTTTTCCTGTGCGGCCGCTGCGCCGTCGCCCTGGTGCCGGTCCGGATGCCACTCGCGCGCCTGCGCACACAGCAAGACGATTGCGTGAGAGAAAAATATATAAAAAGGTGCGTTGGCGTGCGGCGGCGCGCACGAGGCTCTTATAGACTGCGTGTATCGTGTCCTTGGTCGCATCACGCGAGACGCCGAGAATCGCATACGCCGAGCCCTCTGGGATTTCCATCGACTTTTTCTTTGGTTGCGTGCTTAAAAGAAGCTTTTGCGATGCGCAAAGGATGGGACGCGGCAGCCGTCTCGGCGTGAGGAGAGCGGCTCGTCGGGCTGCCAATCTCATCATCGGAGCGTCGCAGAGCGTCGTCTTCAGCACTTGCGAGCAAACTTGTTGCACGTTACGTCTACGTAACACTCTCACGCACACAAGCGGCGACTTCCCACGCCTCACACACGGCTCCCTGTCGCGTAGACATCCACGCGCTCGCTCATCCGCGCTCGCACGACCATCACACCACGATATGAGCGAACCTGACCCAATAATCCTCGTGCGCGAGTCGCCGAAAGCAATCGAAGCCGGTCTTCGTTTCGCCTCGCGGCCAATCGTCGGCCAACGTGAGCTGCTCAACTCGTGGCGAGATCAACACAATAAAAGCTTGACGGCCGTGGCGCTCAAGAGAGATGGCAAGGTCGCATGCAAGCCACTGACCGAGGAATTGTACGCGGAGTACGCTGCGTATCGCAAGAAAATTGGAACATCATGGCAGCCGCTTCCGCCGCCGGCAGGACTACGTGAGCTGAATCTCGTACTGGAGGACAATGCAACCGCGAGCCTATTGACGACCGCGCTCGACCCGTCGCCTGCTGACAGTCTCGGCCCACTGCCACGCACGGCTCAAGGTGGTTACATTCGGCAGCCGGCGCTACACGGCCGCAAACTTGCGTTTGTTAGCGAGGGAGACATATGGGTCGCCGAGCTGCCTTCGGACCTCGACCTTTCGACGCTTATTCCATCCGACAATGCTGGGCCAGGCGAGGTGGAGAAA
>JACLAC010018751.1_pt1 | contig 11051 bp, 5 predicted proteins | sample 8027881 | NCBI WGS metagenome assembly JACLAC01 (sample SAMN15725517, study PRJNA655200) | protist metagenome | isolation source: fluorescence activated cell sorting (FACS) single amplified genomes of... | place: Spain: Blaines Bay Microbial Observatory, Mediterranean Sea | collected 2016-01-19 | reverse complement strand
TCGAACTAGGGAGAGGAAAGCGAATCTGGCTGAGTCTATGATTGCCGCCAACGATCCAAACGTAATCGGGCGCCGCACCTGCCAGCTAGAATTTTTCTCGTACCTGATGTCAGCTGCCGTCTACGAGCTGTACTACGGCCTCCTGAGCGAGAATAACCCCTGGGGGTGGGGCATTGATCGCATTTTGCACACCCAAGCGGGTCTCAAGCTGGGAGTGCTCGATAACATGTCGATGAGGCACTATCTCATGGGCAGCAGCGCTGGGAAGAGCAAACCGGCGGCCGCAAAGAAGGTTGAGGAGGAGATAACGCCTGGTGATAGAGATTGGGCGAGCGAGGCTGAGTCTGAGGGAGAGCGCGCGATGCGGCATTACTTCAAAGAGCGTGGCTGGCCGACCGGAGGGAATCCGCTCGAGCTGCATTGCAATATGGAGGGCGTCCTATACCTGTGAGCGAAGCGGGGTTGTTAAAAAGTGGGCCGTTTTTATTGACTCATTTACAGTGTTGTACCGATACAAATTCTAGTTGGACTCTGGCTCGGACTCTGCCCAGAGGCTGCTTGATTTTCTCTGCTTCTCACGGTTGGCTCTCTCCTTTTTCCTCGCTGCGGAGGCCCTGATCGTTTCTGCGTTGCTGGCCATCGAGCTGCTGTAGAAATGGCTAGCAAGCCCCGGGCTGTGACTTGTAATTAACTTTTCATCCTCCGCCTTGTCGTCCAGTTCTTCTTCTGCAAGTAGCCTGGCCTTAATCTTCCGCTCTTTCTCTCCACGAGTCAGATACATCATGTCCTCGTCAGAAGAACTGCTGGACTCCATCACTTCTCTACCATACGACGCGTCCGTGACAGGCAATTCAATTCTGGCAGAGGCAAGCTCGGCCTCTTTTGCTGATCCACCTGCTTGCAAAACTTTCTTTGCAGCTTCCATCTTTGCTTTCCTGATTTCGCCCATGTTCATTGGCTTTCCTTCTTCAGAAGTCCAACCGCTGCTTTCTTCTTCTTCTTCTTCTTCTTCTCCCTCTTCTTCTTCTTCTTCGTCGTCTCCTTCACCTTCTTTCGGCTTCTCTATTTCCTTATCTCTCAAATCAAAATCGGGCTCCCTATCTTGGGGCCTAGCCTCCACCCCAGCTACCTTGCTGGGATCGATCCCACTCGTGCTTGATTCAGAATCATTGCGTGGCTCCGACGACGAATCCTTGCCTGGATCCGACGAAGAATCTGATAATGACAAATCCAGCGTAGCATCGGAGGTGGCACCCTTGCGTGCTTGCTTTCCTCGGAAGGCAGCTTCAATTTTTGTCGCGGCTACCCCTTCCTTGGCACCCTTGCGCACTTTCTTTCCCCGGAAGGCGGCTTCGATTTTCGTCGCCGCTCCCTCCGCGCCTGACGATTGGCCTTCGGGATCATCTTTCGAAACCTCCTTCGACTCAATGTCGGATGCAGCGACCTCAAGCTTCGCTGTCTTCTCTTCAAGATCGTTGACCTCGCCCTCCGCCCAATCACGGCTTGCATTAGCTTTATCATTGGCATCCTGGCGGGCTTTCTTAACTCGAAATGCGGCCTCAATTTTCGTCGCAGCCCCTTCTTCCTCTTCATTTGATTCATGCCTAACACATGCTTTCGAATCATTGCTGTCTTCACTTTCGGCATTTGCTTCAGGCTCTTCATCTTCCACCTTCGCTTCTGGCGCCCCAAATAGAGCAAACTGTTGTTGCTGGTATGCGCTATTCTTATAATAGTCAATCGGCGATGCACGCTGCCTCCCATTGTGGACTCCCCCCCCCCTTGTGGTGCGCGTAGAAGCGTGTGCCAAGTGCTTTCGCTTCATGGCCACTGGTTCATTCATTTTCTTCTCGTCATTGGCGAAGAAGAATGAAGATGATATCACCTTCTCGTGAAGTTTCTTCGTCTTCAAGTCTTCTTCTCTCAGCTTTGCCAAAGCTTCATCCGCGGCCTTTTCCTCTTTCGTTCGCTTGTACACTATCTCCGACCCTCTCTTGTAAAGCTCAATCGCCGTTGTGGGCCTGGAGAACCGGCCACACTTGGACTTTGATGGCGCCTCAAACCTGTACCGCCGCTTTCCAAGGCCGTGATGGCTCACAGCGTCTCTAAGATCCCTGAAAACCTCTGCCGGGTCTCTGAGATCACCGGCCTTTCCGTCGTCAGGGGACGAGAAAATGTCAGCAGCGGGAGCGATTATCATGTTGGCACCTGCTTTGGCTGCTTCATCGACCGACACGCCGGGGCGAACGCCGCCCTCGACTGCAATCGAAAGCTCGGGCATCTCTTCGTTGGCCCATTGTCGGCAGTCCTTGATTTCTTGAAGCACCATCTTCTGATACTGGGCAATGGTCGGCTCGGAAGCTCGTGGATCCCGAATCGGGTTCTCGATCGTCATCGGGTGTTTCAGGTACAATTCTGCCCGGATGCTGGCGTAGTTGCAGAAGAGCACCATATCAACCTCGTACAGATACGGCACCACTTCTTCAAATGGCGTCTGCGGATTGATCGCAATTCCAACCTGCATTTTCTTCGCCCGTATTCGCTTGATGAGCATGTGCGTAGCACTGTCTACCCTCTTCCAGTACTTGTAGCTCGGCTGCCCGCCCTCACCGCCTTTGACGGGGTCGATTGTGCCGCTCTTCACTGCCTCGAGGTGGAAAGTAAAACGGTCCGCGCCCGACTCGCTCATGATGTCGACCCACTTGAGAGGCTGTGCGACCAGCATGTGGCAGTCAAAGTACGGCGGCTTGTAGGTAGTTTTGAAGTTCTCTCCCTTTTCTCTCGGAAAGAGCGCGCGAAGATTTTTGATGACGCGCGGCGAGAGTCCGAGGTATGGCACGAAGTGCCCATCCATGACGTCGAGGTGCAGGTAGTCTGCACCATACATGAGCATTCTCTTCGCCTCAGCGCCTAAATCTGCGGACTCGGAGAGGAGGAGTGGGACTCCGATTTCAGGTTGGCATTGGTGCCGCTTGATCAGAAGGCGTTTCTTGTGCCACCGCAGCAGATTCTCGGTCTCCCTTTTCAGCTCGGCTTCCACCGTGAGCCGCGCCTGCTCTTGCGCCGCTGCCATTTCCTGCTCGAGCCGTTCTATCTCCGCCTGCTTTCCCGCCAGTACAGCTGCCTTCCTCTTGTCAAGATCTTTCGCGAGGGCATTGAGCTTGGCGTTCAGCACAGATTTCTTTCGCCTGGCGATGGTTCTTCGAGCTTTGCTAAACTGGATCTCGACCGGGTCCTCCGAAGAGTAAGATTCGTCTCGGTGGCGCTCTCGTCGTCGCTGTCTCCTCTTCTTACCCCGAATCTTTTGCTGCTCTTGCGCACCCTGGATATGCTGCATGGCCATGCTTGACCGGGTGATCGCACTTAGTTTCGAAAGAGCTGCCTTGCCCCGCCTGCCATCCGCCTGAACTTGTTGTTGTTGTTGTTGTTCTTCTTCTTCTTCTGAGTAATCGTCGTAGTCTGAGTAAGTGCTGTACTCGTCACTGTACCCGCTCGTGTCGCCGCCAAGCGGGTGCTTCATCGGCGTTGTCTCCTTCTGCCCCTCCGCATTTGCATTGGGGGACACGGTGGCGGCAACAGTCAATTCAGCCGAGGCATGTGCGGGAAGATCAGCAGAGGCTTCTGGGGGAAGGAAACCGTTCTTGGATTCCAGCTCTGGGACGCTCTCGCTCTTTGTTTCTTCCTCATCGTTCAATAAGTCAGAGCTGTGGACCACGGCAGCCTCTGGGAGCCAACTCATACCTCTGTCTTTGCCTCGGTCGAGGGTAACTCCGAGAGATCGGGTGGGGAATGGGACAGGCGATCGGCGCGATCGGCGGTTGGATGTTGGGATGGTGGATCGAGTAACTGTAGAGACGTTAAATGGTACAAAGCATCAGTTTAAAAGAAGGACATCCCTCCCCAACTCCACTCGCTACTTTCCTCAATACCCACCGGTGGTACTAGCTAGCTACTAGTAGCTACCATGGTAGTAGTACATACTACCAGTGGTAGTACGTAATTGTATGAAAAGGTCCCTACTAGCTACCATGGTACCAGCACTATGTACATCCAGTGGTTGTTTTGCTTTTATACTTTTTTTTTTCAATTAGGAAAAGAAAGAAAGATGGAGACCTCCATCATCCTTACGACCCTCACCATCCTCGCTGCACTGTCCCCATCTGTGGCCGAATTTGTCCGTTGCGAGACCACAAAGGGCGACTTTACGATCGAGATGCATCCGGAGTGGGCGCCTCTCGGCCACGAAAGGTTTATGGAGATGGTAGAGGAAGATTTCTTCAAGGACCAAGCCCTCTACCGCGTCGTCCCTGGGAAGGTGGTCCAGTTTGGACTGCACGCCGATGCAGAAGTGCAAAAGGGATGGCACGCGCGACCGATCAAGGACGATCCGTTGCACCCGAAGTTTGACCCAGACTTGGGTATTCCCTGGGAAAAAGGTACTGTGACACTTGGCGGCTCTCACCGGCACAAGCACCACCGCACCACGGGTGTTCTGATCAACCTCGGCACGCACCACCCGGATGGACATCAGTACGGAAGCCTCGAGTCGCACGGCCATGAGCGCCCGATCGGTAAGCTTGTCAGCCAGAAAGACATCGATGTTGTGGAGAGCTTCTACAGTGGGTACGGTGACTTGAAATATCTCCAGGGCGATATGGTTCGCAAGGGGAACACTCACGCGATTCTTTACCACCCTAAGCTTGATATGATTAAGACCTGCAAGGTGTGGCAAGGCAGGCTCGAGTCCGGTGGTGAAATGTAGGGGCCCAGATGTTGACGTAGATGTATGCATGCATAACCGCGCGGTTGCCAAGGAGAAGGGGTGTAGAGGACAGAAGGAATGGGGATAAAGAGGACTTCCTTCCTTTGAACCCAGACGAACAGAAGGCTCAAGAGTAATGTATTCTAAATTTTGAGTGAGGAGGGAAGGCGCTCCCCTCGAGACCGCGGAGCCGCGCTTTCAGTCTCTCTGCCTCGAGCTGCCGAGCCGCTCTGCCTTCTTTTACCCCCCCACACCCCACCAGCGCGCTGAGCTCCGCTTCTGCCCCCACTTTTGGATTAGGTACGATCCGCGCCCTCTGGCAGCGTCCAGACGGTTTTGTCTGTTGTGACGCTTTTGTAGGTAGAAAACCATTCCACCGCCCATCTTTTCCACCTTCTCGATAAAATCATTATCCGGTAGCACAACAGCACGCGGTTTGCGCCCCGAGTCTCCACGAGTTCGGGCTGATACTCATTACCCTTTTTATTCGCACAACTCATCTTTCCTTCCTTGTCCCCGAGCGACTTGCGCATCCGCTTCAACCGTGCTCTGCGCACAAAGACACATCGTTTGCGTACGGGGACGATTCGTGTGCGCAGCAAGAATGGCAGCGGCAACCGTGGTGGTCTGCGTGGACTCGCAGCAAGTAAATAAACAAACAGCCTGGCCAAATGCACATTTTACTTTTTTCGTCAGTTAAAGCACGTGGCTCCCCGCACTACTCTTTGCCGCCTCCGAGTGGAAGTACTTCGCAGCCCGTGGCGACGACCCGCCTCTGTGGCTGAAGCGAGGTTGCCTCTCCCCAACTGCCACTCGCCGCGCCGCCTTTGGTGAAATCGGTCGACCAACGGCGACGGGTAAAGCTGCCTCCATCCCGCCGCCACAATCACCCCCACGCTTCTCATCCGCACTGACCCGCATACCGACAAAATGCGACGCCCTGGAAGTTGGGCTGTGGAGGCTGCCAAGCGGCTGACTGGAAATGGCCCTCGCCGTGAGCTCTCCCCAGGTTTCCTCACCAGCTGCAGGATGATCATCATACATGGCAGCAGCGTGAGCTGGCTCTGGAGTCGTTCAAGCTTTGGCCTGCCCCCAACCTGTTTGGCTTCGTTTTCGCTGCTGCCGCCCATTACTTCTCTCCCTACCTTCTCCATCTTCCCGCCGGCTTCATCCTTGCCTTCTGCTGACTCTTCCTGAGGCTCCTGTGAATCTCTCCAATCTCCTCCATTCGAACGGATTTCACGCCTGCTTCCACGAGTACTTCAATCGTGGACTGCCTAGACAGCATTTTTTTCAGATGCGTCTTTTTCTTCTTCGTCCTGCCCCCATTTCCAACGGCCGCGATGGTTTTCACATACTTCGCGAGTGGGTTTGCAGTCGTCCTGATATCGCCACTACCATCCTTTTCCTCCCCTGGACGGAGAACGCCGATGTGCGCCATTATGGTGCTGGGGTTGCCATGCCTAATTGCCATGCTACGCCTCCAATGCTTGGGATGCCTCATCGCTTCCTCGTGATCGCTATTTGGCACGCCGCCAGGCTCAAGATCATCGTGCGGCGGGATGCCACTGATCATCGTCGACAGCATTTGGTGATACTTGTGCGCGTTGCGGTATTCGTGCTCGTCTACCGACATCTTGTGCTCTTGGTCTAGCGCCTTGATCACCTCGCGCATCATGTCGTCGTCCACAGCTTCGATCTTGGTAGAAATGATCGGCCCGATGTCCCTCAGCGGTTGCGGCCCTGCCGCTCTGCACGCCTCGCGGTGAATCATCAGCAGGTGAACGTTCGGGTTGCCCTTATGGGCCGGAAGATCGGATGGTGGGCCGCCTCTTTGCTTGAACATGACGTGCTTCAGCGCGGGGTGTGAGTGCTGCCCGACGCCGCCCAGGCGGATCTCGAGAAAGAACATGCTATCGATCACAAAGAAGCAGAAGAAAGCCGCGAGCCACAGGCACATGGTGGTGTTTACCATGCCCTTGAGGATGCTGCCGCAGACAGACGCGTTCAGGACATCGAACTCGGCCTTAACAAAGTTGCAATAGGTGAACTCGTCCAAGCTGCCGACGCGCTCGAGAAACGGGTTCAGGCGGACAATTGCACCGTCGGGTTTGCCGTCGCCATTGGTGTCGGCGGAGGACACCAGGTTGTTGCGAAACGCCACGGCCGCCGCTTGTAGCACGTTATACGCGTTGGCCACCTGCGCCCACTCGGCTTGCACGGCGGCGGCGAGCGTGGCAATGTTGGCGTTGATCCATGCGCGGTTGACGTTACTGGTGCCAGAACTCTTATCGTGGTCCCAGGTTCCCGTGCACGAGCCTTGCGACGTTTTCGTGGGGTCGGTGCACCCCGTTCGATACTGCGCCATCGTGTTGCGGGCAATGCAGAAAATGATCTCCAGCGACCCAGCGTTGCCGGTGCTGTCCATGCACCCGCTTGTCGACCCTGAGCTCGAGTCGCAAGTAGCTGCGAGGGTCCGCTGGCTGCTGGTCAACGATGCAGCGACAGCAGCGTTGAGAAAGCGGCCGCCACCGGGGCCGCTGTTGCAGGCGGCGTGCAGCTTGTCGTACAGGTCGACATTGAAATTAAATGACGCCTCATTGATCCTTCCAACGGCGTCGGAGAACGAAGAGTAGGCCGAACTCTGGAACGCAGCCTCTATGTTCATGCTTTTCACTTGCGCCATCATGGTGTCAAATTGCGACCTGAGGAGGCTCTCGAAGTAGACGTTGAGGCCCACGGCGTCCACGAGGTTCTCGCCCGTGAAGCAGGCATTCAGGGCGGCGCCCGGGTCGAGGTCCGGCATTGTTGCACTTGCGCAGTCCTGGGAGCACGTCTGCATGTTCTCGTCCGTGCTGTGGCACACAGAGTCGGCACAGAAGCAGTCTGCGGCGCAGCTGGCGTGGGTCTCATCCAGGTTGCACTGGCCGTCGCCGCACCGCGGGCTCGCCTGGTTACCCATCCGGTGCATGGAATGCGTGTACGCAGTGGTGTTGCGGCCAAAGTCTTCCAAGACCAAGCAAATGTCGCTCGTCATCGCGGACGATCCGAGAAAGACGGCAGAGAAGAGGAAGCACAGCAGCATCCCAAGAAAAACGAAGAGGCACCCGAAGCGGCCGGTGCAGACCGCAGCGTCGTGATCGATGCACTGCAGCTTGGGGTGGTTCTTCGACTTGAAGTGCATCAGCAGCACGCCCAGCGTCATGACAGGAAAGCCGGCAAGGATTGCGCCGTAGAAGAGGCCGCCAAAGAACCAGATGTTCTTCTCGACATCGGCGAGCAGGTGGCTCACCCCACTGTACTGCTCTTCCGAGAAGAAGAGCCCGCCGACCACGGGTATCGCGGGCGGCGTCAGCGTGTCGTTGGTCAGCCTCGTGTGGGTCTCGGTCAGGAGAGTCACCATGGCGCTGGTCCCCGCTGCCGCCACTTCTGTGGCCTGCATCATGGCTGTCTTGGGCGTCACGATTGCGGAGTCGACCGTGCCCTGCAGGTTGGTCAGCGTCGTCACAGCGCCGCCGACAGCCCCCGTCACCGTCTGCACCATCTGCGCACCACTGACGCCACTGTCGAGGGAGAGCTGCTGCCCGTTGACTTCCAAGCCGTTGATGTAGTTGACAAACGCCTGCAGCTCGGCGAGGATCGCATTCTTCTGGTTTGAGATTCCAGCAATGCCACCGGAGAATGCGGCTGAGACGTCTTCGAGAGAGCTGACACCCATCTCGACTATGGCGCTGAGCTCGTCGTTGAGCCCTGTGAAGAAGCGGGAAGCGTCGGTGAGGAAAGTTTCAGTGCCGCAGCTCATTTGCTTGAGGCCGTGGCCGATGTCTGCAAAGCCCACGATCCCGAGCACGCAGAATGTTAGGACGATGACCCAGCACGAGAAATACGCGGCTTCGGGCCTGGCCTTGTCTTTGAACGAGTATTCGTTGAGCGGGTGCTTAGGCTCGCAGCAGCACCCCGGGCAGAGGCGCGAAAGGCAGCAGCAGAGCGCAGTGAGGAGCGTGAGCAGAAAGCACAGGGCACCGGGGGCAACGAATCTGGAGATGCTGTGGCTGTACTCGACCACAGCCTCTTCCTCCGGCGCAAATTTGGGCGAGGAGAAGTAGCCTCTGGTCCAGTTGAGGACGGCACGACCCGACTCGCCGCGCAGGGTTTTGAGGAGCTCGACGGAGCCCACATCGAATGTCGGAGAGTCGGTGTCGGTGTGGCAGTGAGCGGAAGAGTGCGGAGGGGAGGGGAAGGGAGAATGGGAGGTGGAGGTTTGGGCAGACGCAGGATCCAAGAGCAGGAGCAGATGGAGTATCATCTTTCCTACTTCCTGAAGCTTCCTTTAATGAGGGAAGGGACGAAGAAAGGAAGAGGGAGAAGGAGAGAAGGAGGGAGATACACCTCCTCCCCCCTGGAGATACTCCTCCCCCTTGGGGGGTTTAATTTTTTTCAACGGTCACCTGGCCCACTAAGTATATACTAGTATGCTGGATAGAGTCACTCAGCATGTTAGTAGCAGTGCTGCTACCGTAGTACTATGCATATGCATACTAGCTACATAGAGGGTTGTCATGTCAACTTCCTCCCCCCAATTGAAATTGCTGTGGATCGATCCTCTCACCTTAGTTCTCCTCAAGATGTCATCTGAGCCACCGCCCGCGTCGAAGAAAAGACCACATCTCTCAACTGCCGCCGCCACCGCCGCCGCCACCGCCGCCGCCGCACAGTCTGCCCCGAAGAAGAAGAAGAAGAAGAAACGGACCGACCGTGAAACAGCTCACGAAAAGTACGAGCGCTCGCGCTGCATCCACGGCAAACGCCGGAACGGAGAATACTGTCGGGAGTGCGGGGGGCGTCGGATTTGCATTCACGATCGAAGTATGGATGGCTGCGTGCAGTGCAACGCACATAAGAGGTGCCCGCATGGCAAGGCGCGCCACGGCTACTACTGCAAGACGTGCGGCATCGGCCGCGGGTTGTGTGAGCACGGTCGGCGGCGCGGCACAGGGTGCGCGCAATGCGGGAAGCAGGCAAAGGAGACGTTCTGCATTCATGGAAAGAAGAGGAACGGCTACTACTGCTCGGCGTGCAAGGGGAAAGGGCTGGGCAAGAAGCGACCCGACCGCAAGAACAACAAGTGCACCCACGGGAAGACCCAGAATGGCTACTACTGCGTCGACTGCAAGGGAAAGGGCCTCTGCAAGCACGGGAAGCGGCCCTCTTTGTGCTACTTTTGTGCGTGCAGCCTCTGCTTCGCCCAAACCGCCCCCACGCGGTCAATGAGCTTATCCTGCGGCCACCGCGTGTGCCACTCGTGCCTCAAGATCTGCGCCGACATATGCAAAGGCGAGAATCTCGATGAGATACTGTGCCCACTCGTGACATGCGACGACGGTGCCGTGGCGATCGACGTCCTCTCAACTCTCACAAAGTCGGAGATTGTACGTCTGATAGGGGAGCGGGAGAGGAGGGAGCAGCCGAAGCGGTCGAAGCAATTGAAGGGCACCAAGTTCGCGCAGGTGTGATAATGGCAATACACAAAAAGTACATGTTTTCGTGACACGACTTGTTATTTATTAGATAGGCTGCCTAGTAGACAGATAGACAGATGGTAATTTTGAATGGAACGCCGCTCGGTAGCTAGTAGCTAGGCCACCGCCCAATGGGTTTCCCACCTCTGTGGAGGAGGGTGCTCGTCCCCGTGGGCTCTGCCATTCACGTCACCCCGGGCTCTCGCTTGTTTATTTATTATTACATGTAGCATCACTATCACTTACCATGGTACCAATGATGGTACAATCAAAATAAAGTAGGGATCTACTAGCTAGGAGTAGTACCATGGTACTCTAGGAATATGCCTAACATAATCTCTAGTCTGCTCTTCCTCTTCCCCAGTCCGCTCCACCGTACGGGAAGTAGGTGAACCACGCGCAGTGGTAGTACTCGTCGCCGTCCATATCGTGAAACAACTTTCTCCCCGGCGTCTGCGGCGGCAGAAATCTTCCTCCATCTTTTCTGCTCTTCTCTTCATGTCCCCTCGTGCCGTCGCCGCTCCGCACGGAAAGCTGCAGTGTCGCGACCAGCCGGCCATAGTTGGACGACAGGGTGCCGACGTAGGCGCCGGCCTCGGCATGTAGCAGCATCTGAACCAGCATGAGGCCGGCTTTGTCAAAGTGCGTGCCATCCACCTCGACGTTCGATCCGCTGAGCTTCTCCATGGTAATGGCCGAATCGCCCCACGCCTTCTCGGAGAACCATGACCCGGGAATGTGCACAACCCGCAGGCCACCTTTCTGCCGCG
>JACLAC010006448.1_pt1 | contig 11051 bp, 5 predicted proteins | sample 8027881 | NCBI WGS metagenome assembly JACLAC01 (sample SAMN15725517, study PRJNA655200) | protist metagenome | isolation source: fluorescence activated cell sorting (FACS) single amplified genomes of... | place: Spain: Blaines Bay Microbial Observatory, Mediterranean Sea | collected 2016-01-19 | reverse complement strand
GAATACGTGGCAATATATAGTACAACATAATATTTTAACATCATTGTCTTATATATATATTTTACCCACATCCGCTCTAGCTACTCGGTTACGGTCCCTACACTCATAAAATCGTCTCGTCTCCCCTTTTTTTGCTACAGCCCAGAATTAATAGTCTGTGAATAAACAGGAATATTTTTTTTGGCGATTCTGTTACAATTTTTCTGTTAGACTATTAAAATTTATACTTAAATTAGAGTTTGTTACAAAAAACTTAGTATTGAAATAGCATTAAAAGTAACATATTTTGCTTCCTATATAATTAAAAGATCCAAACTCCGTTCTCCTTAATAATAATATGAAGGTCAATCTAAGTACAACTTATTAATATACTTTTAAATAAATATATAGGATAAAAATAAAACGTAATAGCATTGGTAAGGAAATATTCCTGTATATTCACCGAGTCTTCGATTGCGCTCAGAATTCCTAATTCTGGGCTGTATGTAGCAAGGGGAGACGAGACGATTTTATGAGTGTAGGGACCGAGTACGCTCTAGCTGGCGGCTAGCTACGTGCATCGTTATTTTTACTCGTCGGTGGATATTAGTTCAATTAGTCTAATAAGTATAAGTCCTGTAAACGATTGGAAAAATTTCGGCCGCAGCATCATCACTAATTTAAATCAGAGAGAATTGGAAAATTAATGTAATAAGGTATATGAAGAATATGTATAGTAGAGAAAGTATAAATTATTGGTCATTTTGATAGACGATACAAAGAAGCTAAGAATATAGAAGAGTTAAAAATGTTGAAGAATAAATTAAAATGAATAATTGATGATGAAGAAGTCCAATTATTTATAATATAGATTTATAGATTTAGATCTGAGAGAGTAAGAGTAACAAATCGAGAAAGACAAACAAACAAAGATAGAAACACAATACAATCATGCAGTCGGCTACGGTATATACCGTGCCAACCGTCCACATGGACGTACAAGAATCGGATTGCGTGGAAGATATGATCAATGCATTGAGGCAATTAAATAGTGTACAGACTAAAATGTTCCAACGCATTAGTTCAAGAATAAGTGAGGAAAAACAAAGATATAACAATTTAACTGCTAGAATTAATACGGCAAAAGGTAAAGTAAATGCAATAGCAAATTCACGTGGTAGTAGAGCAACAACATTATTTTCAAGTGCACGTTTTCCAGGTGGGAAAAATAATAGTAATAATAATAATAGTTCAAATCCAGAAAGTACAGAATACAAAACTATATATGGTGGATTGGAAGAATATGAACGTAAAAGTGGATTTGAAGATTTTGATGATGATGGAAGACAACACTTCCCTGGTAATACAAATGCTACTAGTGGACCTACTAGTACAAGTGAATTACTAGATTTATTATGGCGATCAAATCAACATGAAAGTAAGCGTATGTCAACTGTAAGCGGTTTAGGTCCTTTGCCGTCGCATTTACAAGCTGTATCATCGACTTTATTATTTAATACAAATGAAATGCCATATAAAAAATATGATGAACAATATGATAATGTCTTTGAAGTTAAAGTACGAGAGAAAGAAGAAGAAAAGAAAAAGAAAGAGATGTTTGCACAAGGGCAAACATTATTGAAAGGCGATGATTTGCCTTCTGTTAAAGCTCTAGATATGACATATAAACCAAAAATGAAAGCACAACCAACGTTGCAATTCCAAACTAATTTAAACTTTGGTGCAGATCTACCAGCTGTAGCAGCAGATGCATCATGGCAAGGGGGAGATGATAATCTCAACTCCATCGCACCAACTGTATTTCAAGCAAATTTACCAGCATTGCCTAGTATTGAAGATAGCATACCCGCGCCAACGACGAAAGTTCAAAATAATAGTAATAATAATAGTAATAGTAGTAGTAGTGGCAGTAATGGAACGCAACCATCTCAGCCTGCTGCAAGTAATGCTGCGCCACCACCGCCACCACCTCCACCACCAAGCAGTAATAATCCTCCACCTCCACCAATGCCACCACCTGCAACTAATACAGCAGCACCTGCTAAGGCGGCTAAGATTGTTACAGAAAGCGGTGTAGATCCAACTGCAGGAAATCGAGGTGGATTATTAGCAGCCATTCGTAATGCTGGTGGCGCAAAGAAATTAAAAAATAAACCACAAAAAAAACGCAAACAGAAACCATTGCCAGAAAAGCCAAAACAATTATCATTAGCGGAAGAGATGCGAATGAAATTATCAAGGAGGGCAAATATTATGAGTGGTCGTGCTGATAAAGAGGAACAAAAAAAATCAAAAGCAAGGCGTGGTACATTAAAAGCCAAGGTCAATGCAGTCAATGCATTTTCAAAAGGATTGAAAGGTCTTAAAAAGGCAAGTACGAATGATGAAAAACCACCTACAATAGAAGAAAAAGAGGAAGCAAAACCTGGTGGTTTTACTACGAAAAATATGGGTGGATTAGCTGCATTATTAAAAGCAAGGGAAACAGATGATACTAGACGAGATTCAAGAGATTCATTTGCAAGTGAAAGTGACTGGGATAGTGATTGAAATTTAAAAGTGTGTGTGTGTCGTCTGTGTTTTATTTCCTTGAAGAACATGGATGGAAAGAGAATGGAAGTGAGAACATATATATATATACTTTTTTTAGAATCACTATTTTTATAAATAATAGTCTCTCTTTCTCGTATTTCTTAATTTTTTAAATTTTTATATTTTTACAGTAGCCAGGAAATTGTACGTGCGATCGATGCTGCCTCAGATTCACCAACAGTTTTTCATGCAGTTGATACTTCGTGTAATCGCAGTTCTGATGCTCCGGATACTAATCAAAACAACATCACTGGCAAGTCATCACCTGGCATTAATATTGAATTCGCCTATAATATTTTGTCTGATGAAGCGGCCAAACCAGACGTCATTGAGTCACCCGCAAACGATATTTTAATATCTGATGTGGAACCACCTGATCCTGGTGATACCATTTATGTAAACAAACAAGTTAATATTGCGCAACAGAGTCAAGCTTATTGCTTGAAGCAATCAAACTGCCAAAAACTAATGCCGAATATGGCAATCGAGAAAACAACATTTCCGCGGACTAGCAATTCAGACAAAAAGTCATACAGTAGCCAGGAAATTGTACGTGCGATCGATGCTGCCTCAGATTCACCAACAGTTTTTCATGCAGTTGATACTTCGTGTAATCGCAGTTCTGATGCTCCGGATACTAATCAAAACAACACCACTGGCAAGTCATCACCTGGCATTAATATTGAATTCGCCTATAATATTTTGTCTGATGAAGCGGCCAAACCAGACGTCATTGAGTCACCCGCAAACGATATTTTAATATCTGATGTGGAACCACCTGATCCTGATGATACCATTTATGTAAACAAACAAGTTAATATTGCGCAACAGAGTCAAGCTTATTGCTCGAAGCAATCAAACTGCCAAAAACTAATGCCGAATATGGCAATCGAGAAAACAACATTTCCGCGGACTAGCAATTCAGACAAAAAGTCATACAGTAGCCAGGAAATTGTACGTGCGATCGATGCTGCCTCAGATTCACCAATAGTTTTTCATGCAGTTGATACTTCGTGTAATCGCAGTTCTGATGCCCAAATATCTTTACACAACCTTGTGCCGACTACTGACTCTGATGCGAGTCATATTCATTGCACTTTAAACTGTATATGCAAGAAGGATTATGATATACTCTACCACGGTACGATGTATCACACACCTTTGAACAATACACAGTTTTCAATTGATGCATATAATGCGTTAATTGCATCTATTTACCTCCACCAATATTTTTGTATCTTAAAAATATTGGCACACTCTGTGGATTTCAATGAACTCTATCGCAATGTTACGATTCATTGTCCATCTTTCAGTTTAGTGAGATAGATTTGTCTCAGTTATTGTATTCTTTCTGGAGAGTAGGAATTATCATGAGTAAATTAAAAATAAATTATGCATTAATTAAATATATATAAAAAATACAAAAACTTCGGTATTATCATATCAATTATGATATTTTTAATTTTTATTGATTCCATTACCACGCGCACCCCCCTTCTTTAATAATTTTTTTTTCTTTTTCCTTAACCAACGCGGTGACGATTGTGCAATCGTCGTTTTGTCTTATCGATAATTGCTAAGCTGAAATCAATAATATCATTTTCAACATCTGCAGTATCTATGAGTAAATTTTCACAAATTTCTGCTAATTCTAAAGATGAACTATATGGTTGCCTTTCATCCATATCTTTTTCATGTTTCTTTTCAAAGTCTGTAGTTTTCTTTTTGCTATTTGCATTTAATTTTTTATTTATTAAATGTTTCTTAATATCACTCTCATTATCCGGTGCATAATTCCATGAAGATAGTTTCTTATGTAAATCGATTTTAAATTGTAAAATTCCATTTTTTTTCGTTTTACTTGCTAAAACATTTTTTTGAAATTTTGTAAATTTTTTACTATCGTTTGAAATATTTTTACAAATATCAAATGGAGTATATAAATTCGTTGGAGTATAATGTGGCATCATTTTTATTATTTTCTGATCGATTTGCCATGGTGTTCTGTTTTTGTTTGATTGATGTGTCTTCTTCTTTGTGTTTTGTAAAAAACGGAACGAGAATGGTGGTGTAGAAATGTGTATGTATATATATATATATGGTATAATGTTTATGGATGTATTGTAATATTGTAATACAAATGTGTGTATACGTATTACAAGTAATAATGAATAAATAAGAAGAATAATTGTTGTGTTTCTTCTTGATGAGCTGCTCACATAGGGGAAATATAAGACCCTTACGTTTAACACTACCTAGTGATTTTTAAGGGGTCCCAGTATGAAGAAATACTGATGTACTGTATGATTTAATGATTTCCTTTTACAGAAAGATCTGCTATTGTACCTTCTACTATGTAGTATGTATTCCTTACTAATTTCACATGGCATGCAATATTTATCATCAGAAAATTTTACGATTACTCGCATTTCATCATGTACCTTCTCCACAACACATACAACACATTTTTTTTCATTAAAACGACGATTGCCGTTGATACAATTGAATGCATTAGTTGCTAAATCATAGCCATTCAATATTTCGGAAATGCGGGGTGGCCAGAATGCACTTGGCAATATCTGTACCTATAATAATATGTTTGCAGGTAACAGTTCCTGTCGACTGTATCCCAATAATAATTATCAAGATCAGGAATTATTGGAAGGAACAACAAGGAGGCGAGCGTGTTTAGTTGATAAATACACAGAAATAAAAAAGTATTGAATGGTCCAAACCCGATTAAGAATGCAAATGACTTGAAGGCAGCTGGCGCGCGTCCAAGAAAAAGAAAGAAAAAAACTATTTTTGATAATAGAATATTTTTTAAGGTACAAATATCACTGAGATAAGCGTGAGCTATGAACGTTAACGTTATAAACCATATAATACGCAGGGAATACCATTAGCATTCCCGACCGCCGCATATTTTTCTAAAAATCTCTCATGAATCTGGGCGGGCCAAACCAATTTCAAATTATGAAATAACATGTAAATACCATTAGTAGTAAACAGTTAGAAAATCATCAATATTAAAAAAAAATTGCAAAAAAAGATATACAACACACAACCTCACAATACCAACAAAGAATAACTTTAAAACAATCTTTTGAACCAGATAAATATATTGTATTTAATATCTAAATCATTGTTATTTTTATTATTCATAAAATTATTATAAACAAACAAAATAAATAAAAAAATTAGATCATGTCTACTGCTATGATTCAAGAAATGATGATACAACATCCAGTTATTAGTCTAGTTGTTGCTTCCTTCCTATGCTTCGGTTTCGTTTTATATACTTCCAATTTAACAATAGCTGCTACAGGAAGTAAAGGGAAAACAGTTACAAAAACTAAAAGTAAAGCAAAGAAAACACCAAAAGCTAAGAAGGCACCATCCAGACGGAAGAAGTCACCACTTGGCGCAAGAAGATCTACAAGAAAACGCACTGCAGCAAAAGCTCACAACATTAGCGATGTTAGTGGTAAATCATATTAAGTACAATAACGTTCAGTTTGAATTGACATATATATATATATATATATATATATATATCGTTTCTTTCTATGGCAATATAAAAATATTTACCAGTTTTTAATTTATGTAGGTACATAGATTTTATAAACATAAAAAGAAAAACAAAGAACCAGATAGGATTAGAAAACTGAAAAAAAGTTAAAATAGAGAAAATATAATGCTACTTTTTTTTAGCCTTTAGTAAAGAAAATTTTAGGCACAACTGTACGCACTAGAGCACGTAGTTAAATAAAACTCATCCAGATAAAAGAAAAAGAAGAGAAAGAAAAAAAGAACAGTTTATATTATATATATGTTTTACGTAAAATAACAATTACGTATTTATTTATATATATATATATAAATTATACACGCACACATATTATATTTTTTTTACATGTCCACGCTTACTTTAAAACGAAAATTCGTAAAATTCGTTTCTTTCAACAAAAATAATTATCTTATCATATGATACGAAGAGAAAGATATCAATACACACGCTCCTTCTTTTTTCCATCTCCTATTGTATATAATATAGCCACTGCTAGATTGAATCTGCGCCTATGATGATTGAATTATCACCACTACTATCTAAAGAAACACTTTCAAGTGATAAATTTAAATCATTCACACTTTTATCCTCCGTGGTAGTAGAATTATTTTCCACTTTCAATGGTGTTGGAACAGGAGCTGGAAATGTTTGGCTCATAATAAAATCAAGCTTATTGTTATCATCGTTGATATTATTATTATTATTATTATTCATACTATCCCTTCTACGTTTTAATTTTTCGGCTAATTCATTTGATGCACCAGAACTTTCATCAACAATTTCATTCTTTTTTGTATCATTAATATCTAAAGCATTTTCGAAATTAATGGTTATATTAGCTGTTGTATCGTCCGTAATTTTACTACGTTGTACTTCTAATTTCGTCTTCAACTCTTTTGTCACATTAACACTGGAATTTACAGTACCACTCGAAGAATTACTCGATGACGCATCTGAAACTGTAGGAGCCGGTTTTAACACCACGTTATTCATATCTACATATTTCTTTTCATCAAGAATTTCATCTACTTGCTTACTTGTTTTTGTATACGGACTATAAATTTTCGCACCTGTTTTATCCCAGTCGCATTGAAAATAAGTACCTTCATGTTTTAAATAAGTCGGTAAATGAGCTTGTGAAACATGATCAAATAATACAGCAATGGCACTCATATTATCCGTCGATCCACGATCCATGCAATCAACCATCAGTTGAAACACACCTTCATCTAAATCATCTTTATTTTCTAATACTTTTTCACATGCAGCTGCATTATCCATAACATCCCAAATGCCATCACAAGCGACTAACAACAATGCATCTTCCTTGCAACGTTTGTACACAGATATCTCCGGCATTGGAAGTACTACTTGGGATAGCATGTCTTTGTCTTGTTGATCTTTGTAATAAAAATCGCCAATAGATCTAGTCATGCCTAAATGGCGTTTCTCTCCCTCCTTCGTACAGCGAAATAATCGTGTCCCTTTAAATATCCCTCCCGCTTTTTCGATACGTTCAACCTCATCAGGCAATTGATAATTATGATCTCGATTCAACGCTATGGTTTGACCCCGTCCAGAACAAGTTCGCAAAACAGCACGTGAATCGCCTACATTAGCAGTAATAATATATTGCGGAGTGATCAATACAACTACAGCCGTGGAACCACTTTGATCAGGCGCTTTTGCTTGACCAATACCAATAGCAGAACTTTCTTGAAATCCTCCTTCTTTTTCTGTTGTACTATTAATAGCTTCTGGAACCACATCTCTTGCATTCGTATCCTCGTTGATTGTACCAGATAACATAGGATTTTCTCTTAATTGTCTATCCAACTCAATAAATGTACTTTTTAGTATCTCAGACAAACTATCAATATTATCATATAAATCTTTCTTTGCACTTAAATTATGTTTTTGCATTTCTAGATAAAATATTTTATTTAGTATTGTCTGTAAATTGTCTGCACAAAATTGTGATGTAAAACTTCCCAGATGCCCATCGAATACACCAAATATACATAAATCTTTATCTGCTTGACCAACATCAGCAATATATGAATCTTCAAAATTTTCTCTCCATCCTTTCATCCATTGATGCGTATATGTCAATGAATTTTCCAAACTTGGTAAATCACTGCCTGATGTATTCAATAAATGTTTTCTTAATGATGATGGCGATGGATTACGTGGTGATATGTGGCGATCACCAAATGCATATAAAATACTTTGACATTCGACTTTACGTTTCTCTGCATCTTCTACTGCTTTATCAACAGCTCGATCTTTGATTGCTTTTGTAATTTTAGCATAAATAGCAGGAGTAAATCCTCTTAAATCCACTGGTGCGTGTGTGCCTACAGGTTTCTTCCCATCATTTGCATCGGACATTGCTTGTATTAAACGCTTGCATGCATCGACACGGTGATTTTTAGCAGCTACATGTAATGCAGTACATCCACGTACATCCACAGACATTGGATCTGCTTTATAATTTAAAAGAGTTTCAATCATACCAATGTTATCATATTTAGCAGCGAAATGCAAGCCAGTCCATCCAAATTCATCTGCACTACGAGATAATGTTGATCTTGCATAAACCAATTTAGGGTCTATTTTCAGTTGATTTTTTAAATTTACAAGATATTTTTCCTTTACAGTGGATGAACTAGCACCACAGTGTTTGAAAAAATCTTTATAATGTTTGTTTAAACTTATAGTAAGTGATGCTTGTAAATATTGCGCAGTGACTATCGCGGCATCGCCAGCTTGTTGCACTACAGTTTCAGGCACTGGGGTTGCTTTTAAAAATGGTGATAACGGGGTATTCGATGAATAATTTAGTGATGGTGATGGCGTGTTATTGCTATTATTATTATTTATTTGAACTTTCATATTGTTGTTATTGTTTGAAAAATTATTAATATTTGATTGTATTGATACTGTCGGTGTTTTCATCGCATTGTTAATATTATTATTATTATTGCTAACAGCATTATTATTATTGCGAATGTTGACTAGTTGTTGTGTTTTAATAGGTGATTGAAATGGGGAATCCTTCCCCATAGCTCGTTGTGCCACTAATCTTGCACCAACACCAGCTGTACTTTTTTTTCTATCATCTTGTACTTTTTTAATTTCTTCTAATTTTTCTTGTTCATCAGGCATAGGGGCCATCACCTCCATGATACTTCCTAACGTCGATGAAATATTTGTAAACCAACTCATAATTTTTTCTTTTGTGCGTTCTTTATGTGTGTGTGTATATATGTTTTGAATCTTTATGGTTTTAGAAATATCTTGTCTTTAGTATTTTTTCTGTTTTTGTTCAATGTTTTCATTCATTCATTTATTATTGTTTTTCTTTTAGTTTTTCTTATTGTTTTATTTGTGTATTGCAACTACTCGTTCGTGTTGCCCTTGTCTCCCTAAAAAAAATTAAAATTTCATCTGAGTGGTAGCTTAATGTTAATAAGTTAAGGTCAAATCTGTCAATCTGGCAACCCTTAAATTAACTATTATCCTGATGATGATTGGAAACCAGCCATCATTGAAATCATTTTAATTTATTATTATTTTAGAAAACACAAAAAAATATTTTATATATATTTTATATAACTATTCATATATAAAGTTTATTTAAAATGGAATAAGTTTTATTATAAATACCTGTACAGTACGCACTTTCTCGTGTGTTCGGTACGTACATATTTTTTTACACCCCCAATGCTTCATTTGTTCGTGCTAAACTTGCTCGTAAATCAGATTGTTCTTTTAATAAACGTTTTGTTAATGTTACTAATTGTTCAATTTTCTTTGCATCAATGTCACTTTGTGATGGTTGTTTATATTGTGAAGAGGCACGATAACGACCGGTTCGACCAGCATTTCTTCTTTCTTCCCATGCAATTTGTGGATTTTGATTTTTACGTCTTTTTGTTCGTTTCCTTTGATCATTGCGATAGCGTCCATAATCACCTCGTCCACCTTTTGGTACCGATCGAGCTTTATTACGGCGCTTTTTCTTCCTTTCTTTTAGTAATTGATTGGCTCGTTTTGTTTTCGCATTTACAACACAAATCTTAATAAAATCAAGGTAATCAATTGTTCCACGACGATTAGGATCTAATCTTTTTAACATTTCATTAATTTCAGATTTCGTTGCTGCTAATCCAAGCTTTGAAAATGCACGTCGGAAATTCGTTGCTGTAATTTTACCTGTATTATCTAAATCAAAACGTTGGAATAGACGTCTTAAATATGCTTCATTCCACATTGCTCCTTTGATCATATCGTACAATTTATCACTTAACAACCCGACAAAGCTTTTTTCCGACATTGCACTTGGTGTATCTGCATTTGATAGCATCATCCCATCATCTTTACCATATTTTTTATTATTATTATAAGTATTTCTATGAAATTGCCGTTCTTCTACATTTTGTTTTTCTCCGCTATCCATTTTGTCTGTACGAGGTATTTGTGCCATCATCATACGTTCTCTTACATCCCTTGGTGTCATAAATTTATCCAACTCATCATTTATTGATGCATCAAAATTCTGATCATAAATTTCATTCATATTGCTATTTACATACTTGCGATTGCTATTATTATTATTATTATTATTATTACTGTTGTTACTATTATCATATGGCGATGTATCAATATCCATTTCATTTCTTAATTTTTCTTTCATTTGCTGCAAATCATCAGACATATCCTTTACCTCTTTTTTCATTCTATTAGCAATTCGGTATGGATCTCCAGCAGCAATTGGTTGACCCCAATGATCTAATCCTGACTCTAATTTTTTTTGACGTGATTCTAATTCTTCACGTTTCTTTGTATATTCTTCCTCAAGTTTTTTCGTCTTATTTTCCATCAC
>JACLAC010017746.1_pt1 | contig 11055 bp, 9 predicted proteins | sample 8027881 | NCBI WGS metagenome assembly JACLAC01 (sample SAMN15725517, study PRJNA655200) | protist metagenome | isolation source: fluorescence activated cell sorting (FACS) single amplified genomes of... | place: Spain: Blaines Bay Microbial Observatory, Mediterranean Sea | collected 2016-01-19 | reverse complement strand
CCTCGCGCGCCTTGCTCAGCTGCAGGTGCGTGCGGAAGGCCAGCTCGGTCAGAAACGTCTCCCCCAGGTTCTTCTCCAGCACGCGCACGACCGAGTGCTCGCCCTCCGCCGTTGACAGCAGGTGCGCGAGCTCGCGCGTGTACAGCGAGCACAGCTTGGAGCAGTGCCCCCAGTGCTTGGCGGTGTTCACTTCGGCGTACTGCAGCTTTAGAAGTCTCTTCGTCGTCGCGCTCTCCAGGTTGACCACCACGCTGTACTGCGTGCGCCGCCCGAATGTGCCCTTGAGCATCGCCTGGGAGTGCTTGCCCGCGGCCTTCAGCTCCGCCGCGGCGGCAGCCTCCTTTTCCTTCAGATCCGCGAGGGACGTGTCGGTCTTCAATAATAAAGGATCGTACATCGAGAACATGCGCGAGGGGAAGAACTCGGGCGGCACCAGCCGCGAGCGCGCGTCGTGCGTGAGCAGCAGCGCCACCACGTCGCGCGCCGCGTGGTCCATGTTCTTCAACTCAAATTCCGCGCCCAGCGGTGGCGCCTCCTCCTTCGCCTTCTTGCCCGGCGAGCCACCCTCATCCTCGTCCGCGCCCGCGGCCAGGTCCACTTCGTCCGCCTCCGTCTCTTTAGCCGCTCTCAGCGTCTTGCTGCTGCACTCCCTGGCGTCCAGGCCGCAGTGCGCGGAGAATTCGAGCACGGCGTTGAGCAGCCTCTTCCTATCGGCCTCGCTGGGGCAGCCGAGCGTGACGACCGTGCGCGCGCCCCCGCCCGCGCCCTTGAAGCCCTTGAAGTCGATCTTGCGCTCCATGAAAGTCGTGCGCACGCCACTGCCCGCCACCTCGAAGTGCAGCTCCACGCTCTGAACCGGATTAGTTGATTTAAACAGCTGGTCCTGCAGCACCTTGGTCTCGATCCTGTTCAAGGCGTCGCCGAGCGTCTTCGGGTGATTGAATAACTCGTGCATCAGGTCTTTGCTGTAAGGTGCGGCGCCGTACACCTCCAGGAAGGCGAACAGGTTGTAGTCCAGCTGCTTGAACTCGAGGTCGATTTCCTGAGAGTGATAATGTGAAGTATTTCGGAAGCCTACTAGGCAGAGAAAAAACGAGTGTTGAATAGCCGGGTATTCAGATGAGATTGAGTAATGCAAAATAGATGCATTTCTAGAAGTAGGTTTTTACTACACAAATTGTCTTCTGGAAAAACGACAAAAATGAGCGATTTTCCTCTCTCTAGTAGGCTTCCGATCTAATAAAAATTCTCCCTGATGATCAATTTCCTTCTCGTTCAGCTTGTCCTGCTTGGTGGGCTTGTTGTAGCCCCAGTCGTCCCAATGGTCCTGTTTCTTCGCCCGCGAGTCCGGCTTGTAGTTGGCCTTCTTGCCCGCGTCCTTGGGCGAGTACTCGCCGCCTTTGTCGCCCTTCTTCTTGTCCTTCTTCGACGCGCTTTCGTCGTCGTTCCATCTGTCGCCACCGCCGTTGGCAGCAGCGGCCTTCTTCTTCTTGGAACCCTCTTCTTCTTCGCCCCACCCCTCGTATTCCTCGTATTCCGCGTCTTCCTCCCACGTCTTGATTTTGTACTTCTCGTCCAGCTCTGCAATCTCCTTCTCTTCCGTGGCACCTTGGTTGCCGTCCTGCGGACTACCGCGCGCGTTGTTCGGGCCCCGCCGCGTGGACGGCGGCGCGTTGCCGTTTGCACCTCCACTCAGCCTGTTGTAGTCCGCCGAAAGCGTGGGTCCGCTGGCATAGGCGGTCGTAGGCCCACCGCCAGCCGCGCGGTTGGCGTACGAGTTCGCGTTGCCGTTTGCACCAGACGCAGCGCCCTGGAACGGATTAGCTGCTTTGTCATCGACCGATTTCTCCTGCAGGGCCGCCATGAAGTTCGCCTGCAGCAGCTTTTGCTTTTCAGCTGCGCTCATGCGCTTGCCGCCGTCGCCTTGCTTCTCTGCTTTTTCGGCGCGCATCTTGCTCGTTGATTATGTGTTGTGTGTGTTATACGTTTGTTGCGAAAATCTTAGATCAAGTTTATTACCAGACGAAGACGTTGCTGGTATGCTGACACTGATTTTATATAATACCTACTGGTCCACTCTTGAGTACTATTCGTACCACCTGTGACTAGAAGTCGTGTCGAAGCTAATTTTAGCTTTTTCCTTTATTCGTTAGATTATGGGCTGCTCTGGACGGGCAAAGACACCGCACCAGAGAAGTCAAAACTGCTTCAGTCGCTACTGATTATGGATTATGTTCTACTCTCTACCCTGTGATTTTAGAGTCATTGGGCGTACATTAGCGCAAACTGGCGTTACATAGAAAACGCGACAGTAACGACGAACCGAAAACGAATTGTTTGAAAGCAACAGAAAGCGAAAAAATTAACTTAAACAAGCGTTCAAATATACATTCGCTACAGTAAACAGCAAAACAAGTGCAAGTCAAGGAAGTTGTTCATTCAGAGTCAAGGTCAACCCTCCTCGCCAAAAGACGTCCGCAAAATCTCCCGACAGTGTTCAACAAGTATTTTTTCAAGTAGCACGTAAAGTTCGTATGATACCCAAGCTCAAGTAGTTGTGGTTCATTTAGCATTTTTAGCTCAGCGCAAAGGGCAGCGCCAACGGGCCATGATGTTGGCCCGCGCCGTAGCTCGTCTTGTTCAGCGAGAACTTAGCCATGTAGTCAAAGAGCAGCCGCTGGCCATCTCCGTAGTTGAACCGATAGAACAGATCGCGCGTGAACTGCACCGGCACGCCGTTGGACACGATGAAGGCCTTGTGAAAGCAGTCGAACTCGTCGTACGGCACGGCGTAGTTGTAGACGCCGCGAAGCGAGCGATGGACCTGAGGTAGTATTGAATTGTTTAGGCACAATAGTGATGCTATCATCGAGCAGTTCGAGTGTAAATAATCGATTGTAATCAATATATGGAGTGCATTCAGAACAAAGGACTGCGATTGTGACGTTGACAATACTCATGCGAACGCTTAACAGCGTAGCAGTAGTCTCTATAGTGAACCTGAAATAGCATGTTGTCGGACGACTTCAACTCTTTCATGCACGACTCGAAATAGAAATCAAATAACAGCTCACAAATATCCCGTCGTGGAAGCTGAACGTCACGAAGTCGTAACCAGCATCACGCATTACCTCAACTGCGTAAGACAGACTCATGCCCCGCAACGGCCACTCGCCCGAACCCCGTGAACAATGCGCTTTCACTCCCAGGTAGTCGGAACTCGCAGGTGGGAGAGCCATTTTGCCGGTCGCTTCATCTTGACCATCGTCGCCGCCACCACCGAGTCGCTCGCCGTATGTTCGCCCGCTGGCCACGCGCGCATCCCGAGCGGCCTGAGTCGCCGCATCATCTGGCTCGCAGTCAGGATGCTGTCCGAAGCGCCGGTGGTACTCCGCTTGTTTTTGCTCTTCCTCTGAAGTTCATGTTCGACTCGCGCTTGGCCCACCAACACCAACTCCTCCGTACACGTCGCCCGAGTCTGCTGCGGCGTTAGCGCCCATCACGGGCACTAGGGCGGGGTGGTAGCGCGCCGCGAATCTGTGCGGTGGTGGTACGCCCGGGTTTACCTCCAGGATGAAGTGCTTCGCGGTGAAGAAGTTTTTCAGCAGTGCGCCAAGAATGTCCGCGTCGAAAGAGTCGATGTCGATCTTGATCACGTCGAAGTGGCGCAGCCCCTGCGCGATCGGCCGGACGTGCGCGGTCAGCAGCGGCACCAGGTTGGTGGGCGTCACGGGAGCGCACAAGAGGCGGGTCCTGGATTTGTGTGAAAGTTGAATTTTTGCGAGCATATCCGCCAAAAGGTTCGAATTTGTTAAGGCAAATTTGTGGCTTGCCGAGACCGCGCTCCCGCCGGAAAAAATTGCTGTAGCAATATTTTTCCTGTAGAAGCGAAGCAGTTTTTCGACATACTCAGGTCGATGCAGAATTAAGCTAATCATACGACATAACTACAAACACGTAAATCATATTAAAGTACAACTACTCACCGTCGCATCGCCGGGTGCGTCCGCTGATTCGCTCGGAAGCGCGCACAAGCAGCCGGGTCCGCTTCTATCGCAACGCCCGATGCTTTGTACTTTACGATGTAGTCAAATAGGGGGTCTTCGGCTACGCCGTCCATTCAACCGATGTTCAAGAACGTTCTTGCGAGACCAACGCCGCCATCCGGGATCTCAGCCGAGTCGTCCTCCTCTTCTCCGTCTGCGTACTCCTCCTCCGACTCTGCTGTACCGTCCGCGCCAACACTCACGACTTCGGAATCGTCCACAAAGTCGACCGCACGCCCTCACACCTCCCCTTCACCAGAACCGAACTCGTGGTCCTTGACTCAGCTGCGCAGCTCCTTGGCCTTGCTCACGACCATGTCGGCGTGCGACACGTAAGAGGTCTGGATGTCCATGTCGCAGTCCGACACGCCGCGCTGACCACTGCCGCTGACGCGCAGCTGCGCCACGTTGCGCCGCCACCGAACCTCGTCCTCGTACTGGTCGAGCGCCTCGAGGATATCGTCCTGAAAGAATATAAAATTGCAATTAGTAATTTGCAAGCGCCCATGCTATAGCGCGATTGAATTTTTTAGATGATAGTTGATTTCGATTATGACTAAAAAAAGCTTTCTGTAAACAAACTTCACTACGCACATGAAGAATGAGAATAACTGTGAACACTCACCACGTGTTCAGCATTTTCGACGTCTTTGAGGGCGCCAATTCACTCTTCACCGTTTGCGGTAAGCTTCATGTATTTTCGTGGGTTGACCCATCCGCTGAAGCGCAGTTTGGTCCGGCTAATCTAGCCCTGTTACCGCGAGGGTGGATCAAGCTCAGTGAAGCCGATCTTCGATCACGCGTCCACCGCAGCAGGCTGTAGCGCAAGCGCGACAGCAGCCACCGACGCAGCAGAGCGCAGCATCTTGGTTATGTGTGCGCGAATTTTTTAAGCTGTTGAATCCGATAGAAGTAGAACGGTTTGACGCATGATCATGATGATTAGATTTTTCACTCATAGCTGAAAGCGCGGAAAGGCCTCTCTTATACGAAAAAGTCGACACCCAGGAGCACACGCTCACGCACTACAACTCACCTCCAACGACGAACACGCATTGCAGATACGTCAATCCAATAAGATCAAGACTATAAATGACAGATCATTAGTTCACATTTGTGATCGTGTTTCTCGTCGTAGTACTTACATCAATTTCAAGTCTCCCAGTACTTTATGGTGATAGTGAAGTGATAGTTCAATGCGCTTACATGGTCGTCGGTAAACCGAACGTCGCCACCACGCGAAGAGCCACCCGCTCATACTTGGCCTGGCCACTGGTTCCCTTTTGAGCACCCTTCCTACCCTTGGTGCCACCTACCACACCAGGGGCAGCCCCCTTCTGCAAGAGTGAAAACGTGTCCGCCACGGTCGGGTCGCGCTGCGACGGCAGCGCCACTGAGTCCGCACATTGCAGCACCGCCATCGCGATGTATTTCATGTCTTTTGCCGCGTATTTGCCTGGGTTGAGCGTGACGTGCGTCGTGATGTACTCCTTGTCGTTCGGCGCGGAAAGCTCATCGCCTTGCAGCTCCCCACCGGGTGCGTCGCTCGCGCGACCAACACATGATGCGAACGCTTCCTTTGCCGCTGCTGCATCTTTCGCCGTTCCGCCAAGCAGTGCGCGCTCATCGCTCACGGGTTGCAAAGATTTGTACGAGTGCAAGCGCGCGCACGAGCCCATCGAGCCGAGCGGCAGCCACCGCTCGTCGTCTGCGTCGAAAGCGAAGTTGGAGTAACGGTAGTCCGACATTGAGAAGATCCCCCGGAAAAAACCTTCGTTGCCCGACGCGTCCGGTCCATCATTGAGGCAGTAGGTGAAGTCGCCACGCGCAGCTGCAGAGTCGAAGTCGTTCGCGTCTGTCGCAATAGCTATCGACTGCTGCTTTGTTTCTTTTACTACGGCTACAGCCTTCGACTGTTCCTCCTCGATTTCCTGAATCATAGCTTGCGCGCGCTCACGTTCACTACTCTCCCGTTCGGCGCTTGCCGACAGCGTCACTCGAAGCTGGTAGTACTTGAGGCTGGTGAGGTTTTCCTCCGAAGAGGCTGCGCTGCTCGTGCGAGCGGGGCGCTCCCGACCACTCTGAGTTCGAGTCGGAGGAGCGAACGTAGTTGCGGCAGCTGCGATCGTAGCTGGAGGCGAGGTAGCAAACTCGTTTTCATAACCGGTAACTTCGGTACTACTTGAAGGATCCCCAGGGGCTTCGTCATCCGATGGACTCGGTTCGACAAGCCCGGTAGCATCTTCAGCTTGCACTGACTCACCATCATCTGGCCGGGCACTGAACGTGCGAGCACTCTTCAGTTCAATTGCCGCCAAATGACTTTCCAACTTTTCGGGTTCCCGCTCGTTACTCAGCTCTTCGTCAGCATCCCCGGCCCCTTTGCGAGCACCGCTTGGTAGTGCATTTAAAGCGTCGAAGTCGAGTGTCCCATCGGGCCTCAGCACCTGAGTTTGTGTCGCCTGATTCGGCAGAGCAGGCGGAGGACCATCCTCTTCGATGGTTTCAACACTTGCAACTGCCTCTTTGTCTTTGCCTTTCTTCTCGCTTGACACCGTTGATGAATGGCTCGCACTCGACTGCAACGTGACCGCACGTACGAGACTTAGCTTCTCCCTGTCGAACTCCTCCGCGACGACAGCTTCGTACAGTCCGTAGTGCCGCAGTATCTTTCATAGCTCCGCGCCTGTGCTAGGCACGACTAGGCAGCTAACGCCACCAGCTAAGGTGACTTTGATAGCCTCAAGCGTGAGAGAACCGGCAGCACGATCGTAGTAGAAGTTGTCACTTGCTGAAGTCGACTTGGCCTTCGGATGCGCATCAGCGTGAACGCGGGAGTTGAAGAGCGCGGCTGAACGATCGCGCGTCTCAGCAAATTGTGACTGATTTGGCTCATCAACTACTCCGTCTTGCAAGGCACTAAATCCGTTGTTGCGAGAGCGTAGTACATGGAAGTTGTAGCGCAGCGTCATGTGTCCGCACTTCTCTCCCCAATCCACCAAGCACCGCAGTTGCAGTACCTGCATGCGGCGCGTAGTCACTCGACCATCACCATCATCCGCATCCGCACTTTCACCAAGACGCTTCAGCTTCGCTGTTACCTGCCCATCCGTCTTGCATGCCGACGCCACCCGCGGCCAAATCTTATCGCCTATCACCCCCTCCGTCTCTGCCAGCGAAACGGCGTCGCAGTATCCCTGCCGTGGGTAGAAGACGACATCGTCCTACATGCCACCCTCCTTCAAAGACAGTGCGAAGTCCTCGTTCTTGCTCGACTTGCCGCAAATCATCTCGATGAACTTTCACCGGCCAACCGCGCCCTGTCGCGCGAAGTCAGGCGGCAGCGTCCACAGGCCCTTTTCCAGGCGCAGCGCGATCTATCGCCCGACGGACGCACGGTCTTCGTAGGCACTGCCCGCGCCGGCCAGGTGGTTGATGTCCTCATTTCCTTTGCTGTTCATCTTCTCCTGGTTCGCATAAAAGCCGCCGGACTTCTTGCCCTCGTAGGTGGGCGTCGCAGGCTTAGGTGTGGTGTTTTTAGCCGGCGAGAACTCGTCGCCAGGACCGAGCGGCGGCAAACACGCGACAATGCGGCACCCGAAGTCCGGGCCGAAGGCCGCCTCGATGCTCTTGCGCAGCTGGAACCGGCGCTTCCAGTCAAACAGGACACCGCCGCCGCAGGACAGGATGGGAACCTTGTTGTGGTGCAGCACTTCCAGCGCGCACCAGATGGTGTACGCGCCGCGCTCCGGCCCGAGGCGCGCGGTGAGCTGCTGTGCGGTCGGCCGGGCGCGGGAAGAGGAAGAGGACGCTGATCCTGCTTGAGGAGCGCTCTTAGAGTTCGAGCTTGCAGCGCCCTGCTGACCACGGTGCGCCGCCTGCTTCTCGAGGAACCGCTCGAAGGAAGACACCGTGCGCTGCAGTGCGGACGGCGCACTGTGACCATTCGTCGCTCCATGTCCATTCGTCTCTCCAGCGCGAAGCTGCAGCTCTCCCCGCGGTTGGTAGAAGTGGGGGTTGTCTGCTCCTGGAAAGTAAAGGGCATCGCCATCGATATGGACAAACTTCAGCGTGTCCTCCTCGTCGCTCGCCAGCACAACACCAGAGGCGGAGCCAGACTTCATCTCTCGCACCTTTTCCGCCCACCTTTTATTTAATGACTCGCACAGGCGCGCCGCGAAGACGCTCTTACCGTAGCCGATCGGACCAAGTACGACGATAGCTGTTGCATCCATGAGGTCCTCTTGTTCCCTAGCAGCTTGCGTCTCCCAGTCAACCGTCGCCGAAGGCGCGCGCCTCAGGCCACCACCACCGTTTTCACTCGGTTCCTCCAGCACTTGCTCGTCGCCCTCGAGGGGCGTTGGCAAGCCGAGCTGAGTTTGAGCAAAGTCGGCCAGCTGGATGTGCCAGCCCACGCGGCGGTCGCCCCTGTCGAGTGTCCAGTCCGCGATCGCCTTCACTCACTCGGGGATCTTGCCTGCGTCGGACATCGCGCAGTAGGAGAGGAAGCGCAGCCAGTAGCGCCGCCCTGCGTCCGACGCGCACCAGCGCGACGCGTAGTCTTCAAAATGTGTGGTGGCGCGCGGGCCCAGCAGCTGACTCGTCATGCCGCCGGTGTTGTCGTTGTCAAAGGCACCTTCGTTGTCAGATCCAAAGGCCAGCGCTTGCCTTAATCCGAAAGTTCGCACAGTGTAGTTGGGAAACTTGTACTTAATCGTAGTTTTTTCTTTGCCCTGGTAGCAGTGCAGCACCAGCCCTTCCAACGTGTCACCGAGCACCTGCGCGTGTAAACTTCCACCGCCAGAAGTTCCACTTCCGTCAATACCCTGCGTGTCCAGCAATGCGCCGAACCGCGTTTCGGTCATGAAATCTCTCTCTCTTTCTAACGCGCGTAGAAAGCGCTGCACTGCAGCAACGCCCTCCACGTGCACCGGTGCGTCGCAGGGCAGCTGGAACGTCGCGCAGAAGGCCGAAATCTCAGACACGTCGGCGTACTTGACGAAAGTCGGCTTATTGTCGACAGGGGCGGCGCTGGATGAAGAAGATGATGATGCAGTGGAGGCACAGCCGCTGGCGACCGCCGTGACCACCGGGGTCTCTTTCAGCACGCGCGCACCATGGCACTGATCCTCCCAGCTCATCGTCTCAGCACAAACACTCACGTTGTTCGCCAGCATCTGCGCGAACAACTTTTTCGTGGTCTCGGCACCTGTCGCACTAGCTCCCTGGATATTCCGCAAAACGTCGTTCCATATTCGGCGCGCGTCGCGCACGAACGAAGAAGAGTTGTCGGCGGAATTTTTCGTCGTCGCCGTCCAGCCAACGATTTGTGAGTCTTCACTCGATCCAGATGCAGATCCCGCGAGCAGTCGCAAGGCCGCCCGGCGGCGCTCCCTATCGTACTCACCGCTCGGACCCAGCGCGGCCGCATACGCAAGCACATCACTCCGCTTCAGTGCAACCGCCAGCAGCATGCTCAGGTAGCCGCTCCACTTGCGGAAGAAGAGCAGCCGGTCGAGTGCGCCCTTGCTATTGCCCTCCGTCGAGGTGGCGAGCAGCGCACTCGGCACGCCTCCCGCGTTGTCGTTGTCGAACTTGGGGTAGAAGCCGTAGGAAACCAAGTTGGGCATGGAAGTACCATCACCTGACGCTGCGCCCGGCGCGAGCGGCCGCCAGACCAGCGGGAAGCCGCGCGGGAAGCCGTACTTGTCACCCAGTTTGCGCAAGATGAAGTCCGAGTTGCCGCGGACCATGACAAGGATACCTAAGTGCAGGCCAGGCAGCTCCCCGTTGTCCGCCAGCACCCGCAGGCGGGCTGCGGCGGGAGTGTCCTTAGATGAGGAGGACGACGACGCGGAGGCAGCGGCTGCGGCAGCTTTCACCTGCCGTTGCGCTTGTGCCTCTTTATCGCGCTTTTCTCGGTTGAAGCGTTCCCATTCTGGTTCGTCCTGCTCCTGCGTCTCATCGGCCCCTCCGTCGTCCAGGCCTGCGAGTGCGGCCCAGTTGTTGCTCGATGCATCGTAATTAGTCAGTGCAGATGCTGCACCGTCGTTTTTACCGAGCCCACGCTCGACTGCAGCCATATCATCTTCGTCCTTCAGCACGTGCAGGGAGTGGAAGAGAACCTTGAGTCCGAGCTTCTTGTCGGTAATCAGATCGGCGAGCAGGTGGTGCGCGAAAGAAGTTGATCGACGCAGGTCCGCGATGAAAGCAGTGAGAAGCGGCTCGCCGTGCTGCGAACCGCAGCGCTCCGCCGTCAGGTAGAGGAGCGGCTCACTAGTAGACGAAGCAGATGTGCTCATCTTGTTAAGTAGGTTGATGTCTATGTCTTGGTAAACTCTTCTATTACAGCAAAAAAGGAGGAGATATGGCTAAAATATTTCGTCTGTAGTTTCTTATGTTATTCTCTCTCGGTTTCGAGTGCTAACTAATTGGTTTTTTTTGTCGTTGTTTTACGTCGTTTTCGTGGTTACATTTTCCTAACTACCATAAAAAGTTAGAATTGAATACGCTCAAGCGAAAACTTAGCTTTAGCATTGAAGTGGAGCAAGGCAAAGTTTCGAAAGTTGTTTAGATGAAAAAAGATTAGAAAGCAGTGCGGATTATATGACGAACGACAGAGTTAGACCTAGAGTGCTCGCGAATTGTTTAAGACATCTATGGTGAGGAAGAACACATCAAATCCATCAAATTCATCGTACTCATCAAATGATCCATCAAAGTTAGCAGAAAGCAGTAGTCATGATAAATAAAGGGATTGTCTGAAAGTGTTTCCGAAATCCTCGATGAACCTCCATCAACTACTCGTTTTGCGCAAGCGCGACTGAGTTGCTTGTTTCGATTTTTTTCAGCTTTCCTTTATAAGTAGTCATTTTCTTGTTATGTTTTGTCTGGTGATGCGGCAGTTTTGCTCACGGTGTCATCAGGAGTTTTAGTCTGAAGGAATTGGATCACACCTAGCTTTTTTTTTCATGTACGTACTGAGTAGGTGTATTGATGGACTGCCTTT
>JACLAC010000735.1_pt1 | contig 11066 bp, 7 predicted proteins | sample 8027881 | NCBI WGS metagenome assembly JACLAC01 (sample SAMN15725517, study PRJNA655200) | protist metagenome | isolation source: fluorescence activated cell sorting (FACS) single amplified genomes of... | place: Spain: Blaines Bay Microbial Observatory, Mediterranean Sea | collected 2016-01-19 | reverse complement strand
GATCTTCCATCTCCAATTCTGGTATTGAATCCAAAACCTCAGCATCCTCTTGCAGTTCTTCTTCTCCTTGTTCTGGAGATCTCAACTTCAAAGTGCTGTCTTTAATACGAACGGCACCATCTGCAATCTCACGAAGAGCGGTCACAACTTCCTTATTGTCGCGATGATCCTCAATTAAGGGGTTAGAGTTTCTCAATAAATCTTTTGCACGATCGGTAGCAACCAATACAAGAGCAAAACGATTTGGTACATGTAATAAGCAATCTTCCACGGTAATTCGGGCCATTTGATTCTCCTCCGATAATGCAAGCAATAGTGCTCAAAGATAGTGTAGTTTTGCTATTTTGTCAAGTTTAACTCCAGTCTTATCATGATAATAATTGCAAAAAAGAATTTTTCTTACTTGATATTAGTTGACCAATGCGTGATTGTGGCTACACTCTAGCCCTCAATCCAACATGATTTAACAATATGGAGTACATAATGTCTATTCAACCATTATTTGATCGCGTATTAGTAAAACGCAAGGAAACCCCTAAAAAAACTGCTTCTGGTCTAATCCTTCCTTCTTCTACAACAGAAAAACTCAATCAAGGAACAGTCATCGCAGTTGGAACGGGATATGTCAATGACCAAGGTGAAACCCGCCCTCTTCAAGTGAAAAAAGATGATCTTGTTGTCTTTGGAAAATTTTCGGGTAACACAATCACTGTTGATGATGAAGAACTTTTAATATTAAAAGAAGAAGAAATTCTTGGAACAATTACTGAATAAATAGGAGTAATCATGGCTGCAAAAGATATCGTATTTGATACCTCTGCTCGTAATAAAATTCTTGAAGGTGTTGATGTTTTGGCCAACGCCGTAAAAGTGACCCTAGGCCCAAAAGGTCGTAATGTTGTAATCGAAAAATCTTGGGGTGCCCCAATGGTTACCAAAGATGGTGTGACTGTTGCAAAAGAGATCGAAGTTGAAGATAAGTTCGTAAATATGGGTGCTCAAATGGTCAAAGAAGTGGCATCTAAAACTAATGATGTCGCTGGTGATGGAACAACCACTGCAACCGTCTTGGCACAATCTATCTGCCGGCACGGACTCTCTTTGGTGGTTGCAGGTCATAACCCAATGGAACTCAAGCGTGGGATTGATAAAGCTGTAATTGCCATCGTCAACGAGCTAGTATCAACCTCTCAAGAAGTAGCATCCAATGAGCAAATTGCTCAAGTTGGAACTGTTTCTGCAAATGGCGATGAGGATATTGGAACACTGATTGCAAACGCAATGGAAAAAAGCAGTGTCATCACAATTGAAGAAAATGATGGTATTGATACCATCTGTGATGAAGTTGAGGGTATGCAGTTTGATCGCGGTTATCTCTCTTCTTACTTCGTAACCAATGCCGAAGAAATGTCAGTTGAAATGGACAATCCTCTGATTTTGGTTCATCATAAGAAGATTTCTTCTCTACATAGCCTCAAGCCTCTTTTAGAAGCTATTCTTCGCGATCACAAAGATCGCCCACTGCTCATTATTGCAGAGGATGTAGAAGGTAACGCTCGTAAATCTTTGGTTCTTACCAAGCTTCAATTTGGTCTAAAGTGGGCAGCTGTAAAAGCTCCTGGTTTTGGAGATCGTCGTAAAGATATGCTCGAAGATATTGCCTTCTTCACTGGAACCCAAATGGTTTCTGAAGATTTAGGACATGATCTCAAAGACTTTACACCTTCTGATCTTGGATCAGCAAAATCAATTACAATCACCAAAGATAACACTACAATCATTGGTGGTACCGGTAATGAGGAAGATATTAATGCTCGAGTTACTCAAATTGATAGCTTAATCGCAGGATCATCATCTGAATATGACAAGGAAAAACTGCAAGAGCGAAAAGCAAAACTTTCTAATGGTGTTGCTATTCTTCGCGTTGGTGCAGCAACTGAGCCAGAGATGAAGGAAAAGAAAGATCGCGTCGAGGATGCTCTCCATGCTACGCGCGCAGCTGTTGAAGAAGGAATTCTTCCTGGTGGCGGTGTTGCTTTGATTCATGCATCTCATATTTTGGATAGTGTCCAAGTTGCAAATGAATCTCAGCGGGCCGGTGTAAATCTAATCAAACGTGCTATCGAAGAGCCTCTGCGTCAAATTGTTTCCAATGCAGGAAAAGAAGCTGGTGTAATCATAGATCGAGTTCGTAAATCTGAAACCAAAAGCTTCGGATATGATGCTCGTAATGACAAATGGGGTAACATGATTGAATTTGGTATCATCGATCCAACAAAAGTGACTCGTTCAGCTCTTCAAAACGCTGCCTCCGTAGCCGGTCTATTACTGACTACAGAAGCAATGATTGCAGATGCCGACGACGATCAAGAAGAGAATCACTAAAATTCTCTAAAAAATCGGTAACCAAAAAGCCTCAATTCTATGAGTTGGGGCTTTTTGGCATTTTCTGTTACACTATTTCAAAGAATAAGGAGAATCTTAAATGTCCTTTACACTCTGCTCGAATTGTCATCAATATCACATTGAAACCAACTGTCCTCATTGCCAAATCGAAACATTGAACAAGTTTCCTCTGGCTGCGCTAATGGGATTTGCTTTGATTGGCTGCGAGCCGAAGGAAGAACCGCAACCTCTTTATGGCGTGGATATTATCGACATAGATTCTGATGGATGGGATAGTATTCAAGATTGCGATGATACCGATCCCAATACTTTTCCGGGTGCTGCACTGGAGGATTCAGAGTCGGCATGCATGCAAGATTTTGATGGAGATGGATATGGAAATGCAAATCCTGAAAATGAGAATATAGAGCCAGGAACGGACTGTGATGATAATGATCCAATCATCAACCCAGGTGCTGAAAACTGCGAATAAGATACCTGTAAATATCTTATTCTTTATTGATCAAAGCTTTCCAGAGCTTTTCCTCCGCCATAACAACAAAAATTCGATGTAAATAAGAACCAAGCTTTGGATCCTTTGCAGCTTTTTTCCAAGTCATGGGATCTTTTAGAAGCAATGTTAAATCTAGATCTTTTTTTATCGCTTTCAGAAGATAGTCTTCCATTTTTTTTCCATCTTTTTCCTTGGCTGCAATTTCAGCCAAACGAAAATAAATAGCCCAATGCTCATGCCCCTTATCAAGAAGAAGCTGTAAATCTCGCTTTGCTTCGGACGTATTTCCCTCTAAAATATACAATTCAGCTCGGTCATATAAAGCTGATAGGTGTTTTGGATTAATCTCAAGTGCTTTATCATAATACTCTCTGGCCAAGGTAATCTTACCCTGCTGATTATAAACCAACCCAACCTCATAATATAGCTGTGCAGAGGGAAATAATTTTTCTTCAAACCGATCTAGTATTTTTCGTACCTCTTCATGATTTCCTTGCTCTAGGAACACCTGAATCTGAACCATTGCGTTGCTCTCCAACTCACTCTCATAAGAGAGTCGAGGTGCGCCAAAACACAAAGAGATTAACGTAAAGATCATCGTCGTCTACGCTGTCCAAGAAACATCACTCCAAGTCCTAGAGACCACAGCCAGTATTCCGAGTTCGTCACAGAAGAACAGTTTGCCTTCAAACCACCACCTTCTTCTTCTTGAAGACCATTCTCTTCATCTGGAACTACAACTCCATATAAGCAAAAGTTATCAATGTTCCATCCTCCCATAGAAAGACCTTGATCAGATTCAATCTCCCAACCAATTTGCACCGATGTTTCTCCACCGGTGGAGAATACTAAGGAGTGATTTTGCCATTGTTCATCTTGATGATGTTCATCTCCTTCCGATGAATCATGATTTGTCCAAATTTCGGCTCCATTTGCTGTTACGATCGCCTGGTCATACAAACCGTCTTCTACTGTCAACCAACGATCATAAGATAGAACTATCGTTTCATATCCTGCAACATCATAGAGAGGAGACAAAAGCTGATTGTGCTTTTCATTCTGGTATTCACCATTGTACGACTGCCCATTGATTTCACCACCAAGATCATTACCCCAAACTTTGGTACCAGAAGAAGCAAAAGAAGGATCACCTCCAAGCCCAACAGGAGTTCCCCAGAGCCAATCATCAGCACCTTCTTGATTCTGTCCAGCAAGTAAAGAATGAGTAAATCCACCATCATCGGCTTCAAAATCTGTACAATAGATCTCTTCTATCTCACCGACATAAAACGAATATGGGTTAATAGAGGCTCCTGATGGTATTGTAGTGCTGTTTCCATCAGAATCTTCAATGGATATATAGTATAGAATTTCCGTGCCAGCAATCGCTGGTGGAATGAAGCCTTCAACGATATCAGAGCGAATATCAAGCGCTGTTGTATCCCAAGAATCTCCACCATCAATAGAATAATATACCGTTGATGAATCTAGAGAAGCACTCAAGCATTGCTCTGCGAAAATTTCAATATTAGCAACCACTGGAAATCCAGAGGATACTTCTACCTGATTAGAAAGAGGCTCATGCGCGAGAGAGAACAATCCACCTTCACCGTTAAAACCTAGACCGTGAAGAGCAAAAGCATCTACAAGCAAGCATAAATTAGGAGTTCCATCTGAGAGATCTCCATTATCATCGTCTGCAAACACAAACTCATCAAAAGATTCCGGAATTGTAGGTCCCCCTCTCAATCCCTCTACAAAAATGGGTACAAGCGTATCATATGCCTCTTCTTCACCAAGCTCATCTTTCATAATTTCCCAAAGATCCCAAACTGCACCAGCAAAAATCAAACCATCTTGATGAACCTCACCAACAACATCATCTGGATAAGAATAGTTTGTGGACACCTCACGAATATAAAAGCCATTTTGTCCGAAATATGGAGCAACTCGATAATCTTCAGTTTGAAAGAATGCGATAGAATCACCGATTCCTTCACTAATTGAGCCATCATATTCACCAGAAAGAAGATTATAATAATGAAAACCATGCCCCCATTCATGATAAGCAACATCGGAAATTCTACCAGTATTATTACAGCCGTTTCCTGCCTTATAGAAATTCACCTCTCCATCAAAATAAGCATTACAGGTTTCATCGAGGTTTACATTAGATTGAATCCTTGACCATTGACTGTTAATATGTGAAGCCCATCTCTCTGCCCAATCTGTAATGTGAGTGTTGAAAACATATTGATCAATTTCTGCCTGATGTCCATCATCAGTCGTTATAATATATTCTCCTCCGGTAATTGAAAACTGAGCATCATCACCAGACTGATTCGTAACATTCACTCTACGACCGACAAAACCAGCGGTTACCTCTTCTAATTCTGTATCCCAAAGGTAGTAACCATCTGCATCTGTTCGCAGAGCTGAACCATCAATATCCAACTGCCTCAAGGGAGATATAGAAAAACTTCCATCAACCGTTCTGGTGTCATGTTCTGCCTGAAGCGTTCCTTCTAAAAAACGAACTTCATTGTATACATTCAATAACTCTCCTGTTTCAACATCGATAAATGAAATCCATTTTCCTCGTGGGACTTCTGTTTCTGAAAAAACCTGCCAGCAAAGCTTATAAACCAACACGCCCTCTACTTCCCAAGGTAAAACCACTAAATCAACATCCTTGTTCCAGTGAAAGCTACTTGGTGCTGGACCTTCCGCTTGAGCAATATTTAGAGCATCCTGAGCATCGATACTCACATCCCAATCGAGACCCTCGACATTTGGATGAGTCTGAGCTGTAAACTGTGTCAGTTTATCTTTCTGCAACCGAAAATCAGCTCCAGATCTCCAGAACTTAACTTGTCGGACTACCTCATCTCTTTGAACATTATATACAGGCTGTGAAAGTCGTTTAATTTGATCAAAATGAACATACCAGCGACCGTTTTCTTCATTTTGAACCAGATCTTTAATCTGTAATGACGATGATTTGACGCCAAAAACATTTTGTACATCAATCCATTTTCGAAGTTCCTGTTCCAAAACATAAGGATCTGAAACATCAAAAGATATTCCTTTCCCCCAAGCTCGATATGGTAGCTGAGTTTGCTGATCAAATCGAGCATTCCAGTTTGGATTCTCTTTTATAAACTTTTGCCAAAACTCTTGCTGCCGAAGCTGAAACTGTCTCCCACTATCAAAATACTGAATTCTATTTGGCTCTTTCCCTATCCAAGTTGTCTGTGAGGGTTGAAAAGCAAGCGCTAAAGAACTAAGAATTAGAGTAATCATGAGTATTTCCTGTAAACGTTGTTTATGCTTTTATTTTGTCAGAAAAGTTCTAAAAAGCAATTCCTTTACACAGTTTATACCCATTTTGCACAAATCATTGACAAATTACAAATCATTGACAAATTGATAAATGACCTTCTTACCTATTATAATCGCCTGCACAATATCCCAATCAGAGCCTGAATTTCCGGATCTTCCTCCAATTATGAGAGAGAAAAAAGAAGTTATTCCAATCAAAACCAGAGATATTAAGCGATTTTCGATAGCTCTAACAGGTGAGATCCGTGGAGAGATTGAGCCCTGTGGATGTCCAACTTTACCCTACGGAGGCTTTGAAAGACGAGCCAATGCACTCGAAGATCTACAGAAAAACTCACTTTATCAACCGTTATTTCAATTCGATGCTGGAGAAATGCTTCTCAAAGGTTTCTTTTCGAATAAAGAAGAACAAAAAGATGATAGAGCAAAACTCATTGCAACACTTGCGAAGGATATGGGTGTAGATGTATGGGCTATCGGTCCTTCTGATCTACTTGCTTTGGAATTAACAGAGTTACAGCAACTCGATTCTCCCCCTAAAATATCAGCAACCTGGACCAATGAACAAGGCGAGTGGTTTTTTCCTCCATTTGCTATTGTCGAAAAGCAAGGTGTAAAACTCGGTGTAATTGGCCTATCTAAAGAGCCAACTGATCCTGAATTAAAAAAACAAATCACCTTTCAAAAACCACAGGAGATCATACATAAGATTATTCCTCAGCTTCCAGAAGATCTAGATCTTATAATTGGTCTTGGTTCGATAGATGATCTACAAGCAGAAGAGATTGCGAAAACAATACCGAATATTTCTCTTCTACTCACAACGGAAGGCTCTCATCATCAACCTCCTTTTCATCCTTATTCAGATACGGAGAACTCTCTAATTATAGAAGCACCCAAACAAGGACGTTTTATTCAGCAGATTCAAGTCATACTGGGCGGAACAGCCACTGAAGCACCCAAAACTCTTATCGATGAGCAAAAATGGAGAGATTGGAATCTCTTATATAATCAAGAAGATTCACCTAGAAAAAAAGAATTAGAGCAATTGTTTTTACAGTTCTCTCAGGAGAATAATCTCTACTATGCAGAATTAATTCCATTGAATGAATCATATGATAAAAAAAATCTTGTCACTCCGAAAATTGAAGCCTTTGCTCAAAATACAATTCAAAAGGCAACCAAAATAGCAGAATCTGAAACCACGCCTCTAGAACCCGGCTTTGCCTCATCTGGACGCTGTGCATCTTGTCATCAAAAGGAAATGGCAAAATGGTCATTTTCAAAGCATGCAAGAGCGTGGGAAACAATGATACACGAGAAACAAACTGACAATCCAGAGTGTATTTCCTGTCACACCACAGGATTTGGACAAAAGGGAGGCTTTGGAGAGCTTACCACGTCTAATATTAGAAAATATAAAGGCGTCCAATGTGAAGCTTGTCATGGACCGATGCGAGGTCATCCAGAGGATGATTCCATTCATTCTCAACCTGTAGTTGAAGAGACATGTCTTGTTTGCCATGATGAGGCAAATTCTCCAAATTTTAATTGGAAGAAATATAAGAGATTGTCAACCTGTCAGTAGCGAGCGAATTAACGCCCAAAATTTTGATTCAAAGAAGTGAAGTAATAATCGATTGAGCGCTGCTCTGATATCATTTCAGAATATTCATGACACTCGAAACAGATATTAACATTCTGGTAAGAATAAATTCTCTTGGTGAGCACAAAATTCTTAGAACAGAAGACACAGGAAGCATCATCTTTCGCCATTGGCGCTCGTTTCGACTTGGAAATGCATGTATTACAAATCGCTCCAGATGGTGTTTGAATAAAATGTGCTACTGATGCTCCAGACTGACGACATATTTGGCAAACTTCCGTCGTAGAAACGAATTCTCTCGGATTGGGAGAATTCTTTGAAATTTTTAGCGATTTATGAATATTGTGCATATTTCTTCGACGATCAATTGATTTCGCTATTTTTTCAATTTCCTCAAAGGCTTGTACATCACCATTCAACATTAATCCAATGTTTGCAGCTATTTTTTCATCTCTATTTTGAATTTTCAACCCATAGTCTCGAAGAAACTTACGTGCATAATCGGTTTTTGTAGATGCAATTGTCAACAATAAAAGAGCTTTGAAGCCCTGAGCGATTGCAACTTGTTTTTGCTTGTTTTGCTCGTGCTGTCTGACATCGTGTGCGGGAGGATGACGATCAATCGCAGATCGAGAAATATCATCGTCAGTAATATACATCGCAGATATCAATTTCTCTTCTGATATTTGCTCGCCAACAGTGAGTAATAACTCTCCAAGCTCAAGTGAAAAATTGCGAGAGACATTATCAATCTGCTCCTCACACTTCGAAGAATACTCGTTTTCAGCCATCAAACAAGCCACTTCCCACAATGCAAAACGAAGATTTTCGTCTTGAGAATAATTAATAGCCTTCAAAATCTCAGGTAGAGTCTCTCCTCCAAGCGTCATCATCTCACCGAGAATTACACCAATTCTTTTGCGCAACGCTAGCGATGCTTGATGATGCATTGCTGATGAGGCTGAGCTATACTGCTCTACTTCCGAGCATAAAGAGCGAGATAACCACTCTACATTATTTTCTTCCTGTCGAATTCGAACAATCTCTGAGAAGGATTCAAGATGTCCTGGATCTCTTACCAATGATTCATGAAAAATTCGTAGAGCTTCTCGAGTTTCTCCCTGTGCTAACAAGCTTTTTCCAAGTATCAATCGTGCAAAAAGATCATTCGGCTGTATTTGTAAAACTTCTAAAGAATATTGTTTCGCTTTGGCATAATCTTCTAAGTGATAAAAGCTTTCTGCGAGCTTCAATAAAACATCATCACGATCTGGATTTTCTTTTATAAACCAACGGAAATGTTGAATCGCATTGTTATATTTTTTCAATTTGAACGTTGCCAATCCCATATAATAACGAGCATCAGCATGATCTTTTTGTTGTGTTTTAAAACGCGAAAAATAACGCTCTGCTTCCTTAAACCGTTCATTTAATACACAGCAAAGACCAATATCACGAAGAAAATTATTATTCTTTCCCAGAAAAGGATTATAGCGTATCGCTTCTAGTAAGTGATGGAGACTTCTAACAGCTTGACGAGAATAACTCTTTCCTCGACTTTCTCTCTCTTGGGCAAGATAAAGATAAACTCGACCCAGACGACGACGTAACTCCCAAGCTTTTGGCTCTAGCTCAACTGCCTTTTGAAGATGATATACGACGGATTTTAGCTGATTTTCAGCCTGTGCACAAAAACTAAATCCAAGTTGAACAAATGCATTATTTATATCAGTTTTTTTCGCTATATCTAAATATCTCAAAGCCTGCTGATGTCTATCGATTCCAACCAATCCAAGAGCCATCAATCCGAGTACGTCTAAACTATCGGGTGAATCTTTTAATAATTTTGAACCAACATGAACAGCATCTGAGCAGCTTTTTTCTCCCCCAGCATGAAATAAACCTTTTGAAAGATGTGCCTTCATCAAGTGCAACAATAACGTGGTACTTCCTCCGGAATGCTTGAGCTTCGATTCCAAATCCGAAATCGTCCAATCAAGTCTCTGATGTGGAAATAAAGAATGTTCAGCCATAGTGCTACCGTAAAAAATTTATTGCGAAGAATCTCTTAACCAATTCTCAACCGATGATCCAGCATACTCTATTATTGGATAAAAAGAGTGTTATGAAGTTCTGAAACAAGTGTATCAACTAATTCTTTTTGTAAAAATCCTGTCCAAATTTTAGGTCCTTTCACCCAGTGAAATAGCGTAATATTACAGGTGGTAACAATCTCTTGAATTTGAAACACATCAACCTCTCCAATAACCGAAACACTCGCAATTTCGCCGCTTGCAATAAATCCATGAATGTTACGAGTGTCCAATATAGCAAACTCCTGAAAACCAGATGAAAAAGCAAATTGGATCGCCGATCGATTCCTCTGCAAATCCTCATCAAAAAAATCAAGCTCTTCCCAAGCTAAGTTTCGATCAAAAGAGATCACCAGTTGTTCTGTTTGCTCAACAGTGGGTTTCAATTTTGTTCCATTTCCGAAAGCATTTCTAGTGGCATTTGCAATTAAAACAACACCTGCTTGTTTGCACCAACGAAGCGCATCCACATGTAAAATCTTGGCACCATTTTCTGCCATGGCTATCGCAGTATCAAGACTCAATTCTTTTAATAGTAGTGCGGATGGAACGACGCGAGGATCAGTAGAATAGACTCCGGAGACATCTGAGCAAATTTCACAAAACTCTGCTTTTAATGCTGCGGTTAAGGCAACAGCTGTCGTATCAGAACCTCCTCTTCCAAGAGTCGTCACCTCTCGTTTAATGCTCATTCCCTGAAAACCAGCCACAATGGCAATATATTTATCTTCTAAAGCCTGTTGAATGCGCTCAGGACGAACCTCTATAATAGACGCCGAAAGATGCTGGTCAGTTGTGATAATTCCAGACTGAGAACCCGTAAATGACTTCGCTCGACCCCCTAATTCTTGAATCGCCATCGCCAAAAGAGACATGGAAACTCTTTCTCCTACAGATATTAGTAAATCTAGCTCTCTTCCTGAGGGAGTTGGAGAAACCATTTTTGCCAAGGATATCAACTCATTTGTTGTGTTTCCCATTGCTGAGACAACGACAACGACTTGATATCCCTGCTTTTGCGTTTCAATCACCCGACGAGCTACATGTTGAATATTTTCTACTGTGGACACGGAGGAGCCACCATATTTTTGCACTACAATCTTGCTCATAATCCCGAATATATCAC
>JACLAC010008887.1_pt1 | contig 11068 bp, 5 predicted proteins | sample 8027881 | NCBI WGS metagenome assembly JACLAC01 (sample SAMN15725517, study PRJNA655200) | protist metagenome | isolation source: fluorescence activated cell sorting (FACS) single amplified genomes of... | place: Spain: Blaines Bay Microbial Observatory, Mediterranean Sea | collected 2016-01-19 | reverse complement strand
CAATGAAAAAAAATATGTCCCTGTATCTAATACCTGGGCTAGAAAAGATACAGGGACATCGTACTGAACAAAGTACACATTGTGCACTGAGACGCAGGCATCTCTTTTTAAGAAATAACAAGACCTCCCGTCTCTGAGCAGGCATCGTTCCATGAAACCCCAGTAGAAGATGATGCATAACGAAGGCTATGTCCAATTACATCTGGATGGTTTCCACTCGCACTCTGTGAAAGAAGAGGCATAACGAGATCGGCGACCTCGGCCTGTGGTCGCAGGAAAGTGAACCAGCCACTCAGCCGCCCAGATGCAGAGTGTTCTGTTAATGGACAAAAAGTACACGCTAGGAATAAACAACGACAATACACTAGAAGTGGAAATTACAGCAGATGACTTGAGTTGATAAGTAAGTATAGGGTGTAGCAGGTGCATAATGAAGTCCGCCGCACCACGTGCCATATGGGCGGCAGTCGGCAGTCGGGGGCAGTTATGGCGTTATGCAAGGAAACCCGAACAATACCATCGCTGGTCCAGTTTTAGAGCAGCTGGCGCGCAGATGATCTTATTTGCTCATCCCCCCAGTGGCGGCCTGGCCAGGCTTGACCTCAGCCAAGAGCGGCCGGAGATCGGACTCGTTCCACTCGGAGGAGGAAGAGGTGGTGAGGCGGGAGCTCACCTACTCACAGCCACCCAGGAGCCGGGGTGCTCAAGAACCAGGTCAAACCAATTCTAAACCGTGCTAAAAACTTTTCCATCAGAGCCAGAGTCTTCCTTCCATTTTGTCCCAACTGCCCCCTCGGTGACCTCAAGACGTGAACCCAACCAGCACAAACACCCGGAGGATCTTGAGAGACCAAACAAGAATGTCACGGCGGCCGATCAGGTGGTCGATTTACCCTTGATTGAACTATAATTGACTGAACAAGGTGAGAAATCAAATTCAATCTTCATTGTTCCAACAATAGGCTGCAATTTAACATTTACCTTGGTCGCTAATGGTTACTTCCAGCTTGTCATCACAAACAGACCTGGCCGTCCTTACTACTTAGATTGCAGTCAAAGTTTTCTTCTTCATGTTTTACCTTGTTGACCAGCTCATATATTTGCTTGGACCAAACTGCTTCTCTTGATGCAGCTCATGAGCCAATAATGACCAACAATGGCAAATGCTTAGTCAATCTTTTTGTGTCTTGCTCCTGAAATGAACATGAGCCAAGACAAAATGACTGAATAGGGCATCAATCTAGATCAGCTGTTTGTTAATCATGTACACTTGTACACTTGTACAAAATTGTCCAATGTACATGCAAGCGTGAGGCAGGGGGGCGATCGGACTCACCACCTGACTCTGGTTTGTGGCCGTGGCGAAACTGCAGCCTTGGCATGCACAGCCCCCTGTATTGTGTAGACGCAAACTAACATGCGGATTGGAGCACATGTATAATGCACATATGCACAACGGGGCATTACTCCATGTGTCAGAGTCAATGTATGATCGCCTCAATACTCTCTTGCCAAAAGAATCATCCAATGTTTGATCGATCCTCCCATGTGGCTTAAGTTTTCTCTATCAAAGCCAGAGCAAGCCAATTTGACACCTCTTTCATTAAATATTAAAATCTCTCAGGAAACTTTGGTCGCCGAGATCTGCAGATTCTCCCAGCACTCGCTCTGCAACCTGGTAATGTTTGTTATAAACAAAATTGTCAACTTATCGTTTTGTTATCAGTTCCGACCAAAGACGGCCAAAGTTGGGGAGATGGGAGCAGGACTGAAGGCTGACTTGGCAGACTTGGCCTCCTACAGCAATCTTGAGCCGGATCAGAGCATGAGACAACCCACGCCAGAGCCAACAACAGAAGAAGAGAGGCTTAGGTTCCAGTACAGGCACAACTATCCATACAGAAGGCAGGATGGCAGGCGGCAGATGCTGAAGGGTGACTTTGGGGTTAGAGATGAACGAAGGACAAGACCCACAACAACAACAACTTCTACAACTACAACTCCACCTCCTCCTCCTCCATCCTCAACGGCGGAACCTTTGCACGCGGCTGGCCCATTTGTGACTGTCGACCGGGAGGTTGAGAGTGAAAATGCTCGACAGCCTAAGGACTATGATTATGGGGCGGGCTCAAGGCTCAATGAGGTTTCTCTCCTCAGAGCATTTCACAAACAATGATAACAAAATAATTTTTAAGTTTTTGAGTCATAACCTTATATTGCCGATTTAAGGTGCGGGTACTTCCTCCAAAAGAATTCAGGCATCTGTTGGCCCAGGTTGATGGAGTTGCAGAGAGTCAGGTAAATCAGGCCAACGGCACACAGACATGAAGTGATAGAAAATTGTGTTATGGGAAGGAAACAAACTTGCATATTTTCAGGATGACACTGTGGCCTCAGAGCAGCGGCTTCGTCCCAGCAGGCGCAACTCCAAGAAGTTCCGAGGAGTTCCTGGAACGGCTGGAAGGGATTTCCCCACACTCGGATCCATCCCCATGACCAGCTTCTCCTGCATCGGGACCAAGGCTGGCTTCTATGCGGACCTCGAGGCCAACTGCCAGGTGAAAGCGGAAGAGATTTTCAAGCTATTGCACAAACAAAATGTCAATGATCCAGGTTTACCACTACTGCCATTTTGACGGGCGCCAAGATAGTTTCCTTTGTGCAAACGGGACGGTTTTCAACCAGAAGGTAGCAGCGTGATGAGAGCACATTTGCATGCGAGCGTTTACATCAATTGAGCAGGTTTTCACCTGCGACTGGTGGTACAATGTCAACTGTGCTTCTTCCGAAAACCTCTACGATCTGAACGACAACCTCTACAAGGTGAGAATGAACAAAAAGGATTGTTTTCAAAGATTTCAGGACGAGTCCAGCATGTTTGCCGAGTCAAAAGGAGGAAGTGGTAATGACTTTGATCTCAGCAAACTGCAAAAGCTCTTGAAGGTAAAACAAACCATGTTTGAACATATCAGTAGTTTGATTCCTTGCAGATCAACACAATGGAGATTGACAATCTGTTGTCGCCCTCCAAAGACAGCTTCGTCACCCTGTTGGAGGACACAGCCTTGCCGGTCAGCCTGATCAGGAGCTCCTCGGGGAAAAGCCTTGGTGAGCACGAGGTGAAAGGGGCCACCGCTCCTCTTGAGAAGGAGGATATCTCCGTCTCTTACGAGACCCGGCCCAAGGGTGGATTCTCTGTCTTCTACACCGTCCCCAAAGAGCCGGTTGAGGCTTCCAAGATGAGCAAACTGAAGAGGCTGATTGAGCAAGCCAACGAGAATTATTCAGAGTACGAAGGTGATTATTACGAGGAAGGAGAGTACGAGGGGAATGACATTGACAGCTACGAAGTGGAAGAATACTACGACGATGAGGATGAGCTGCTTACGGAGCCTCCTGACATCGCCGACGATTACTATGACCCGGGTCCCCCTGATAGCTACTATGACGATGCAGCCGAGGACAGCTTTGACGACTACGATGATTACGAGGACGATTACTACTACGACGCTGCCGAGGACAGGATGCTTGTCGAGTCCTCCACTCCCACTCCTGTCGCCGTTCTCTCTCCAACGGTGCAAAAGCTGAACGAGATCTCACAAGTGAAGGAAATGCTCCTTCGACGGATGAAGGAAATAAAGCACAGGACAAAGAAGAAGAAGAAGAAGAAACCGAGGAAGAATAAGAAGGTTGACTTGCAAGGTAAGAAAGATCGACCGAAACGTTGGGCTCCTGTAGATAATGTAGATACCAGTGCTGTGTCAGTAACTGTCCTCGATAACAATGGTCTCGATCTGAGTAGGGTTGACAGTGTCGATTTGCAATCTGATGGGTCGCACCTTGATCCCTCCTTGTATGAGATAAACACTTACGAGCCGTATGAAAACTCCTATGACCCCTACTCCCCACCTTACCACTCCTCCCCTGAATTCATTCCCTATCCCGGCGACGAACTGGAAGATCTGGACGAGTTCTTCGACATCTACGGAGAGAAGAAGAAGAAGCCGCCCGTTGTCGCGAGAACATGGTTGGAGAATGTTTTGAAGTTCCGCAACGCTCTTTTCGGCGATCCGGAGGAGAAACATCACTATTACAAAGACGAGGGAAAGCCCCAGTTGAAAATCCACTATCCCGACTCGGATGGACCAGCAGTGGTGACGATCACAAAAGCCAAGCGACGTCCGCTCGACATAAAGCCAAGCATCTTCACCTCCCCTGGTGCGCAGACTGACCAACTACCTCCCGTTGTGTCGATCTCAAATCCATCGGCCGTTGTGTCTCAACCAGCGACCACGATCTCGCAGCCAGCGTTGGACATCCAGGTGCCCGGACTGAGCATCAAACAGCCCGCCATTGACCTAGCGGCCACTCCGGGTCTCACTCTGACCAACCAACCTCCAGAATTGATACCCCTGGTCCCCTCTGGCGGTGACATAAGCAACATCAACACCTTTGCGGCTCTTGGAAGGCTGAGGGCATCAATGGGCGGCCCAAACTCAGCTACATCAACAAGACTTGTGACAAAAGAAACTATTGATGAATTTCTCAATGAGCAAGAATATGATTATGAAGAGGAGTATTATCATGATGAAGAATATTATGATGACTATGAGCATCATGGTCATAAAGAAAGTCATCATCCTCATCACAAGAAGAAACACCACCACAAGAAAAAGCATCATTCAAAGCACCATCCCAAGAAGAAGCACCACTACAAGAAGAAGCATCATGTGAAACCAACATACCATGAGGAAGAGGGGTATGGGGTGGAAGAATATTACTCACCAGAATACCCTGAACATCCAGAACACCTTGTGCAGGAGTATTTAGGAGAGTACAAGCCCAAAGTGCACGATCACTATGAAAAGGGTTATCATCATACAAAGGAGCACTATGGAGAATACCAACCCCACACCATCAAGCACCACCAGTATCATGAACCGATAAAGGAATACTTCAAAGAACCATATCCTGACCATCCCAGCTTCCACCATGGAACCGAGATGTTTGATCCTTACAAAGACCACTTCAGCCCGCAGAAGGAATCCGATCGTTACTTCAGCGGAGACTACATTCCTCCACAATTCCAGCCAACTGAGAAGGCGCGTTACCATGATTACAAGTCAGTCTACCAGTCAGGACCTTCCCCACATCCCAAGTTCCTTCCCCCAACTCACACAAAAACCTTCCAACCAAACCAGTTCCAGCCACCTCCAAGTCCTCACCGAGGTCCTCACCTCCTTCCAAAGAAGCACTACAAGTTTGCAATCAAACCCAAGCAAGAGGAAATTCATCATTCCACCTCAGCCGTGTACGCAAAGGAGCCTGAATACCACCATTCCACATCTTCCAAGTATAGCAACCCTGCTCCATCTTCTTACATTCCCCCACCACCTAAACCAGCTCATGTGACGGCCCCACCCTACAAGTTCGACCCGAGACCCCTGGAATGGAGGCTTGCAGCAGCTGCCGCAGCCGCAGCAAAGAACCTTGGAGGGCATCCAAAGAAGCCACAGTACAGCAAAGAAGTTGGGATTCCACCACCAACCGTCATCGACACTCTCTTCCGAAAAGGACCTCCGGAGAAGAAAGCTCCAAAACCCTCATACACCTATCTTCCTCCAATAACCAAGAAGCCCCCACTGGTGCCTCACAACTACCTAGAGCATAGGATCGTTGTCAACCTGGAGCCGGGAGGTGGCAGCTACACCTTGGGCAAGCGTCAGGGAGAGCCGGCTGTCGGTGGAAAATCTCCTCGTTTTCTCCCGACCAAGAAGATCGAGGCTCACCAGCAGGGAGGGGAGGAGATGTTGATCGACACAAGCAGTCAGACTTCAAGTGTGAACAGCGAGCGCGATGGTTTCTTCCCATTCCAGCAGCAGCTCCCTCCCACCCTCTATGACAATCCACCGCCAACGCTCTACGACAAAGTCTTTCCAAAAGCTCAACCTCGTGACGACCAGTATGCTCCTCCTTCTCTCAATTCCTACCTGCCACCAACTCTCTTTGACAAGAAGAAGTATGATGTGAGAGAGTTTCTGAAAAAGGCCCAATCCACTCCCACCTCCCCGAGGCCACCGTTGCTCATGAGAAGACCACCACCATCACCAACACCAACACCACGGCCAACACCTCCTCCAAGACTCCCACCAAACCTTCCTTATCAATTGCAAGGCGGATCTCCACGACCAAGTTTTGCCGGACCCAGTGAGGTTGGATTGCCCACTTACGGTGTTGGAGGCAAGAATGGGCCAATCGCCAAGGTTTACAAGAGCACAATTAGTTTCAAGCCCTCGCCTGCAACTGCAATAAACAATGAAGCAAAATCCTACGTCTCCAACCTCTTCCAGGCGAGCAACATGCGGAATAAAGAAGCAACAGCAAGCGTCGATGAGGAAAAGTCAAAGATTCCTTCTGCAAACAAGTATCGGTATCAGTCGCAGATCCGGTATGTGAAGAATTCCCCAGTGGTGGCAAGGGAACCCAAGTCAGGATCAAAAGGGCAAGGAAAGCCTCCTTTAAAGAAAACACTGTTCCGTCAAGATTTCCTTCCAACATCAGAACATAAGATTCCGAAGAAGAATCGGTCCTCTTTGTTGCCAACAGAAGAGCTCAAGAGTTTGTCAGATTATCACCGCAGCCCGTCCTACAGACACCCCTTCCTTCCAAAATCCCAAGAGAAGAACACAAACGGCCCATTGTTCAGAGACGACTTCCTCCCAACAAAGGAATTCCAGGAGAAGAAGCAAACACCTTTTCTGGCTCCCAACGAAGCAAACTTCCACAGAAGTCCCTCATACAAGCAGCCATTCCTTCCTACGAAAGAATATCAAAAGCCCAAAGAGAAGTCAACATTCAAAAGGAACACAGGGCCACATCCAACAGTGCCTTGCCAGGGAGCGTCTCGGTTCCTTATGAAGAGCTGCGTCCTTGTGAAGAGGCCCGTTGATCCCATCGTCTCCTCCCTTCCCCAATATACCACTCAGATTCCCCGGCCCCCCTTTTCCAAACCCAAAATTAGGTCCCTCCCTAATCCACCCAAGTTTAAATACAACCCCAAGCCATATCCTAGTCATGAAACCAATCCAACGTCTAGTCATTTTCAGCCATACTCTAGTCACCCTGGTCATCCGCCAAATTTACAATATGCCAAAAGGAAAGCTAGATCTGAATCAGATGTACCATAACTTACATATTCAAATAAATCCAATTGTGAAATTTTCTTGTTGTTTTTTACTTTTCCATTCAGCTGGAGGCAGGTTTGTAGAAACTGCACGCTGATTAAATTGCATGAAAAATCATGGATCCATGTCTAGCTTAATATGTAGCTGCTACTTTGAAGACCAATCATTTTCTAACTTTTTTCACTTTCAGGTCAAATGGAGCGAACCCCGGTGGAGCCTCTAGATGATTTCATTGTGGTTGAGGACGTCACCACAAAGAGAACGTTCAACCCGAGCACCCACCGCTCCATAAGGATCAACCCGACCACCGCGATCATCGACCACTCTAAGGAAGGAGCCAACCCGGATGGATTCCTTGGGTTGTTTGCGACCGTCGACAGCAAGGCTGCTGAGGTGACCAGCACCACGCCCAAGTATCTTGGAACCCTTGATCTTGACGATTTGGAGCAATTCAAGAAGTTTCAGCGGAGATCCAATGGAGATCCCCAACAACTGAAAGCTTTTCTGACTCAATTGAGCAACAAAGGATTCTCAAAGAGAATGTCTCGAGGCCATGAAGAGACAGGAATGGCGAAAAGGAAGTCGTCGAGAAAGGAGAAGAAAAGGGTTTCGCCGCCTCCTGAAGACCCCGATAAGAAGATTGAGGCTCTGCAAGTTCTGGTGACCTCAAATATCCAGAATTCCCTGGCAGAGCGGCGGCGGCAGTATCTTGCACAGAAGTCAACGCCCAGGCCGTCACCTGGTCGTATTCACCAAATTCACACGCAAGAGCAAGTTGAGAAACCGCCTGAATACAATGCCGGCCCCAGGTTGCCCTTCCTTGTGCAAGACTCCCTCCCATTCCTTCCAGCCAACCAACAACAGTCTCAACAATTCAACTTTGTTCCCTCAAACAACAACGGGGGCCAGAACTATGTTCTTCTTCCCACGGCTTCTCCTCCAATCTACGGCCCAACTCTCCCCGCCGCCACATACAGCTTCACCGCCGCGGATTCAAAGACTTTCCATGGAGGACAAAACCTTCCCTTGTCGAGCATCTTCTCTGCAGGGGAAGTCAGCCGGCAGCTGGCTGAGGCGAGACAAGAACAAGCTGAGCTGCAAAAGAGATTGGATCAGTTCTTGGCAACGCCACATCAGGGTTTTGTCCAACCAAATGTCAATGTTGGTCACTCACAAAACAATTTTGTCACGCCAAACATCAACATTGGACAATCTCACAATAGCTTTGTTACCCCAAGTTTCAATCCTGTCCAGTACCAAAGTAGTTTTGTAACACCAAGACCAAACATTGACCAAGGATACAGCAACTTCATCGAGCCATATTCTCAACCCAATTCATTCTCTCAGCCAGGCTCAGAAAACATTCCCAGCTCAATTTTCAACTCACGAGGCGATTACCCGCGGGCTCTGAACTTTGGCTTGCCGATGAACTTCGAGGACATGATGAACACCGGGCTGAGCCTCGCCAAGCAAAGCCAGATGTACCGGAGTGACAATTCTCAGAGGAGGTTGCCAACCTTGGCCCCGGTCACTGCGGCGCCGACAAAGGCTCCGATGCAATCCTGGAACTTGCAACAAACGGATCAAAAGACGATCGATCAAAGCCAGAAAAACAAAAGCAAGGAAAGATTCAAAGACTTCCGTCCCTCAAAGTCTGCGAAGAAAGCAGCCGAAGAGAAACTGCACGGTTACAAGAAGCCAAGCGTCAACACGGTGGACTCTGATCAGATCCACATCATCGGCCCCAACTGCTACGTGATGACCGACTCTGGCTTCAAGCTGGTCGGCGCAGCTGAACTCTGCCGAGAGGAGAAGGCCTCGGTGAGGAGGAGGACGGGGCCCAGCTCGATCTGGGACTCACTCACCAGCCTTCCCATTGTCAACACCTTTGCCAAGACTCTGGGGATGAGGCAGTAGCAAGCCGGGTTTTAGGGCAACTTGTGACGCAATCTCAAACAGAACTCTAGTGCAATACCAACAGACTTTCTGTGATCACACTTTCAGTTTCAGGTACCTTTACATAAGATAGTTGACAAAAAAAATTGAGATGGGTCAAGAACCAAGAGGCCAAGAAGAATCCACAATGACAAACCTATATCAGTCTTCCTTCAATCAATCCAGTATCGACCCACTTTGCGCAATAATGTACAGCTGCAGGGTGAAAGCTCATCAAAGAGTTTTAGCCAAGAGGGCAAATAAAGCATTTACAACCAGACGCCATGAGCAAGAGACCGGCCAGCTTGTTTTCTTAGGAACTTTCTTGTTGTTTGCGACCAATGGAAACTTTTGATTAATTTTCACGAGACAATTCACAAGTCCTCCTCTGTGGGGCTGCCATAACTTCCCTCCTCCTCACTCCCCCTTCCTCCCCCTCCTCCTCTTCCTCCTCCTACTACTACTCCTCCTCCTCTGTCTCCTTTTCCCTGCGGAAAGAAAATCCAATGACAGCTAAAGACCGACCTAATTGCAACTGTCGGTTTTGCACAAATATTAGGTCAATGCCTCTTTACGTAGATATGACCTTTGCTTTCCCCTTCGTCATCTGAGCGGCCAGAACCCTGGAAAGAACGTTAATTTTACTTAAACCATTGATGTTGAACATAAAACCGGCATTTTAGATTTAGAACCAAAGCTCATAAGCTACACTTATGTAAGTGGTACGGGATAAGATCTTTATCTCTTTCAGACATTCAATGTCAGTACACCCAGAACACCACGCACCACTTGTTGTCTGAATCAGAATGATTAACAGATCATTAAGTTTGATTTTCGACAAATGGCCTGTCAAATAAAAACAGTCTATCAAGTACGTATCAATATTTTTACAGGGTAACAAATGAGATGAGATCAGACAAGACAGGCAATTTATCAATAAATGCAACAAAGGATCATTAGAAGCGTTCCTGTCTCTGTACGCTTGAGATAGAACAGGCACTTTGTCAATAAATGCACACCGCACAGCCAGCCAGAGATCCAAACCATTGACATGCAATGCTTTCTTATGCGGATTTGATGTTGGATCAGGTGATTTAAATTGATTAAGATTTTTGAAAGCACACAACTTGAGCCACTGCTGAGAAAAAGGGCCATCCATAAAATAATGATGGTTTATATTCATGTGTGTGTTGTCCTAGGATCCATCTTATTTATTGTTTATCTCTCTACTAAACATCGCAAGAATTGCGAATGCTGTCCAGTGTCACAATTAATTGTCAGGTAACAAAGATTGTCATGAATTCAGGTTCTCAATTGTCTGTATTGTAATCAGTGTCTCAAATGTCACAACATCGCAAAGTTTTTTTGGTCAGGTCAGGTCACCTCATCACTCTGACCAAATGTCATAAAGGTCACAAGTCTCTAGAATCGCATCTTGAGGGTGTGCTCTAAGGTAGGTGGACAGGTAGGTAGGTGGGTAGGTAGAATTTTTTGGGCAGGTCATGTCTCCTCGTCACTCTGATCAAATGTCTCAAAGGTCACAAGTCTCTAGGGTCCCTCATTGTATGTCAAAAGTAAAAGTCCCCCGGTTCCTGGTGGTTATCTGGTAGGTATCTTGTTGTTCTAATGGAGGTAGGTAGGTAGGTATGTAGGTAGGTAGGTGGGTAGGTTTGCAGGTAGGTAGTAATGTCTTCTCATCCCTCTGATCAAATGTCTCAAAGGTCACAAGTCTCTAGGGTCACTCTGTAGTGTTGTGAAGACTCTGATTGTTAGTGGTAACAGAGGGACCGACCAAGGGAGGGACAAGGTGTCCTATTGAGCTGTTGTGGACAGCTAAAAAGGCCATTTCAGGGCCCAGATTGAGATCATACCCAGCTATCTTCACAAGCCAGGGGCACATCAATAAAGTCATTCCTGTTTCAGAGTGTTTGTAACTTTTGTTAAACAAA
>JACLAC010023606.1_pt1 | contig 11069 bp, 5 predicted proteins | sample 8027881 | NCBI WGS metagenome assembly JACLAC01 (sample SAMN15725517, study PRJNA655200) | protist metagenome | isolation source: fluorescence activated cell sorting (FACS) single amplified genomes of... | place: Spain: Blaines Bay Microbial Observatory, Mediterranean Sea | collected 2016-01-19 | reverse complement strand
ACAAACCAATACTACAATAACAACAACAACAACAACAACATGGGAAAAAAGAAAAAGGGAAAGAAGAAATCCAAGGAAGAGTTAGAGGAGGAAGCACGTATAGCGGCGGAGGAAGCTGCAAAAGCAGCAGAGGAAGCACGTATAGCAGCAGAGGAAAAAGCAAAACGATTAGCAGAGGAACATCGTTTACGTCAAGAATTTTTATTAAATGAACGTAATGAAGAATTAGCACGTTTAGTCAATGAAGAAGGTGAAAATGCTGATAATATCCGTTCCACAAATAACTCTATTGAAAATTCCATTCGAAATATATTAGAAAATGAAGAGTGGCAACGTTATTCTGCATGTTTAGATATTCCAGATCCGTTAAAAGAAGGCGAGTTAAATACGTTCATGTCTACATGGCTAGATGACGACAATGGTGATTTGAAATCGACATTGAACAATTGCCAACGCGCAGAATTAGTATGCAAAGAGGCAAATACGTATTTAGCACGTTCAAAAGGTGCCGGGGATAAAGAAAAAGCAGCATATTTTGAAAAATATATGGGATTATTACGTGATACGCAATTGGAAAAAATAGACTTTTCAACTGCAAATGTAATAAACAATGCTGAAGATTATGCCAATGACAAACGTGCATGTCAAGTACAGCAATTGAGTGAAAATGGATTGAAATATGGTTTATGGGTCAATTTAGCTAAAAAACCATTTCGTTTAAAAGTTGTTGATTTCCATGGAACTGGCATGTCAGTTGATATTCCAAAACCATTAGCATTGCAATCCGTTGCCTTACGAGCATTATATTTGCCATTTACACATATCAAAGGCATGGAAGCATATACCGGAAATGACAATGCAATTGGTGGTGTAATACATTTAGATATGTTACGTTTACCAAAACCAGCAAGACGAATGAAAGATTGGCAAATGACCCCTATCAGTCATTTAACAAATGGTGTTGAACGTATGCATTATCCACCTGGTGCATCACCACATGATCATGCTGCATCATTAAATGCACAACCATTTCGTGTAAAAGTTACGATGCCAAAAACATTAGTTGTCCCTGCTGAGCCACGTGTATGTTATTGGAACAACATGAAAAATGAATGGAGCAATGAAGGTATACATGAAATCACATTTGATCCACCATCTCGTCTATTATCGTTTCAAACTACGAAATTAACGCCTATAGCGATTTTACAATCACGTCAAACAGATTTACCATTTGAACGCTGGTCGATTAAACCAACTTCATTAAATACGGCGGAGGCAACATTTGAGGCAAAACGTTTTAATATCAATATTACAGTTGATGGGCCGATGTGCATATTAACAGGGCCAAAACAAGGCGAATTGGAAAATTTAATAGGAAAAAAAATGGAACCGGGACAATTATTTACTGAATTAAAATTGCGTGGCATCAATTTATGCCCAACAGATGAAGATGCTAGCAATTGTTTCCAAGAAGGTTCTGCTGAAGCACCAATAGTTATTAAAAATCAAGATTTAGAAACAAAAGCACTGAATGATATATCAACAGTTGCTGGTGCATTTGCAATTGGAAGTAGTGTATGGAATCAAAAACGTGGTAGTTCAAAATGTGTTTTCCGTATATTGGAGAAAGCTGGTTCATTTGATGATGGTAGTGGTGAAGTCTCTCCACGTGGATCGGAAAATGGCGATGAAGGGAAACAACAAGAAGAGGAAGATTGGAAGACTGTATTATATGAATTGGATGAACAAAAAGCAGAGTTAGAAACCAAAGTGGAGGAACCAACTCTTAGTAATGGTGTGAAATGTACTTTTGTTGATATTACAGAAGCTGATTCTGATTGGACGTCTAAACCAGAGCCTGGTGCAGTATCACATGCTTATATGAATTATTCATTACAAGGAAAATGTACGCCAGAAGCATTGGATGTTATCCGTGAAACTAGTTCTGAATATACTGCTACTATACGTAGTTTATTAATATTAACACGAGTATTATCGTTTTCATAAAGATTTTTTTATAAGTGACAGAAACAACAGGGAAAAACAAAAAATGAATGAAAGAAAAAAGAAGGAAAAAGAGACGATAGAAAGAGAAAGAAGAAGTAACAGTATATGTGTGTGTGTATATATATGTATATTTAATTCCATGACAAACGAATGCTTTCTTTATGTAACGCGTGTTTCTAAAACATTTAAATGAAAAGACTCTGCTGTGTTGGTTTTTAAAAAAATTTAAATCTCTCACAAAATATTTTATTATTCAAAATTTTTTTGTATTTTTTCACCTGATTTTATTATAGTAGTACATACATTATTATTCGATATGGAATACCACCACCAAAACACTCACCATTCATATATAATAAATACAAAAATAAAATAATTAATAAAACACAATAGAAATGTTGTATTATAAATAATACAAAATATAAATTACAAACATCGATTTGTAGCTGTTTTTTAAAAAAGTTAATCATTCACCATGGCAAAAGGCAAAGCAAAGACAGTCTTGATACAGCTTTTAAGTACAGCTGGGACTGGTTTCTTTTATACTACACGAAAGAATCCACGTACGGTTACTAGGAAATTAGCATTTCGGTAAGTAAATATTATAATATATATATATATATATATATACATACATATAATACACTGTTGTATAACTTACTAACATGATTCAAACATACACACCACTATACTATATATATGTCCATATAGTAAATATGATCCGATAGTTCGTCAACATGTATTATTCACTGAAAAAAAACTACCATCTGGAAAAAAACGATGAGTCGAATATTAAATGTATTTTATTTTAATTTTTACTTTATGGCTTTCTTAAAACTTTTAAACTACACACATATATTGATATTATATATATTGTATTTTTATTAAAAAATAAAAGAAGTATTTAAAGAAATAAATATTTAGAGTACACAATATATATAATATATATATATTACGTATTTTATTTTTTCGTCTCTACCATTTCAATATCTCCAACATCAACATCTTTTGATTCATCATCATCATCATCACTTCCAGATTCAATATCTTCACCTTCATTTTCACCTTCCATCATTTCAATTTCAGCTCTCTTCTTCTCTTCCCTTTCTTGCAATATTTTTGCATGGTATTCTTCAAATAATGCTTTGCCTTCTTCAGATGTATAAAACGTATGTTGCAATTTCTCCCCTGTATAATAACTGTATGCACGTCCAATACGCGTTTCGATTAAAATCAGTTGTTCCATAATTTGGCGTAAAGATCGTTGTTGTCTTTTTAATACAGCACTGAATTTCTTAAATTCATCATCCAAATGTTTCCGAAAGACATAAATTGCACTATGCAACACATCTCCACTCATAATATCCCTATCCCAATGTTCCATAGCAAATACACCTTCTTCGACTTTTAATTTCTCAATCATTGCATCATTAATTTCTTGAACATGTTCTCCTTGATGTTGTTGCATGTACGTTTCTAATGATGTCGCTTTTGACCATTTCCTATCTTTTAAAACGCCAGTAATGTCCGGGACACGATGCAAATGTATCCTTTGTAAATTGATTAAACGCTTGCATATTGGATCTAAATTTTCTTCTTTTTTAACTGTACCTGACAGTGCTTCCCTTAACTCTACATAACTTAAATAACCTCTTTCCATAAGTTCCGGCGTACTTTTTAATCGGGCTAATACTTTCACTTCATCACTTGTATCGAAATATAAAAACCATAATTTACCATACCATGTATCATGCCACGTTTTCGTCACATGCTCATCAGTGGAACTTCTCATTTTTTTCAACTCTTTTTCCATTTCTTCATCTCGCTCTATCTCCCGTAATACGCGAGAATATGCAGATATTAAAATGGCAACTAAGATTCGTGTCAATAAAAAGTAATAGCATAAATTGAAAAATGCAAAGAAAAAACCACCTTCAGCGACAAATACATGCGCATGTAAGCCGGCATAATGCAAAGAACGATACCCTGTCTTCATCGTCAAATCCATTTCCGAATCTGGTGCTTGTTCATACAATCCAATTAAATAATTAAATAAAGTCATAAAGGAGCGTACTAATGTGTGGAATTCAATTAATGTAGCACCGAAACTGATGTGCGCAGCAAATGCCAAAGATGCAAATAACATTCCTGCAATGATAATCCAACTAAAAAGCTCCTTCGCAGCAATTTCCATGACATGCACAATCATAGATAGACGTACGACTACGCGTGTTAATTTAAAATATTTAATAAACACTAAAATTCCATTGATTCCTGTCAGCAAACGTTCTGATTCAAATAGCCATGATAAATGGTAAAAATCCATGTAAGAATCTGGATGACCTGCGTATGAATCAAAGGTTGTTACCATTGTAAAGTTCGTTTCCCATTGAAAACGATTTAAAATTTGCCATGTAAGCAATAATAAATTTACAAGATCAACGACATCCCAAATATCCAATGAGCGATAATCATGGTATCCTTTTAAACATAGACGTGTAAACCAAAACAATACCCATATACTGAATATTGCACGATTTAAATAATAATCAAATAAACTATCTGATCCACCAGGAGTTTTAAATTTTAGTCCAGGCATTCGAAAAGGTCTAAAGGTAGCACCTGGAGATACAAAACCACTTGGTGGCGCTTCAAAATAAAGTTGGCAATACATAAACATATTTGCTTGTGGATTGTATGTAGTCATTGATACAGTAACAAATGCAGTGCCTTCATCGATCCAATTATCACTAATCAGTTGTTTGACTATCTGATGTGCATGTTTTGGATCCCCTTTTGGCAAATCAACGGCATATCCACCGAAATCATAACGACCATATACCCCGTAAAAAAATGGTGATACCAATGTCGCATAAAATTCACTTTTACCATCGACTGGAGTCGTGCGTTTAATAAGCGACAGCTCCCTTGCCGTGCGATACGTATATTTCCCATCTTCCCCTCTCTCCGGCATAGGTGAATCGTTCCACGCCGCTTTCGCTGTTCCTGGACCAAATGAAGCAGTATCTTTAAACTGTGGACTATGACTTTCATAGCATGCACGTGCCGTCAATACAGTTCCTAAAACAGGATGCATTGTACATGAATCAGGCTTTGTACGGACTTGGCGTATACGAATTTTACCAAAAACGACATTTTGATCACCAACCATCCCAAAATTAGAAGTATTCGCTACACCACCACTGCCGAATGGGCCATACGGAGAACCAATTAAAACTTTATCAATCCATGGCATAATATCTGCCCTGTTTTTAACATTCCACATCGTTTTGCGTGGAGCAGCACCAGCCCTTTCATCAAACGATTCGTTTCCTAAGATATATGGAAAATCTACGAGGGATTGACTAAATGCATCTTTAATATGTACAGCATCGTTAACAGTTACATTGTTAAATGTATATATACAAAATTGAACGACGAAAAAGGTATAGATGATCAAATCCATATGCAAACTACGCTGTGTTTGATAATGTTCTAACATTTCTATCCCGTAATTAACTAAAAAATATCTATGACGTGCCCAAGATGGTGCACCCTTTTGAGACTCTTCAAAGTGATAACTTTCCATGAATGTATCTTGCATGGCTTGCTTTGATGGTTTTGGTGGCAGGTGATCTTCCATTGGTAATTCCCTTTTGGTCCATATTTTATCAAATGCATCATGGAATATCGCATTTGTATCTTCCTCTTCGTTATTATTTCCATCTTTACCTTTAGTTTTTTTACCTTTCCTACCTCTACCTTTCCTCGTTTTTTTCTTTCTAGATGCCATATTATATATTATGAATGTATATATATATATACACACACACACACGTATATGTATATATATGTATATATATATATATAACTATACAACAATACCTACCTCTGGTCTATATGTTCTTGATGGATTATATTTATATAAATATGTATCTCTGGTTGTAATATCTTTGTCTATACTGATATTGATGAGTAATTATATGATGTGCTCATGTGTTTTTGTATTATTATATATAGTTGACGACGACTGAGGTTTGCAATTTGCAACAACAACAAACAACAACAACAACAAAAACAACATCATCCATCATCTCTATTTACAGGTTAAGGTATTATCCTTGCACTTTTGCACTTTTGTGCTTTTGTGTTTATTTATTTTACTATTATATTGCTCACTAACACTATACTGCTACAATATGCTATATGGCATACGGAAAGGAAAATCTCCTGTGGGGGCCAGATTAGCTTATAAAACAATTTTACATACAGTATTTAAAAAAAAAAAAAAAAGACCGCACAGTTTAAGTTTTGTTGCAAAACTAATTATATTTTGTTTTTATTATATATTATACGTATTAGTATATAATATCTACAGTTCCATCTCTCTCTCTCTCTCTCTGCCTTTTACTCTCTTCTCTCTCTCTTTTTAACTAGTCAAAGTTTCAGTTAATCGTTTTAATTTCGATTGTGCTGTTTTACGCATTAAATTTGCTGCAAATCTTTTCACTTTCAACGTTGTGCGTAAACCTTGATATGCTTTTTCACGTCTAGCCATGGTAGTAACGGCACGAAATACTGTCCATAATTCTTGTAACTTTTCTGGACTTTTTAAAGCTAATGTCTTTTTAAATGCAGTTACCATGGATACAAAATTTTCACTATCTTTCGATTTAGCCTTTTGTAATCGATAAACATGCGCAGTGACGATATCTTGTTCATCTTCCCATGCATCAAGTATAATTTCATAGTCAGCAATATTCTTCAATTCTCCTGCACTTAAGACAGGTTTATCTCCCACTTCATCATCTGAATCATCATCCAATTCATCTCTCATATTTATATTTGCTTTTCTAGGGTCGAAATCGTCTTCATCATCCTCTGGGCGTGGTCCTTCATCAGCACCATCTTCCACATTCGAACCACCTGGAGTTATCGGCCCAGGAGCAACTTGCTTAACTCTCATCAACTCTGCAAGATCCTGATTTGTAAAGTATTTATCAACCATTTCCATGAAGGATCCTTCGCTCATGTTTCCAGAATCATCTTTTTGAGTCAAAGCACGTTTATACATTCGCATTCGTTTCTTTTTCGAAAAATTTGAAATTAAACCACCAAAAGTTTCTTCTACAAAAATTTTGAACTCATCATAGTTTATTTGCCCATCTAAACCTTCATCAAATTGGGTATATACTGCACGCAAATGAGTACGCGCAGCTTCTGCTTCTATTCGACCAGATTTTTTCATTAAATACACATAATTTTCAACAAATGTGTATAGATTTACACATTTAGATATAATCTTTTTGTAATCTTTCCTTGCATGTGTCCCTAATGCCCTTTTAACATATACAAATTTACGTATTTCATCAACCTTTTCCAATCCTGATGCTTTCTTTCCAAGTTTTGTAATGCTGGCAAATGAATTCGATAGAAAATTTTCAATATTATCTACCTCTTTTGTTTCCTCGCCATTTTCAGGTGGCGGCGTAACTTTTGTCAAATCAGGCCACGTTCTTTGATCAAATACACATTCCTTTGCATATTGGGAAGACCGTACTAATCCTTTTCGCAACATTTCGTATGCTACTACCATGCTACACTCTAGTGGACAATGTTCCTTTTTTTTATGCTTCTCATGAAGAAAATGAATTCCGTTTAACGCACTGCCTTTTACCCGTATTAAACAATTAAATGCTAATTTCATATCAGCAAGTTGATGTAAATTGTCACCACTTGGATGCACGCCAATTAATTTTTGAAACAAATTGACACGAGGATGTTTTTTCATTTTAGACATAGATACGACAAATCGTGCCAATTGTTTATCAGCCATTTTTTTCATACCATATTTATGGAAAAACCAATCAATTAAATATTGCGGCATGGATTCCTGCCCACGATCATTCAAATCCTTTGTATCGGCTGAAATTTTGTCCGCAATAATTAACGCAATTGTTTTCAATACTATTCGTTTCGGCAATAAGTTTTTTCGTTTCAATTTTTTAAATTTATCAATGCATTTGTTCATGTTACCAACTGCTTTATCAGCAGCACTTTTATGCATTTTTTTCGTTCTAACTTTTTTGCCTTTTGCCGCATTACCCCCACCAAGGTTCCCTGACAGAAGTTTTTCCATTTGAGCAAATGACATCTTTGTTTGACAACCGATTGTATGTGGTACAAAATATTCTCTATCTTCTTCTACCTCCGGCGCTTCTTTCTCATCATCTTCTCCTTCTTCTCCTTCTTCTTCCTCTAGGTCTCCGTCCTCCGAATTTTGTCCATTATCTTCTCCATCACTGCCATCATCTTCGTTTGTATGATGATGATATTGTATGGTCATTCGCCCACCGCTGCTACTTCTGCGCCTAGTAGTAGTAGTACGACCACCAATACTAACTTGCATACCAAAATCTTTTTTAATTCCACTTTTATCTGTTTTAATTCCAAGAACACGAAACGAAGCATGTAATAAATTTATCATATGATCTGCATCTCTACGTCTAATTTTAATTTGTACACCATCTCTATCTTGATGCGGCCATATCTCATCTAGTGGTATTTTTGTAGATGTAAAATCACCTGATTGCTTTATTGTAAACACTTCATGATCCAATGATATTAATTTCCCTCGCTGTAGCACATGTCTTAAATCTGCATTTGATTTTGCTTCTGCTTTTCCTGACTTTAAATTCACAGTCACACCATGTAAAATAACCCATGGTGATGTAACATCTTCTATTTTTTTCTCTTCTTCCTCATCTTCATATTTTTTTTCTTGACCATTTTCATCTTTTTCTTCAAGTACATATATAGGTAAGTTGCGCTCACTCTCACCAATCCATTGAGATCCAACAGGGAATTCATCTTCTGAAAATGTACCGTAGTGACCTACTTGTAATAAATGTCTTCCAATTTTTACTTTTGAGCCACGATGTATTATACCACGTACATCTGCACTAGTGAAAACAACTGCTTCACCGGAATTAACATTACCAGTAGCTGGTACTAATCTCCACTCTTCATCTTCATCTGGTTCCATATCAGAATCATCATCATATTTCGAATGGCAAGCTTTTTTATCTATGTACACAGGTAAATTTTCAGCAGCTGGACTTTTCCATATTTCATTTAATGGTATACATGATGGATAAAAATCACCTTCCTGGTTAATCGTAAAACGTTTTGGACCTATTCGAATACGTTGACCCCTGGATAATACATGAGTTAAGTCAACGTTAGGGATAGCCATAGCGCTGAAATGAGCAATATCTATTGTCGCCCCGGATAATTTAACCCACTCTGTGTTATCTTCACTGTCATCAAATCTAGTCAAATCAGGTGATTTTCCGACATTGCCCGTTAAATCATTGTATAATTTTTCCAAATTTCTATCTACCCCTGAAAATTTATTTCCATGCAATACTGCTCTACGCTTCCTTTTCATATCATCGTCATCTTCCTCCTCTTCCTCCTCCTCTTCGTCTTCCTCTTCTATAATTTTCTTCTTCATTTTCTTATCAAACAATCCATTTGCAGATCTTTCATGCAAGGCTTGCGCTTCCTTAGTCTTCCTCAATGACAATCCTAATTTTATTGTACCAGACATTTTCATAGTTGCTTTGCGCAATCTTTTTAATCCTTTTAATGGACTTGGTTTATCTTCTATTAACTGACCTAGCGCTTGTTTCTTTTTGTACAATAACGCTGCAGCCATTAAATGGCTACCTCCAGTTCTACCACCAAATCCACCACCCCCCCCCACACACTAAACACTTTTCTCATTACAGCTAATCATATATATTACCACATATGCGGTGTTTTATTTCCCTCCTTTTTCTTTTACAACTTGCTACTTGAAACATGTTTTTTTAAGTTTTTTAATGCATCCAACAATATAACATTAAATTCGTCTGGATTTTTCTCTGCTGCCATATGTCCAGCATTTGGTATTTTAGATAATACGGAGCCTTCAATTTTTGCATGCATCATATCACATGCACGCCCAAAACCTTTGTCTCGCTCACCAACAACAATATATGTTGGTACAGTAAATGTACTAATACGTTTAGCTGCTACAAGTGGACCTTCCTCAAATTCCATAAATAATGGATCTTCCGTACGCTGTGCAAAAAATCCACGTACAGCATTTGCTAAACCTTTAGGATTCGTATGTCCCATTTTTTTATCAGAGCCTACTAATGCACCAAGGCCCTTTTCATCATAATCTTTTGCCATTTTGTCAGCCGTTTTATTCCATCCAACGCGTCCCTTCTCTTTTGAAAATCCAGGGCCAGTTGCATACATAACCCAGCCAGCTGAATAAGATGGATATTTTAAGTTGAAAAGCATCATATCATATCCACCCATAGAATGTCCAACGAAAATAGCACGTTTCACTCCACACGTATCACATACTGCTTTTAAATCATTTACCTGTGTCATTTTACTATATTTGCTAAGATCTTCTGGACCTTCGCTTTTTGCATGTGCACGCATATCCCATATAATAGGACGGTAGCCAGCTTCTACTAATGCTGGTACTTGAAACCTCCATAATTTAGAACCACTGCCAAAACCGTGTGAAAATATCACTGGTATACCATTTCCACCTGCATCTTCATAATAAATTTTCACATTATCATTTGTAGTTAAATATGGCATATTTATAATTTGTTATTATTATTATATGCACGTCTCTTCTTGTACAATATGTTGTTCTATGTAATATTATGTTTCTCCCTTTGATATTATTATCTATACGTATATATTTACTTTTACTTTGTTTTTCTAAATAATCAGGATATCTCTGGATATGGTTGCATGACACATTATTCACAAACAACATCTCATTTCGATTGGACTGGTGGACACACATACACACACAGCATTTGGGATATTATTATTAATAGCATTAAATAGCATGTAGATAAAATATTATACAACCAAAAAAGAAACCAAATCCGCGAACTTGATTTTATTATATTGATTTATATAGTGACAGTGTTTTTTTGTGTGCCACAGGTGTGCTTCGCTAGCGCTCAGAATTCCTGATTATG
>JACLAC010017745.1_pt1 | contig 11070 bp, 12 predicted proteins | sample 8027881 | NCBI WGS metagenome assembly JACLAC01 (sample SAMN15725517, study PRJNA655200) | protist metagenome | isolation source: fluorescence activated cell sorting (FACS) single amplified genomes of... | place: Spain: Blaines Bay Microbial Observatory, Mediterranean Sea | collected 2016-01-19 | reverse complement strand
CAGACTCATATGGACACCGTATTAAATGCAGTTACAGCTCGTGAACTGCAGCCAGAAGAGTACCATTCGGAGTCCCCTGAAGCCTCACCATACAAGTAGGTAGTAGTTAACTGGTAGCGGATTAATGGCTTCAAGCTGGGTCAGATCCAAATGATTCATAAAAAAAACTCCAGCCCTCGTATTACACGGAACCCGCATTGACAGTAGGGTCTTCTGAAAGAAAAACACGAATACGAAGCCATGTCCACCCCAGCCACGCAGGGCCTGTCGCTGTCCATCGTGCACTGCCCCGTTTTGGGGATCGACGTGGGCACTTCTTCGAGCAAAATTTCGTTTATCTCGAACAAGGGCACAACAGTCGAAATAGTTCAAAACGAAATCAACAACCGCGCGACGCCCACGCTGGTCACGTTCACGTCGAAACGCAGGTTGGAAGGAGACCAAGCGCAGAGCCTGGTCAAGAGCAACCTCAAGAACTCGATCAGGTGTTACCGGCACCTGATAGGGGGCGCGGGTAGTGCCAGTGATAGGCAGCTGCAGATCGAGAAGTTCTGGTCGCTGTGAAACCCAAACGGAAGTGGCGAATACGACGTGCTGTACAGGAACAACGATTCGACTTATTCGGTGGTGCAGGTGTACGGCTTCTTCCTGACGAAGGTGCGGCAGATCGCGCGGTGATGGTGCGGCTTCTACCCGAGTGATGGTGCGGGTGGTGCAGGTTTGAATAACACGACTGGCACGAACGCGAGTGGCACCGCTGCAAGCGCTGCCGCTGTAGGCGGTTCTTCGGCCGCGTCGACCTCATGAGATGAGACTGGTGCGGATGGCGCGGGGGAGGACAAGAGTCCGAGTGATCCGACGAAGTCGTGTAATGGACTGACAGATGACAAAAAGTTGAACGTCGTCCTCAGCGTGCCGGTGACCTATACAGACGCTCAGAGGAGAGCGATGCTTGACGCCTGCAGCCTGGCGGGCATGAACGTTTTGAGGTTGCTGAGCGAAGGCAGCGCGGCCGCCATCTGATATGGTCCTTATCGTATTGATGAATTCGCCAAGGAGGAGACGGTAGTTGCCTTCTGCAGCTGCGGCCATTCGACGACCACGGTGGCGATCGCGAAGTTCGACAAGTTCGGGCTGCAAGTGTTGAGCGAAGCGGCGAACATCAACCTGGGTGGCAGAGATATGGACAAGTGCTTGATGCAGCACTTTTCGAAGCAGTTTATGGAAAAAAACAAGCAGTGCGACATGTCGCCGCTGGAGTCGAAAAAGTGAATTTTGAAGCTGGAGGAGGCGATCGGCAAGACGAAGAAGATTTTGAGCAGTAACGACGAAGCTGGGGTGAGTGCTTGTATGATGATGGCTTTATGTGTCTTTTATGGACCGTTTTGATGGCATCTTACTGTTAATTTGAGCGGTCATTTTCTAGGTTTTTTCGAGCCATTTTATACGGCATTTTATACAGTGTGCTATATTGCGTGTGCCTAAGTGCGGACGCTCTCTATTCATGAGATAATTTGTTGCGCCGTTCGCAAATTGGAACGCGTAACGACGCCCCGGATGCGCCGGCGCCAGGAAGGAGGTCAAACCCGCGGTATCGCCGCGCGACGAAAAAGCGTGATTCGATCAATCAGCCTCAACGCTAGCTAATAGGCAAGGCGTGCATGCATATTCTTTCAAAAAAGCGTTTTTGCTTTCGGCGCAACATTTTTTACTCGCATCAATAATCATCAGATCACCGTCGAGTGCCTCATCGAGGACTTCGACCTGCAGTCCAAGGTCACGAGAGACGAGTTCGAGTCCATGTGCGAGCCGCTGCAGACCGCGTTGCGAGAGTTAATTGGGGAAGTTATAGAAGGAAGCGGAATCGCCGATATCTGAGGCCAAGTCGACTTCGTGGAGATGATCGGCGGGAGCAGCCGGGTGCCGTGGGTGAGTTGTTATATCGGTATTTACACGGTATTTCTTGCCTATTTTTCAACAAGTATGTACGTGCCTCATTGCTATGCTTGGTGCGCATAAGATACGCTCTGTTATAGTTCGACGAGCTTAATTTTAATAATAGTTAATTGCGTTACTTTAACGCAAATATAAGGTGTTCTCGAAAATATTGTACCTGTTAAGGTGCTGCAAAAAAATTATAATAATACACAGTTATCGGAACAACATTATACGCATGCACGCCCAGCAAGGTTGGCGAGATCACATACCAAAAAGCCTTTTTCACTCATTCCAGGTCCAGAAGATCTGCCAGGAGATGTTCCAGAAGGAGAACCTCTCTAAAACGCTCAACGCCGACGAGGCGGTCACCCGCGGGTGCGGGCTGCAAGCCGCGATTTTTTCGCCTTTGTACAAAGTGCGCGAGTACAACGTGTGGCTGTATTCGCAGAGAGGGGTGCAGGTGAGCTGGAAGAAAGCTGCAACGGAAGGCGGGGGAGAGTGAATAAGTGAAGTCTTCCCAGCTAAGTCACCTTTGAACCTGATGAAGCTGCTGGTGTTCCACCGCACACTAGATGCGTAGAAGACGGGGTTGTTGGAGATGAGCGCAGCCTACTGCGGGTTGACAGAGAGCGAGGAGAAGGCGATGTCAAGCGAGGAGCAGAAAATTTGCGAGGTGGCGGTCGAAATTCCTACTCTCACTACAGTGAAAACACAGATGATGAAGTGAGGCAAAGGAGCTGGAGCAAACATCCCATTTGACGAATCCGCCAAAGTCAAGATCGCCGTGCAAGCGGTGCTCGATGTCAATGGCTGTTTTTCCTTCTCGCAACCTGAATTGGTGATTACGGATGTAAACGCGGGTTTCGACGCCACCTCCGGCGCGGCGAACAAGGAGTTCAGGATGGACCTGGCGTTTAAAACAGCTTCTTACAACGGATCGCTGAGTGGGGGAGAGTTGGAAAAATTAAAAAGCGTGGAACTGCAGATGCAGGACGACACGCGCGAGGTGGAGGCCATGGAAGTTTTACAAAATGACTTGGAGACGGAGCTCTACGCTCGCAGGTCATGAGTGAACGACGCGATGTCGGGTAGTTCTTCGTCGTCTGGAGGTGGCAGTGCGAAGTACACCGAGTTTATGTCCCACCCCGAGAAAGAAAGTGCTTTAAGCTTTCTCACAGGAGTTGAAGACTGGCTCTTGGACAACGAAGATGACATGTCAAAGGCGAATTTGGTTAAAAAACTGAATGAAATGCGCGAGCACTTTGCCACATACGAAAACAGGGCGGTGGAAAGTGCGCAGAGGGAGGGGCATATTCGGATCCTGGAGAAGGCGATTGAGAAGAATGGCGGGTCGAAGGACGATGCAGTCAAATAGAAGGTCAAGGAAGTGGAGGGCTGGCTACAGGGAAAAGTTGAGGAACAAGGGAAGTTGGGAAAATGTGATGATCCGGTGCTGTTGGTGAAGGAGCTCAAGGATAAGTTGGGAGAAATTGAGAAGGCGACGGGGGCGGCGTAAATTGCTAGTCGTGCTACTAAACCTTCTAGTGCGAAGGAGTAAGCGAGCACGACGAGGAGGTAGACGTTGTGCACCAGCGACTTTTAAAGGAAGTCGTTTTGCGAAGAAACATAGAACAATGACTTGGGTAGAACACGTGTGTATGAAGCTGAGCTGGCTTTGATGTGAATATGACCGGGTAAATCACTTCACGACGAGGGACCATGCCGAACTACTGTACGATGGAACTGTGATGAAGATCATGATGATGTCGAAACTCGAAAGTGTGTTTTTTGGGAGTAGGGGAAATTTTCGCGCATATTAAAATTAATGTGTTGCTTTTGACGGATAAACTTTTCTTCGAAGAAGTCTGTCTTCAAGTGAGAAAATCATAATAAAATAGGAAATCTTGAAAAGGACAAAGATGTTTCACCTCACAATGCCATCGCGAACGCGCACCGCGCTCATCGGAGCGACTGGGACTGCGATGCTCGCCTCATCTTCCAGCACCATAATAGCATTAGCAGGCGTGAGCGCTCTCAACACCACCGCCTACAACGACCTGCTGAACAACAGCACCGTGTAGTAAGAGCACCAGAGAGTGCAAGGACGACCAGGCCTTCATCGACCTCGACGGCTTCCCGTGCAGCAGCTGGCACCCCAACGCCTGCGTCAACGGCAGCTTGTGGTACGGGTGCGGGCCTGACGGTTGAGATCCGTCGAATCCTTGAGTGTGTAAGGACCAGAAGAACTTCTAGGGGGGGAACGCGGCGTATACGGAGGAGTACATGGGCAGCGAGATCCGGACGAAGTGCAAGCGGTGATGCGGGTGCTAGTAAAGCCTGTTTCGACAACCGCAACTTCGTGGACCCGGTGACGAATAAAAGATGCAGGGAGTTTTCGCCTCTAGATTGTGATATGTTGGAAGCTTATTGATATACGGGCTTGGAGTAGTAGTGGCGTCAGGGATAATTGCATCAAGAGCTGCGGGTACTGCGATAGGCCGGTGAAGAAGCATGACCCGTACTTCTATTATGAAGACTGCGACTACTGGACGCCGTTGCTGTGCTACTACTAGAAGGTGCTTTTTCCGATGAGCACGCAGGAAATTGGGAGACTGTGAGTTGATACTTTTTCGCTATTTATGTTTCTGTAGCTTTAGATAGGTGTTCGTCGGATCCGTCTTAGCGGATTGTCTATCAGCAATTGATCTCATACTCAACGATCGGTCCTTGATTGCAGTCAGAGTAATTCCGCAGCGTGAAGCTACTATCAAAAAAGCCTTTTTTCACAATAAACAACAATCATACCTAGGCGTGCCCAGTGCCCCCACGAGTGCAACTACCCCTACGCCTACAGAGGCTTCGATCCAGTGGTTGACGGGAGTGCGACACGAGCATTTGAGGACAGTAGCAAAGCCCCTTTCGCGTGATTATGAATAAAAACAGGCGCCGACAAAAGTGTTTCAGGGGGTTCAGGTGGGAATGGCGTGCCCGGAGGGAGTGGATCGATAGACATTAATTTGGTGGACTGAAAGCAGCTGCTGTGAGAGATGGTGCGTAGTGGCGACGCGATCGACGGCGACGGCGCCGCGTGACAGCAGCACGGGTTTGGACTCACAGAAAGCCAGCCGCACCTGGACAAGGAGAGCAAGACGGGGAGCGACAGGGATGTTTTGGGTAAAAGTCAGTTCAGGTTGATGGACCACGGAGCGGTGGTTGACAACATCATCCGGAAAGCCCACTGGTCTGACCCTCTTTATAATGTACCGGTGCAAGGTTACATTGATGAAAAGGAGTTCCTGTACCTGATGAACAGCTACAGGCTGTGTGAAGACTCGATATCTTTTCGCGACGCCTACGGCTTCAGCTGCGAGAATTGGAACGCGAAGTGCAGCCGGTTCGATCCTCCTTTAGATAAAATATATAGTTTTGGAGAGATCAAGGAGGTTCATCTTTTCTGTAAAAAAAAGTGCGGGATGTGCATCGAGGACACGATTTAAGGTTGAGGAGCGTGATGAGGTGGTACAGATATATTCTTTGAGTACAGTACTTGTAAACTGGGACGAAAAAGTGACTTGACATCTGAATCTGAATGAACGGTTACTCTAACTCCACTTGTCTCGAGAATGACTGTGAGTGACTGCGATTGTTTGTTGATGTTTGTCTCTGTCGCTACGTGTGTGTCAATTCAACGTTTATTGTAAGGCGTCCTTTGCTTGGCTCTAGATCAATTCCATATCTCTTCAGAAGTTGTCTTGCATCACCCTTCTCCTCGAACGTGAAAAAAAGACACCAATTTTTTCAGTACTTAAACTATCATCGGCTCTACTGCGGGAGCGAGAGAAGTGTGGCTGCAGTCGAGCGTGTATAATTTTATCAACTGTTTAGCATCTTTGGCAACTCAATTCAACGGGTAGCTAGCCGCTATCTCAATTGAATGCACGCACGGCGTACAACACGTACATATCTAAAGTAAACTAAAAACACTCATTGCAAGCATTATCACCCACTTTCTAAGTGCGCTTCTTCTAGTTAGGTTCGGAAGAGGCCACGTGTGACATTACGCATACTGCTCAACTACCGGTGGTATTGCGAGAACCAAGCATTCGAAAAGCAACGTGTAACCATAGATCATCACTTTAGTTTTGAAAAAGTTTTGATCACTAGCCAGAGACTCGTGTTTTGGCTCGCGACGTATTCAACAGCTATTAATAGGCTGTATATCGCTCGCACGCCTGTCCACATTGTAAAAGTTCTAGGCTTTTTGTACTCAACCCTAACATCACGGAAACCGATTCAGACCACTGACTCTTCGAGATCGCTGAATCCGTACTTACTCAAAATCAAATCCAAATGTAGGTTGATGAGAGCGGAATCTTTCACATTGACATTGTGTATGTATAGTACAACGTAACTTTAAAATATATTTTAGTAGCCACGATGAACGTATCGCCCTGGGGCCTATTTGCCCTGCTGACTAGCCCGCCTATGGTAGTTTTCTATATCGGGTCGGCTGGCGTTCTCTACTTCTTTTACGGCATCAACTGGAAGGGCCATAAGGAACAAAGCTACTAAATAACTTTTGGAGGTTACAAACGTACGTACTACGCAGTAGTTTTTAAATAATTTTATTTATTACAGTACAACACCACAGATCCAACACGTTGACAAAAACACGATATCAGTGTCCATTCCATCAGGCAGTAAAATTACAGTAAGACATCGATTACGCCGATGGTACAGTGAATTATACGCAGTTTCTAAGTTAAGTAGTATCAGTAGTTTTAGATTCGTTGTTATTTGCAAGGAACAAGGCAATTGCACGGTGACAAAATTGCGCGTAACTAGTTCGAGTAAGTCTACTGAAGCGATCGGTAATTACTAACCTGATTTTCGAGGTTGCTTTCAGGCGCTCCTAGGACGTCGCAGACAATTTTTTGTTTGTGAGTACAGCGAGAAGTGAGAGTGCGAGTGCCAACCACACGTAGACCATTTTTAGTGTCTGAAATAATCGCTTCAGCAGGCAGACCACAACTAAGTCATCAGAAGGAGGAGTAGTGTAGATCACGTCTTTGTGACAAGACGACGGCAGAGCAACACCCCAACATTCATACACACGAGTACACTAGAGCATTGATAGATCCCAAGAATATAAACAACAAGTAGCTGGAAGAACAAGTACAAGTACACGAAGGAGACAAATTCAAGTACAAGTACAACAAGCTGCGAATAAAAAATAAAAAGCCAAAATGGTCAACTTCAACCTCGCGTTCGCGGACGCGACCGACGTGCTGCTGCGCGTCTACCACGCGCTTCTGACGGAGTGGTACTCGATGAACACGGTTTCGATGAATAACGAGACCAGCAGGGCGCAGAACGCGAGCAGCGGGCGCATCACGCACAGCCAGTTTATCACGTGGGGATTCACTGCAATCACTACTATGTTGAATTTTTTAAATGAATTTTTCAAATAAATTTTTTTGGGTGTGCTGGATTTCTTTGTGTATATTAGCTCATGATAAAATAGTTCAGTAATTTTCCACACAGCTGCGTGGGTTTTTTGCGAATATTAGCTTAAGCCTTTATTGCTTATACACAGTTGCGATAATTTTTGGATAAGCAGAATTACCAACAAATTTTTGGCATAGGAATTTTTTGAACGCAACTGGTAAGAACGGAGTTGTAATAAAATTGACGTGCCTGTTTTTATTCGATGCATGTTTTATTTTTCGGCGCGATTAAATATTAATTTCATATTTGTTAGGTACGCCGCCATCCTGACCTACATCTGCCTGGTCTTCCTGGGGATGTTTTTCGGGTTCGCGGCGCTCATCAGGTCCTGCAAGAACAAGCCTGATGCCGAGCGCTATAGTGGAACGGGATTTGCAGGCACTATGCGGACGTAATGAGGCAAACACGTGGACGATGGAGAAGAGCGAGGCGGGTGGCTTCCACTTCTTCGTGTATTCGGCTGCGTGTTTGTTCGTTTCTCTTCGCACGATTAACAGCGCGGCCGCAGCTTACGACAATTTTTTTTTTTAAGCAAGCTGACTGACCATGGGCTAGTTGTATAGTAGTTTTATTTTCGATGTTACGTAAGGGTAAGAGTAGTTTTTTAGGGATCGATCTCATATAACCAACATGGGCTGTTCTGATCTTGAATAGTTTCTTGTCGATAGTAAATGAGTTTTGTAAACCTGTAGATCTTCATATAAATTTTTATCACCCAGCCTCGTTCAATGGAGGTATAAATTTTTTTTTCGCACACATCAATCATCATTGCGAAGTAAACTAGTTGTATACTTTAGAAAACCGTAGACTACAAAAATCAGAGTGAAGCAGACAATACTTACTTAACACAATCTATCGATAGTCTAAGAGCATTCGTCTGGATGGGAGGAGGGAAGTGGAAGAAGTGGGAATTCTGGACTAACATTCACTACGAACAAACGAGTGGGAGTCGGGAGCGAGAGTGATCACACACGCGACGAAGAGGGAAAGAAAGATGAAGATGACCAAGACCAAGACCAACGCAATCCTAATAAAAAAAGTGCTGGCTCTGCTGGGCACGTGAGTGCTGGGGACGCGGTAAGCGTTAGCGACGAGTCTCCAGGATTCGGTCTGAAAAGACTCCAACACCCTGAAGGCCTAACTCCAAAGCAGTAGGTAATAAGTCCATGCAGCGGCTGGGCTTGGAAGAGAGAGGGTAGGTCGTCAACCGAGATTCTAGTCGGAACTCGGAGTACCTCGACCGATAGCTTTATGGATCAAAGCAGGCGAGGGAAGCGACGGCTTTGACGAAAATCGTGCAGCTGGTGTTTTCGGACGACGTGGTGGCGCACGAGGTGCGGTATAGGGAGAGCAGGAAATGGAAAAAAAAATTGGAAAAAACAAATTCCAAAAATACCTGACAGCGAGAGCACCATGTTGATGGACGCCTACACATCCAGGCAATCTACGTGTTCTAGCAAACGCCCGACAACGAGGGCACCATGATTCAGGCGGTGTAGAACGTGATGGAGCGGTACAGGGGACTCTAGTGAGCTCGAGGACGACGACGTTACGGTTAAGGGAGGCGGGTAGGTTGAGAAACAGAAATAGAGAGAGCGTGAGCGTGAGGCAGTAGTGAGGCGGAACGCGTAGCAGTATCCGAAGCTACTGCTTAATGATGACATGGGTGTAGTGAGGCACGCGGGCAACAAGGGCTTCCTGTGGCTTTGAAAAAGGCTGAGCGGGCGGATAGACTTCGAGAGGCTTTAAAACGTCAAGACATCACAGGAAAAGGATGGTGGTTAGGTGGCTTCTGCTTCTGCCGATGGTGGAAGTGAAGATGGAGTGGATGCAGAAGCGGGGAGAATGAGAAACAACAGAGCGGAAAAAGCGTTCGACGAAGCTGCCTTCGACGCGCAGTACGACTAGAAGTGCAACCTGCTGGATCCGGCGGGCGACCTTATCGAGCGCGACCGGAGGAAGTAGTAACAGCTACAAGAAGTATCCGGTCCCGCAGCAGACGGATAGGAGCGTGCTCGCGTTCGAAATGCGGTACAAAGCCAGAGGTGAAGGTGATAAATCGAAGTCAAATTCAAAATCTGCAGGAGGCGACCTGCACCCAGCCAGCTATTTTTTCGACGCCATGCCGGTTACCTGAAGGAGTCCGATGATCCACACGCTCGTGGAATAATGAGGGATTAGTCGAGTACTAGTAGGCACCGGAACTTAACCTAGATCGCGGTTACGTTTCCGCCGATCCACGGGCTGCGGTGAATGGTCACGTTGGTGAGCGTCGTCCTGCGCCGCTACCCCGCGCTCAAGGTGTACCCGCTGCCGGGCGTCGCGGAGCCGTGGCTGGGCTACGTGGTGCACAATCAAGGTAAAAGTCATGGGCTGCGCTGAGATTTGTTAGACACGGAGATGGAGCGCCTCTGGAAATATCAAGAGAAGCACGACCTTGTGTCGTTCGGGAAGGTGTGGGAGTATTTATTGGCCAGAGATGCTGAGGTGTGGCTGGAGGGGGGTGAAGGTGGTGGTTTGGAGGGTGGGGATTTGGAAGGTGTTGGAGTTGGTGTTGGTGGTCGAGGTCAAGGTTTGGAGGGAGGAGGATTCGGAAACAAGACGGAGCTGTAAATGGATGTAGTGATCATTCTTGTTTTAGTCCAGCATAGAAGGTTTAGCTTTAGGTAGCTAACCGTTGAGATGGTTGAAAATATTTTTTAGCCGTAGGTAGCGCGCTTCCGCTTGATGTTGATCTCTGCTAAAATCTGAATGGAATAAATATTTTACGCATGCTACCCACGTGCTAGAACAGTATAATAAGATTGATGAATTTTGACGACGGTATAAGCCATGACGAACGTATACTTCAAAAATAACTTGATGAAGTAGAACAAGTTGAACAGTAAACTAGAAAAGTAATTCTGACAGTAGCGCGCCCGGAGACTCATAGCGAGAACTCACGTGTATTATAAAACGATTTTGCAGTAATTTTGTGGCTGAGAGAAGTTTTGGGTCGTGCGGGCGGCCGCGGTCGGAGCAGGAGCTGCTGAGTCTGCCTCTGCAGCACAGTAAGAACCGATTTGGGCTGGGTTGTAGGAAATGAACATAAAGTAGGAATCATCAGCATGAAGGATATGAATCAGCAGCGTTGTTGATGAGGAAAAAATAGCTATGTTGACTGAAAAAAATGAACGTGGCTTCACTCTCACTTTAGAACTACTTTAAACTGCTGAAGCATACCTGTATCTGATGCGCGCTTGATTCCAAATTTGATGTATTATACCTTCGCTCGTTTCTACTCAATCGTCTCTTTCCACTATTCTCATTTTTATCACTCATCATCTCTGTGTAGTGAATCGCTTCGTATAAAAATCGTATTTCAAATAAATGATCTGACTCCTGCGAAAAAAAAGGTTTTTAAAAATCTTGAGAAGTAAAGACCGCAACTGTTTTCATCTTTAAATCACAGTGACTGTTAAAAAGCGTTCGATAGCTTTTTCAATAATTTACCAATCACAAGCACAACCTAGTACAAATAGACGCTTTTAGCTCTACGAGTATCGTAAAGGAAAAGGCGAACGCTACTAAAAGCAACGAATATATATACCCAACTTTCACAAAAAGACGTATAGTTTTTTAAAA
>JACLAC010013408.1_pt1 | contig 11071 bp, 4 predicted proteins | sample 8027881 | NCBI WGS metagenome assembly JACLAC01 (sample SAMN15725517, study PRJNA655200) | protist metagenome | isolation source: fluorescence activated cell sorting (FACS) single amplified genomes of... | place: Spain: Blaines Bay Microbial Observatory, Mediterranean Sea | collected 2016-01-19 | reverse complement strand
AAGGTTTTGAGAGATATGGGGATATACGTCGAATTAGACGCAGCGTCGAAGTGGCCCGAGGAGGTCGCGGCGAGCGCTTTGAGTCAGGGTCAGTCGAAAACGACTTTGCTGTTGCTGGAAGTCCGGGGCAGACGTGATGTCGATGCGTTTCTCAAAGCACACAAAGCTGAAGTAGATCAAGCGCTCTCGGTCTACGGGGGAGTTTTGTTTAGAGGCTTCGACACCCAAGGCGCTCAAGATCTGATGCGCGTCGCAGACTCAGTGCTCGATGAACCCATGGCTTATCGAGATCGAGCGAGTCCGCGGTCACAAGTGGAAGGGTTTGTATTTACTTCTACGGATGCGGCCTCGCACCTGCATATTCGGATGCATTGCGAAAGCTCTTTTACCCATCGATGGCCTAGTCGGATTCTATTTCAATGCGTCAAGCCATCGAGGTCGGGTGGGGCGACTCCCATTGCTGACGTTCGGGAAGTCTACAAAAGAATTTCCGAACCTCTTCGTCGTCGTCTTGAAGAATCAGGCATCAGTTATGTACGTCATTTTGGCAGTGGACCTGGAATGGATTTTAGAGACGTATTCCAGGTGAAAAATGAGGACGAACTGCGTCGTTACTGCAAGGAAGCTGGTATCCATATTGGGGAAATGCCGGATGGAAAGCTTCGTCTTTGGCAGACGCGGCCTGCACTAGCGGTTCATCCGAAGACGAACGAAAAAGTTTGGTTCAATCATGCATGCACCCTCCATGTCAGCCTTCTTGAGAGCGGGCTCCGCGATGCCTTGCGGGCTCAGTATGGCGAAAGCAGCCTGCCGCATAATACGTATGCGGGCGACGGCAGTCTCTTGAGCGATGGAGAAGTTGAAGAACTTTACGCGGCTTATGAAGCGGAAATACTTCGATTTGACTGGCAGGCGGGGGACGTGCTTTTGCTCGATAATATGCTGATGGCTCACGGACGTGACCCCTATGAAGGGAATCGCGAGGTTGTCGTGGCGATGGGTGACCCTCTTACATGGGATGATGTCACTCATAGCGGTATGCAGGGATTCAGCCCTGATTGTCTCGAATCCATAGACTCAAAAAAAGATGTGGAGAAAGCTGGTGAAAAGGCGGTCTTCAACTTGAGTGAAGAGGCCTTGCTTCAGATATTACTGGAGATCGTACGGGAGGCCTTAGAACAACCGGAATTAACGGCGAGTGACGATTTTTTTGAATTCGGAGGTGATTCGGTGATCGCCGCCAAGGTGGTGCAGGAAGTGGAGGAAAAAGTGGGGCTGACGATTCCGCTTGATTTGTTTTTCGATACTGAATGCATTCGCGATTGGGCTCGAGAACTTACGATGGCTGAGGTTTGATGCGGGTTCGAGCCTCCTCTGCGCAGCGGCGTTTGTGGTTTTTAGATCAGTTGCGGCCCGAATCTGCCGCTTATAACAACGCCAATATTCTTCGTATTCGGGGCCCGCTCAATGTTAAACGACTTGAGAGCGCGCTTCGGGATGTCGCGCAGCGACACGAGCCTTTGCATAGCCGATTTACGGAGCGAGCTGGAGAGCCGGAGATCGAAACGGATCCTGATCTTTTAATCAGCTTATCTTTTGAAGAGATCGTGGCCGATTTTCCCAGTGGTGAGTCTCTGGCTCATGAACGGGCGAGTGCGTTGGCGTCTGTTCCCTTTGTGCTGGGGGAGGCCCCGCTGGCTCGTTGGCATTTGCTGCGTTTGGAAGATGAAGAGCATTGGCTCGTCTATGTCGTTCACCATGCTGTTTCCGATCGATGGTCTTTGGGAGTTTGGTTGCAGGACCTTTCTGCGTTTCTGCAGGGAGATGAACCCGAACCCTTGACGATGACCTACGGTGAGTACGCGGATGCGCAGGAAGAGTCATTTGGTGCGGCTGAGACAGCGGCTTCGCTTAGGTTCTATCAGGATATGCTCGGGAACGGTCCCTATCAGTTTGATTTTCCCACTGACACTCCTCGCAGGGCACAACGTCGCGAGCGCGGCCAGACGATTTGTTTTGATCTGACGCCCCATCAGGCGGCGCTCCGTGTCGCCGCAAAGCGTTTGCGTGCCTCGCCTTACATGGTGGCGTTCACCGCCTTTCAGGTCTGGGCCGCTCACACGACAGGCGATTGGTCGCCCTTGTTTGCGACATTCGTGGCGGGTCGTGACAATAAGGCGCTTGCGCCTCTCGTGGGTCTTTTTGTGAACACACTCGCGCTCCGCTTCGAACTTAATGATGACCCGACCTTTGCTGAAGCGGTCAAGCGTACCCGCAAGACTTGGTTGGCCGCGCAGCCTCACGCAGGTTTGCCTTTTGAAAAACTCGTCGATGGTCTCTCCGCTGGTCGGGACCTTAGTCGAACCCCGATCGCTCAGGTTGCATTCAATTTCCATAATGTCCCAGTCCCCCCGCTGACAGCGGGCGAGCTTTGTTTTGAGTTGCTTGAAGTTAAAAGAGAGAGTGCTCGGTATGACCTCACGCTGACTCTCCGCCCCACGAAGGACGCGCTTATAGGGGAACTTGAATACGATTCAGATCTATTCCACCCTTCAAGTGCAGATCGGTTCGCCGCACATTTTGACTTTCTTCTCGGAGCGGCTTTGAGTCAGCCCGAGCAGCATGTGCGGTCTTTGCCGATGATTCCTAAGGCTGATTTGTGCCGACCAATTGAGCCCCATCCTGAAAAAGTGGAGTTGCCTGAAGTCAGTCTGTTGAAGCGCCTCATGGATCTGGCGGATCACCAACCACTCGCGACCGCTGTCCGTTTTGCAGATCGTACACTGACGTATCAAGAACTCGCCGTGGAGGTGTCCCGGACAGCCGCTTACTATCGTAAAAACGGCGTCTCTGAGGGACAAAGAGTAGGCATTTGCGTTCCTCGATCTGAGAGGATGTTGATTACCGTTCTTGCCCTATTTGGATGTGGAGCAGCCTATGTTCCCCTGGATCGCGTACAGCCCCTCGAACGACTTCGCTTAATTGCCGAGGATGCGGGGCTTGATGCGGTAATTGGGGAAAGTGAAAATGAGAGCTTTGCAAGCGATGTTCCATGGCTTCCAGAGTCACCTCCTGAAGATTTTGAGGGTCCATGTAGCCTCTATGCTCAGCCTGATCGTGACGCGCTGGCGTATGTCATTTATACCTCTGGATCGACCGGCATTCCAAAGGGTGTGTGTGTGAGCCACGGAAATATGGGCGCGCTTTGGGTTGCTTTGGATGCGCGCTTAGACCCGCCGAGTACTTTTCGTTTGCTCGCGGTCACTACCCTGTCTTTTGATATCTCGGTGCTTGAGTTGTTTTGGCCTCTTTGGTGCGGGTCTCAGGTTGTCATCGCGGATGAGCAGACGGCTCGCGATGGCCGACTTCTTGCCATGGCGGCCGAACAGGTTGACTTTCTACAAGCTACGCCGGCTTCGATGCGAATGTTAATGGAGACAGGATTTGTACCTACGCAGCATCAAACTTTACTGTGCGGTGGTGAAGCCCTTTCCAGTGAACTCGCCGCTGCGCTAATTGCCGATGGAGCCACCTTGCACAACGTATATGGGCCAACCGAGACGACGGTTTGGTCGAGCAGTTGGCGGGTGCCTCCGGAAAGCGATTCGGTTTTTCTCGGGACTGCTTTGCCCAACGAGTGGCTGCACGTCATGGACGCTGCTGGGCGGCCAGTGGCACCCGGTGCAAGTGGTGAACTTTGGATCGGGGGTGCGGGAGTGGCCTTAGGCTATCACGACCGCCCAGAATTGACAGCGGATCGTTTCGTACCCGATCCGTTTGATCCTTTGCAGCGTTGCTACCGAACGGGTGATTTGGTCCGTCAGGATTCGAAGGATCAACTTTGTTTCATTGGGCGTACAGACGGGCAGATTAAGTTTCATGGTCATCGTATGGAATTGGGCGAAATCGAAACTTGTCTAGGAAAAGCGGAGGGAGTCGAGGCTGCGGTGGTACGTGTGCACGGCGACGGGCCGCGGGCTTTTCTTGTGGCGTATTATACGGCTCACAAAGGCTCAAGTCTTTGCCCTGATTCTAATGATCTCAGAGTTCATGTAGAACAATCGCTCCCTGCAGCGATGCGACCCACGCAATTTGTACGTCTCGATTCTTTCCCTCTTACGCCCAGCGGGAAGATTCAGCGTCAAGCATTGGAGCCTCCGGCTCGGGAGTTGAGTCGCTCTGAAGCCTCTCCGCCGAAAGATGACGTGGAGTCTCGGCTCGCGGCAATATGGAGCGAAGTGTTGTCCATCGGAATGCCTGGCATGGAGGATGATTTTTTTGCTTTGGGCGGAAATTCGCTCTTGGCCGTCCGGATGTTGCATGAGGTCGAGACAATTCTAGGAGTGGAAGTCGACCTAGCGAGTTTCTTTTTAGCCTCTGACCTAAAAGAGTTTTCAGAAAACGTCAGAAAGGGCGGAGTATCGAATCAGACTGGAGTGATACATTTATCCAAGGGCTCGAACTCCGTTCTTTGGATGTTGCGTGGGCTAAATATCTACCGCGAATTCGCTGAAGCTTTGCCCGAGAGTCTGGGATGTGGGGCTATCTATTTGCAAGAAGAGGTTTCAGGACTTCTCGATTCAGAAGTCGAAGCTGATTCAATAGAGCAAATGGCTGAACGATACGCCGACTTGATACAAGAATCTCAGCCAGAGGGGCCTTATCGACTAGGCGGTCTATCATTCGGTGGCATTGTCGCATTTGAAACCGCTCGCTGCCTCCAGAAACGTAAAGCTGAGGTGGACTTGGTCGTGCTTTTGGATTCCCTTTTGCCCGGCGCGCGTAAGCGAGCGTTAGGGGATTGGTTTATGCACCACCTTACTCGGGTGCACAGGCAGGGTTTCCGAAAGACGCTTACAGAAATACGCCTCTTGATTGGTTCACGGTTGGCTTCTACGGGTGGGACAGATGAAGTCGACATTGAGCAAGATCTGATGGGGGAACGTAGGAGAATGTATGACATTTCGATGTCGACTTATCAGCCGGCGATTTACGAAGGAAGGGTTTTGCTTCTCCTGAGTAAAGCGCCGGAAATCAATCCGGGATGGAGGTTTCGGGAGGATTTGGGCTGGGGTGACGTGAAGGCGGATCTTACGATCGCAAAGATAGATGCGATGCATGTTGAACTCGTGGAGGCACCGTATGTGGACGAGGTGGTGCGTCATGTTTCGGCTGCGCTCAAGCTGGACCCTCGCTAGGTTTTTGCCGTGTTTATTTCAGTCATTGACTGGCGCATTGCAGAGAGACGAAAGAATGGAGAAAGCGCATGGTGGCTGATCTTCCAGTAGGGTGCGATCTCAAGTTTGGATTCGTGACAGGCTTTGAGGATGAGATCCCGATTCGGACAAAAGCTGACTTGGCGATGAAGTATAGATACGATTCGATTTGGACAGGTGACCACGTGGTGGTTCCCGTACCCATGGTGGACTGTTTTCAGCAGCTTGCGCAGTTCGCCGCCTTAACCAGGGATATCCTGATTGGGACTTCGGTTTACATACTCCCCCTCCGCCATCCGATACCGGTCGCCAAACAAATTACGAGTCTCGATCAGCTGTCTGAAGGGCGTTTCATTTTCGGGGCGGGAGTGGGCGGTGAGTTTCCGGAGGAGTGGGCCGCCTGCGAGATTCCAGTAGAGGAACGCGGGGCTCGAATGTCAGCGGCTTTGCCCTTAGTTCGTTCCCTTGTTCGAGGTCAGCCGACTCGGGGGGACGGGCATTTCTTTCACTTTCCCGAAACGACTCTGTTGCCTGCATCTTATCGTCCTGAAGGCCCTCCGGTTTGGCTGGGGGGGAGTGCGGGCGTGGCACTCCGCCGGATTGCTCGGTGGGCCGATGGCTGGGTGGGGTATATGAAAACCCCGGATGAATACGGAGAAGGACTTGAGGTCATCGCCACTGAGGCCAAATCGTGCGGGCGGCAATTCGAGTACTTTGATGCAGCGCACCTTCTCTGTCTTCGGATCGATGATTCAAACGAAGCCGCATTCAAAGCGGCGAAGGAAGACGTGGGCTTTGGGATGGCGATGGATTTGATCGGGGCAACTCGGCAGCATGCAGCGCTTGGTCGTCCGGCCGATGTGGCCGAGCAGATTGATCGTTATCGGAGAGCGGGTTTGCGACATGTGATCCTTGAAACGCTGGGACACCAAGACCGAGAGGAGCAGCTGGTCCGTTTTGCTGAAGAAGTCAGACCTTTGCTCCGCTAAGGCGGGTGAGCTGGTTTTCCATTGAGTCCAGTTGTCATTTGGCATGTCTTGCATTTGCGAGTCTTCGTTGCGGGATGACGCAATCCTCTCAGAAAAACAGTCAATGAGAAATCCCCTGGGGATAAGCTTGTGAGCCTGTTGGTGCTTCCTGCATGGTCATGTGATTAAAATCCGGTTTGGGGTTGTGTGGAGTCGCCCAAGTTAGGTGTATGACGTCTCAACACACGAGTAGGTTGCCTGATGGGGATTCAGGTTGGACACGCTTGATCCCTAGTCTTTCTGGGTACGTCTGTGTGAATCTTTTGGGCCTATGTTTTGGAATGTCTGGGCAAAGAGCGGTTCGCAGGCCAGCGGTTTTTATATTTTTTTGATGAGTTTCAGAATTCGTCTATCTGGCTGCCGTCGTCAAATGTTCATTTTTTATAGAAAAGGGGAGGGGCCGATTAGGTGAGCACCATCGTGACGACACAGGCAGGGAAAATTGAGGGCGAGCGGCTTTCCCATCAATCGGTTTTTCGAGGGATTCCGTTTGCGGCACCTCCTGTGGGTCCATTGCGGTGGATGCCTCCGCAAGCAGTGTCTCCGTGGGCGGGTGTGCGTGAGGCTCGGTTTTTTGGAAAGGCCTCAGTTCAACCTACGATTGAGCTATTTATGCCTTGGAGCGTCCCGAACGATTTTAGCGAGGATTGTCTTTATTTGAACGTGTGGACGCCTTCTCCTGATCATGGGCGGCGCCCCGTTATGGTTTGGATTCATGGAGGAGCCTTCCAGTTTGGGAGCGGCGAAGAGATGATGCCGATAGAGCAGTCATTGGTCTCTCGGGGTGATATCGTGCTGGTTACCCTGAACTACCGCTTGGGCCCATTTGGTTTTCTGAACTTGAATGAGTTAACCCACGGAGCGATTCCTTCCTCAGGAAATGAAGGCCTACTGGATCAAGTCGCTGCATTGCAGTGGATTCAGGACAATATCGAGGCTTTCGGCGGAGATCCCGAAAACGTGACGATCTTCGGGGAGTCCGCAGGAGGGATGTCGGTGGGCGCACTGCTGGCCTTGCCGGCCGCCTCGGGTCTGTTTCATAAGGCGATTCCTCAGAGCGGTGCCTGTCACTCGGCGAATTCTCCCGAGCGGATTCAGAAAATTGGGGAGCGAGTTGTGGAGTGCGTGGGAAGTTCCGACGCGGATGTCTTTCGGGGACTGAGTTCGGATCAAATCCTTCAGTTTCAAGCGGATATTTGTTCGGAGGCCGAGGGCGGCGAAGCGGCCTGGGAGCCCAATCTTGAGATCGGAAATCAGCCTTTTCAGCCATGTGTGGATGGCACGGTTTTGCCTGAATTGCCCATCGACAGAGTGATGAGGGGGGGAGGGGCTGGGGTGCCGATCCTAGTTGGGCACACATTGGATGAGACAAAGGCTTTTGTGTACGCGGAACCAAGCCTTGAGAGCTTGGATGACGACGGGATTCGGGCAAAGCTTGGCCATGTGCCCGGCCTAGACCATCTCATGCGCGTCTATCGCGATGAGGCGGTGAAGCGAGGCGATACTCTTGGACCGCGCGAACTTTTTGCAGCGATTGGATCGGATAAACAGTTTCGGATACCGGCCATTCGGCTCGCTGAGGCTCAGTTCTCACATGAAAAGAGGGTCTATAGCTATATCTATACTTGGCCTTCGCCGATGTTCGATGGGACCGTGGGGGCTCCTCATACGATCGAATTGGGGCCCATTTTTGGAATCTGCGAGACGGATGACGCCCATCGGGCTTATTTTGGGACTGGGCCCAAACTCGGTCAGCTGACGCAGAGAACGCAACTTTGCTGGACAAGTTTTGCCCGCAATGGCGACCCCTCGTGCGAGGGCGTGGGCGATTGGCCGACTTATGATTCGGAGCGTCGAGCGACGATGATGCTCGGTGCGGAATGCCTCGTCGAAGATGCACCCTACGATGAAGAACGGAAAGCCTGGGAGGAAGTCCCCGGGGAGTTTGTCGGCGAGTCGTGAACGGGGTGAGATAGAGGAACCGTGGTCGACAAAACTTTGCGGTGCCATTTCCAAGAGAATTTTATTCAGAGTAAAAATTTCAGTGGTTCCGAAACTTTCCACTCAAGTGAAATTTTTTGAAATAATTTCCCCGGAACTCATTTTTGTGTTTGCATCGTTGTCGAAGATTGCAGTAGTTTCTTCCGATGGATTATCTGGACGACCCTCCTTTACCATCGGAGGCTGCTCAAGACTCGGTCAAGCTTAGACGGGTCAGATTGATTACGGTTCTATTCGCAAGTGCGACTCTGCTCGGTGCTTTCTTGATCTTTCTCGTCCAGCCTTTGGTGGGAAAACGGTTGCTGCCCTGGTTTGGAGGCGGGCCGGGCGTATGGATGATGTGCTTGATGTTTTATCAGAGTGCACTGTTCATCGGCTATGCGTATGCGGATGGATTGGTCCGTTGGGTGAATCCTCGCCGGCAGTGGCTTGTACACGGAACTATTGTCGGACTTTCGTTCGCACTGCTTCCGGTCTTGCCGGACGAAGCCTGGCGCCCTGTTGGAGATGCAGATCCTACGTATACGATCTTTCTGATTTTACTCGCCCACGTAGCCTTGCCCTTTGTCGCTCTGAGTGCGACTGGGCCGCTTTTGCAGGCATGGTTTGCTCGACTCCAGCCCGGAATCTCTCCGTACCCTCTCTACGCAGTTTCGAATGTAGGTTCTATGTTCGCCGTCTTTTTTTTCCCTCTCGTCATCGAGTCGAACTGGACGATCGGCGCTGCTTCTAATTTATGGTCGGCGGGCTTTTTCTGCGCAACGGTATTTATCATTGTGTGCGGAGCGATGGCGTCGGGAGGTGTGAAACGGGAGGAGGTTTCGCTTTCCAGGGTAGACCCTCACGGCCGCGCCCTGACCCTGGACCGCGTGGTCCTTTGGCTTGTTTTGCCGGGGTGCGCGGTGATTTTGTTGAATGCCATTACAAATAAGCTTTGCCTTGACATTGCCAGTATTCCCTTTCTTTGGGTGCTGCCGCTGGGCTTGTACTTGTTGAGTTTTATTATCGCTTTTAGCTCTGAGGGTGCCTATCGCCGATGGCTGTATATGGGGGTTCCTCTGATCCTGGGGATATTTCTTTACGTCGCGAGCCTCTTGGAAAGAATTCCAGGAGTCGGTGCTCTCTCAAACGAGGGCGTAACATGGGTTTTGATTTCATTTTTTTCGCTGGCGCTCTTTGGCATGTGTACGGTGCTTCACGGTGAACTTTTCCGCTTGCGTCCAGCCACAAACCTTTTGACGCGGTTTTATTTAACGGTCTCACTGGGCGGAGCACTTGGTGGGATTTTTGTGGGTTTGGTGGCCCCTCGGATCTTTCCAGTCTATTACGAGGTTTCCTTTGGCGTTGCGTTGGCGGTTCTGCTGGGTCTGTATTGTATGGCGCGTGACCCAGACAGCTGGTTTTTTGTTGGAAAGAAGCGTCGGCGTGCAACCTCGTTGGGGATTTTAGCCTCTGTGGTTTTGATTCAGAACTGTTCTCAGGTACTCCGTGAGCCTGAGCCTACACTGCACCGCGAGAGAAATTTCTTCGGGGTGGTTCGAGTGAAGGACCGATCTGTGATCGGCCAAGAACATCCGGTACGATTTCTCCAGCACGGATCGACAATTCACGGAAGCCAGAGTCTGTCGCCGGATTTGAGACATCTTCCTCTCTCCTATTATTCGGCGATTTCAGGAATTGGCGTTCTGCTCGATAATCGAAGTGATGTAAAGCCTCTCAACCTGGGCGTCGTTGGACTCGGAGTCGGGACTTTGGCCACATATGGTGAGGAGGGGGATCGAGTTCGGTTCTATGAGATTGACCCTGCGATCATACGAATCGCAGAGAGCTCGGGTTACTTCTCTTTTCTCCAGGACAGTCCGGCTGAGGTTACGGTTGTGAAGGGAGATGCAAGGCTTTCGCTGCAAAGGGAATTGGATGAGACGGGCCCGGGAAACTTTGACGTCCTCGTGGTGGATGCGTTTTCGAGCGACTCTATTCCGTCTCATCTGATGACCGTTGAGGCCTTTACTCTCTTTAAAGATCACCTTGGGCCGGATGGAGTGCTTGCTGTCCATGCTTCGGCTCGACATTTTGATCTGTTGCCGATTCTCTACCAGATTGGAGAGTATTTAGACCTTGCAACGCTGACCATCGAGTCCGCACCGGGTGGCGACGGCGCGGGTCAAGCTCCGGCTCGCTGGGTTTTCTTTAGCCCCGAAGAGACTCGCATGGATACCTTATCGAAAAGCGCCCAAAACAAGAATGCATCACTCTCGGCGCAAGGGAGTCGTTCCTCTCTCACGAGTTTTCAGCCTCATCGACTGTCCTATAGAGATGCCCCACTTTGGACAGATGATTACAGCAGCTTGTTTCAAGTTCTCGGCATACGAGTGCCCGAATAGAGTAAAGATTAAGTTTCGTTGGGCAGTAAGTCCGCCGCTCCCATGATGGTGTAGATCTTTCTGTCGTAGGCTTTTCCTGTATGGTACGGATCGACTCTCACTTCACCTGAATTTGCAGATCGATAGGGGGCTCGGATTACCGCATCATAATTTGGACGATGTTTGTAGACCACGGAATATCTAAGCTGCTCGCTCGTCGAAACTCGATGCATTGGAGCTTTGTATCGGCCTCCCGACCACCGATGCAGGTATTCTCCGACGAGTACTAAGACCGCGTCTTCTCGAGGTCCCACTTCTGTGAATATCTGATCCTTTATTCTAATTTGGAGTCCCGGTTGATCTTGGCTGATCAAAGTGAAGAGCGAGAGATCGACATGGGCAGAAAGAGAATGCTCGTCTTGGGGCGCCGCAAGCTTCTCGGAAATGCCCGGATAATAGTTCA
>JACLAC010007387.1_pt1 | contig 11073 bp, 4 predicted proteins | sample 8027881 | NCBI WGS metagenome assembly JACLAC01 (sample SAMN15725517, study PRJNA655200) | protist metagenome | isolation source: fluorescence activated cell sorting (FACS) single amplified genomes of... | place: Spain: Blaines Bay Microbial Observatory, Mediterranean Sea | collected 2016-01-19 | reverse complement strand
TCGTTCTGAGTTTGGATTTTTGAACTGGTTGCTCAAGGCTTTAAGGAGTTCTCGACTATAAGTGACAATAGAGATGATTTGTCGTTCAGAACTAGCAGAAATACTATGTTTTATAAATATATTATACAATAAAATATTAATCCTTCTCTCTTCAGTAGTAGTCGTCTATCATATTTTATTGTGATTCCAAGTTCTTCTACTTAACTGTACAAATAATTATTTATTGAAAAAATAATAATCATCAGATCACGACACCCATCATACATATTTTCTGACTTTGTTCTATATGTTAAGGAATTCTAGTACTGACTTGGTATATTTACTTACAGAAGTTCTTGAATGTGTGTGATGAAGTTAATTCCATGTATGTACTAATTGCTAGGGAATATAATATACTCTAATTAATACATAAGTATAAACAAGGTAAAATATTAAATAACCAATATTCCTGTATTCAATGCTATAAAACCCATTATCGCAAGTGGGCACTGCGCGCAAGGAGAGATAATTTGATACTCCTTCTCAGATCACTTTTTTAGTAGGTACATAGCAATCATGCAGGGTACAAAAATTATTACGCTACTGTCATTACACATACATATGAATAGCATTACAACTCAGCTATTTTCGATGTACTACATTATATTGAGCACATATTTTATCGTCCAATCGAGATGAAATGACACTTAGTGTATGACGCCTGTTATTCCTATGCTACGTTTGACTTTGTAGGTCGTTTTCTGATATTTTACAAAGTCATTTCGGATGTATACTTAACAAACACAAGTACGTATTAATGTTGTGTATATGCTATTTATTTCCCCTATTGTGTTCTTATACACGTTACATATAACCTCAAAACCGCTGTGTGTGCCTGTATTAAATTGACGTTTTTAGCATGTAAATACAATTATCATACACTTTTTTTTCGTTTAACAGAGGAATAGGGTTATGTAGTCACTACGTGTCTGCCGTAGCATTTTTTACTCCGACTGACTATTGCGCCGTGGCAAAAAAAAATGTTTGATGGTTGCTATTCCAATGTAAGTAAGTACAAAAATTGTTGATGTTGGAACAAAAATGTTTAGTGCTATTAGATGTACTGAAAAAATTAGAAAACGGCCTTAAAAAAATACTACAGGTAATAGGATCACGCATGACTATACATCAACACAATATAAACTAAAAACTCATCAATGGTAACCTGATACTAAAAATAGCAGGCACACAGGCCGAGTTTGTGAAGTTGTCGTTTACTCTAATAATCATGCATGTGATGATGATGATGAAGAAAAAGTGCAGCAACAATAATTGCAATCTTCTTGCTGCAGCACACAATAATTACGCACCATCGATTCAGGCGTGGTTCCTTTTGTTAACAGTCGGTTACAAAATAACCCATCTCCAATTTCTTGCTTTGCTGCCCAGAACCACCACCACGGGAAAACCAAACCAGATATCGACAAGAACGGGCGCAATTATGATAAAAGGGGTGTCACGAACCTCGGCGCCTAATACTGTTTTGGATGTCTTGATTGCTGTACATACTTTCAAAGGTAGTTCAACTGATACTTTGGCGGTCCGTAGTGGAGAATACGTCGCTTTAGGATTTCAAGAAGAAGACGTTGACGGATGGATTAACGTAACCAATGTTACAGGTGTCTGTGGTTTTGTGCCCATTTCGTATGTAGAACATACCATGAACTTGCAGTATGATGTCCTGGCCAAAGTTAAGTTTGCTTTTCACGGAGATCCCGGAGAGAGTCAAATAACATTATCGCAGGATGAGTTGATCTTGGTGTCATCGTCGACAAAAAATTGTGAATGGATAGCAGCGAAAAGGTTCCAAGAGCACAGCTGTGAAGAAGGGTACGCTCCAAGGTCGTATATTGAAATTGTTGCCGACGAAGATAGTCCTGAAGGTAAACGCTGTTTTGCAAAGAAAATTGGTTTGTTGGGCGATCATGTTTTTGCTGCTGCCCCCGGTGCTGTTATTGAAGAACGTAGTGGGAAAGGGCACAATTTAACACCACTGCAAGCGAGACACAATGGTTTGAGGCTCCGAAAAAATCGCGCGAGAAGTGTTAGTGACATGAGAGGTAGTAAGAAACCAATGCATAGAGTAAACGGGGATGAAAGTACTTCTGCGCGAAAACAACAAAGGAAATATGGGCCTGACCTTTTTGACTCGTGTCACACGACTCCATTACGTCATAACAAAAGAACCCACCCAATGCCAGTACGTACCGCGTATATTTTTGGCGCTGAGAATATTTTCGTAGAACGATTTAAAACGGCAAAAGAAGGGTTGTCATTGCACGGGTGGTATACCCCGACCGAGAATATGAAAGTAGTAGTTGTAGTTGATCGTGAAAAACAAAAGGAAATGTTAGGAACGATAAAGTCGGTTAATATTGACGGGACGTATGATGTACAACTAAAGCAGACGATGATGGTTGGCAAAGCAAGTGTCAGTCTTTTGCAAAATGTTTCACGGCAAGACATTGTACCATCAAAATGGTCCAAGGTGAGCGGGAACACACCCCCTCAGTTTTTAACATGCATGCAAAATGGAGCGACAGGATCGCAGCGATGTGTAGGCACGGTAAGAGATATTCCGTTCGTTGCATCCCTGGCAAGTAGTGCCGTTGCAAACGGGACATCACCACCAGAATTCGAGCTTGAACAAATCTTAAGCACATTTCATTACCTTCGATTCCGGGACTTAGATGTAATTTTTGAGGAAGGGGAAGAGGGTCATTCTATATACATAATTCTAGAAGGCCAAGTCGGAGTACTCTCAAATGGGCGAGAACTAGTGCGCCTAAAATCCGGAGAGTGGTTTGGGGAAATTGCAGTGTTACAATGGAATCGCAGAACTGCGACTTGCTTTTCAGTAGGAAATACCACGCTGCTCTGCATTAACAAACACGAATTTAGTGAAATAGCAAATGCTTTCAAGTGGTTGCGCCCTGCAATGTCCTCACTTGCCGCGCACCGAACTGGAAAACTGTTAAGCAGGGTTACATTTCTTGAGAATTTGTCTGAAGATGAATTGACTCTGCTTGGCGGGGCGTTTGTGTATAAAGGGTACCCAGACAATTCTGTTATTTGTCGTGAAGGAGAGGTTGGCAATGAATTCTATATCATTGTCCATGGCACTTGTAGAATTACAATTACAAATAGTGACGGCCAGCAAGAGTTTTTAAGGGAGTTAGAAGCTGGTTCATGGTTTGGGGAGGTTGCCTTAATTGAAAATTGTTATCGAACAGCAACCATATCTGCTTCAAGCCATGTTACTCTCCTCGTTTTAGCCGCAGAAAAGTTTGAGGCTTTCATAAAACGATCCTCGCAAAAATTCGTCGACAGTCTACGCACTAACATCACGTCTACAGTTTCTCAGATGGTGACAAATATACCATTTTTTAAAAATGTAAGTAATAAAGAGCAACTCGCATCTTTATTTCACTTACAGCAGTTTGAGGAAGGCGATGTTGTATTTCGCGAGGGGACGAAGGGTGATGCTTTTTATATTTTACAAGATGGAGCATGCCGAGTTACGATAAACAATGAAGCCGATGTAGACATGCTGGTTGCACAGTTGCGGACAGGAGATTTCTTTGGTGAAGTGGCTCTTTTGAGTCAAAGCGTAAGAACGGCTACTATTACATGCAGCGAACGCACGCGGCTTTTGGTGCTCCCATCCTCCTCGTTCAAGAGTTTCCTCGCCGTCGCCCCCGAGGTTAAACAGCATTTGCAACGGCACATGCAGCGTGTGTTGCAAGACGATAAAACAGCAGGTGTGGTAAAACATAGCAGGGATGGGCCCCTTGGTATCAAAGCTACGTTTGTAGATATTGAAATGTTAGGAGGACTAAAAGAAAGATCGTACGTTCAGTTTGCTAATTCATTAGAATGGCGAGATGCTCCATTGTTGTATCGATTGCCCCGAGGTTTGAATTCCATGATTGATTCTCTCCCCAAGCGCATTTTGAAGCCGAACATTACTCGCTTTCTGAGTTCATATCTTGACGAAAGAATGTACTCCAAAATGACGGAAAAATTCAAGAATCAGACGATTACCTTGAACATTTTTCTACCGAGACTGAAAGATAATTTTGAATTGCATTCACACGACTTAGAGAAAAACTATCATTTTTCACTTTCCTTGAGTATTCATTGTACCATATTAAATGCAATGGAAGAGTTAGCGAGTGCAATGGAAGATACTTTGAGTACTAAAGGAGCAGTAAACCTTGCAGGTTATGGTTTCAAAGTTCTTGGGAAAAGCAACTATTTGATTGGCAATGGAAAAACACTGGGTATGTATCGTAGTGTACAAGAATGTCAACGATCAGAGAAACCATTACAATTGGTGCTAATACAACTTATTTCAATAAGCAATGGGGAACATGTAAGCGAAGAAGCGAATTATTCAGGGACTGATTTGGACTTGCTAGAAGAGGAAATAGAGTTTTTGAGTAATGGCAAAGCAGAGGGTAACAATGATTTACGAAACAAAAATGTAACGCAACTTCGTAAAATTAGAAAAAACGCGAGTGTGTGGACTTCCATTGTTGTAAAACCCTTCAGAAAAACTAGTGTTGGGGGCCTCAAAACCACCGCTGTTCAGGAAGGGGAGATAGTGCTGGCAGTATTTGCTAATTCAACAGATGTCCGAGAAGAACATGGTTGGTGTGGTGTAATTCAGCAGTCGGTTCATGGGTTGAAGTCTGGCATTGTTCCACGGAGAATAATAGAGCCTTTGTATGAGACCCCCCCTATTCAGTACGATATGAATCGATTTATTCAGCAAAATAAAAGGAAAAAAAGCAAAATTTTACTGAACCGCTCTTCCGTCACCATTGGAGGAATCATTGACGCTCCAATAATTAGCCATGAAGGTTCCTCATTGGGGCCTACTGCTCTAGATTCCTCTACAGTTGAATCCCTTGATGCTGCAGATGATTATTTGGTAGATGCTGGTATAATAATACCGAAGTCGGAAGTAATTCGTTCGTGTGTTTCGGCACCCTCAGGGAAAGATCAGTACATAAATATGCTAAGTGGAAAACGATGGATTGAAAGTTTTGAACATTCATCTACCGGAATTTTATACACGAAACATGCTAGACAAGCCGCATCATTGAGAGTCAAAAGAAAATCCACTTCTCAGGAAAAAACGTTTTTGCACTCATCTAGCGTTGGTAGAATTCGCGGAGGAAGAATTGAGTCCGGGAGCTCCACTATATCTGGGTCCTGCAGTAATGCTGATACGCTTAGGCTGCCGTACAGGGTACGTCTTGTAGAAATAGTAAATTTGCGGGCATTAATTAACCAGGCACACGCTTCGGTAGACGGCTATACCCCAGGCGACACATTTCATGCATTGGGGGGGGTGGTACAGATCTTAGTTGAAATAGTATTTGGCGGTGAAGTTTTGTCCTCTAATAAATATGAAGTGAACTGCGATTGTGTGTCAAAACGCTTTGGTGTTTCTTCGAATGCAACTCTTCATTCGAAGTGGTTGAATTTTAAACTACCAGAGCCGTACAAAGATGAAACCACCCTTACTGTAGATGATGAAAACCTACGCGGAAACTTTCACATTGAAAATATGCCTTTGAACTCGAAGTTATGTTTCTCACTTTTTCATTTCCCGAAAAACTGTAAAGAACCCCTGAAAGCTGTAGTTCTTGGTGGCACAAGCATAACCGTTTTCGATTTTCGTCGTGTTCTTCGAGATGGAGAGCGCAAATTGGGGATTTGGCCTCTCAAAGCAGCAGATAAAAAAATATACTGTAAAACAAACCCTTTGGCGCAGTCTTTTCTATATGTTCGTTTTGATAAATTCTCGCGAAAGGTTAGATGCTATTTACCTATACGGCTTGGATGTGAAAAACGCGCTAATAGAAATTTTCGCCACGATCGTAGTGAAACTCAACGCGAGATACCAAAAAAAGTGTTGGATAGTTTTAAGAATACTTGTGAACGTTTATACAAGGCTGGGCCATCTCATATTTTTACTTTAGCAGAAAAGGTGCAAGTCTGGTCTTATCGAATGTCCCTGATGCACAAGACGATAGCTCTACCGTTCGTTATATTATCAGTCGATTTTACCAATCGTGGTCAAGTACAAAAATTGTATGGTTTGCTTTGTGAATGGGATCGCCTGAGTCCTGTTGAGGCTATGGAGCTTCTTGATTACCGTTTTAGTGACTACCGTGTAAGGCAATATGCCGTCCGGGTGCTTGAGAACTTGTCTGACAGCGAGTTAACAGAATTACTTCTGCAGCTTGTACAAGTCCTTAAATACGAGTCATTTCACAGGAGTCCCTTGTCGATTTTTTTGCTCCGAAGAGCGCTTTTAAACCAACAGGAAGTTGGGCACACGTTGTTCTGGCTTCTACGGGCCGAAATGCACGATCCTTCGTGCTCTGAGAGATACGCTAGTCTGATGCTAGCGTATTTAAATAATGCCCAAAACCATATACCGATATTGAGCCTTCAGAAAGATGTAAACACTTTTCTTGAAAATGCAATTTCAAAGGTTGTTCAAGAAGCACAAAAAGGAAAATCTGGAAATTCACTACGAAAATTTGCACAAGAAGAACTAGCAAAAATAAATGGAATGTTACCCGAGAAATCGTTTTTGTGCTTAGGCTCTGAGTGGGAAGTAGGGCGCATTATTGTTGAAGACTGCAAAGTGATGAATTCAAAGCAAAAGCCTCTATGGGTGGTATTTCAAAATGGAGATGGACATGAAGCTAGCGAAAAAGTATATACGATTTTCAAAAGTGGCGATGATCTTCGACAAGATCAAATGACACTGCAGATTCTCAGGTACATGCAGCGTTTGTGGCTAAACGATGGGATCGATTTGCGTTTGACACCTTACCGCTGTGTTGCAACTGGGTGGAACGTCGGAATGCTAGAAGTAGTGACAGAATCAAACACAACGGCCAATATCCAAAAAGAATTAGGCAGCATGGGTGCGCTGAAGTCATCAAGTTTATTCGTTTGGCTGAAAGCACAAAACAACGGGAAAGATAATTGGGGCGAAGTGGTTGACAACTTTGTAAGGAGTTGCGCGGGTTATTGTGTTGCATCATTTGTTCTAGGTTTGGGGGACAGGCATGCAGATAATATTATGGTGAAAAAAGATGGCCATTTGTTTCATATCGACTTCGGTCACTTCTTGGGTAATTTTAAAACAAAACTGGGATTCAAGAGAGAGCGAACACCATTTGTACTGACCCCAGAGATGGCACAAGTCATGGGGGGGGAAGGCGCAGAAGACTACAATCGTTTCGTAGATTACTGCGGAAAGGCATATAATATTTTACGCAAACATGCCCATTCGTTGGTGGTACTATGCCGGCTAATGATCCCAGCAGGAATGCCTGAGTTACAAGACGCTAAAGACATCGAATATATGGTAGAAATGCTTCAGCTAAACCTTAAAAGCAAAGATGCTACTGTTTTTATGAAAAAACAAATTGCCAGGTCGTTGGCAGATTTTTATAGACGAATCGATAATCTGTTGCATAATATAAAGACTGGATTATAATATTCTATTATTGGTGGCAGTAGAGTGACCGACACCGCCCGATCAAAAAATCAGTTAAATTTGAGATTATCGTTATTTAAATTACTTCAGAGAGACATGAGACATCGGATGAGGAAGTTGATTATGGGTCTCCTGATATCGACGCAATTCCACCTTCTTCTTCCTCCTCCTCCAAGTTGTTGTAAAAGTCAACGACGACGAGCGAGTAGTAATATAGTAAGACACCCACGCTGTTGCTACCTTCCCTTCACTTTTTGCGGAATATTCGCACACTTTCACTCGGCGTTCAAACAAATTGGTGTTGTACACGTTCTTTGAGAAAGGGCGAACAGTTACTTCCGCAGCGGTGAACCGGTGACCGGCGATCGTAGATCTTTTGACTTGTGTACAAGTATGTTTGAAAAGACTTTGCAAGATATGTAAGTAAGAATATTCTGTTTTTCTGTGGGCACCCTTTTGTCACTTTCTAAATGTATTACTGACATATGAATTTTCAATTGTTGCAGCGTTAAAGAGATAAGGAGTTATAGCGCGAACAAAGATGCCCTTGACACGTACGTATCAAATGAGCTGCAGCGAATCAAGATCGAGTTGAAAAAAAGCGATAATCGAACGAAAGCAAATGCTGTATCAAAGCTAACTTATGTAAGTTTACACTCCGAACGTGATTTACCTTTTTGCACGAACTAACTGATGGTTACTCTTACCCCGCAAACGCGCCTTTGCAGATAAAGATGCTCGGTTTCGACACAAGCTGGGCGGCTTTCCATATTATTGAAGTCATGTCGATCCAGCGTTTCAAGTACAAACGCGTGGGGTACCTGGCTGCTACCCAAACATTTCCACAAAATCAAGAGCTTGTTTTACTTTGTACGAATTTGCTTAAGAAAGATCTGCATTCCAAACACTCATTTGCGATTGGTACTGCTGTTAATTGCGTGGCAAATATTATGGACCGTGACCTGGCCCGAGACCTGCTGGACGATTTAGTGAGCATGATGACCAGCTCCCAAGTCTACGTGAGGAAAAAGGCCGTTTTGGTAATGTACAAAGCGTTTGAAAAGTACCCCCAGGGTTTGCGCCTGGTGTTTGCTAACCTAAAGAAGAAACTGTAAGTGCATTTTAGACTTTTCTCTCTTTCGGGAAGCTTACGCTATCCCCGCCAAATCCACTCTAGCAGTTCTCATTTACTCACAGGACGCGAACATCCCTAACCATCATACTCTGATTCTCCAAAGACTTGACGATGATGTATCCGTCGTTTCGTGCGCTGTCAACGTCGTCTGTGAGCTTGCCCGCAAGCGGCCCAAGAATTACATATCCTTGGTCCCTGTGTTCTTTACCCTTTTGCAAAATGCATCAAACAATTGGATGCTGATAAAAGTTGTGAAGCTATTAGGGACGCTAATGTCTGAAGAACCACGGCTTGCGAAGAAAGCATTGGGACCACTGTGCAACATTATACAAACTACTCCTGCAAAATCTCTAATGTATGAGTGTATCAACACAGCGACAATTGCGTTGTCGCACCTTCTTGCAACTGAAGGCGAAACCCCAGCAAATTTACTGCGAGTTGTAAACTTGTGCACAGATAAACTTCAAAGCTTCCTGTCGGATCCCGACCAAAATCTAAAGTATTTGGGTTTGGTCGGACTTTCTTCCATGATGGCATCATACCCCACAGCCGTGGCTAGACACAGGGCGGTCATCTTAGGCTGCTTGCGAGATGAGGACATGACTATTCGCCTTCGTGCCCTAAATTTACTGTGTGGAATGATCACTAAACGGAATATTGTAGAAGTTGTTCGTAAATTAATGAGACACGCAGCGACATCTGACGATGTCTATCGCGATGCAGTTGTCGAAAAAATATTGTGGGTGTGCTCGAAGGATCGTTACGCTTACGTAAATGACTTCGCATGGTACGTTTCTATCCTTATTGAACTCATTAATGTTAACAATGGGTCTTTTGGTGGGCCTATAGCAATTCAATTAATTGATATTTGCATGCGTGTCGCATCCGTGCGTAGCTTTGTGGCGACTGAAATTGCACAGATTCTTACCGATGGCAGATTATTGAATGGCCCCATCAGGGACGACGACGCAGGTATGGTAAATGTACTCGTGGCTGCAGCTTTCATCGTAGGGGAGTATTCCTCTATGCTGGGGGTGGATCAAGGAGAGAGCAGCGGAAATGAGGAGTGTAAAGGTGGTATCGATACCAATATATCGCACTGTAAACTTCTCATGCAAACACTTTTGTGCCCAAGGACACTCAAGTTACCATCCACGGTCCAAGGCAGTTTTATTCAAAGTGTCTTGAAAATTGTTTTGAACTTTTTGCAAACACCTGATTTTATTCCATCTACCCAACTGGACGAATTTGTACAAGTTGCACTGCCATTATCGCTGCCTTTTGCGAGCAGTGCTCACATCGAAGTCCAAGAAAGAGGCGTGGCATTAAAAGCCATTTTGGGGCATGTCAGAAGTACGATGAGCAAGAGTACTGGCCCAGGAAGTTATGTTACGATTGCTAGCGCTCTTCGTGCTGTGCACGCTGAGGAATTGAAGGCGGTACACCCAAAAGCCCAAGACTCGGTACCTTTGCCCGAAGGATTAGATTTGAACACGTGGATTAACGCAGATGAAGCAGCAGCAGAAAAGTTTGCTCAGAATTTTGTAACTGATGAGGTAAGATTTTGCCCAAAACAAACCGGATACACCTGCTTTGCCGCTACCCCAAACAAAATCCCTTCAGTTTCACAGGAAGTAACTCGGGAAGTAGGAAAATTCCATGAAAATGAATGGGATTTTTTGGACCCAAAGGATGGGGAGCGGGGCTCTTTATCCTTGAAGGTAAGTAATTTACAAACGTTTCCCGTCTTCCATTATCATGCGTAAACGAAGCAACTGCTATATTGCGCGCCGATTATATCTTCTCCGCCACCCGCGTTTTAAGGAACGAGCTCGCGCGATAAATACTGCGACCGATCTTTTCCGGTTTGGTGATGGTGATGGGTGACCTTTCCACAACAGTCTCCATTGTTCTTGACGCTTTCTTCTCCATCTAGTATTTTATTATTCTGTAGTTTAACTAACATTTTTCAAAGAGCAAGCAAGAAAAATTAGGAGATGATTACAAAAAACGTGATAAAATTCCACTTCCATTTATAGCGAACCGAGTAACTCAGACAGGCACGGGCAACTATATCGTTGCAAAAGACTACGCTATGCCAGTGAATCTCACGGCTAAAGGTACACCCCAGGTTGAAAAAAGACGGCGTAGCAGCAGCACATTGAGTGACGACGTCTGCTTGGGCGACATTTCGTTGGACGACGATACAAAGTCGAGACTTCGAAAACGCAAAAAAGAGAAAAAAAGTCGTAAAAACAAGGCGAAAAAAGCGAACGCACCAACGCATGGTAAGAAGAAGAAGAAGAAGCAGAAGAAACGAAAAGAATGAGCCTGCCTCACAAGTTTAAAAAACCAAAATAATTATTCC
>JACLAC010009656.1_pt1 | contig 11074 bp, 13 predicted proteins | sample 8027881 | NCBI WGS metagenome assembly JACLAC01 (sample SAMN15725517, study PRJNA655200) | protist metagenome | isolation source: fluorescence activated cell sorting (FACS) single amplified genomes of... | place: Spain: Blaines Bay Microbial Observatory, Mediterranean Sea | collected 2016-01-19 | reverse complement strand
TGATTCAATACTTTTACCTGGTGACCCACTAAGAGCTAAATTTATAGCAGATACTTTTTTTGAAAAGAATGAAGAGGTAACTAACGTTCGAAATATACTTGGTTTTACTGGTGAATATAAAGGGAAGCGAATATCTGTGATGGGTACAGGTATGGGAATCCCTTCAATATCAATTTATGCAAAAGAATTAATAACCGAATACAATGTGAAATCTTTAATAAGAGTAGGAAGTTCGGGTTCGATAGCAGACCATCTTGAACTTGGCGATATTGTTGTTGGAGTTGGAGCTTCAACAGATTCAGGTGTTAATAGGTCGCGATTTTTTAATGCTGATTTTTCTGCTACTGCCTCTTGGGAACTACTTCATAGCTTCGTACATACTGCCGAATCAATGGGGAAAAAAGTACATGTTGGAAATATCTTTTCTGGAGACCTTTTTTATGACCCGAGAGAAGAAACATTCGAAATAATGAGAAAAATGGGAATTTTAGCTGTCGAAATGGAAGCTGCTGGTTTATATGGTGTAGCTTCAGAATATGGTGCAAAAGCATTAACTGTCGCTACAGTTTCAGATGTAATATCAAAAAGTTTACAGATGTCCTCTGATGAGCGTGAAGTCGGTTTAAAAACAATGGTTGAAATTACTCTAGATTCAATTTAAACAAGATAATTTAATACTTATATTTGAACTAATTAAGAAACGTTTCCAACTCTTTCGTGTTAGGTAAATGCCTAGCACTTTCACCAAGTAATTTATATGCTGCTACAGCATTTGCCTTGAGCAAAGAAATATCAAGATTACTAGTGTTAATCATTGAGTGTATAAAGCCTGTATTAAATGCATCTCCAGCGCCGACTGTATCTACGGGTTCTATGTCAATTGCTGGTGTAATATATTCTAGGTTGTTTTTGTATGCAAAAGATCCATTTGGACCATCCCTAATTATAAAAACTTGATCCTTATGAGCTATATTTTTAATCTCGTCTTTTATATTTTTTGAATCAAATATATTTACAAACTCTTCATTTAAAGAACCGAACACAAACTCTGAATATGATATAGCTTCATATATAGTTGCTTTTAATTCTGAATTAAGTCCCCATAATTCGACTCTTAAATTTAAATCAAATGAAATTGTTACATTATTTTCAAAACATAATTTCATAGCTTTTAACATAGATGTTCTAACTACTTCCTCTCTGAGACTAATCCCAGAAACATGTAGCCAATCAAGCTTCTTCGTATTTTCTAGTTGAGGATCTTTAATTGAATACTTACTGTGTGCAGCATTATTTGGTGGCCACACAAATAGACTTCTTTCGCCTTCTTTATCAATAATTCCTATAACCATAGCGGTGTTGGTAGAATCTATAATTTCCAAATTTTCAATATTGATTTGACTTTTGATCATATCTTCTTTGATAAATTTACCATGTATGTCATTTCCTATGGCACCGTAGAATTGTACGTCATTACCAAGTTTAGCGAGACCAAATGCAACATTAGCGCAGGTACCACCACAAAATAGTTTGGGAGCTGACAATTTATCTGAATTTTTAAGGTAAATAAGCATATCTACATTTGAATCGCCTAGAACACCAATTTTTTTCATAAATTATCCCCTAGCATTTAAAACAAATTGAGAAACTTTATCCAAATCTTTTATAAACTTGCCGTTATCTAATAGTTTATTTGTATGAGTAAGTGAATCAACCCCCCATGGGTTAACTTTAATTATTGCCTCTGATACATTTTGAGGTGACAATCCTCCAGCTAAAACTACAGGTATGTCAACATTATCAACTATAGATTTTGATATTTCCCAATCATGAGTACTACCACTGGCTCCAATGCCCTCTACGTCCTTAGTTGAGGTGTCAAGAATTAAATAATCTACTATTTTACTATATTTCTTAGCCTGCTCTACAGCGTCCCAATTATCAACAGACACAGCTTGCATGATTTTTATTTCATTAGATGATGATTCAAGTTTAGATTTTAATAAAAGAAGTTTTTCATCATTAATACTCCCGACTTCACCACATAAATGCAAGATATCAGGTTTAACATAAAAAACCATTTCTAGGATTTCTTTAACACTACTTGATACTGATAAAGCTATGTTATTAGTGCTCTTAACACTATTAAAAATATCTTTTGCTAGTTCTTCTGTAATTTCACCAGGTAGACCTATAGATGCAGGTGTTAATCCAATATTGTCGACACCTAGTTGTTGTAGTTGTTTTGCTTCATTAATTGACTGGACAGTGTATATTTGAACATACATAATTCTATATTAATATTTTGCAAATTTTTAAGTCGCTGCATGAAAGGTATTTTGAACATGATAAGAAATTTAGAATGTATCTCTCTAAAATTAATTTAATAAACAAATGAGAAAAATAATTATCGACACAGATCCTGGCATTGATGACACTATGGCTATTTATTTAGCTTTAAATTCAGATTTTTTAGATGTTATTGGAATAACAACCGTATATGGAAATACTTCAAATACACAAGGAGCGGAGAATGCATTACGTATACTTGAAATTGCTAAAAGAGATGATATCCCAGTACTTACAGGTGCAGCTAAGCCATTAACAACTGAATATTTAGGAAAAGGAGAAGTTGTGCATGGAAAAGACGGTCAAGGTAATAGTAATTTGCCAAAACCTCAAGCAAAGTTATCAAAACAATCAGCTATAGAATTTCTTAAAAATAAGATTAATGAATATCCGAATGAAGTCACACTAGTTCCGATTGGTCCTTTAACGAATATTGCACAACTACTTATTGAAAATCCAGATATTGATAAAAAAATATCAGAGATAGTTCTAATGGGTGGGAATGCTCTATCTCAAGGTAATGCTTCTCCAGCTGCAGAAGCAAATATAAGAAATGACCCTGAAGCTGCAAATATTATATTTAACTCCAATGCATTAATAACTATGGTTGGACTTGATGTTACTAATGAAGTTTTTATGAATGATAAAACAATAAAACAAATTACATCGTCTGGTAGTAAAGAAACAGATCATTTAAAACTTATTCTCCCCCACTACGTTGATTTTTTAAGTAAATTTTATAATAAAACAGGAATGCCTATCCATGATTCAAGTGCCATAGCTTACCTTATTGATAAAAATTTATTTAAAACAATAGAATATCCTATTGTTGTGGAGACAGAGGGAATTAGTAGAGGTAAAACATGGATGGGAACAAGTAAAACTGAAGATGTAAATGACCCGTGGTCAAACAGAGTGAACGTAAATATATGCATAGAAGTTGATTCAGAAAAAGTGATCAGATTAATAACTAAAACTCTTACAAGTCTTTAAAGTCAGTCAACTAAAAGTGGATCTCCCCACTCCCAAGTAATTCCACCACCTTTATTTTCATTTTTAATTAATGACATATCGTCATCATCAATTAAAAATGAAAAGTTAAAATTCTCTTTAAGTCTTGAAATTTTTATTGTTTTCGGTAATACCGCATAATTATTCTGGAGTGCCCACTGCAATAAGACCTGTGATTCTTTTACATTATATTTATTAGCAAGTGATTTAAATAGTGAATCATCTGAGGATCCTTCTGCATCCATTTTTGAAGTTTTTAAACTATTTTCACCTTCTTTAGATCTCCATGTTGATAGTGGAACTAAACTACTATAAGCAATAATATGAATCTTATTTTCTTTGAGATAAGATACTAACTCGGGCTGCTGGGTCCAAGGATGAAGTTCTATTTGATTTGTATCAGGTAATAAAAGATTATTCTCTTTAAGTTCCTGGAGGTGATTAATATTCCAATTTGCGACACCTGCAAATTTAATATATTCTTCTTGTTTTAAGTCGATCAATGCTTTCCATTGTTCAACTCTAGTTTGATCAGCATGAGCTGAGTGTATGAGGTACAAGTCAACATATGATAGTTCGAGTCTCTCTAAGCTCTTATTAAAAGCTTCTACTACATCTTGATATGTTTTTTGGCTTTGCCCCCATCTTTCACTACCAGGAAAAACTTTTGTAGTTATAAAAAGGTCTGAGCGTTTTACAATATTATTAGATATAGCTTTCTTAATGCCCTCTGCAACACCTTTTTCATTTCTATAAACTTCTGCTGTATCAATATGTCGGTATCCGACTTTAATTGCTTCATATGTCATCTTTTCAGCTTCATCAGGAGACATCATGTATGTACCGAGACCGATATTTGGTATTGCTGTATGTATTGTCATATTATCCCCAGTTTAGTTGAAAGAGGAGTTCAGACAGAGAACTCCCCCTTCTGTAATCATGTATCACAAGATGTATCAGCAATACTAGATTTAATCCAGTTTACACACCTTGTGTCCTAAAATAATAATGGCAAAGTTTCTATCACTAGTACTTTGCCAGGAAAAGGGGGTTTGCCGACTCCCTTTTCTCTTTTAATTTACAAAGATAAAAAGTCACTAATATAACTACATGAAGGATTTCTCAATACCTGAAGGTAGAAGACAAAAAAGAAAAAAGAAGCATGTGGCTAAAAGAAAAGGACGTCTAGATTTTAGAACAGGACGAACTGGGAAAAGAAAATAATTATCTGGAGAAATTTTACTTAATGAATAATATTAAAAAAATAACAAACGTAACTGGATATAAATTTACAAAAATATCAAATAAGCATGTACTAAAAGATAATATTATAAGGGAATGTAATCGTTATAACTTAAAAGGTACAGTTTTAATAAGTGATAAAGGTATTAATTTTTCAATTGCAGGTAACAATAGATACATAGACAAGTTTATAACATTTATTAAAAATGATTCTCGATTCATTGATATAGACATTAAAACAACATACAACGAATATCAACCATTTAGGAAAATGCTCGTACGAATAAAAAAAGAAATTATATCTATGGGGATTGAAGATATAAATCCTTCAGAGTCTACTGGTGAAAAAATTGATCCGTTAGAACTTGTGAAAAGATTAGACGAAGATAAAGATATTATCTTATTAGACACTAGGAACGAGTATGAAGTTAGATTAGGCACATTTGAGAATTCAATTGATTTAAATTTAGACAGTTTTAGAGATTTTCCTAAACAAATACAGAATTTAAAAGATACTTTAGGAAATAAAGAAATAGTAATGTTCTGTACTGGCGGTGTTAGGTGTGAGAAAGCATCAGCATTAATGATTAGAAATGGTTTCACAAACGTAAAACAAATAGACGGAGGTATCATCAATTATTTTAAAATAACTGGTGGTAAATATTGGAATGGAGACTGTTTTGTATTTGATGATCGTGTAGCACTGGACAAAAATTTAGAAGAAACAGAATATAAATTATGTTTTAGATGTAGGGAGCCATTAAATAAGGAGGAGCTCATGTCTGATTTATATAAGATAGATGAATATTGTCCATACTGCTATGAGGACGTAATGGTTAAAAATCAACTTTCAAATTTAAATTAATTTATGTAAATTCTGTCAATCTAATCTGTTGTAAAAATATTTTCTATATCTTTTTGATTGTAGCCATAAATTAATAAAAAATTATGGAGTATATTCTCACCCTTTGCTGTTAGGTATCCGCTTTTAGATCCATCATTGCTTGGTATGTACAATTCTCTATCTATATTATTTATTAATTTTATAGTATTTTTATTTGCTAAAAGGTCGAGAAATTCCTGTGAATTTTTATCTGAATTATCAATTATATTATTTCTCCTAAAGAATAGTGGTTGAGCTATAAGCCATACTGCATAAGGTTTTGTCATAATATAATTTGAATATTGAATATATGACGTTGCAAGAAGAACACTATTAACATGCATTGTATATTCCTCATTAATATTATTGTGAATGTAATTATCAATATTATCTTTATCCCACATAGGAACTGGAAGAATTCTCGTTAGATCGTAGTCGAATACCATAGTACTGGCTGTTCTAATATTTTCATATATATCTTGAATTGTTATCTCTAAATTATTGTCACTCATATGATCAGTTATTTCTAGATTTATGAACTTATTATTCTTCATTTCGCAATCAATAGTTAAAACTAAGTCTGATTGCGTAGCGTGCAATGTTCTTCCTTCAGTCGGTAAAAGAAATTCACTCATAGGAAATTCATATTTGAACAGACCTGTTGGAGAATAATGAGAACTTGCCCAGGAATCATACTCTTTTTTGACTAACACGTTATATTGTCCCTGAGGTTGTTTATAGGAGACTTTCATTATTTAAATATTTTACATTTTATTTTTAAGAATGATAAACAGCTAATGAATCTAAGTTATGAAATTAGCCTATTAACAAATGCAAATTAATCATCACCTGGAAAATTTGGATTACCTTTATATTCATCTAAAAATTTTTCCTCATAAAGATCATCCATTGAAAGGTAGACTTTTTTTGCAATTGCGCTTAAAGCTATGATGCCTTTTTTGAGCAACCATTTGTAGGGTGCTGAAAATACCTTACTCTCCCATTTCAAAAATTTTTTCCATAGACTCATATACATATTTTACAAGTTGTGCAATTAATGTACTTATATGGTTTATTTTAGAACATAAACTTATGTCACATATTTATTTCTACTAAATCATCTTATATACTGTGAAAATGAAAAAGATTTACACATTTGGACATGAGCAAGTAGAAAGAAACATAACCGTTGGAGATATGCTTGCAAATAAAAAAAATAATATAAAAATGACACAAATAACAGCTTCGAATCAAGAAGAGGCTGAGATTATTGCATCGCAAAATATAGATATGATTATTACAGGTAGTGATTGGTATCCAGATGTAAGAAAGGGAGCACCAAATACATTCATTACGGCTGCTTTATTTGCTGGTCGTTTTATAACTAATGAAGACATTCTTCGTGGTGCATTTGATGCTGTAATGGGTGGTGCTGATTCTGTTCTTACTCCGAGGAGTTATGAGGTTGTTGAAATGTTAGCCAATGAAGGCATACAAGTCCAAGGCCATGTTGGTATGGTTCCATCAATGTCTACAAAGTATGGTGGAATTCGTACAGTAGGAAAAACCGCAGATGAAGCTTTGGATATTTTAAAAGATATGAAAAGACTAGAAGATGCAGGAGCTTTTGGTGCTGAAGTTGAATGTGTTGCGGAAGATGCACTTATAGAACTTAAAAATCATACTTCTCTTGTATTAAATTCACTTGGTTCTGGTTCAGTTGGTGACGTTATGTTTCTTTTTTTTGAGGATATATGTGGCGAAACAACAGGCATAAAAATGCCACGTCATGCAAAGTCATGGGGAAACGGAAAATTAATAAAACAACAACTTAATGAAGAGAGATCAAAAGCTGTTCATGGATTTAAAACTGAAGTTGATAACAACACATACCCAGACAAAGCACATACTATTAATATGTTGCCGGGTGAAAAAGATCAACTCTTAGAAAAACTTGATGCTTTGTAATGAAAAATTGGCAAAAATTAGCCGTAGGTCTTGGAATTATTGGTATTGGTTATAATTTTATAATTAGATACGATACTCTTCCCTATTATCAGTTAATTGCCATTGTCATTGGATTGTTTTATATTATTAAACAATTTAGGAAATAAAACTGGAGTACCCTTTTTGTACTCTTGATAATCTGATTCATTTCCCCACTTTTTATCAGCACTTCTCTCTAGCAAGGGTATGCCGCTTCCCTTTGAAAGTAAGGCATAAACAAAAAAAGGAGATATTAAGGCTACATAACCAATACCACTCAAACTACTTAAGGAAATTACAGAAATACCTACCCATAGAGTAATTTCGCCAAAATAATTTGGGTGCCTGCTTCTACTCCAAAGTCCTGTTGATATAAATCTCCCTTTATTATTTAAATCTTTTCGAAAATTTCTTTTTTGACTATCAGCAACTACTTCAATAACAAATCCAACAACCCATATAAATAAACCAATTAAAGACACGGTAGATAAAGCATTATTCTCTTGAGAGATCATTGCGACATAGACAGCTATACAAGTAAATGAAACCCACATGGCTTGTCCTGTCCAATATTGTAAGAAATGAAAAAAAGATTGTTTAGGCTTATCAAATCTTGTGTCGTGACCATCTTCAAGAATCCTTCTAAATAAAAATAGGCCCAGCCTTAGTGACCAAGTTAAAACAAGTATTAGTAAAATTGAATCTGTTAATGATTTTGCTGGTAGTGAAAAATAAATGATAAATGTAGAAGATGAATAGGTTAAACTTCCAATAAAATCATAATACCTCTCCGTTTGATAAATAAATCCGAATATAAATCCAATAATTTGAACTAACCACACATAGAGTAAAACAAATTGCAGGATGTTAATATTCAGAATTTCTAACTCTGTATCGGGTGTGATAAATGACAAAAGATAAATTATGACTGTAAAGAAAATGATTAATCGTAAATGGCCTAAGTTTTTAGATGACATAATTCAAGTTTAAGTATTCGTTTTATTTAGTTATAAAAGAAAAAAGGGAATTCCCATCCTGGAGAAACCCCTCTTTTCTAAATGACCACTGTAAATTCCTTTATACATACTCATTTGAATTGAATACTATCCAAATAAACGGTCATGATTATTTTATCTGATTTAATAACGTATGTTTAGTTTTATTTATCCTTTAAAGTTCAAGTTTTCTAAAAGATAAGAAAATAAATATAATCCAAATAAACTTTTCAAACCTTTTAGTAATCCAGAAATATCCATACTTAAAATGAAAAATCTTTAATTTATTTAAAACAGATTTCATATATGTGGGAGATACAAGATTTGAACTTGTGACATCTACCTTGTCGAGGTAGCGCTCTGCCAGACTGAGCTAATCTCCCTTTTTTCAAATATAGCAATGAATAATATTTAAGTAAATCTCAACGCTCAACAGTATAGATGCGTCTACCAAACCTTAGCAAGAGTCTTTCGGCAACCTCAATTAATAAATTTAATATCCATAATCCTAAATACGCAGCAAGAAATATATTAATAAATTTAGAAAAGATAATAACAATTATTAAGTATATAAATATCCATGAAATTGTGAATTTAAATGAATATATGGGTGATTGTGAATTCATTAGAATGGTACTTCTGTATATTCATTAATTAATGATGAATTCGTGTTTTTTGGGTTATTTACAGACTTGCTAACTCTGTGGAAATTAATCGATAGATTCTTCTGTTTGGAAATATCTGAATAAAGATTGTTTAAATCTATATGAGATGTCCATAATTTCTGACTGTCGTTGTTCAGTATTAAAGGTGTTCTGTTGTGAATTGTTAATAAGTTATCTTCAGCTTCTTTTGTAATTATAGAAAATTCTATATCTCCACTTGATCTCAACCAATAAAGTCCGGCTGCTTTTAAAAGTTCATTTTGTTTATAAAAAAAGTATGGTTGTTTTTCATCATTGACATTTTTCCATTCATACCAACCAGAAATTGGAACTAAGCATCGATGTTTCTTAAAAGCTGCTTTGAATGTTCTTTTTTCTTGAACTGTTTCCCATCTCGTATTAAATAATGGTTTAGAATTTTTTTGATTTTTAATCCAATCTGGGAAAAAACCCCACGTAGCCATAGTTAATTTATTTTCTATAAATATTGGGACTTTCGTTTGAGGTGTTATATTAAAATTTGTTTCATAACTAATTGAATTTTTTAAATCAAAATTTTCAGATTCGAGAATATCTAAGTCTAAGTAATATCGTCCACACATTTAAAATTCTAGATCTTTCAGACTCAAATCATCGCCTTCTTTATACGTATCATGTTTATCTTTGAATATTATATGTACGTTATTATTACCAATAATTTCTATCTTTTCATTACTTAATGTAAAATATGTATCCTTTTCCAAGCATAATAATTTATAGTTACCTCTGTTTAATAATTTTACTGTGTTTGTTATCCAAGAATAAAATGATTCACCATAATGAGGTATTACAATCACATTTTTTATTAAATTAAAACCATAACCTTTAATCATTTTTTCACCCATTATCATGGCACCAGCACTGCAACCAGCAACAATTCCACCATTATTGTGAATATTCATTACTTCGTTAAAGAATGGTGTGTTTTTTATTGTTTCATAAAGGTATGTCGGATTACCACCTGAAAAATATATAAAATTTGCTTTTTTAACTTCTTCTAGAAGGTTGTCATCAAAGAAATCATTATGTTTTAATGCTTTCATATTTTTATGGTCTACATCAAAGTTTGAGAAATGAGTAGTTGCTAAATCGCACCAGTAATCTATTCGTGAAGAACTTTCCTTACCAGCTGCAGTTGGAAAACTTAGAACTTTGGGTCGTCCTTTTATTGTTGATAGTAATTTTGCATCAGCATTTAACATACCAGTTAAGTACTCGCCAGAACCTGTAATTGCTATCAATTATACCTCCAAGAGTTGGAGGCGACGACCAGAATCGAACTGGTGTAAACGGTTTTGCAGACCGCTGCGTAGCCACTCCGCCACGTCGCCATATGAGCGGAAGACGGGATTCGAACCCGCGGCCTCAACCTTGGCAAGGTTGCGCTCTACCAGCTGAGCTACTTCCGCGTAAATATAATATTAGCTAATTGCCTGATTAAAAAAAGGAAATTATCCAGTAGAGCCAAATCCTTTATCAGACCTTTCGGAATCAATATGATTATTAACTACTTCAAACTCTATATTTTGTACGTTTATAAAAACTAATTGCGCGATCCGATCTCCTAGTTTTATTTTATAATTCTCTTCACCATGATTTATTAAAGGTATGATTAATTCTCCTGTGTAACCAGGGTCTATTAATCCAGGTGAGTTAATTAATGTTATTAAGTGGTTAGAGGATAAACCAGATCGCGGAAGAACGAAACCACCAATATCCTTAGGTAAACTTATGGAAATTGCAGTTTTAACACGAGTAACTTTTTTACTAGCTAGCTTAATATCTACTGATGAATGGAGGTCATAACCAATATCAAGTTCATGCTGTTTTTTTGGAATAATTGAATCTTCTGTTAGTAATTTTATTTGAATGTTTTTACTCATATACAATGGTAACCTTTCATT
>JACLAC010002070.1_pt1 | contig 11075 bp, 12 predicted proteins | sample 8027881 | NCBI WGS metagenome assembly JACLAC01 (sample SAMN15725517, study PRJNA655200) | protist metagenome | isolation source: fluorescence activated cell sorting (FACS) single amplified genomes of... | place: Spain: Blaines Bay Microbial Observatory, Mediterranean Sea | collected 2016-01-19 | reverse complement strand
CAGGCGCTATATCTCTCAGAAAAGTTAGATAAGCCGATACAGATAATGTGGACACGAGAACATGAGATGCAAAATAGTTATCCGATGCAAATGAGCCAACATCGTGTCCAAATTGGTTTAGACGAAAAAAAATATCCAGAATTTTGGCACCATCGAATTGCTGCTAGTCATTCAGGCGCTCACAGAGACGAATTTTTCCGAGGTTGGACAAAATCAGAGGACTGGGGCACAAGACCCTATGAACCGAATTGTGCTGATGGATTACCACCACTTTACAAAGTTGGAAAATTTGATTTTCAACTTAAATTCGAAGATTTGGGAATACCTTCATACAATCTTAGGACAACAGGTAGCACACAAAATTGTTTTGTAACCGAGAGTGCAGTTGATGAATTGGCAAATTTCGCTGGTGCAGACCCTCTTAACTATCGCCTAAATTTGCTAAGTGGAAATGAAAGATTCAGTAAAATTTTAGAAGGCCTATCGCGGCAATCGGGTTGGACATCTAAGTTGGATAACGGCTTTGGAAGAGGGGTCGCTATTTATGAATTCATGGTGAAAAATTTTTGGTGGGAAAACACCCCGTTCCATCGCAACAGTCTTGGAATGCCTACAACGGTAGTTGCCGCTTCAGCGATAGTATCAGTAACAAACAGAGGTCGGCTTAAAATTGAAAAAATTTACTTTAGATTAGATTGTGGTCTGTGCGTGAACCCAAATGTAGTTCGATCTCAGATAGAAGGTGGAATAATTATGGGAATCTCGCTAGCGATGAACGAAAAATTGACTATCAACGCGGGCAGTATTATTGAAACAAATTATGATGAATACAAAATTGCGAAGATGAAGCACACACCGGAAATCGATATTGAAATAGTTGAGAGTGATTTACCCCCCTCAGGAGTTGGTGAACCACCAGTTGCTCCGGTAATTCCAGCAATTACCAATGCTATTTTTGCAGCTACAGGTAAGAGGATCCGTAAGCTTCCAATTGGTAAACAAAAGTTAACATGAAGTGATTCCTAAAGATTAAATATCATAATTATGGTTGGATTCCTGAAGAGTACCTCCCTAACTATTGTCTAAGGGACACTGTGGCTTCGAGGCTACTATCATCTGGTGCTACTCTTGATGAAGTTGCTCACCAGTTGGGACATGCCCCTGGATCACCGATGACCAAGCGTTACGCCAAGTTTATTGCTGCTGCCCAGCAAAGTACAGCCAACAAAGTACAGGAGGTGATGAATTCTTTGTTGGAGCCACAAGAGGAGACTAGCTGGACTTCCCTCTTACACGGTTGAACAGATGTTTAAACCCAACTAACCATACGCCCCGCAAACATCTTATAGTTCTTACAAAAAGGTATTTAAGAAAAGTACTGATGAAAGTCGTCCTTTGTTATGGCGACTCGAAAACGTAGGGACATAGTCCGCACGACAAATACCGCTATGGCCCAAATCGAAAATGGACGAGAGCACTCTAAAATTAGTCGGAAGATCAATTTAAGGAATTTACCAGGTAATCTTGAGTATTTGACCTACTTCAGAGGTATTCATTCACCAACTCTTCCACACACATATCAAGATAACTACATTACGTATCGAAGTACGGCCTCTTTGATGGGATAAGTACATTGACTTTCAGTTCACAAATAAACTTTAAAGTGAGAGCTGAAAATAGTTTAGACTGAAGCTCACAACGCAATATTGAGCACTAGTTGCTTAGCACCCACCGCTGTAAATGAAGAATGCAGTGGCTAAATACTTAGGTCAAGCAGGTTGTAATTGCTTAAAGATGCCTTAACTGCTTCTGACCAAACCACCTGATCATTTAAACCTGATAATGGTTTGTAGTCGTAAGATGTTTCGTGAGGGAAATGTTGCCTTCGTGCATCAATGGCATAGCCAATCATTCGTGACCTCTCCAGGATGCGAGCCTCATCATAAACTGCATTCTCGTTATGCAGGCCAGCCTCAACGTTAAGTATCGAAGAACGTCGGTTGAACCCAAAGGTTAAAGACACACGTTCCTTATCGCTATTGTTGGCAAAAGAGCCATGTAATAATTGACGATTATGCATAACTACATCACCTGGACCACATAGGTAAGGTACGGCACCCATGATACGATCGCTGCCTGCCTCATCTACAAGTTGCTTGATGTCGATCTTGCCATGGACATGGCTGCAGGGTAACACCCAAAGGCCATTTTCACCTGAACACCCATGTAGTTGTACCTGAAAGGTCATACCATGGATATCCTGATCCCATTGAGGATGATTCCAATGAGTCACACCGTCCTGATGCCACGCAGTAGCTGAACCAAGGCCCGCCTCCTTTATCCATAGTGCCTCATTAAATGGTACAAAGTCATCGCCAAAAATAGCCTCCACAATTGCTAATAGATAAGTGTGGCCTGTAATTCGGAGCAGTGCATCTGAATAACGTAAAGGCCCCAAAATCATATAAACAATTTCATCCGGCAGTGATTCATCAGCAAGTGGCTCGGACATCTTTACACTATAACGGCCCCCACTATGCTGGGTACCACCAAGTGGATCACTAAGCGGCCTAGCCCAAAAAAGGGCTGGTCCCTTAGAATCAACACCCAAGGCTGGTCTTCCAGAAAGATCAAGTTTGGCATCACTTGTAGTAGGGTAATTGGCTTTCATCGTATCAAAATCGTCCTGCCAATCCTGCAAATCCTTCTTGCTGAGAAAATTTTCCAGAACGTAAAACCCATATTTTGCGTATCCTTCAAGAATCTCAGAAGCAACACTCCCTTTTCTATCAAACCGCATCGGGCCCCGATTCGGGAGTGCCATGGCCGCCTTTTCGCCTTCTCGAACATATTCTCCAAACTTTTCAGAATAATTATTCATTTCGAACTCATGTAAGTACCCCCCTTCTCGTGAGATATTTTGGGTGTGATGAAAGTTAACAAAGATTATTATCTGTCATGTCTTCAACTACCATCTCTATCCAATTAACTCGAATTTGCGCCAGGCACCACTACGGAAACGCCCAATCATGGCAAATAGCAGAACTGGGGAACTAAAAATGTGGATTCCAAGCACTGCACCTGGAGAGAGTTCGAATAGGCGAATCAGGATAACCACCATGGTATATTGAAGCCACCAGAAAACTGCAGAGATGGTCATCGTTCCATAGGTGTCTCCAGCTCCCCTTAACGCGCCACCCAATATAGCCGACCAAGCCATGATGAAAACCATGAAGGCATAGAGTTGAGTGCCCCAAAGTGCAAGATCATTGATTTCTGCAGCAGAGTCAGTTTCTAAGAACATTCCGACCATCTCAGAGGGTGCAAACAGACAAACCGAGGAGATAATCAGAGCGTAGACAGAGGCTAGAGAAAGACCAGAAAAAACTGAGTCTGAGGCATTGTTTGGGTCACGGGCTCCGATGAATCGCCCTGTCAGGCTCATTGTGGCGATCTCCAGACCAAGTACTGGAATGAAAAGAGTGTGAATCCAAGTGAAAACAATTGTAATGGCGGTAGAAACCTCAACTCCATAGGACTGAAAAGCGAGAATCATCAAATCAATAGCGAAAATCAATAGAGTGATACGCAACCCACTAGCAAATCCGAAGTGCACAAGCTTTTTGAGAATTTCCAGATCCAACCGAAAACTCTTTAAAAGTTGGTATTCTGGAAGCTGGATTTGTCTGAAGTAGACAACGCACAAAGCTAAGAATCCAACAAGCCAAGCGAACACAGTACCGTAACCTGCTCCTGCAATACCCAAGGGAGGAAAGCCCAACTTGCCAAAAATCAATACGTAGTTAGCACCAACGTTAGCGAGACCCATTATTAAGGTCGACAACAGTACAACTCTGGTTTTGCCTAAACCCCCAAAGTAGCCACTTAAGCTTTCTCGAAACAGATTCAGCCCGTTAAAAGCCATTAAGATGGTGAGGTAAGTCTGAGCCTGCACCATCTCTTCAATAGAAAGCCCAGCTGTTTCCAGCAACCATCTACCCGCAGGAATTAAGGCCAAGATGATAGGTATGCTCAAGCAACTAAATATGATGGTTTGAGTGAGTATCCTGGGGCAGGTGGGAAGTTGTCGGGCACCCAAATGTTGTGCAACCAAAGCGGTGCTGAATCCGACGACTCCAATGAAGAAAGACGAAAAGGCCAAGGAGGTAAAGCCTCCACTCAAGCATGCGTTCATCGCTTCTGCACTGACCTGCTTGAGATAAAGCCGGTCAATGAACATCATCATTGCCACTGTTGATGTGGAGAGCATCAGTGGAAAAGCGATATCCATCATCGGCTTGATTCCACCGGGACCCTGGAGGCCCTCCAATACTTTATTTACGGGCATTCCTCGCCCTGCTGGCAAGCCATTAGATTTACAGTAGCTACTATAAAATTGTGCGTGTTACTGGGACTTGAGGCAAAAGCAGACATCGTTGTAAGGCTTATCAGAGTCAAGCCAAAACAAGTCTTCTTATCAATATGATTGCTACATTTATGTTTTGTTAAAGTACTGATCCCAAGTTCGCTGCTGGGTCCCCCCGAGCCTCTCATTTGAGAGTAGCTATCTACCAAGTTTACACATACCAAGGCCAACTGTCTTTTAGATTACTTACAAGCTGCCATGGAATTTTGAAATTCTTATCATTACCAAATGTGATGTTTGGAAAATTCGTACCACAAAATTGAATTTTTAAAAATTCTGTGAGAAAAAGTAAAAAATACAAATCTGCTTTTAGGATTGATATATGCGTTATGTGCTGGGTCTAGACACAGGTATCTCATCAGTCGGTTTTGCAATTTGTGATTTAGTAGAAAAGAAGATTGAGCGCGCAGGAGTACATCTTTTTGAAAGGCCTCGAGTTCATAAAAGTTGGGCATCTCTGGCTCCTCAAAGATCAGCAAACCAGCGATAGAGAAGGCAAATCAAGCGCAAGCGACAGCGGCGGATCCAGGTTAGGTTGCTATTGGCGGAGTTTGGGTTTCCCACAGAAGAATTATCCTCTGTTATCTCTAGAAAGGATTTCGAAAACCGGCCCAATAAAACACTTTGTGACATTCGTGCAGAGGTTTTCGAGCGATCTCTCTCTGATGATGAATTGGCAGCTGTGCTTTTTCAAGTTGAAGGTACAAGCACACAAATAAGAGCAAAGGTCATTTTTCATGGCCATATCAAGAAGTAATCACGATATTCTTGCTACGATTTTAGAAAATGTTCGTATTTTTTGAATAGTATCCCAGTATATATCTGTATTTTCCTTTATTATCCTACGGATCATTGATCCGTTGGTCTAAAATTTTGGTTTTGTGGAAAACTTTGCTTGCTGGTTTGCCATGATTTTATTGATATCAAGTAATGCAAAATTTATTTCTCTACGAGTTCAACGAGCTGAAATCAGGCAATGAGGAGATGTGGCAAACTTTATGGCTGTAGTCAAACTTAGCAAATCTACTTTTGAAGAGTGGAAGCAGGGAATGGACGAAGATGCAGAGATGACTCAAATGTTCATGCGAGATGTGATGATCGGTAAGGTTGATGACTACACTGCAATAGTGTGTGCAGATGTTTTTGATCTGGAACTACAGCAACAATATATGTCTGATCCAGCATTACAGGAAATGGCAGAAATGTATGGAGCCGAGCATTCACTCTATTTAGCTAAATTTGTTGCAACTTCTTAGTTGCACGAGTTGTTCTGTCAGAATTAACTTTTGTTGAAAGAGGGAAATTTTACATGACATTACTTGTCAGTGTTAAAGTCACCCAAGGATATCAACATTGGAAAAATGAATTTGAAAACGAAGAGTCTGTAAATCTTCGTGCTTCAGCTGACATTGATGCTATTGGGTATGGTTACTTGTCCGAAATGCAGCTCGTTTACGTTATACTTAGTTTGGAGTCGATGGAGATTTTAAAGAAAGTAATGTCAGCAAATAAAACTTTGATCGATGAAGCGGGTGTTGACATGGATTCTTTGCAAATGATTCCTCTCGAAGAATGATATCTGCCTTAGTCTTTAACTGACTGTCGATGCGTTGGCCTAAGATTTTATTTCCAGCAAGTCTTCGTAAACCCTCAGAAACTACTGCAGCTCCACCGCATAAATAATAAATATATTATTTCCATTAAATTGATTAGGGAGTTTGGGCGGCTTCTGCTAATAATTATCGTATTAGCAAACCAGTCACTTCTTTCAGTTGCCGTAGCTAATGTAGGGCCTTGCAAAACAGGAGGAAACTAAAGCACCTACCATAAACGAATGGGTTATTTTTGAACGAAGAAATCATAGTAGGCCAAGAGAAACTAAACATAGCCCTAAGGGTGCTCAGAATCACTGTGGAACGGGTTTGTATGATAAAGAAGCCCCCCAGACTAGTATGTTGTAATCAATGGTGGAGCTCTCAGAGCTTTTGATGAGAAAACATTACCCCTCACTTAATCAGGATAAATTTTGGAGCGAGCCTCAGAGAGATATAGTAAATCACTAAAGCCCCATAAATCATCCTGAGGCTTGACAGCATAGTAGTTCAGCAGTAGCTTGCCTAAATTGTCCCTAATCGCATCTATTCCCTCAAAGGTTGCTCTTTGGAAAAAGTATGTTTGGGCGAACTCTTGTTTGGCTACTCTGCTATTTTCTATTGTCCATTCAGCCAGCCGCTTTTCAAAAACGCGCTATCCGTCCCGTTGACCAGATTCCTAATCCAGCTTCATCAGAATTAAATAAATTTATTGTTTTTCTTGATAAACAGTCGTCAGGTGTTCTCTTGTAAAATTATTGCTTAGAAAAGAATTATAAAGACAATGAGCAGTTTTTCGAAACAGAAAAAATATATTTAGTAACGTTCAGTTTTGATGATGTAGGGTTTGTCAATCTTGGAAATGAGAGTGAGTTACGTATTTTAAGGGTTTAGTATATTTATTATTACTTGCGTATTATAAAGTTCTAACAGTTGCTATAAAAATCTGGAGAAAAAAATAATCAAATTAGTTTGCAATTTCACAGGATTAATAGTTTTTATAATGATTCATTTTTTTTATGAAAAATCCGAACGATCAATGGTATCAGATATTATTAATTAAAATTTATAGTTTTTTATTTAAATTACCCTGATAGTTACTGTTAAAAGATACTGAAAATTATAATTTATAACTTATTATAAATTCTACTTTATAAGTGAGTTAATCAGACAAATATATTTAATCAAAAACTAATCAAGGAGAACAGATTGAATACTTTAGAGGGAAAAGAATGCTATAAAGAATTACATCGCCCACAGTTTCACTTTACTGCAAAAAAGGATTGGATCAATGATCCTAATGGTTTGGTATACCATAAAGGGGAATACCATCTCTTTTTTCAGCACAGTCCAGGATTCCTAACGCACGCACCAAACAGTTGGGGTCACGCAATCAGTAAAGATTTGCTTCACTGGAAACAGATGGAGCATGCCATAGAACCCGATGAATATGGATTTATCTGGTCTGGTTCTGCCGTAGTAGACTGGAACAATACTTCTGGTTTACAAAATGGTAATGAAGCTGTGATTATAGCGATTTATACCACAGGTGGTTTTGGCTACAATCCAAATCCATGTGTACAAGCTATTGCTTACAGCAACGACTGCGGCCGAACTTTTACTAAGTATCCCAAAAATATACTTGGTCATATCTGCGCAGAAAACCGTGATCCAAAAGTGATCTGGCATAAACAATCAGGTAAATGGATTATGGCTCTTTATCTCGAGGGCGATATATTCTCATTATTTGGCTCTAAGGATTTGAAAAGATGGGATCGACTCTGTGACTTAGAGTTGGGTGGTACTGGGGAATGTCCAGATATTTTTGAACTGCCAGTTGACGGAGACACAACAAATACAAGATGGGTCTTTTGGAGTGCCGCAGGAACATACCAGATAGGTACATTTGATGGAAATATATTTACACCTGAAACCAGAACTTTAAAGGCAGAATTTGGTCCTAATGGTTATGCTGCTCAAACTTGGAGTAACCTCCCTGTCGAAGATGACCGTACTATCCAAATATCTTGGATGATTAACGGAAATTATCCATGCATGCCATTCAATCAGCAGATGTCTTTTCCAGTGGAAATTTCCTTAAATAATGCTCTTGATGGTTTACGACTTTTTCGCGTACCAATACGTGAAATAAAAAGTTTACGTAATCTTGAACACCGTTGGCATAATTACACTTTAAAGCCAGGTTATAATAGGCGAGAAATTTTTAAAAAATATGGCCTCTTGTGGCAAGAAGTATTCCCAAAAATTAATACTAATTTAATTATTGATACAAGTTGGGATTTATTTGAAATTGAAGCAGAGATCGAATTCGTTGATGCAGCAATATTTGGAGCAATTATTCACGGAAATCATCTTTGCTACGAAATAGAAAATAATAGGTTTACTTATCTTGAAAAAGAAATTTTAGCGGAATGTCAAAATAGAAAACTACAATTTCAAATATTAGTTGATAGAACATCTTTAGAGCTATTTGTAAGCGGGGGTAGGATATCCGCTTCATTCTGTTTTTTGCCTAAACCACACTACACTCCTATCGAGTTTTTCGCTTCAGGCGGAAGCGTGCGAATAATTTCTTTAACAATCTTTGAACTTGCTTCGACTTGGGTTTAGTCGCGACTATATTTAATTTTCTACTCATCTGAAATTTGCCACGGAATCTATCTTTCCAATGTTCCCCGCGTATGTGGGGATGAACCGTAAATGCGCTCCATGAAGTGTTCTGGCGGCTGATGTTCCCCACGCATGAGGGGGATGAACCGCAATTGGCAGCAGTTGATACAGAAAAATTAAGCCCAACGAATCTGCTTCTTGGCTTCCCGATAGGTATCGTACTCATCAACACCTGCCTCGTGGAAGACATAGTAAGTTCCTTTGTACTCGTATAAATCTACCTGCCATCCCGTGAAACCCGTTCCCTCCAAGCTATCTAGATGGTCAGCGTTTTCTCGAAGAAACTCCCACCAATCCTCACTTTCTTCATTTGGCTCATCAGGATCACTCTCTGGCAATTGCTCAGGTAGTAGTTCTTCGGGAAATGAACTGCCGAGTAGCTCGCTACGTTCTGAAGATTCCGGAAAACTGATGTCACAGAACCCATCTTTCTTGTTCCAGCAATCTGGGTCCCTGAGAAAAGCTAGATCCCTGAGATAGAACCGGTCCAGAGTGTCTAATAAGCAGTAACAGTAGAACCGCTTACGAATAGACTCTTGATCAGGAGTGAAGCTACGCCCCTTGCGTTCTGCATAGCGCCGTCGGCTGTTGAGGTTTTTGGTGATCCTGCGATACAGTTCCCGCACTCTTCGCTTCTCATAGGCTTTTAGATCCATCTTCCGCTCCTCTCTAAAGAGTTAGGCTTGCTCCAGAAAACTAGAGGGTGACGGTCGATCTGGGGACTGAGGTTAGAATCCAATGGTAGAGAAGAGCCCTGATCATAGGTATTGAGGTCTATTGGACCTGAACCCGAGCATGGCGATATCTCATCAAGGAAAGGATTTCCTTCAGAAAAACTGTGCAGAGGGTGTACAAGGTTGAAGCGATCCTGACCATATGGGGATGGCTGGAAGGCTTGTTCAGTAGCACTAATGGCTGGTAAGTACATAGGATTGTCTCCAAAAAGAAAGTTCGGAGAACAACCACGGGAGAGAGACTTTGCCGGTTGACTATTTGGCACTCTTGCCAAATAGGACACAAGCAGGAGGCGCGGTCTCCACGGGTTGCTCAGGATACAGAGACAAACAGCGGGGTCCAAGGCTTGGAGACCGGCTGTCGCTTTAGCAGCATTTATTGACCGCCCCGCAAGCTGCTCTTCAAATCGGCGGTGGTATAAACAAAAAGACCCACTCTACTAGGTTCAGCAAAACGAGTCTTCAAGAATTCGGATTCCCTTTTAGCTGAACTTGTAATGCGCCCGCAAGCGGATCAAATCGGCGCTGAATCAAAAGTTACCGGAGTCGTTGCTTAAAATCAAATATTATTGCGTACCAACCATCAAAAGAGTTTGTGCTGGCCAACTTAGCTTTTAAGCCCAAGTATGTAAATGTTGATCAGTAAAGCAAAACGAAGGGAAATTCTTCAAGCCTATTCTCAATTTGGCTGAGATAGCCTATTACATCTCCAGCATTCATTCGTCCAAAGGCTCCATCGCTGTAAGCACAGATTATAATCGCCTCTGAATTGACATCAATAACGAATTCAGCCGGTTGCATGTAATCTCTATGATTAGGACGACGTCTATGTCTCAAATCTCCGCCATAGTAGGCGCCTAAGCTATCAGAAATTTCTTTGCTCACCCAATAACACAAGGTGAATCCTAACTCTTTTCCTGGATATGGGAAACATTCCACGTTCCAGAGGCGTTTAGTGTCCTCAAAGCTATCTACACTGGCGGCAATGATACTTACATCTAGCTTTTCAAAAATTACGCTGTATTTTCGGTACCCGTCTAACTGAAGGGTGCATACAGGTCACCATACTCCTCTGAAAAAAAGTAAGACGCAGTATTTGGTGTTTACTTCTTCAGGAATACAAACGGTTTTATCCTCGGTATTTTTTAGGAAGATCCTCGGAAATTTATCACCGGCACTTAGTCTATTCGTGATCTTACTCAATAAAGCTGCGTTACTCATTCAAACAAGATTGATACAGTTTTAAACTTGAGAAAGACTCAAAGCCTGCTTGAATCGAAGGATTTTTCAATATCAACTAAAAGATAGATCAATCTGAGAACCAATGATCTTACACCTACCTCACGCTTCTACTTTGATTCCTGAAGATCTTCGGGATGAGTTCCTGTTATCAGATGAGGATCTTCAGGAAGAACTAAACCGGATTACTGACCATGCTACAGATCAAATTTTCCAGCAGGCCTTTCCAAAAGCGAACGCAATCGTGTTTCCTGTTAGCAGACTGGTGGTTGATCCAGAGCGCTTCTCAGAAGACTTTCAAGAGCTGATGAACCAAGTAGGAATGGTTGTAACTTACACCAGAGGATCTTTGCGTCAGCCGCTACGTGAGCAGCTCACCCAAGGAAAGCGTCA
>JACLAC010021085.1_pt1 | contig 11076 bp, 3 predicted proteins | sample 8027881 | NCBI WGS metagenome assembly JACLAC01 (sample SAMN15725517, study PRJNA655200) | protist metagenome | isolation source: fluorescence activated cell sorting (FACS) single amplified genomes of... | place: Spain: Blaines Bay Microbial Observatory, Mediterranean Sea | collected 2016-01-19 | reverse complement strand
ACAAGGCCTTTAGCGGGGCCGTTTTGTCCTCCATCAAGGGGTTGAACAAGATAGCAGAGAACAAGGAAGGCTGCTCGTTGCTGAAAAAGCAGGACTGCAAGGCTATCATATGCCAATCTTCCAAGTCTGCCGCCGCCGGCTCGAGCGTTGCTGCTCAGTACTCAAAATTTTTGGGTCAAGTAATGTCAGAATCCGAGATGGAAAGTGCAGTCGGCGAGTGCATCGCGGAATGCGAGCATATCGATGCCGAAAAGGCTTACGCACTGAGTGCCAAAATGGAAACTTTATCCGCCGCTTTGGGGAACGAAGAAAATTCCCAAATAGCTAGCAAAACGCACTTGGCTTACTCCTTGGTGTCTGCAATTTCTGTAGCAAGCACAATGGAAGACGAGTCTTCAAAACACGTTCTTCTTGGTTCTTCCTTGAAGAGTCTGGGAAAGTATTCTAGGCACCAGACCGTTGATCTGTCGCTTGGGGCCGCGGCGTGGGTCTGTAGCGTGCTTCGGTCGGAGCCGAGCGCTGCGGTGTCCACTTTGCAGTGCATAAGTGAGCTCGCGGGAGACGTCGACCAAGGGCACGACCTTGTTGAGAACACTGCCGTCGAGCTGATAGCATGGAAAATGGCCGAAAACCCCGACAACGAAGAAATTCAAGAGGCGGGACTTGCAGCCCTGGGCAATGTTATGAAAACCGTTGGCTACGCATCAATCAAGGAGCGGTGCGAAGCGGCCGGGGTGGAGTCCGTCGCCCAAAATGTGCTTAGGCAGCAAATGATATCTCCCGACGAATCAAACATCGGGACGTGTCTTAGCGGTCTAAAGATGCTCGAATCTATGGATGGTAAAAGTCTTGCGTCTACCGAAGCAGTAGACGTTGTTGCAGACGTATTGTCCGCACATGCCTTTTCCAACGGTACACCCGGAGACGATGACGACGTGGAGGACGCCGAGGACGCTGCCAGAAAATTAGAAGCGGTCAAGGTGGGCGTGAATGTCATGTCCATTGCCTCCTGCGGTGAGGCGTCGGTGGCCCAAGAGTTGATCGCCAAAGGAACTCTGAACAAAGTTCTGACGTACTCGTTGGACAACGAGGCAGTGCTCAGCGACGCAGCCAGTGCTTATAATACTCTGAACCTGCTCGCCAATGTTTCTGGCGCAGAGGGGTTGGACAAACAGAAAGCCTCAGCGTGTATTGTTGAGGCTATGATGTTGAACCCGACCGACGTAGAAATTATGGAAAAGGGCGGCAACATTCTAAGCGCATACATTACAAAATCCGATTTATCTGCAAAACTGCAAGAATCATCCAATCTGGTCCTGCAGATTAACAGCGGGGAAATGACGAAAAAGACAATTGCGCAGACTGCGAGGGCTATGGCTGCGGTGGCAACAATGTCGTCTGCAACCGGAATTATGGATGAAAACAATACGGCTTCAGCCAGTGTCTTGTTAGAGTCTACGTCGAAGGTGTTGGCTTCCTCTACGATTCGTGGAGCGGAGTACACGGAAGCACTCACGTCTAGCGTTCAGTTAATGAACCGCCTGGCCCGTGCAAACGTAGACCTTTCGCAATCCGAATGCCAGAAAACTTTGTTGGTGGAAGCCTTGAACGACACTTCCACAAATGAATCCTTGAAAAGCTCCGCGATTGGGTGCATCGGCACGATGTCGACGATGGGGGGAGCACAGGGCGTCGCTACTGTAGCTGCGATGGGGGGACTGGAGGTAATCACAAACGCTGTTTTGAGCAAAGACAATAGTGGGACAACCTCCAAAGTTGCCAAAGAGTCCCTTCAGCAAATTACGGAGAGTGCGACGGCAAACGTGGAAAGTGTGGCTCAATCCTCGTTGTTAAAAATCGTAGAGGCGAATGCCATCGTGCACGACAACGATGTGGATATGCAGAAGAGTGGCGCAAAGCAACGCCGGACAACTCAGACTACTCCTGGCAGCCCCAGCCAGGCAACTGTAAAATCTTCGAAAATGATTGAATGCATTGACAAGCTATCGGCTACAACACATGGGCAAACTGCCCTGATTGGTGTCCTGCACGAGTCTAAGAGCGAATCCGCCAAGGTCGCCGTAATTCAATCGATTGGATCCCGGGTCGGAGAAGGCCAAATGGTTAAATTGGACATGCAAAATCGCATCCAAGTGCAGAATATTTTGAGTAGTGTTCGGGCGCATATGGAAACATCGCCGCAAAACAATGAGTCGAACGTGAACAAAAGTGCGGCCGCAGATGTCTTAGGGTGTTTGGACCTTGGAGACGAAGGTTCAGGGATATTTGCAGAAGAAGGGGGATTGGACATTCTGAGCAATATGATTGCCGCAGATGATGGCGAGTCGACGGGGGGTGCGCAGAAGGCAGTCAGGGCTATGATGAACATTATGGCCGCTGACAAGCAGGCAGCGCATGCTAGGGGCAAGAAAGACGGAAGGGTTGTAAACCGATTGAAAGACTTGAAGATTGCATCCGTGATTGCGTCGGCCCTAGCAACCTCAAAAGAAGAAGACGACGGGTTTGCCGACGATTGCATCATGCTTTTGCAAGAATTGACAAGCGAAGTTGAACCGGAGGAAGTTGGTTTAGACGACGAGGCCATTCGAAATATAAAAAACGCGACTAAAAACAGGAAATCCTCTATAAATATGGGATCGTCCTTCATTAAATCTTTGGCTCACATGTCTCAGGTCGCCGCAGCGTTGGCCGCTGAAGGCTTTGTTAACGAAGAGATCCTATTGGCCCACTGGGAAGTTGTGACGGAAGAGCTTCGGGCGCAAGACGTCGTTATTGATGAGTTCAAGACTGAGGATGGAAAGACCTACTTTCTTAACCGACACACGGGGGCCACGTCATGGACAAAGCCGGTTCAGAAACTCAACCGCGCTAGTTTTGAGCGCCTTGCCAATCTGCTGCACGGCATTGGGAACAACAACATACCCATGGTCCATAATTTGGCGTACTTGCTCAAGGCAATAGAGACGCAGAGCGATGATATTGGAATGCTGACTGTCATCTTTGGTTGCGTCGAGAAATGGGCGGTCAATAATAGCAACATGTTGAAAATGGCAGAAAACAATGCTGTCGTTATAGTTGCTCGGGCGATTCACAAGGCTGTCTCCTCGCACGACCCTGCAAAAATACAGCGCGTCCTGGTTTCGTGTGCCCTGATAATTGGTAGATTATCATCGGTGTCTGAACTGAAGAACGGAATTATGGAAAGCAATGCCATCCAGTTACTAATGCACGCAACTTGGACCCAGATCGCTCACAAGCAGTTAGTTAAGGAGTGTATCATAGCCTTTGGTAATTTTGCTTTTGACAACGACGCAGGAGTGAAGGCAATGGTCCAGCAAGGTGTTATCAAGTTAGTAGAAAAAGTTCTCCAGACGTACCCCGACCAGAATCGCTTAATGGAATTGACTCTTGTTACCCTTAGCAATTTGATGTATGGGAATGACGTGGTCAAAAAGGATCTTGGGCTAACGTGTGGGGACGAGATTGTCGATGTCGTGAAACGGGTCGACGGCTCGAAAGTCCAAAAGGCTGCGATGCGAGCACTTGGGAATCTTGCCAGTATCGACGAAAATATCCAATGGATTCTAAAGAACAAGGGCGCCGAGGTTATCGTCTCCACGATAAAAAAGTTAGAAAAAGACAAGGAAGTGGTTCAGACGGCAATTGAAGTTCTAGGAAATTTAGCGAGCATTGAAGACCCTGAACACGAAATGAGTTGCCACCGTATGATGCTTGAGCAGGGGTGTAGTAAATGCCTGTTAGGAATTCTTCGGAATTGCACAGACCTCAAATTGATAGTTACTATTTGGGAAGTTCTAAGCGCAATTACCGTGGACGAAGAGTTATGCGACGAGTTTCTTGTACCTGACGGTATCGTCTCTGCGATGGCAACTAGCATCAAGAAGTATGATTGGAACGAAGACGTGGTATCTTGTATCGCACATTTGATCCATTCAATGTGCTACTTTAACCACATATTGATTGAAATAGCAGAGGAGCAGATCGTTCCGAATCTTTTGTCTGCAATGGAACAACATGCAGACAACGAGGACTTGCTGATCAACGCCCAATCCTCCATTACCATTTTGGCTACCCACGAGGAGGAGCAGGAAATCATAGTAGAAGAGGGTGGTTTAGAAATTCTTTACCGCTTGATGTCGACCCACGGATCGAACAAAACATTCTTGCTGGAGCTTTTGAACACCATGATCCAAATTTCTTGTAACGAAAAGTACGTCGAAACGGTCGCACTGACCGGAATGAATGACATCGTGTCCGCTGTTTCGTCGCAAGGGAATGACCCGGAAGCGCTGTCTCAGGTTTTAATATTGTTAGGACAGTTTGCACTCCACGATAAAACGCTCAATGACATTATTCAGTTCGGTGGGGTCAAGTTGGTCATCGATGCGGCTTCCGAGTACCCCGACGATGTAAAGCTGGTCATGAGTGCTATTCATACGCTAGACAATATTGGAACTGCAAGTACTGAGCATTCTCATATTGTAAACGATCAAGGTGGCCTGGAACTCTTAAAATATCTGGAAGAAGCGTACGATGGCTCGGATGGAAACCAAGAGATCGCTTTTGCCGCAAAAAGTGCAGTGATGACGATTGAGGCACAGATTAAATTGGGAGTTACGAGTCAAATGGGCGTTGGGTTTAATAAGAACATGATCCGTCACTTGGAAAAACATACAGTCACGGATAAGCTTGCCGAGTCGCGCAAAGCTTTGTCGAAGGGGCTCTCAGTGGTCGACTGGTCAATGTCAAAGAAGAAGATGGAAATGAAAGTTTCTGAAGCATGGAACACGATCGATTTTACTTTGGCCAAGAAAGGGACTGTGAAACGCATTCTTCATTTGGACAGCATCGTTTCTATTACGATCGGTCGTCGGTACGGTGGCCATTCTTCACTCACTGGCAAAGCCAACAAAGACCTTGCTTTTTACTTTACCACAAAAGCCATGAAGGATACAGGAGAGGAAAAGGAGTCGTTCATTGACCTTGCTGGAGAGTCTGAATCCGAAATGAACAATATGGTACGGGCTGTGAGGGCACTTTTGCGAGTTTGGAGGGAGGACCCTGCAAATGTACTGCCGAAGAAGAAAAATTAAGAGCCTACTTGGTCAGTTATTTGCGTGTTCAGTCGTGGCCTGGTTCCCGTTCCTTGTTACCACACTTGTATTTTTTGTATTATTTCTGAAGTATAGTAATTTGCTGTTTTTTCTTTTCATCTTGTGTTTACTTCTTCTCTTCCTTCTTCTTTTTTCTGCTTCTTGCTCGTTTTTTTTTCTTCACAACAACGACGACTACTGCAACGACGATAACTACTACTGCTGCTAGCAACCATTTATTTGTTGGTGGTGCTACTACCTGCTGGTAGTAGTATTTATACTATTTTTTTTTATTATTATTAATAATAATAAGAAGACGACACTCGAACGATTTTGACGGGCAATTAAAAATCGTTTTGCGTATCTTTATCTGACAAGCGAAGTATTCTTCTCATCGCACAAATCCAGCAAGATATCTCTTAACCGCACGCTCACTTCTCCGCTTTCCGTTCATATTCCCGAAGCACGCCCCAAGCCGGCACAGTGGCAACGGTAAAACCCCAGATCAAATAATGATAACGAGCGTTCACGATATTGATGACAAGCGCTGGCAGGCAACTTCTTTGAAACATTTGGAAACTTTAATTGCGAAGATTCGAAAAGATGTCGGCGAGACAGCACACTCAATATTGTCTAGAAAGGACTATTTGGGATATCTTCCTATATACCACGCGATTAACAGAGGTGCTGGCAAGAAAATTGTAGCCTACATGAAAGAAATAATGATCCAGGGTGGTACAAACCAGAAATTTTTGAATAATATAACAGACGAAGGGATGGTCACAGGCTTGCACGAGTGCGACACCGACTTTTCAAATTCCTGGAAAAAAACATCCGCCGAACATGTACAAATCCTCGTCAAATACACAAAGAAACCACTCCACGTTGTTCTAAGTCACGAATCAGGAAGGTGGAACAATATTCCAATTTTCTATTCTGTATATTATTGCGCCCCGCTTAGTGTCGTTCAGTACATGTTTGAAAACAATAGGGAAGCAACGCTGGCGTGGCGTAGTAACACTGGATCCACCCTGGTGCACTACGCAGCCATATGGGATCAGTCACATCTGATCCCGTACTTACTTTTCATGTATGGGCTAGACATTGGTTTAAACACACAAGACGAAGAAGGAATGACGCCTGTTGACCTTGCCAGGGAGTTTAGTAGAAACGGGGCTTTGGCAGCCCTGCAGTCCCCGTTCAGGTGCTTTAGGGAATATATTTTTGAAAAAGAAGACCACGAGGAAACAAGAAAAAAATTCAACGCCAAGTTTGAAGAATTCATGAATTTAATAGAGCAAGATCACCCCTCCCAGAGAAAACCAATAGAAAAATTTTACACTTTTTACAGCGACCCAGGGGAGGATTACATAGACGAATTTTTGGACAACTGCAGCAGAGAGATGTGCGCGGAGATTGACAAGAAAAATGAACTAATTTTCTTCCAAGAGGGGGGACCAAAGGTGTGCTTTGCTCATATAAACTTTTTCAAGGTATGGAATGGTGAATCAGGGTCCTTGACGGAAGAAAAGCAAGATATAATTTGGGAGCTTTTGCAAAGCATGCACACATTAGCGTATCACTATATCAAAGACGAAGAGAATCAGGTCATGATAGACATCGATGGATTTTTGCAAGATTACAATGTCCTTCACGCAGCAATCATACTGAATGCAGAGATAGACATAGTCCAGCACATTTTAAATACACAGACACGGTTGGCGACCACAGAAGACAAACTAGGAAGAATGCCGGTGCACTGCATTCCGCATAACATGAACTTAAAAGACATCTCATCACTAAATACAGCTCTGCTGTATTACGAAACCATGTTTTCGGCGGATCCAGGGACATCAATCATTGTGGACCCCGACGGACATTTGCCGATGCACATAATTTGCGATTTGCCATATCGAAAAAAGGACCCACCCAACATGGCTGTACAAGATCTTCACTTAAAACTAATTCAAGTCATTTTCTATGCAATGCCACCCGAATTTGAAGACGATATGGACCGCAATCGTCAAAAACTCATACAGCAATATTGTGCTTGGCCCAAAGCGCCACATTGGGGAAATCTTCTGGGTGCCACGTACGATCGTTATAGGATTGTGTGTAAGGAAAGTCCGATCCAGAAATCAAGGCATTTTGAGTTACAAAACGCGGTTGACTTGGTGAAGCTTTCCAAACCCCTAGTGAAGCTTATGGTATTTCACGAAAAATGGAGGTTTGAGAAAGAAATTAGTGCGAGATTAGTAGGCAACAATAAGGCAAACGAGTCCGCAGACCGAGACGATGGCATCGAAACGGTCAAAGAGTACGCAGAAACAATGAGACAATGCGCTGTGAATATCCTAGGGTGGCATCTACCGCCGCAACAACATACGGATGAATGCAACCACCAGGAAGAAGGAAATAAGGTCACAAGAGAAGAGGAAAAAATGTCCGAAAGCTCACACGCGTCATCCCCTAAATGTATCCCTATGAAGACGATAAGGAAGGACATCATAGATGAATACCAGCGCCCAGAATCTACTGACGGCGAAAACGAGTTTGTTTTGATACTGGAGCCTTACGAAAAATCATTAGAAACACTACTACGATCACAGGACATGGTGTCCAGAAGCATGTCACAGGCTCGTGACATATTCCGTCAAATCGTCCACTGCACAAAGACTTTGCATATGCTTGGTTATGTCCACGGCAATTTAAAGCCTCGAACGATTGCGCAGTTGGTTGACTCAAAGGAAGGGATGGTGCAATACAAAATTCTCGAACTCAGCAGACTGCAGAAGCACTGGTCGATGTGGACCCCCCCCACAAATTGCTTAGATTACAGCACAGCGTACCTCCCCCCCGAATGCGTACGACACATTTTTTCGGTCCCACCGATAACGGAAGACGGGAGTCATGGGACGGTCACAGCAAAACCTTCCATGGATGTATGGTCACTAGGAATGATACTGTACGAATTATGCTCAGGTAGAACGGTATTTCCAATGAACTCCGTGAACGACAATTTAATTAATAAAATTGATATAACTCGCATATGCACGTGGGACACAATACCAGAGTCAATGTTGGAGCAAGTCTTTCGTGATATAGGCAAAGGCGAGGATGAATCAAAAGGCGACACCGATACTATGTTAAAGGATGCAAAAAACATGATTCGATGGTGCTTGAAAGGAAGCGAGAAGGAGCGACCTTCCCTACAAGAAATATGCGACCACAGATTTGTAGCTTTGCCGCAACCTACATCGGAATCGGAACCAGACAGCGAGGAGAGTGACAGCGAAGTGATAAGGCCGATAGTAGAACCAGAAGACAAAGTCATGGTTTTTCATTGCTATATTACTCACGACGTCCAAAGCTATTTGTCAAACAGCATTTCCAGAGAGCTTCGTTTCAACCTTCAGCGATTTGGAATTAATGTGTGGACAGATGAAATGCCCACCGAAACAAGGCTGCAGGGAATAAGAGAGGGCGTAAAGAGCTGCAAAGTCTTAATCGCCATTATGACGGAATTTTCCTTGCTAAGAAAATGCTTCCTAGAAGCCTTCTTGACAGCTATCGACGAGGACATACCTATCCAGTTGGTCGTTGAACAAAACAGGCAACTTTCCCCGTTCGATATCGACGAAGAGGGGTGGCACACCAAGTTAATTCCAAAGGGTGTCAAGGAAAAGCAAATAGCAGCCTTTAAAGCTGCCGACGCCGAAGTTCAAAAGGCTGTTGGTTTACTAAAGTTTGTGAAAGCAGACGCGGAGTCGACGCGTGATGTTGGTGAATTAGAAGAAGATATAAAACAGAGGCAAAAAATACTTGATGCATGCAAGAAGACAATAAACGACATGGAAAATAATGAGAAAATTGTTCAAAGAATAAAGGACTGCTGGGAAAATGCAATACCGTATCGCCGGGCAGCACATGAACAAACGGCGATGGTGAGAGAAATTTCTCTTCGGTGCAGCTGGACGTTGCCTATACGCCCAGACCGGAACGCAGATTGGGAGTACTTGAAAAATGTAAAACCTAGGTGCAAAGTTTTTGCCATTTTCAACCCCCTGAACGCAGACGACATGTTTGGTGTGCTCAAAGAAGAAATACGGTACGTTCGTTTTATGACAGTAACCGACAGTCCTGAAGAATTGTCAAGGGCTACCAGCGTTATTATAATCTTGTCACGCAATCTTCGGCAAGCGAAAAAGAGGGAAAAGGCGATTATGAAAGTTCTTCAAGACGACAAAAAGCTGAATCACTTCGACCGTTTAATAACACTGTGTAAAGTAAGCACGAAAGACAGCACAGCCATGTATGGCGAAGACGATGGGTGGGTTTTTGGGGGAGAGGAGCAAATGAGGAGCCCGGCAGAGATAAAGCAGGCATTAACGAATCACGAGCCAATTGCATATCGCCCCAACTCAATTTTCGACGGAGAAGAAGGGGATGAAGACAGGAGCGAAATAAGCCTTGCGAACGGCCCATACCGACACGAATTTATGACAATGAAGTACGAATTGTTGAAACGCATTCGTGAGATGCATGAGAAATCCCATCCAAGCTTCAAGCCAAATAAAAAAAAATGAAAAAAGTTCAAAGCAACACGCACCACAAAGTAAATGTTTTGAGTCATACACTAATTCTTATAAAAAAAGCCCAATGAAAAAGAACACTAAGACGAACAACTGCTCTAAAAGCACGGGCACACTCGTTTCCTTTAAAATCCTCTACAACGATTGTGACTAAATCTTAACCTCGGACCATGCCAGCCAAAGGTGGGGCCCCGCTCATTCCACTCCGTCCTCCATTCTTGTTTACATGCGACTCAAAAGCCAAGTAGTCGAGGAAAAAAGCAGATCCTAACAAGGCAAGCTTGTGACCAAGCAGCAATTCTTTTGGAAATTCCATGACGAAGTTATCCGCCTTACTGCAACACCCCTTGACACCACAGCCGGGCCATATATTGGCGACTCTACCAATTACAGGGCCGCTCTTTGAGCTCCCACTTCTGACTTTGAGCTCCACTGATTGGCAAAAGACGTTTGGACCGCACTGAAAGCAAGGGAGCTCAATGCTCATAACGTGGTTCGGTGCGCCCGGGGCGTGGCCTACCTGATGCCCCTCATGAATGTCCAACCACCGGCTGCAGCTACAGTCCCTGCGAGACTGGAGGAGCGTCGCAAATTTCTGTCCGTAATTATCGTATATTACCATTTTTTGTGGAGAGATGATTGTTCCCCAGCAGCAGCACTCAATTGGCAAGCTGCACTTAAATTCCCGATCGAACCACAACTGTTGAGACATAACGTCATTTTGCCCGGGGGGGAAAAGGCGAATCTGCAGAGCATGGTAAGGATGGCAAAGTTGGCGATCACAGCATGCAGAAGTTTCTTCCGCGTCGAATACGTAATAGTCCGGCTCCAAAGCCCTCAGCTCTGCGTCCCGTGGGTGAGATTTTATCCATTCTGGCTTCAGATATACCTTGTACTTATTTCTAAACTCGTAGCTGGTAATATTTTGCAAATATTGCGGCTTTTGACGAACAAAAAACCCCGACGACTCTTGAAGAACCTCGGTAATGTTCGGCAGCGACGGCATCTGGATCACGTAAGTGTTCGGGCAACTGTTCGCCAGCAGCACTTCCTCTGGCCGTGCCATTCGAGCTTGTGCTACTGGAAGGTCTGCCATTTTTTCTACTCAATTGTAACAAAGTCAAGATTTTTTAGTAAAAGAAACGTGTACAGCATCATGTACAATTTTTTTAATTGGGATCTTAAAAATTATTCACAAAAAATATTAGAAATTAAATCAATTCCGCTTCTTTATAATAGAGAGAAATCTTTCACACAAATTTACTCGAACAAAAACAATTCGTCGAGCGATGATGATATGATGATGAATTAATTTTATTATTTAATAATAAAAATAAAAAATAATTCTC
>JACLAC010023199.1_pt1 | contig 11077 bp, 6 predicted proteins | sample 8027881 | NCBI WGS metagenome assembly JACLAC01 (sample SAMN15725517, study PRJNA655200) | protist metagenome | isolation source: fluorescence activated cell sorting (FACS) single amplified genomes of... | place: Spain: Blaines Bay Microbial Observatory, Mediterranean Sea | collected 2016-01-19 | reverse complement strand
TTCCCGTTGAGTCCTGATGCGTACGTCACAGGCGAAATTGAAATAAGTTCAATTTTTATCCATCCCAGTCGTGCAAGCAACCACTGAGTGAAAATAGGACGTCATCGCTCCTCCTGATGATTTCGCTTTGCATCAGGAAGTCGAAAGAATTTCTAATTGCAATCGTGCACATCAATTTGACACGTCGAGTTTTCTTTACGTGACAATACAGAACCAGCTCACAATTATTTCGTTTTCATTCGATTTCGTGTCTCTCATCACGAGACATGCAGTAATTCTGTTCTTCTCTTTGGATTGCAGCATTCGCCTCAAACCTGACACAACTTTCAAAATTGACAAAACGAAAACATAGAATTAACGTAACCAACAAAACAAAATGAACAGAGCCATTGCACGAGCCGCCATCCTCTCCCTCCTGTTTGCACAGACCAATGCGTTCGCGCCTCTGAGACCAATTCCCAGAGCCGCAACCATCGTCTTTGATGCGGCGACAACGGACATCACAGCACAGGACGAAGCCTCCAGTCCAGCTTCGCCACCTCCTGCTCCCAAGAAGAAGCCTCCGGTGAACAAGAATGCCGAAGGTATTTTTGCACCTGCTGTGCTTCTGACGAAGGAAATTATGGGGGTCGACGAATTGAACAAACTCAGAGGGAAGATCATTGCCATGCATTCGGACGTCATTGGCAAATTCGCAGAAACAGCACAATCCGATTTCGGAAACCAAGTCTTGAAGGTCTTGTTCACTCTTGCGGACAAGAACGGAGATGGCACTATTGACGAAGAAGAACTCAGAGTTGCTCTTCGATCGCTTGGGTTTGATTTCTTAAAGGAAAAGCAAATTGCGGGAATCTTCGAACGCGCCGACGGCGATGGCAATGGCAAACTAGACTTTGAAGAGTGGGAAAAAGCTGCGCCAAAGACTCTCAAGACTTCGTTGATCAAGCTTGCCAAGAAGAACGGTCACGACTTGGGTTTCTTGGCCTAAGTACTAGTATCGAAATCATGTGCATATCACTGAAAGATTCGACCGAACCAATGACAAACGAAACTGTATCATTATAATTTCCATACTCCTCCTTATAGAAAACTACTGTTAAACCAGAACAACGACTACTACAACCTAGCTACTAGTAAATGATGCCATTTTGTTCCTTCCTACTAGTAGAAGAAGCTTCTCCAGGTGAAGATCTTGGCACGTGCATTGCATGCGCTTTTTGACAAGAACTTCCTCCTCGTCGTGTGTATCAAATAAATAATCCATCTGTGGCGAAAGGCCCAATCAACAGCAGTCGCCGAATGAACCTCTTTGCAACGGTATTTTGTTCTCCCCGAAGCAACCGAACCCCCAAACCGAGAAAGGACAGAACTTTTGAGATGTGACTCAGCGGTTTCAGTCAGCGCCGACACACGACTGAATCAACGGGTCTGAAACCAAAATGACCGAGTCATTTCCAGCATGCTTTGCGCGTGACTGTTTTTGGTCACACGTCAAGGCTCGTACACGGAGTGAGAACAAGGAATTGTACCGGAAGTACCAGGAACTTACTTGTTCATGACACCCGCACGACTTCCAATAAATCTTTTTGCCCGACTCGAATAGGGTTCTTAAGTACTGTGGCGAACACAGAGCAAGAGGCGTGGATCTACTTTTATGGTTCGTCCATCCGAGGTCTTGCTTGTAGTCTTGCGTCTCCAAGGCCGTACTTAAATTAGGCCGTCTCTCAAAAGCCGAAGCAATATATTTTCGGGCATTGCTCTTTCAAAGCATCGTTGTGACGGCCTATCCGATCGTTCAACATCACCTCTTGGCACTTGGCTTGATCACTCAATCATTTTAGATAAAGGATCCGATATCACCTGTGACAATAGCTGAATAAGAATTGAAAAGAGAATATAAAACCGATTTATATTGCTCTGGATTCTTCTTTATTCGAATACTAGGGGCAGCGATGACTCTTGAAGATCAAGACGTTGCGGCCGAGACGAATGGCAAGAGTCACGACAATGGTAACAATGGTGTTGCAGAAGAGGGCTTTGAAATCGAAACCAATGGCGATATAGAAGCAACTCTCTCCAAGGCGCCGTTGAATGGCGAAAAGAAGAGTCCAATGAATGGACTGCCAAATGGTTCGAATCATTCGAAGGGGACACCCGACAAAAAGAATACTACAAAGGAAGGCTTTCTAGCACTGACGGATGACCTCTCTTTGTTTGCAAAAAATCGAGATAGAGAAGCACTCATCAAACTTTTGGAAACCGGAGTGAACGGCAAAGCCCACCTCTTGGCAAACGGTAATCATGATATTGAAAGTCCCTCGATTGACCAGAAGCTAATGGGCCAAGCCATTGAAATCATTGCCAAATTGAAGGAGGACCAAGAAAACGGACCTTACGATAAATATAGCCCAGAACAGCATCAAATGGACCTACACGTCGACACTGCGGTGGCATTGATTGCGACTCTCTTGTTGCGATCGTCGCCCGAGAAGGGAATCGGTGGCGATGAAATAGAATACCGAAAAGACGTATTCGGAACCAATGCAATCAAGGAAAAGCCAATGGAGTCCTTTTTGTCATTGTGCTTGGATGCGGTTCAAGATTTTGTCTTGATTATGTTGATTATCTTGGGTATCATCACTCTTGCTATTGAAATCTCGGGCAAACGAGGCAATTGCGGAACTTGTTGGGCCGAAGGAACGGCCATCCTGCTTACAGTTCTGTTAGTCGTTCTGCTGACGGCAGGTATCGATTACGCAAAGCAATTCGCCTTTCAAAGATTGTCCCGAAGTTTGTTCGAAAGTAATACGAAGCAGGTCATTCGCGATGGCAAACAAGTTACTGTCATTGATGATGATATCGTGGTGGGAGATATTCTTTGCGTCAACTCGCATTCCCTGGCGACGATCCCCGCGGATTGCGTCTTGTTGGGACCCGCTGCTGACTTGAAAATGGATGAATCTACTTTGACTGGGGAGTCAGAACCTGTGTCCAAGAAACCAGGTGATGTCGTCTTGAGTGGCACCAATGCGGTTCAAGGGTCTGGAAAAATGTTGGTCATTGCCGTAGGAGTCAACTCGGAGGCAGGAAAGATTCGAGCTCGGGTATACGAATCGGAAGATCACGATGATGAACTGGGTGATGGAGGTGAAAACTCGCCTCTCTTTACAAAGTTGGATAAGATTGCCCAACAAATTGGAATTGCAGGAACAATTGCTGCGGTTTTTACTTTCGGAATCCAAGCGGTAAGTATTTGCTTCTGTGTTCATAAATGACAACTCTGAGTCATTGGCATCGTGATGTTACTAACGAAATGATTGAATTGTTTCTGCAGATTATTGGATTGGGTTTTGAAGGCGATCCTGTCGGTAACTTGCTTCAGTATGTGGTTACTGCTATCACAGTTCTAGCGGTAGCTGTTCCGGAGGGGCTTCCTCTTGCGGTGACATTATCGTTGGCTTTCTCGTCAAACAGAATGACAAAAGAACACAATCTTGTCAGAAAACTGAATGCTTGTGAGACAATGGGTTGCGCTACTACCATTTGCACGGATAAAACTGGTACTTTGACTGCCAACAAAATGACTGCACGAGCATTGTATGTGGCGGAGAAGAACTTGTTGGTTGAGGATCCAAAACAATCTCTCGGCGATTACGTGAAAGAACGGGTTGAAGAAGCGGATGTTCTTGACACTGTTGGAAAAATTGTTAGTATCAACACAATGAATGAGACTGTCTTGGAGGTGGACGAAGACGGTGCTCTGACGGGTTCGGCTGGAAATCCTACCGAAGTCGCACTCTTGATCTTTGTCAAAGATCTAGGTTTCAATTATGAAACCATTCGGAACTCAACTCGAGGTCGTTCTTCTGTTGGAGAACATGCGGAATATTTGGGTGACGGCAAATTGTATGGCTTTTCTTCCGGACGCAAAATGATGAGTTGGGCTGTTCCGCGCGAAGGTGGCGGCTACCGCATATACACAAAGGGTGCCCAGGAGGTTGTTTTGTCACGATGCAGCAAATTTATTGGCGAAGGAGGGGCTGTAGAAGAACTCAAACCTGACGACGTCGAAGACTGGTTGAATCAGTCTCAAGTTTATTCGCGTCGTGGTATGAGAACTTTGGCGCTTGCATACGGGGACCTGCCTGCAGGAACCGACTTGGATGCTATTTCAGAAACCATTAAAAACGCCGATGGCAGCGATGCATTCCAAGTAGAAACAGGCTTGATTGCTGTTGGGTTGGTTGGTATCGAAGATCCTCTACGCCACGAGGTCCCAGGTGCCATTGAAAAATGCTACGTTGCCGGAATTGATGTACGAATGGTCACAGGAGATAATCCGAATACTGCAGCAAGTATATCGTATCAGGCAGGAATTCTTCGAGATTTCCATTTTAAGGAAGGCACAACGGAGCGTGTTGCCTCGAACTTGAAGGACAATGTACTTATGACCGGTGCCGCCTTCCGTAGTAAGGTTCATCGTTCTACAACGAACGAAGATGGCAGCCCTGGCAAACAAGAATTTGACCAAGCAGCATTCGACAAGATTTGGCCTTTTCTTCGTGTTTTGGCCAGATCATCTCCAGATGGTAAGTTTCATGCACTTGCAAAGTTTTGAAGCTCTACAACATTGAAAATATGATTCTCACTAAATTGGTTTGTTGTGCTTCAGATAAATTGACGTTGGCACATGGATTGAATCAGTCAACGCTTTTCGCCGACGGATTGACTTGTCGTCAAATCAAGAGGGAACACGATATCGTCATTTTCCCTGATCGTCAGGTTATTGCAATGACTGGTGATGGAACAAATGATGCCCCTGCGCTGAAACGAGCAGATATTGGTTTTGCCATGGGAATCTCTGGAACTCAGATTGCGAAGGATGCCGCTGATATTATTTTACTGGATGATAACTTCGCTTCGATCGTGACAGCCGCAAAGTGGGGAAGAAATATTTATGCTTCGCTGCAAAAATTCTTACAGTTTCAGCTCACCGTCAATATTGCTGCAGTAACAACTGCCATTGTTGGAGCCTGTGCGTACCAATACAGTCCATTGGCTGCGATTCAGCTTTTGTGGGTGAATTTGTTGATGGACTCTTTAGCAAGTCTTGCTCTTGCATCAGAGCCACCTGTCGATGAATTGTTAGAGCGTCCACCTGTGAATCGAACAGAGAGTATGATCACTACACGCATGTGGGCGAATATGCTTGGTCAAGCCGGATATCAGGTTTGCGCCGTGATGACTTTGTTGTTCGCTGGACCAAGCCTTTTGAATCTCACCCCGGGTCACATACTGGAAGATGCAGGAATCAACTCTGAGCATTACACACTGATCTTCAATAGCTTCGTATGGATGCAACTTTTCAATGAATTCAATAGCAGAATGCTCAAGGGTGAATGTAAGTACAAAATTGTATTATTGGTGATTTGCAACTGAAACAATTTGAGCATTTCGATTTTCTAATATTTTTTGTTTATTTGCTATTTCTCTTGAAATGTAGTTAATGTATTCAAGGGGGTCAACAACAATCCAATCTTTTGCTCTATTATGTTGGTAACTTCGGTCTTGCAAGTTCTAATTGTTGAATTTGGAGGCAAGGCATTGCATGTTGCCGACGGTGGTCTCTCAGGGCAAATGTGGGCCCTGAGTTTGGCCCTCGGAGCGTTCACTCTCCCATTCCAACAAGTGATCAATATTCTATACAAATTTGGAATCAACGCCAAGGCCTGGAGGCAAAAACACCGGGTAAAGAGAGATGCTAGCTTGCGATTATGGCACGAGACAAACGTTGAAAACCAGCATTTGCATCAAGATTAAAATAATCATCACACCCGATCCCGGAATATATTTTCTTCGAATCGTTGCTAGAATTCTATTTTATTTAACAGTATAGAATTTTGAATTCTTTTAAAGTTGCTAGTAGCTTCATTACTGCTCTTGTAAATGATGTCTTCGTTGGGATTAGAGGCAGCGCAAATTTGATTACAACAACAAAAATAACGACGAAAATACGTTTCATAGTTATGCATAGAATATACTATACCTAGGTTTCCTACTTACGCGTGGACATACGTGTAATGAACGGCATCCCGTAAGTTCGAAAATTTGTTCTGACGTGCACATCATCTTTTCCTGGTCCGATCGATTATGGAAAAATCCTGTCCTCGTCTTTGATGACGGGGAATCACTGACTGACAACCAGCCTCCCATTATTACTACTTCAAACTGAAACCAACCTTTCGCCTCGAAACGACCGCTTTGCGCTTTTCGGGTATCACTACGAGGAAATCGATATCCAGGTAGTCGAGCCTTCAATCGACAATTATAAACGGAGTCCAGACATTGCCGGAGGACAGACGACAGCTCCGATGACGAAGAGCCAACCTTTGCCTCTCCTTCTCGGGCTAGCCTTGATGCTTTATGTGGCGGAAGGCTTTGCTGGGATGCATCGAACACTTCATACATCTAAATATGAAAGTGTGAGTGATGTCACAATCAAAATGTCGCCACAATCGTTGAGGAGAAATCACCTTCCCGTTGCCTCGTCGCTGTGCGCCACCTTGGAGTCACAAACGTCGAAGACAATGACGACTTCGGATAGCGGCAGCCAGAAAGTACAAGAAATGGCGTCCTTTCTATGTGTTCGCTTGGTTCAGACAGTCATGACGAAATCACTGACAGAGGAGGGAGGATCCATGGATCTCGAGGCCCTCGAAACGCTCACGGCGGCGCTACAAGGGTCCAAGAAGAGTAAGGATAATGATGACAAAAGCGCATCTGCGCTATCTTCGACTGCTGACATAGATTCTATCGAGGAAACAAAAAGTGACGATATTCAAGCGCCCGAACCAAAGCTAGACGACGCCGAGGAGACAAAGATAGAATCACTGGCTACGGAAAACGAACTTCCGGAAGCTGCGCCTCTGTCCTTGGACACTCCAGAAGGGGAAGAATATATCACGAGTGATCTTGTGGATGAGGGATGGGATCCATACGATGACCATCCCGATGATTTTTCCGCCCAGAAAGAGGAAGAAGCAGACATTTATCCCGAGGGCAGTCTACCGTTGCCACGAGCGGAAACTCCGACCTACATTGTTTCCCCTCTCGAGGTAGTCGAATCGAATGTTGTGCCTCTGCGTCCATCCTCAATACCACAAAAGAAGACACCTACGTTGGTCACAGAAGACGAGGGTATGAAAGTTACAGCCGTTGCAAAGGAAGAAGAACAGGGCACGCCTCTAGAAATGGTGGCGGAACTGAAAGAAGAAAAGATCGAATCATTCATCGAAAAAGAGACGGACACCATATTCGATGCTTCCAAGGCGTGGGAACTTGGGGAAATCCTTGCTACCACAACAGATGGTGTCGGTACAACAACTTCACCGATTCAAGCAAAGAGTGAAGAGCTTGTGGATACCACGCAGGTGAGTGCTGTTTTGCAAGCTGAAGAACTGTTTAGGAGGAGTCTCCTACAGCGCCGATTCAAAATGGAAGCGATGACAAAATCGGTTGATTACTCAAAAGAAGATAATGATTCCCTTTCTAAAATCAAACTTGTTTCTCCCGACAAAAGGGTGATAGAGCAAGTCGAATGTAATGCAGCAGGTGAAAGGCGCGATGCGGGCGAGGAAGCAGCGGCTATAGCGGCGTCCAAGGTACTACAGCAAAAAAACGAAGATCTGTTTCGAAGGAAACTCTTGGCACTACAATTTGAACTAGTGGCAAAAGAGGCATCATTCGAATCTCAAGAAAAGGAAATGCTACAAAAGAAGTCCGATGCATTGTTCCAACAGCGACTCTTAGCTGCGAAACTCGATTATGATTCCAAGACCTTGGAGGCCAACTCAAAAGCTTTGGAAGTGGAAAAGAAGAAAAACGATTATTTGTTTCAACGAAAGCTCTTGGAGAAGAGCTTTCAGTATGAGGCTTCAAGAATACAAAAGGAATTGATCGAAAAAAGTCGCTCGAGGAAGAAGTTTGAATTTGCTACCAAGGCTATAGAAATAATACAACAGGAAATAGAGGAGTCGAAAACAGATGAAAATGTTTGCACATCGAAGAATGAGAATACACCCGATGAAATCGCACCTTCTCCTGTTTTGGACGAACGATCTGACGAAGATAGCCAAAGAAAAGAACCACAGCCAAATGAGACGGAAGAAATTCCATCACCAGATTTGGTCGAAAATGTAGAGGAAAACAGCATTGAAAACCCATTGGAAGAAAAAACCGAAACAATTCAAACTGGCACACAACTTTCGGATGATGTCGTTACTTCAGATGAAAGGGATGACGACCCCAGAGGTGATAGTTCTTACCAAATTGCTGGTGACGATTTTGTATCATCGCTGCCAACCGTTACACAAGAACGATACGCAAAAGAGATAGAGATTTCACGTTCTTTTCAATTTCGAGAATACAATCCTACAACATGGTCGACAAATAATCACTTTCAAACCATTGTTGGAACTCTTTACAGGAAAGAAGCGATGTACAGCCGAGGTTCACTTGAAGATTTTGGAATACTTCTTGATATTTTGGGTGTGGAAAAAATGTCGGACGAGGCGAGAAAACCTCTCGACGAGTTCGAATGGGACCAAAGATACAGGGTGGAAACTAAAGATGGCGACTATTACATTGCCGATTGGAAGTATGCAAAAACTCGCCAAAGTGGGGAGGACGAAAATCCTGTCTGTTTGATCTGCCATGGACTGGAAAGTTGCTCGGATTCAGAAATTGTCAGAGAGATTGCCATTGCTTGTAACGAAAATAATATGGATGCGGCATGCCTCAACTTTCGAGGTTGCCATGACAGTGGCGAATCGTGCAATCTTACACCCCGAGGATATCACCTTGGCTTTACCGACGACCTAATGCAACAAATCGAGGAAGTTCACGAGAAGAATCCAAATCGCCGAATCTATCTCAGTGGATTTTCGCTCGGAGCTGGAGTTGTCACTAGACTCTTGACACAGCTTGGTCCAAAGGCATCTGAATACAATATTTGTGGCGCTGCTGTCAATGCCGTTCCTTTTGATGTCATGCAAAATTACATGGCACTCAACGGGCCTGGATTTACCAGGTCAGTCTATGGTGAAAGACTCCTGAAATCAATGAAGATCCGGATGGCCAAACAATATGATCAGGGAGGGTTCACTTTTGATAAATCCGAAATCGAAAAGTGCCAGACCATCATGGATATAGAGAATCTTGCAATCTGTCCCGTGTTTGGCTTTGACGATGCATATGACTACTACAAACGAGTCAAAACAATCGATAAACTGCAACAAGTTTGTGTTCCACAATATGTAATCCAGGCCAGAGACGATCCCTTTTTCGTTGGACTGGAAGAATTAGCGGATGACGACAGCATTCCATTGAGAATCCAGTACACAGATTATGGTGGACACTGTGGATACATCCTCCACCAAAGAGAGTCCGATGAAATGAACTGCAAAACATCTTGGATGCCCCGACAGCTTGCCCGATTTCTCGCTCATATTGAAGAGGAGCGTGGATCTGACAATTGAATTTTTTTCAATCAAAGTCCATAGTTTTTGAGATATATGTAGTATAGTTGATCATTGTAAACAGTAAATAGAGCATTGCCTTTCGAAACAGCAATTAGGAATACAAGTAGGTGTAAGCGTCTGAATGCGGATAAGGATAAGGTTCTTTTTGTTTCCGTCGTGTCATGGTGATAATTTTTTTCGAAAAGCCGATCATTATGACTATTTGTTACTGCTAAAAATTAGAAACTCACTATTATGGGCAAAGCAAGACTTTGATCGTATGTAATTTTCTCGGGTTCGGCATCGTGAACAAAAATACGTACACATTTCAACAAAGAACGTAAACCCCATATATGTTTTTCACACATGAATTTTTTGAAGTCGAGATTTTTTCCCAATGATAATTTTGCACCATCATGGCTCCGATTATTTGATTTTCGTCCAGCAGACCTATTTTTTTCTGTGACAACAAACCTCGGTTCGCGTCCGATCAAAGCAAAAAGAGGTACAACTTCCCATTGCAACAACTTAACCTCTTTGTTTTGCCATAGAGGTCCGTGGGAAATCCCTTTCTAGTAGACATTTCTACCATAAACAGAATTCAATACAATGAAACGTCGACTTGGGGAATCGAGTGCACAGAGAAACGATTGGGGAACTTCCAGCGATATGCATAGGCGCAGAAGGATGTCCCAGGCTTTGGGCACTGCCCATGACTGCCAAGACAACTGTCGTCTAGAGCAGAACGTCAAACTGGTCCCTGGCACGAAATACAACCCGATAAGGAAAATACCGGAAACTGGCACAGTTTTGAATTCGGAAGCAAAAAGAATTAAACGACGACGCAATGCTGGACTGAAAAAGAGCATACTATCCGCCACGGTTGCTATTCTTGGATTCTCCTCGATAGCTGGAACGCACTGCGATGCTGTATCGCCAATAACAGCGGCAATGGAAGATAATATTCCTGTTGATCGCGGTCGAAATCTTCGAAGTCTACAGTCACTCTATCAGCAGTGCAAAGTAGCCATGGCCGTAGGAGACATTGACAAAGATGATTTACTCAGCAGAAGCGAATATCTGCGCTTTGTAAACCAGCTCGGTAGTAAAATTTGGAACGACTCAGATACCGATTACGTCCAATACTCTGGTTTTGATGCATTACCTCAAAGTCTCAAGGACAATTTTGATTCGTTTGCCAATCCGACCATTAGTCGGATCGACATCTCGGGAGCAAAACCTGGGCAAGTCGCCAATTCGGAACAAGCCACGAAACTGAACGACTTGTGCGATATGACAGCTCTGAAAATCCTAGAGTCAAAAGACAATCCTGATCAAATTGAGCAACCCTACCCCAACAATCCTAGTGCGGATTGCAACGAGATTGTGGATAGAGGTGCATGCAATGTGGATCTATCTACTTCAGATAGAAGTCGAAACAATCTACTTGATGAATCCGAATACGTTAGATTTGTCAATCGCCTTACGAGCAACGAATATTCCGGTATCCAATATTCGCAATTGCCTCTAAATATCAAACAAAACTACAAAAGGTTCGC
>JACLAC010015210.1_pt1 | contig 11077 bp, 19 predicted proteins | sample 8027881 | NCBI WGS metagenome assembly JACLAC01 (sample SAMN15725517, study PRJNA655200) | protist metagenome | isolation source: fluorescence activated cell sorting (FACS) single amplified genomes of... | place: Spain: Blaines Bay Microbial Observatory, Mediterranean Sea | collected 2016-01-19 | reverse complement strand
GTGCACGTAGGATTGAGACACAGTGTCAAGACTAGTCATCAGCGAGACCAGAAGATCTCGGACGCGGCGCTCACAAGGCGAGCAGAGTAGGAACTGTTCGCGGCGTCATCCTCCAAGAGGTCGTCGTCGAAATCGTGAGTCAGAAAGTCTTCACCGTCAGAATCATCGCTTGATCTACCCTGCACAACAGAAGGGCCTTGCTCAGCAACTGCAGTAGGCAACGTCACAACGATTAATCGATCAGCGTCGCAGTTCGCTTCAGACAACGAGGCGCAGTAACGGCCAGTACAGGTAGGGTCTTGCAGACAAGCATGCAGTTCGGCGTAGAAGACTTCATTGGACGCCAGGGCGTCAGTGTGTTCCGTGACGAGGTCCTCGCCGTTGTGCTCCAAAGCATGGAAGTTCCGGTCGATGGCGGCGAACATCTTAGGAACCTTCTGGATGCACCGTTGCTGGTCCTCGAGGTGCTGGGTAGACATCGTGCGCACCTCAACGATAAGCTGCTTGGTGTGTTCATGGTGCGCCATGACCAGTTGTTTGGTGTCAGCACGAAGTGAATTGGCAGATTGTTCCCATTCCTGTCGCACAGCTTTGGTGCAATCAGCGAGAATGTCAGCTCGCACCGCAGATACCGAGCCCCGTAACTGCGATAAGGCTGAATGGGAAGCAACGGTTTGAGCTTTCAGAGTCCGAAGTTCATCATCATAATCATCAAAAGCCCCGCCAGAGCAAGCGTCAAAGGTCTGGGAACAACCATTGACCTCCAGCTGCCCCAGGAGGTGTGCAATCGTCATATTTTGGTCGGCAATGACCTCCTGCGCATGCCAAAGTGCGGAATGCCAGTCGAAAGGCGCCTCCCTCTTGTCAGGTACCAATTCAGCAAGTGTCAAGCGAACACGTCGGTCCAAGCAGTGGGTCTCAGGAGAGATCAAAGCATCGAAAAGGCAGAGGATCACCGGTTCTTCTGCATCGCAGAACTCCTCTTCAGGTATCAGGCTCACGTTTATCAGTGTCTGCTTCTGTTTGCGCTTGAAGTGGAAGAAAGATGGCCATGGCGCCAAGAACTGAGCATGCTTCGCCCGGTTACCAGCGTGGACCAGCCCATCGAGTACCTGAGCGCACCATTGTGGAAATCGAAAACGCTCATGGCGGGGAGCGTCAGCGGCAAATGGAAATTCACGTCCGGCGAGGTAAGCCAGACCTGCGTGCACAACGACATGTATAGCAATGACGGCAATTCGCCAGGGGAGCGAGACGAGGGCACCAATGCTGGCCATCACTCGGTCATGCCAGAGACCACTTGCATCGAACTAGAAGAACATAGCACATTGAGGCAAACCGAGTGGCTTGAGCCAAAATGGAGACGGAAGATGATGCGGATTATGCTGATGATGTTGATGATGCTGATGATGATGCGTATGATGATGCTTATCATGATATTAGTATGATTATGATGATGCTGCTGCTGATGATTATGATTATGATGATGATGATGATGCTCAGTTGTGACACCAGCGTTGGAAACACGCCGAGGAATCCCACCCGCCCAGGGTCCCTAAACTCAAGGAAAACTATTTGCAACAGTTCTCGTGAACCTAGAGATACTTCTCAAAGTACTTGAGATACGAGTAGTCGCAGTAGCACTGGTAGCAGTAGCAGCAACACTAGCAGTAGCAATAGCCAACAGATCCTGTGCAAACGTACACATAGGATCTGTCGTAGGATATGTAATAGCATCTGTCGTAGGATATGTAGTAGGAGCTGCAGTAGGATCTTTAGAGGGATCTGTAGAAGGATGTCTAGTAGGAACTGTAATAGGATCTGTCGTCGGATCTGCAGTCGGATCTGTAGTAGAAAAGAGGAGAGAAAGAAAAGAGGAGAGAAAGAGGAGCAAGAAGGACAGCACCGAACAAGCAACGCCAAGACGGACGCTAATATACAAGCCAGGGAGCGACATAACTTGATACAACACGGGTAACCCGCATGAGAAAATAAAGCCGAAAGAGCACAGCTAAGAAAACAGATTCCGGCAGAGACTCAATAGTCGACTGGGGAACGTGATCACCGTCTGAATATTGAGAAATGCATGGCAAGCTGCCATGAAAGCTACATTTGTTCAGGCTGACGCGTGCCTATGAACATATGCGACACTGGGCAAGCTTGACACAATGCAAGTGCTTGGCCATGCATGCGTAGTGAAGCAGCCATATGCCGTACGTGTCCGCTGATGCGTGGTCTTTATCCTGGGCCCTGCGGCTGCCTCGGGCCCCACAAAGCCCGAGGCAACCGCAGGGCCCAGGATAAAGACCACGCATCAGCCGACACGCACGGCAGAAGGCCCAGGGAGCCCAGCTCACGGAGAGGCTCTATTTCATGAGCCAATTCCCCGTGATACGGATTCTGGCAATCCGGCTGTCCCTCACACTGCGGATCCTAGCATTCGGGCTTCGATGCAGGAGTCAGCGTCTTCAATCGCAAGTTCCCAAGCACAAGAGCCATGCATTAATCGATGGATGGATCGATGGGAATGAATTAATGACGGCACGAGTGAATACATTGATCGATGGATGTCTCGACAGGAATGAATTAATGACTGCGCGGATGTACGCCTGAATGTTGTGTGTTAATTATTGTTGTCGTCTGACATGCTAGTGCTCGTTCATCCGAATTGTGTGCATCGCATCGTTTTCCTTCCCTGCTCATATGGATATGCGATTACTGTGCGTAAGCTGTCTTCTACGCCTACCGTGCGTGTCCGCTGCGATAAGGGGGAGCGACTTACCTGGTTGTGTGCCACCCAGCGTAAAACAGCGCAACGAATGAACCGAGCGCATATTATGGCTCTTGGCGATGGTCGACTGGATGTTGTCGAGGGAGCAAGGAGCAGGGCAAGCCCAGAGCAAGACAAGAGGAAGAAGGAAAGAGGAAACAGAAGGAGGACAGAGAAGCAGCAAGGACAAAGGGAGCAAGGAGCAGGAACAACACATGCAAGCAAAAGAGGAAGAAGGAAAGAGGAAGACGAAGGAGAACACCGAAACACAACAGCCAAGGCTGTGCAAGCGTTATTGACGCAGGGCGAGTTCTTTGCCGAAGTCTACGACGATTGCATTCGCATTGAACTTCAGTGGCTCACTACGTACCGATTGCTCACGAAACGTGCGCCCCTCTTGCCAGAGATGTCTGTGGATCAGCCATATGCCGTACGTGTCCGCTGATGCGTGGTCTTTATCCTGGGCCCTGCGGCTGCCTCGGGCCCCACAAAGCCCGAGGCAACCGCAGGGCCCAGGATAAAGGCCACGCATCAGCCGACACGCACGGCAGAAGGCCCAGGGAACCCAGCTCACGGAGAGGCTCTATTTCATGAGCCAATTCCCCGTGATACGGATTCTGGCAAGCAGGCTGTTCCTCACCCTGCGGATCCTAGCATTCGGGCTTCGATGCATGAGTCAGCGTCTTCAATCGCAAGTTCCCAAGCACAAGAGCCATGCATTAATCGATGGATGGATCGATGGGAATGAATTAATGACTGCACGAGTGAATACATTGATCGATGGATGTCTCGACAGGAATGAATGAATGACTGCACGGATGTACGCCTGAATGGTGTGTTGTCATTATTGCTGTCGTCTGACATTCTAGTGCTCGTTCATCCGAGTTGTGTGGATCGCATCGTTTTCCTTCCCTGCGCATATGGATATGCGAGCACGGTGCGTAAGCTGTCTTCTGCGTCTACCGTGCGTGTCCGCTGAGATAAGGGGGAGCGACTTACCTGGTTGTGTGCCACCAGCGTAAAGCGCAACGAATGAACGCAGCGCATCTTATGGCTCGTGACGATGGTCGACTGGATGTTGTCGATGGGAGCAAGGAGCAGGACAAGCCCAGAGCAAGAAAAGAGGAAGAAGGAAAGAGGAGCCAGAAGGATAAAAAGAGAAGCAGCAAGGACAACAGGAGCAAGGAGCAGGAGCAGCCAAGATAAATAAAGGAGGAAGAAGGAAAGAGGAAGACGAAGGGACAGCACCGAAACACAAAACCAAGACGGACGCTGAGATAGAAGCCAGGGAGCGAAAACTTGGCACAGCACGGGAAACCCGCATGAGCACAGGAAGCCCCAAGAGCACAGCTAAGAACACATATTCGGGCAGAGAAGCGAGTGTCAACAGGGGCACGTGATCACCGTATGAAGATTGAGAAATGCATTGCAAGCTGCCATGAAAGAGACAGTTGTTCAGGCTGGCGCGTGCCGGTAAACATCGGCGACACGGGGCAGCGTTGACACAAGCCAAGTGCTTGGCCATCCATGCATCTCACCAACAAGGTCTTTTTTTCTTCTGACCCCCGAAACTCTTATCAGGTAGCCACTGCTTCGTAGTCAACCAATACGGACGGACGCTGAGATAGAAGCCAGGGAGCGAACAAAAAACGTGAGACAGCACGGGAAACCCGCATGAGCACAGGAAGCCCCAAATAGCACAGCTAAGAAAACAGATGCGGGCAGAGACTCGAGAGTTGACAAGGGGAACATGATCACCGTCTGAATATTGAGAAATGCATTGCAAGCTGCCAGGAAAGAGACATGTGTTCAGGCTAGCGCGTTGTTGGTGCCACTCAGACCTTAAGGTGACGTGTGATTTAGCCTGTAAGTGTAGGTGGGCATCCCACCAACAAAGTTTTTTTCTTCTGACCCCCGAAACTCCTTTCAGGTAGCCACTGTTTCGTAGTCATGGAGAGGCACCAGAAGCAATACAGGACTCATCCATTCATGAAAATCACCCTGGTAACGTCCGTCGAGGATACCTTGAAGGTTTCCAGGAGCCAGACCTGGATACCACCAAACCTGGAAGAAAAAAGCAACTGGGATCACCGATGACGCTCTGGTTCTCATACTTCATGCTGTTCTCGTCGGATGCACGCGACGACGCCGCGGTGCTGACGGCGTACACGCACCCACAAATACCGTCGATGGTGAGCGGTATCATGATGGCTTGCGCATACCACGGTTCCGTAGCAAGCTTGATCATATACTCGCGAACACCAATGGAGGGAGGCATACCCCACCTGGCCGCTTGCTCTTCCACGTGCGAGTCAAGCGGCGAGTCAGCATCCATGGCTGACATGGTGCAATACCGTTTGGTCTAACAGGACAGCCGCACAATACCCTTGAGCCAAATATGTCCACGGATAGAACAAATTGGATAACCTTCAAGAAAGTCGACACCATACATTGCAAAGACACATACGGCGAGGTCTCATAGGACGGATTCCTGCAGATCCAACTTGAAATGGAAGAAAGGGACACCAGACCTTGCAAAGACACATACGGCAAGATCTCAAACATATTCCTGCATATCCAACTATAAATGAAGATTCGATCCCATACCTTGCAAAGACACATGCCGCGAGATCTCTTAGGACAGTTTCAGGCAGACCCAACTTGAACTGAACATTCGACCCCATACATTGCAAAGACGCATACGGGCTTGTGCTCTTAAGGTTGGGAAACCCATCCTGGGTATTCAGATAGGGCAGGGTACGGACCGGTCGACCTGGGAGTCGCAGGGGGAAGCACCGCGGCAGTGGCGGGGCGGGGCAACCCCGCAGGCAGCCGCAGGCAGCACATATGAACTGCACGCAATCAGCAGAAAGCAAGCGTTTTTGTTGGCAGGCATTGTCGCTTTGTCCATGCAAAGAGAAGAGAGCGATGAGCAAAAGAGGAAGGCTTGGCTTCGCTCGGCCGCACATATTGTGTCCCGCTCTCGTGCACGGCGTCCCGCTCTTAGCTAGGAACTGCATTAGGGAAAGCAAAGCACACGTGCGAAGCGAGTGTAAGGCGGAGTGATGATGCCCGTGGATATGTTCGCTGTGATGCTCGTGGTGATGCTCGCGTTGGTGCTCGCGTTGATGCTCGCGCTCATGACAGTGCTATTGATCATTAAACTATCCCTGTAGAAGAATGATAATTTATGATGATGATGACTATCCTCGATTGTCTCTGTCAGCTGAGACCGAGGCGCACGATGGCCCTGGTAAAGCCTTGGACGCAAGCTAGTCACATCTGAAATATAGTAGTTCAGGGAGCTTCGGTGTCACATTCGCCCAAAGAGCCACCTAAGCCACGGGGATCTTCATCCCACTCATCCCAATCAGGCGCGTTTGCGCTGTAATCAATTTCCGTGAGGGGTCATCATGAATGCCATGGGTGATAGAGGTCTCCTCATCAGCTGGCTGATTCCAAGTGTTGGGTCACGTGGAAGTTTGATCCGTTCGGGGGTCCCGATTTGGCCACCGGTGTTCGGGCAGATTTGATTCAGAATTGTCTTCATAGGGAGGTTTCGGAGTTCTCCTTCTCAGGTTCGCATTTGTAAAGCCTGCTTGCCGTTCAGGGTGAGGCCTTGCGTCCATTCGTTGATGGAGAAAGTTTCCCAGTAGATATTGGTATAGGGCTGCGGCTGGTAGCTGCTGTAAAAGTTGTGCGCGAAGCTCTCGCGGCCAAGTGCGTTGTCTCTCATCCTCGACCGCAAGCTCATCAGCATGTGGGTTGTACTGCTGTTCGTAGAAATGAGCGCGCGCTTCAATCAGAGCTTTCTCGCCAGTGTGCGCTGGTATCCAACGCACTCGTAGAAAAGCTTGATCAAGTTGTTGCCGTCGTCGGTAGCCCTTAAGAAGATATTGCAGCCTTCCGGTAGCATATGTAGAATCCGATAGGATGAGCGTCGGCAGCCAGAGCTGCTCAGGGGTCTCCTCTACGGTTTGGTTGCAGTAGATGCAAAATGGTAGCGGATCCGCCGCGACGCCAAATTGGTCGGGAAGCAGTGCCACCTCCTGAAGAAGTTGAAAAGCTGCAGGAGATGGTAGTGGAGCCCAAAAATACTCCGTCACTGATGTGCGGCTTCTGCTTATCAAGATGATGCGTTCTCCGTGTTTGTTTTGTGTCGCTTGTACGGTCGGCCAGGATGCCTTGCTTCCCCGATCCGAACCTTCAGCATAGGATTGTGCTCCTTGGCCTCAACGAAGCTGAGATCCGCAAAGGCGTCGCTGAAGGCGGCAGTGTACAATATGATATGATGTATGAATGTTGAGCCGCTTCGTGAGAGTGATCCCCTTATCATTCGCGGCCGCGTTTCCATGGACCCCATAGGAGTTTCGGTCCTTGGTGCCGATGTACTCGTTTTCCCTGAGTTTCGGTCGGACCTCGCCCGAATTCTGTTTGAATACGAACACTGCTTTTGACGGCGTTTTGCCCCCACTGATAGTCAAGATGTGCCGTCTTCTTTTTTGCCTGTTCTTCGGCTGCTTCTCGGGCTTTGGCAGCATTTTCGGCGAGTGCTTTGAAACCAAGTGCTCCATTGTCTCCCTCAATGAGCCCTCGGATCCCTTCAAATGAATTGAATTTTGAGAAAACTGCTGGCATCGCATCTGCTACTTTTCTCATCTCCATCATTTCGTAAACCGGTCGATCCAAAGCACCGCGTACAGGGTGTCCACGAAAACAAGCCTTTGAAAAGCAGGCCCTTGTCGACCATTATGTTGAAAGAGCGCTTCGTAAACATCTTTGTCCATCGCGAGATTCGCCGTGATGACATGGATGTCAGATCGTCCTCGACACTGTATGAAGTTCACTGGCGATCGTGCTTCCACTTCCCTTCCCATCAATCGTCGAAAAGTTGGTGGCAGCATTTCACGTAGTTCGTCGTCACGCTCGGCCGAAGGCGATTTTTCTTTGTCCTGTCGATCTTCGCCCTTTGTGCTGACATTAACTTCGGTTTCAGCTTCGCTGCAATTTCACCGCCCTTCTCCAGCTGACACAGGAAAATGTTGCGCCTGTCCTGGGTCAGGTGTTCCTCGAATGTTGAAATTTGCACCGTCATATCATTATTTATGATGTCGTTTAGACTTCGGCTTTGTGGGCCAAATTGAAAATGGGGGCCATCCTGGAGTTGGCGCACGGCTTGCGTGGCTCTTGGTGCCGTATATTGCACCGGCAACTGAATCGCAACAGGTCGGCCTTGCAGCGGAAAAGTTTTGGGCGGTCCATGCGCTACCGCTGCCTGTGGGTTCTCGGAGTTCGGGCGGTCGCGCTGGATCGGCCCCTTTGGGGCCGGTACCAGACAACACCTTTCATTGTGTTTGTCAATTTTTCAAGCAAGACCACGTCCCAATCCCCTGGATCACGAGCAATGAATCCCGCTTCTGCATGCGTAGTGTGTTCACCATTCGATACCGTGGGCCGCGCTTTCACGGTTGTAGGCGAAGACGTCATCGTCTATGATTTTCGCTGCTGTAGCGTTTTTGCATTATACACTTGCATGCTCGCGACTTTCTGCTTCACGCATAGCTTTCTAAGCGCTTGGCCAAGCGCTTTTGGGTCAGTCGGGTGCGCAAAGACCGTATCTCGAGGTTGGTCCTTGGCGGTGGCCGTGAGCTCTTTCACGCGCGCCGACAGGTTATCAAGCTTGGCCTCAATGAGGGCCTGTACTGTTTTTGTGTTGATCGCGAGGGGCCAGTGATCTCCTCGCTTTTATTTGCTGCCATCCTGCTGTTCAACGAACCTGAAAGGGATGACTTTGAATGCCGTTGTTTCCCAAAGGTTGCAATGCTTCGGGGACAGCGTCAACTCAGCAACACCACGTCACTTCGCGGTGTTGTCACTCATGCGGTGCCTATTGGCTGGACGCGTGACGCTTGGGCGGGCGGCCTACATGCTAACTCTGGGCCAGCTTCAGCAGCACGGCGCCTTGACCGATGATGATGATGATGATGAGGAGGAGGAGGATGATGAGGATGAGGATGATAGATAGATAGATAGATAGATAGATAGATAGATAGATAGATAGATAGATAGATAGATAGACATCCAACGGTCCCTGTCCACTTCGCCACGGTCACGGTGGCGAGTGCTAGGGTCCAGAGTCTGGGGTCACGGAGCATATAGATGGCATGTACCCGTATATGGACAGATCTGCGCGGTCGTCATCGAAGGACGCACAGGGCTCAGGACCAGCAAGAGAGCCCGCAACAAAAGAAAGCCGAGCAACTCCGCAGGTGTGGCCACGCTCCCCAAGGTGGCACACACCCGACGGAATCACCCATAGTTGGTCCCAGTCAACAAAAAGTTCGACCGCCGCTTCCTTCGTCGACTTTCACACCAGGCTCTGGCGCAGTCGGGGTTCACAGACTCGTGCTGCCACCTCTGCCTTCGTCGACTCTCCAATCCCGCAGGAGCGACCGACCAGTTCCAAGGCCCAGCGGGACCGGCCAACCCGAGTCGATCCTAGGCGCAGCGGTGGCTAACAGACTCGTGCGACGCCCGCTGTCTTCGGCAACCCTTAAATCAAAAATTGGCGCTGCCGTACTGGAGCTCGCTACCTCGACTAGCGCTGGTGCAGATCTGTCCTTCCCTTGTGGTCCACACACAACCGAAACACGCGAATCTAAATTCGTTGAATTTGTTGATGCCATCGGCTCCATGCCCTGCCCAACGCGTCCCCTTTACGCGCTGCGACTTCACAGGACTGTCCTTCCCCTCAAGGTGTCCGTGGAATCTATGCTCCTGACGGGAAAAGTTTTGGAAAACAGAACCTCCCCTCAGATCACGTCCATCTCGTGCCAGGTGCTCGGACCGTGCGTGTTCACTTCGACGTTCAGAGCTTTCATTTTGCGCTCGACCGATTTTTTGCTTGGGCCTCGGGGTGCACGATCTGTCTCGAGACGGCCCCCCCACCACGACGAGCTGTGCTCAGACCCTGGCCCAGGCCTCCGCGGCGTCGTCGCGCACCGTTATGAAGAAGAAGCGCACCGTTATGAAGCTCATCTTCGGCCCCCTTGCTTCCGTGAGCCTCGCCTCGGCCCACTGCATCTTGCGAAAACGATTTGCGATGTCGCAAAGCCACTGGGAGGCGGGTGTTGTCTTGCTATGTGTTCGACTTGGTCAGAAACCGCGCCAGATGGGTCTTAATATGTGCTTGATGTTCTGCCTGAATTTTGAATGCTTGATGGCATATCGTACCATAAAGAGCGTCAAAAACTTTGATGTCCGAGAGCCCTGTCTGCGGTGTTTTTTGTGGGGCATTTTTGTGCTTTCCTTGACCAAAGACCAAGTGATCGCGACCTGCCGGTTTTTTTGTGAAGATCCATACCCCGTGGAAGTCTTGTAGCTTGATTCTCTTCTTCAACTGATGCGTCCACTCATCCGTGACTTTACGCCTGTCTGCTCTGCGGCTCTTGCCCAGAACCTTACCAAAATGTTGATATCGGGCCACGAGGTTCCAGCCGTCGAAGATGCGCGGCAGCGGTGACTGCTTCTGGTTCTTACCATACTGGTGGCGATTCCAGCGGAGCTCGTTCTTTTCTTTCTTCTGCTTCAGCATCAGGTCACTCGCACGCCACAGGCCTCGCTCTGTTTTCACTGAAAAATTAATTTGCTCCGCTTCCTTGGCCGTCTGCGCCTGCACCTGCTCATACTTGTCAATATCATTTCGGTGGAAGGCGTCATCGAGCAAATTCTCTTGCGTCCACAACCCGTTGTTGAGGTCCTCAAGGTAGTCGCCCGTATTGTCCGTGTTCCGCGCCTTGCACATTTCATCGGCGCCTGTTTGCGCGAATAATTCCCGTGTCGGAAAAGAAAACCAGCAACAGAGCCGAACCACCGCTCGGTCCGGAACTTGGTCTCGGTTAGCAGCGTGATGTGCCAGTTGCGATGCGTGCCCTGTTCTTCTGAGCACCCGCATGTGAACTTCTGGGTCATTCTTGCACTCGTGAGGGATCCCGATGCAATCGATGCGCGCCTGGTGCCCTCCGTGCCAGAAATACGTTGGCCCACAACCATCAGGGTCGAATGTATTCGCGACCGCCTGATTGCAGACGATTACCGACCCCAATAACGCTTGTATCTCGACAATGCGGCCGCTCCGCGTCGCGCATTGACAATTGTGGGAGCTGTTGCCCGTCGGGCGTGGTGCCAGCCCCGGTCGCGCCGCAGCACTGCTTGTCATTATGGACGCCACATAACGGAATAGAGCAAACAACACTGATGCGACCCATGGGCCCCCATGCATTGCGATGAGAACATTCGATCCCGTCG
>JACLAC010024974.1_pt1 | contig 11078 bp, 6 predicted proteins | sample 8027881 | NCBI WGS metagenome assembly JACLAC01 (sample SAMN15725517, study PRJNA655200) | protist metagenome | isolation source: fluorescence activated cell sorting (FACS) single amplified genomes of... | place: Spain: Blaines Bay Microbial Observatory, Mediterranean Sea | collected 2016-01-19 | reverse complement strand
CACTGTAATATTAATATAATATACTTAATAAATTATAAATTAAGGAAATATAATTTATTTGAATCAATTACTTTGATGAGTGGTGGCAGGCTATTGCGTGTTTCACTATAGTCAGTATAGTATATATAGTAAGAGAAGTTAAGAGGAGAATGAGTACATGGTTTTTAAAACACCTTGTAGAAGTACATGGTAGAATTGTTCGAAATCAGACTTGATGAAATCTATTTTTTTAAATGTATTCGCCGACTCCAATGCAGGGATACCGTAGTGAAAGATTGAAAATGGACATGAAATGTTGTAGAGTAAGGGAGAAATCGTTGAGTGCTTAAGTTAAAGGTGAAGCGGGCAAAGGTTTGAGAATGTTTGTTTGAACAGTTGCATCATTGGCGACGGATAAAATGCATTTTGGGTGACGATAACGATCATTTTGATACTGCAGGAGGCGCACTTGCTGCAACAACCTATTTCCTGAGCACTTCCGCCACATGCTACATCGACCAATACAAACACTCTGTTCCGACAAACACTATCTAACAATTCGCTCCACTTGCAACCCGTTCTATAGAAACAGTTGCTACACTTTCTTTTTTTTTTTTATTGGAAAAAGATACTACTATTATTATAATTTTATCGTTACGCATGGCAGCCCGCTTATTTGGCTCCAGCCGCGCGTGCTTTTTGCCAGAAGGTTTTGATTTCTTCCCTCTTGGCAACGGCCCTACGGTGAGTACCAAGGCGTTGTTTCGCCATCTTGTACATTTTCTTTTCAACGTTACCTGCACCAAGCTTCAAAGTATCAAGGATACGTTTCTCGTATGGGGCCAAACCGCAAACCTCACGAGCAATGGCACGAATATTTTGAAGACGTTTAGATGTTTTCCCGTAGTTCTTGCGTGGGGCCTTCTTGACAACGGCGCGTTTGTTTACAACGTGACCTTTGGCTAAACCTACAGCAATACCAGTCTTAGGGGCAGTGTACTTATCGAATGCGTTGGCGGCACCGGAACCTTTTACGTGTTCGTTTGGCATGTTTAAAAATTTAAAAAGAAAAAATGAAATATATATTCGATGTATGCAAAATTTCTGTGATGATACGAAGTCTGAATGCTTCAAAATGAAAGATATGTGTAACAATATGCACAAACGGATACGTGGAAAGGGGACTTCTGCAATATTAGTTTGGTCCTAAAACATTATTATATTAGTCATCACCATGAATGATGATGATTGTCTTCTTTATCGTCCACTATTATCACTAGAAAATGGAATTTCTATATCATACATAACACAGCATTGAAACTACACGAAAAAAAGATAGAGATAAATATAATGGAACAATAGCACAACAATAGTAAACCTCGAGTTACAACAACATTAATAACATATAAATACTGGGAAATGAACAGAAATAATACCCCAACACAATTGAATGGCTGTTCGTGATCCTCTTACAAATATTTTCTTACTCTAATAGTACAATTATAAATAATACTCTATGTATGTATCCTTTATGAATTATTAAAGTAAACTAAATTATATAACTTCATTTTCTTGCTACCGACCTTATGCACCCAGCCAGCAAGCAGCTCCTACCACCTATCTCGATTTGGTCGATTGCAACTGATAATAGTCATGGATGGTCTTTGTATGTTCCTTCCTACTGGTTTTTTGTTAATAGCAAAAAGAACGAATCAAATACAACAAACGAGGAAAGGATTGCTGGTTTGGTTTGGTTTGGTTCGGTTAGTTGTCATCATCAGTGTATTCATTTTGTAGAGAAATAATAATTTTTTTTTATTTTGTTGTTCATTTTGTGTACCTGATGTTGTTGTTGTTGTTCTTTGTTTCGTCTTGTACTTACTATTCCCTCGATTATTTTGCATTTTCATTAGACTTTTTCAAGAACAAGTGTATGGTTTAATTATAGTAATATAATTCCATTGCCTATCAATACTACCATCGAAGAAAAAAAAAAGCCGATAAGATCTCCTTGCTATTTATATGCTATTTCGTTCCACATCAAATGGCACTTATATTTAAATAGATACAAAAAATTTGTAGTCTAATAAATTTGATATTAACTTGATAGGATAAAAAAAGGAGAATATAATTTAACACATAAGTACAGCTTTATCACAATAGCATATAAATAACAAGGAGGTCTTATCGGCTTCTGAACAATCTCAGCGGCGTCATTGAGCATGTGGATTGGTTGGTGTTGTTAGTTGGTGGTTGTGGTAAAATCGTGTGATTTGTTTTGGTGGTGAGTCTGCACAATCTGTATTTATATATTGTATTATATGAACATATGTTCCTATTAATAGACATATTTTGACAGAACCTACAGTAATGTTAGTTTATTTTTATATTTAATATTACATCTATGTCCTATATAATTATTTCTTAATTATATGGTTTTTTGTATACTCTAGTAAATAGATTATTAATTTTGTATATTTTCCTTATATATGTAAACATACCTTAATAATAATATTGTTGTACTTGTTTGTATTAATACATACTCATCCCTATGATTTGTATGATAGATAGATATAGAGAAAGAGCCCTACTCTAAGGAACGTAGAAAAAGAAGATAGAAGAGAATAAAGAGGTAATAAGAGAGTATAAAATAACACAACAAAAGAGCTTCATAATACGATGGATTGGGTTTTTGTATTATTATTATTAGAGACTTTTGTAATAAATACTGTTATATATTTTACTTCTTTTTCTATATAATATATTTTAATATATAATACAACCGTTATAATAATTATTATTATATTTTGCTTCTTCTTCTGCTTCTTCTTCGTTGCTCGTAGGAGGAGGAAGAATGATACATTATATATTATAAATGTCATTACCAAGGTTTTGTTTTGTTCGTGCATTATTGTTTGGGAAGTACTTTTTGCATAATTATTCAATTTTGTTCCATCGTCAATTTATCGTCTTGTGCACATATAGAATACAGTGGTGACGGCAACGACTAAAGTAACAATGTTTGAGGACGATATCCCCTCGTACGGTTTGAAAGAAGACCATGCTGCAATAAAAATACAGAGTTGGGCACGTATGCTACGTGACCGCGCATACGTTCGCTACTATGCACATCAAATATATGAGAAACTGATAGATAAGAAACGAGATGCATACTACTATTACAACAATTTAACTGGCGAAGCATCTTGGTTCAAGCCAAAGTTTATGGGGACTGAAGACTTCTACGTAGAAGAAAATTACGACTACTACAAGTCTGAACATTACGGTCTCTCACCATACAAAATCGTCAAGTATCTCAAAAGTAACCACGAGTCGAAGAACTTTACTCAATACAATGATGGTGGAGAAGATCCCGTCAAAGATGGTGACGACGATGACGACATGGAGTACAAAGTATCTAACTTATCAAAAGAAGACATGAAGTACATAGACTACAGAGATTTTGAAGAAAATGTCCCGAAAGATGACCCGGGTACCCTTCATGTTGGAGGGAAAAGGGTAACGGTGATGGTCACGCAGCAAAGCGAAGAGGAAAAAATGAAAAGTATTGAAAAACAAGCTCAGCCCGAACTTTCAGAAATAGATAAGCTTCTTCAGGACATGGATTCGAAAGCCCCCGTGCACGTTCGATATAAGTTTCAAAAAGACTTTGGTGCCCCACACATTCCATTTGAACATACTGTGTACGATCCTCCAAAACATAGCGGCCATCCGAGCGTTTTGCTAATGCGAAAGAGAGGAATACGAGTTCGCGCTTCTACTAGACGACGCACAGTCCGATACCAGGAGTACCGAATTTTGCCGTTTTTAGACGAAGCAATGCGTAGTAACGATACGTACACGGTACGCCGCGGCATTGCAATGGCAATGGAGTTACGAAAACAAATCGGTATTGAAAATATGGGATATGCGATCCTGCATGGCACTGTTGCTGCTCGTAAGCGACTTCGAGAGCTACTAGACGGCGATGAAGATGACGAAGACGGTTTTGCAATTGAGCCCCCAGTGAAGCCATTTTCGATGCGTGATGATTTTCTAGAGAATATGACTGAGATTCCGCCAATAAAGAGTAAAGAGTGGCATAAATTTACATTAGCCCAACTGGCTGAACTAAAATTAAGGATAGGTAAAAAGCCAGAGGAGTGGCGAAAGCCTCCAGAGCGCAAGCAGCCACGGTTTGCGCCTGTTTGCTGGGGAAAACGCGCGACGAAGGAAAGAGAGCTGGCCATAGAGTACGCACGAAAGTCGCACAACACAGGCGAAGAAGATAAAAGAGCAGCAAAAGAGAAACTCAAAGAAGGCTTAAAAAAACGTTCGGAACAGATCGGTATCCTATCTGCTGAGGAAATTAGTCAGGCAAATGAGGCAGAAATTCGAACAGCAAACCGTATGGTATTTGGGTATGGGTTTGAAGCACTTGGTGGCCGGCTAATACGAGTAAACGTACATGCTGGACCGACAGATCATCTTGGGGAAAGGAGTACCATTTCTCTCGGCGAAGCGCCAAAAGGATATCACCAGTCTTTTTCTTTTTTTGCATACGACTTCCCTTTCCCAAATACCACGAAGTACGATGTGTATCAGAAATCATACCCTGTTCCAAGAATTAAAATAGCAAGCAATGAGCGACGAGGTTTACAACACCGGCCAGAAGATAGAGAAAACAAAGGTACAGAACACGAAGCAGATGACAAACACTTAGGTTGGACGTTTTCATTTTCTTTCTATGCATTTTATGATGCGCGTCACAAGGGCACATTGGAGAATATTGTATCGGAAATGTATAACCCATATCGTTGCAAAGTTAGCATATCGGCGCCTAGAGGAGGATGGCGGCGTTTATTTGCAATGTATACATACCCATGTTCAATGTACACCGTCTTTGAATTAGAAACAGGCCGTGCACCACCAAATAGTGATGTAATGATCAAGCTTCACCGTGTTAGCATGGAATCCTCCATATCTGATACTAAAAGCGACTATTTTCAACCCTTGTTTTCATTTTATGGATTTGATCGGCAGGTTCCAAATACAAAAAAATATTGCGTTCACTGCAGGGATGACTTGCATGGTGCTACGAGAATAAGTCAATCGAACGCGCACAATTCAAATGTTGTAGATGAAGAAGAAGAAGCCATAATTCGATGGAGAGAAATATACTTTTTCTATGCATGGGAAGTTCCAGTGAGGGGATCCACAAAATTTTATGTGCAAGTTACCGACCACCCACATAGATATAGAATTTCTACAAAAATGGCTGAGCGTCCTTGGAGACCCTTACTTACATTCTACGCCTACATGGCTCCTAACGGTTATAAAGAACTCACAAACCAGCGTGAGCCCATCCGTGAGGGTGTGTTAGGAGGAACTGCGAAAGCTGCATATGCTGAAAAGCAAAGGGCGCAGAAAGCAGTTAGTAATGCGTACAAAACAAAGAAATTTTAAAAGCTCTAGAGAGATAACTTAACTTATTTAGTTAATTAAACGATTCATTTTTGTATATTCTGAAATAGTAAACTGCCATCCCTTTTAAGACCACTTGTGTCTTCTCGCAAAAGCTTTATGCGCTCCGGCAATGCTGTTAATTCCCTTTCAAAAAGTTTTTGGATACTATAACTTTGGTCGGCTATCTTTTTGTATGCATCAACTGAACCTTTAAAATGATCCAGAAAACCAGAACTGCGTTTTACGTACCCTTGCAAATAGATCGAATTTTTCTTCATCAACTTTTTAATTATTTTGTTGTTCTTCTCAATAGACTGCATTAATGACTTCATAAGGATCTCAGCATCTTGTGGGCTAACGTTTCCAATGGCGTTTTTACCATAGTGCTGGCCATATAAATTATTTAAGGCATTGATAAAGTCCGGTGTAGCCCCTGGCCCGTCAGTTTCTTTTATAACAAGCTCCTTCGCTTTCTGCAGATACAGTACGTCCAGATCCTGCTTGTTTTCATTTGTGGTACTTCGCTGTTTCGTTTGAACAACAGCAATACGATTACCGGTGGCTAGAGGATAATCAATTTCCTCGTCGTTGATAAGTTCTAACATTTCTGAATATACAATATCTTGATACAATCTCGAGCCTGATTGTTCAGGCGCTGCTGTGATAGAAGGACGTGGCAAATTTTGTTTCAACACCTCACTCCGCAATTCCAGTTTTAACATTTCTTTTGCTTGCAATTCTTTCCTACGTTTGTCATCACGCTCACCATAATCAACTATTGTTTTCGTTTTACTATCATTTCCTATCAAAACAGACTCTGGAAGAGATGCAGGCACTGATGCTTCAAATGAATATTTCGGAGCAGGTAATTTTGCAAAACCATCACGCAGCTTTTTTCGATGGTGACGTGCTCTTATGCGGGCCAATGAGTGGCCAGCGCGCTCATCATCTGCAATTGTTATTTTAGCCTCTTTCTCCGCTGAATAATTTCTGTTACCCTTACCTTCTTCTCCTTGGGGTTGATGGTAGCCTGTGTTGAGTGGTGCAGGAGCGTTTGTTCTGATGATTAATTCGCGAGCTTGATCCATTAATGAAGACCTCGAGGACACCCCATCACCAGTTTGCTCTTGAAAATCAACATTAGTCGTCCCAACAGCAGAGTTAGGGATTGTGGGTATAATAGCTTGCAAATCAATAAATTTGTCTGCATCTTTTCCTAGTTTCTTTACCAGTTCTAGTTCAGAATTACTAACTTGTGGCGGTGGTAATTCCAACTTCGAACGTTTTCGGGCTGCAATTGGGTCATTTAGTTCGGATATACGCTTGACGTGCTCTGGTAAATTTTCAACTCTGTTTCGTTTCTGGCGCTTTCTATCTTTGTCGCGTGCTTCTTTTTCCATTTTGTGTTTCTGTTTTCCCAACACCTTTTCAGCCGACATGCGTTTAAATTGGGTGCTGTTAGCCCGAGCGTCTTCTTCAGCAGTATCATGCAACCCTTGAGGGGCAAAAGTCTGAAACGGTATTTCAGCATTGTAATCGATTTCTTCAGGATTTTTTTTTCTTCGTTTCGCAGCCGGTCCCCCTCGCAGGATCCCCGCTGCTTTCAATTCCCGCCTCTTTTGCAGCTGTGCCATTCGGCGTGCCTCTTGTAACTGCTTTTCCCGTGCCTTTCTTTTCGCTTTTTTTCCTTGTGTATTTGCAAGCCGAGCTTTGGCCTCAAATAGCATTTCCTGTTCTTCTTCATCCATATCAACTGCGTCTGGTCGTGCTGGCTTCGACTCAGCATTCGGGTCAATTTCTCCCGGGCGCAGCTTCCTGGCATCGGCAAGGCTGCCAACGGTTTGTGACATATAAGCTTCACTGTTAGAACTTCCTGCAGATGCGTCATCCAGCAGTTGTTGGTAGCGCTGTAAACACTGGGCTGCTGTCCTCCCGACGTTTGGGGCTATTGTGCGCCACTGCGTTGGCATCAGCTTTGCAAGGTGGAGTAGTTTTTCATCCTCTTTCCTTGTCCACTCCGTCTTCTTTATACTAGGATTTAGCCATTCGTCCCAACGCGACTTACATTGTCTCGCACTCTTTCTCGGTAATAAGGATGCCACTCGAGCCCACTGCGTCTTCCCATATTTCATGATCGCGGCTTTCAATATTTCATCCTCTGAGTTTTTCCAAACCCCCCCGCGCAAATACGTACGAACCATGTTTTACACCTATAAAGCAAGTAGAACTTTAGCGTAACCTCGTCAAGGTATTCGAAATTTTAAAAAAATAATTGCAAAAAATCTAAATCGATTAGTTTTATACTAGAAATGTTGCTTTTATTTGTTTCTTGCAACACTCAATAATCATTAATTGACAAAAATACCGCCACCACCGCACCATCCACACCAGACCCACATACCTCGTTGTTGTTGTTGTGGTTGTTGGTTGTTTTTTTTTGTTGCGTTTGGCAGGTGTGGTGTGGTGGTGGAATTTAGTCGTCTGTTCTTGTTATTATTATTATATTATTTTTGTTCCATGTTGGTGGTGACTATTCGTACAGTATTATTATTAGTAGTTGTAACAATATTTCTTCCTATAATATATATTACACCTTCTTCGTTCTTCTTCTTTCGGTCCAATCACCACACGCGACACGCTATATTCTACATCATCACTATAACTATACCAAATAATTCGAATGATTATTATTAATTACATATTATTATTATATATAGTGTATATAAGCTATTATATACAACACACCACACCAGCAGCAAGAAACAGAAGAGAAGAAGAAGAAAAGAAAAATGTCTTAAAGACTGATTAAACAGTTTCTAAAACTAAAAATCTAAAGACGATTTGGATCTATCCATAAGTGTTTTCCAAGACGATCGCATGTACCTTTGTTCCCCCTGTCTGATGCACTGGTGTAACTTGGAAAACATGCACACTGTCCTGATAGAATGTCACAAACTCCTCTATCCGAGCACAGACTATTTTCTGTAGTTGCATTTACATTCTTGACACCATCGATACTTTTCCCCGCTTCATCTTCCGCGAATTTTACAGAAATACCATTATGTGCCACTCCAAGGGTCATCGGTGGTGGCGACTCGCTTACAGTGCGGTGAAACATATCTATTTTGTTTGAACCCCCATCTTCTGTCAAAAACTCAACAGCAATTACCACCCCGTTGGGACCACAAACCTTTGAAGCGTGCTTAAACGTTACATCAACGGCACCAATTGTGGATATATATTCCAGCTTCTTCTGTAGGTCAAAAACAGTATCATGTGGATATATAGGTGGTGTTATTTCTCCACGAAATTTCAGAGTAAAATATGGCGTGCTCGCAGTTGGCTTACGAACTTTAACTGGCTCTGCCAACTGTGGAGCTATAAGCGACTGGGGATTACTACCCTGTTTTGAAGTGCTATCGGGCATTTGATCTGGACTTGGAGACGGGCTCTTGCTCCCGAATGTGCACTTTAAAACTTGAATTTCATGCACACCTGGTGTTCTTGGGTCATCACCATAAGGACACGTTCTCTCTGAGCACGCAATGCCTCCCCACCCACTATCACAAGAACATCCTAGGACATAATCTGCGTCCCATGTATTTCCATTGTTCTGGTCGGAGCCATACGAAAAGGGAGTTGGCACACCATTTTTCTTTGCAGTCAATGCCAACTCTCGCATTGATATACACTCTCCATGACCTGCACAGAAGCGACTATCAGACCTGGGACAATTCAACCGCTCACAGGCCGATCCGGAAAAACCCAAACGACAATCGCAAGTTCCTTTTTCTCGATCACAGATTCCCATGTTCGAGCACTCTGTCAGCCCATGGGCAAAATTATTGCGCGTTGGCGTATCGACCCATGCATGTCCCTTGGGGCAAGTTCGCAGACTGCAATCGCCAGAAGTCCATCCTGCAGAGCATGAGCACTGCCATGTGGGACTTCCTGCACAAATTCCATGCCCAGAGCAGTCTATGCCGTCTGTGCTTGTCGGGCACCCCTTAATCCGTAATTTTGGGCTTCTTTCTATAGCTATTCCGTTCAGAATGTGCCCCTCCGGAAAAGGGCTATCGTCCAGAAACCCACAATCTCCACGAGTGCCAGTGTTACCACGCCCATCACTGGATGCGTACATATAATTGCAGTTACACAGGCCTTCTATTGGGTCACAGTTCCCTCGCCCAGCACAATCCAAATGCTCTGTCGTACCTTTCTGGAACTCAAATATTGATATTAAATTTCCCTGCCCATTCATTGTCATCATTGGTAAGTCTCCCCCGGGATTGTAGAATGTTATGAGCATATTTTGAGGTGGACTCTTCGATGAGCATGAATTTTCGCCTTTTGATTCAAAATTTACCTCAACGTCGTCTACACTGTCTAGAAGCATCAGAGCATTTTTTATTTCTAACGCCGTTGACCCAGCTTTTAGCCACTTTGTGTATTCATCCCTAAACCCCAATTGAATTTTCTTCACACCTTGGCAAGTTACCGATTGAATTTCCGGTACTCCAGGGCTCATAGGGTCGTCCCCAGATGGACATTTTCGTAAACTGCAATCATATCCAAAGTAGCCTCTATCGCACTTACAGCCCCACAACTTATCAGCGTCCCAATTTGTGTACAGCCATCTAATTGGCCCAGCGTAGTCGTACTTTCCACCTCGAGTCTTTGAGATTTGTTTCATACTTTCACACGCTCCATGTCCATTGCAATCGTTTGGGCAACGCATTCGCTCACATGCAACACCTTCAAATAGAGGATGTTCTCCTATTTGTAAACACTTGCATTCTCCAGTATTTCGGTTACAGGTGCCAGCGTTGGAGCACTCAACTAGGCCGTGTGCCGTGTCTGGGCCTGAAGCAACGTCTACCCAAGCTCTGCCTTTAGGGCACTCACGCAATGAACAATCCCCACCAATATAGAATGTGTTATGCACTTTATTCGCTCTCCAACATGAACATCGTTTATCTAATCCACAGTCCCCGTGACCACTACAAAGATTAGGGCACTGCCCAATTGTTGTTCTTATGAGAAACGCTACTAGACATACACGAAAAGACACGAAGTGCCGTTGCAACACCATAACAGGTTCTTCCTCGGTAAAGTAAAAATTCCAAGACTGTATTGAATTGGTATTCTCACTTTCGAGAAAAACAATGGCAGTTCAATAGATGGTACAATAAAAAGATATAATAAATGAATTTGTCTTTCATTTCAAATATAATTTGTATACAATCGTTCGTTTTGCAACAAACAACTTTCTTACTGATGATAAGAGTTATTATTATTTGCTACTACTGTACCGTGTATTACTCGTATTATTGTTGTATAAAAAAATATATAATAAAAATACTTTTTGTAGTAGTATGTTGACTACTAGTAGTATTAATTTTTCAATATAATAAAACATCATTTGTGTATATTATCAATAGCAAATAATAAATAAGTATTTCACACTCACACACATGATGTTGTTGTTGCTTTTGTTCTTTCTCCCTAAATTAAAAACCATGAGATGATATCATCATGTAACATCTCTTCCCCACGGTAATACAGCGCAAAAATAGAACTCTCATCAAGAAAGGCCATACAATATAATGACACCTACTAAACATATAGCCAAT
>JACLAC010025938.1_pt1 | contig 11080 bp, 7 predicted proteins | sample 8027881 | NCBI WGS metagenome assembly JACLAC01 (sample SAMN15725517, study PRJNA655200) | protist metagenome | isolation source: fluorescence activated cell sorting (FACS) single amplified genomes of... | place: Spain: Blaines Bay Microbial Observatory, Mediterranean Sea | collected 2016-01-19 | reverse complement strand
GCCGATGGCAGCATACTTTTGGCGCAAGGTGTTAGAAAGTAGGGGATGGAGCGAGGAAGGGTGGCGAACAAGTGGGCGCGTCGATATGGTCGTACTTCATCACATGTCGTCGTTCGCGCCATCGCGAGCAATGTACAGAACTGCGCTCCAGGGGGGTGCACTGATGAAGCGACGAAAGGAACTCCACGATGCGTTCGTGGAATACACGGCAAAATTGACTTGCGATTTATGGGATCTCCATTTGCGACCGCTAACGTATGCGCCCAGCAACGTTGCGCAGTGTCGCGCCCTTCTCAAGAGCCAAAAGGACAAAGTGTGGGTGCTCAAACCGAAGCAAGGTGCTGTACAAATATTTCGCAGCATCGAATCGCTCAAAGGCGTCGCGGTTGGTGAAGATTGTCCCTCAAAGCGGGAAGTGGATGCCGTTATCCAGCAATCCGTCCCATCGCCCCTCCTCGTCCACTCGCGCAGATGCAAGCTGCATGCCCTGCTCCTGGTCGCATCGACGTATCCCCTTACTGCATTTATCCATGAAGGTTTTGTCACCCTCTCGTCTCCGGACGCGCGCGTAGATGTGACGAGTCACGATGGTCGGGGAACTATCAGAGACCTGACCTCCCTCATGCGCGAGACAACGGACATTCGAAAGTGGCGCGCGCGGTCTTCAAGGCGGGGCGGGGGTGGCGAGGCAGTAAAACACTCCGTATGGGATTTCGCTCGACTTGTTCGATATTTGGACGGCTACGGCGTTTGCGCAGAGGCAGGATTTGCAAATGAGACATCGTGCGCGTCCAACCTGGTCCATGGCATTCGAATGGCGTCGACGTTATATATAGATGCCTTTTCGGACGCATTGAGGAATGATGCTACATATCCAGGTGGGTTTCAGCTGCTGCGCGTAGACTTTTGGATCGATTCTAACCTCAACGTGCAGCTACATCGCGCTTACAGCGACATGTATCCTTTCGTAGACAAACTCGTGGAGCGAGAGGCGTGGATGCATGCAAAGTGGGAAACGTTGCTTGGCGAGGCGCTTGATATTGTTTTCGAGGTGAATGAGAAGCCTGATGACTACTACGCCAAGATGCCTCCAGCGAGTGTAGAGACCCTTTGGAAGGTCCTGCGGTCGGAAGGACATAAGACATGCAGCGGCATCAACGCTAGAATTGGCCTAGAGCCTTGCAAGAGTAGCTCAGGCGGCGACGATGGCGCGATCGCGACGAGCACTAGCACTAGCAATGACGACACCAGACGCAACAATCCACTTGCTGGTCTTGGATCATTCGTTCCCCTTCCTTGCGACGCTGTCCTAGAAAGTCCTCGCGTAACGTTGCCGATGGAAAGAGTCAAAATTTGAACATTATTTTTTTAGAGTATTGTAGCAATAGTAATGAATAACATCACCCCTCATAAAATGTACACGGTGTCGGAGTGAATATACGGAGTGCGAAGTGTGGAGGAGGAAGAATAAAGATGTTGTTGGTGGTGTTAAGATAAAACACCATTGTGTCGATTCAAAGAGAAATAAACAATTTACTTCTTGCCCTTCTTCTTGGGGAGGAGGACGGCGTGGATGTTGGGGAGAACACCACCCGAAGCGATCGTGACGCCTCCGAGGAGCTTGTTGAGCTCTTCGTCGTTGCGGACGGCGAGCTGGATGTGCCTGGGGATGATGCGGCTCCTCTTGTTGTCGCGGGCGGCGTTGCCTGCAAGCTCGAGGATCTCAGCGGCGAGGTACTCCATGACGGCGGCGAGGTACACGGGGGCACCAGCACCAACGCGCTTGGCGTATCCTCCCTTGCGGAGGTAGCGGGCGACACGTCCGACGGGGAACTGAAGTCCCGCCTTGGAGCTCTTGGTGGTGCTCTTGCCTCCCTTCTTTCCGCGTCCTCCTTTTCCTTTTCCGGCCATTTTGTTGTTTGGTGTTTGTGTTTGTGTGTGTGTGTGTTTGAAACGTGTTTGGTTGTTAAGAGAAAGAAAGAAATAGAAAGAAAAGAAAAAGAAACAAGCAAAGATTGCAAGAACAAAATAATAAAACATATGAAATAAATAAAGAATCAATCCGCACATCAAAACGAGCGGCATTGTGCATACAAAATAATCGAGGACAACAACCAGCATGACCTCTGGCGCGCCTGATGAGATATGGACAACCGCCATAATGAAGCATATCACCATTTCAAAATATTTGTAACCCCATAATAATTCCTTTATTCCGTGGTATGTCATTAAAATGTATTTAAAGTGCAATTTATTTATTTGAATATATAATAGTGGGGTTAAGGTTCAATATTTAAAGAGTGGGATTTTTCGGGATTTCTCAAAAATCTAATGTCAAAAATCCAACATCTTTTTTTGAATCCTCTGATTGGTCCGTTTCAGTATGAACATTTCCATAGTGAAGTAGTTGGAGGGGTGGTGGGTGACAGACCCACGGGGTCCTGCACCCACCAGCCCAATTGTATGCATAAAGTACATAGTGCAGTGATGGTTCTGCGCTGTGGTTACTCCGCTTCGTTGCGTTTATGATTTATTGTTTATTTATTTACTTTTGATTTCTCTGGCGCTCTTTTCTTTCTTTTCTTTCAACTTCTTTCTTTTATCATCATCATCAACAACAACAACAACACAAAACACACACACCAAACAACAAAATGGCCAAAACACCCAGCAAGAAATCCGCGAAGAAGGGAGGAAAGAAGGGAGCCTCCGGCGTGCGCCGCAAGAAGAGGAAGGAGTCGTACTCCACCTACATCTACCGCGTTCTCAAGCAGGTGCACCCCGACACTGGTATCTCCAAGAAGTCGATGAGCATCATGAACTCGTTCATCAACGACGTCTTCGAGCGCATCGCCTCTGAGGCCGGCCGCCTTGGCAAGTACAACTCCAAGGCCACGCTCTCGTCCCGCGAGATCCAGACTGCCGTCCGCCTCGTGCTCCCCGGCGAGCTCGCCAAGCACGCCGTATCTGAGGGCACCAAGGCTGTCACCAAGTACACGAGCGCCTAAACGTTCTCGGTTGCTTTGCTTTTATGCAACAATGGTTTTTGTCAAAACCACCATCACAAATTTGTTTTCTGAGCACGTCCATTTTATGTAAGATACAAAATAATAAATAATACTTTACATTTATTTTTACGTTAGCAAAAAAAGACTTAACGCGATCGCTGCACCTGCGAGAGCTGCTCGTGCACTTCCACTGGCGCTGCTGTTCATGTCGTAAGCGTCGATAGTATTCGTTGGACCCGGAAGTCTGTTCGCAGCACCTCGCCGCGCGTACTTTTTCAAAAAATCATACGCAATCGGAGCCGCGTCTTCTTCTGGCATGTGCTCCCCTTGAAGTATTTTCACAAACACACTCTCAATAGGTGGGCTGTGCGCTGCGCACGAGCCGTTTACTACTTTTTCCGCGTCAAAGGCGCCCACCTTTACGCCCTCCACGTGTCCCTCTGAGCATCCGTTCCAATAGGCCCATATGCGCGAAGTGCGAGCCGCTCCAGAGAACCATACATCGTTCGTGCCAATGGTGCTAAGTACTGGCATGGGCATTATACCTAAGGATACCTTGTACGCATCGAGCGCACTTGTGTTCTCATCTACCAGTGAAAGCTCGCCGCCGTGGCATGAAATGCCCGCCACAATATCGCTTTTCTCCATCGCCATGCGATGCGACATCATGCATCCAAGCGAAAAACCGGACAGATACACGCGCTCTGCGTCGATGCGGCTACCTACGCTGCCAACAGCCGTGGCGATCAAGCTCTCGATGAATTGAATATCATTCCACGAAGCAAAGTCTTTATTCTCGCTCTTGCGCACAGCTTCCCCTTTCTCAGAGAAGCAATCTGAGCCGCACGATGCCCACAACGAATTGTGACCCTGCGGCCACGCGACTATGAACCGCTCGACATCTGCAAGAGCCCTGTATCCGGATGAATCTGCTTGGTGTGCGGCACAACCGCCGCCGCCGTGCATGTCTATTACAAGGGGAACTTTCTCATCTGCTGGCAGAGACGCAGGTTCGTACGTCCACCAGCAACGCTGCGTTGTGCCGCTTGGTGCACTTAAAATACACGTTCGATGAGAGTCAACACTTAGGCCTGCGTTGGCCACGCTGCAAATTGCACTTTCTTTCTCCTCCCATTGGCTATCGTCTTTATCGCCCCCACCCTTGCTACCTTCGCACGCCCCATACTCGGGATACGCAGCACTTCCATCGTGCCAAAGTCCGTCTACGCACTGCCAGCCTTCCTTGCCTGCAGCAACGGTTGCTATCGCTGCGACACAAGCAAGATGCAAATAAGAGACAAAACTCATGTTTTGGAATAATATTTCATATCCGGGATTATCGATGTAAATATTATTTAGGTCCCTTTATTCATAAAATAAAAAAGAGAGAGAACGAAATGTGAAATGTGATAGGAATAATTATTTATTCTTTACACCAGTAGTACGAGTACTCGTATACGAATATAATATATTCATAATAAAATTATTATGGCACGGTGCAGAAAATAACGTAATTTATTTATCTCACCTATCTCTCCAACTCGCATCATCACCTTTTTCGTAAAGGTTCTTTTTCCCCCTGTCGCGCATTTTCCTAACGATTCGCTTTCAATTTTCTTATTTCAAGAGATTTATTTTGTACTGACATCGCTTTTCGTTTGCTCCCCTTTCTTTTCATATTAACGGAACTTCAACGCGGTTTTTAAAATAAAATGAAACGCATTCAATATCTCCGCAACCACCTCACCAACGCTATAGGCAAGACGGAATCTGGGGGTGCAACTGCCGCGGCCATTGGTGGATCAGCGGATGTAGATCATGATGAAAATCCGTATGCAATTGAGGAGGAGTATACGGATCTCGACCACGCGCCCGAGCTGATGCCCTTCGTCGGCACAGACGCTGACCTGAGCGAAGACTACATCGCTGGACTCCGCATCTTTGCGTCTCGCACGCACCCTGATACGGGTCTCGGATTCGTCGATTCGGAAGCAAACGGCCATGTACTTGTTGTCACTAAACCAGAACACGTCGTGGAAATACTCTCGAGCAGCGTACAGCACTTTCTCGGTGGATTGCGCCCCGCTAGTGCCGCCTTCTTTGGCCCTAAAGTCCTCTTCATCCTGGAAGGCCAAGAGTGGATGGACTTGCGCAACGTGCTCAAGCGCTCTTTTCAGGTGCACAACGTGCGCAAAATGGCCAACGACATGTCGGAGTCTGCGATCATGCTCACGCGGGTCCTCGATCCGTATGCATCTAGGGGTGGTGAGCTGGATTTCATGCGCGTCATCGCAGCGTACCACCTGACGGCGATCGGCAGGGTCGCTCTCGGCACCAATCTCCGAACGCTCGACGATTTTGAGCACGGCGAGCACGTCATCAACCAATCATTCGAATTTCTCCTCGAGGAGCTACCCCGGAGAGCTTATTCTCCCGATTGGGGCACCCAGAACGACTACGAGACTGACAACATCGAGAACAGGCAGCTGGCCGAAATGTCGTGGCAGGTGCGAAACGTCATAAGGGAGGTCATCGCCAAGAGGTTGAGCGAAAAGACAGCAGAAAAGAAAAATGACCTCCTTCAGCGTATGATTGACGTGTATGTGGAAGACTACCCCGAAGCTGCAAACGATCTGGAGCAGCTGACGGGAGAGCTGGGCGACAACCTCGTCGAGATCATGTTTGCTGGCTACAACACCGCCGTACCGACGATGTGTCACGCGCTCTTCTTCATCGCGAGCGACCCTGATCTGGAGCGCCGCGTGAAGGAAGAGGTCGACAACGTTCTCGGGCGCGATCGGACTCCGACGTATGAGGATTTCGTGAAACTCGATTTGTGTAATCGCATATTTAAAGAGACGCTGCGGTTGGTGCCGCCTGCGGCGCTCATATCTCGGCAGACGACTCAGGATCTTGTCCTCGATGGCGTCGACGTGCCAAGAGCGACGCGAGTGTGGATGCCGTCGTGCGTCGTGCACAGGGATCCGCGGTGGTGGGGTAACGATGCGGGCACGTTCAATCCCGATAGATTCCTTGGTAAGATCAAGCGCGGGTCGTTCTTTCCCTTCTCGGACGGTCCTCGGTCGTGCGCGGGCCGTAACTTTGCAGCTCTTGAAGTCGTCACCGGCCTCGCGATTCTCTTTCAGCGGTACACGTTTCGCATCGCGGACGACTACGATCACAAGACAATATTTACGGGATTTGGATTGCGACCGTTTGACTTCAATACGGCGAGAGTATGCATGCGTTTGACTATTCACCCAAGAGAGGATTAAATGTATGATTTTATTTTCTTACGTTGTATGAAATTGGTATAAATAATACTTACACACGCGCACATGGTTAATTGTGATTATATTAAATATCATGATTAAATAAATGCTTCTTGTGTTTATTGCTGCTGCTGCGCGATCAGGCGCGCAAAGAGAAACGACATTATGGCGGCGAGGAGGATGTGCCACAGAGAAAAGCCGCCTGCCGATCTCGCAGGAGGGCGGCCTTCGCTACCGCTCCCCTCGAGGGACTCGCCGAGCTTTTCGACGGCATCAGACCGCGCGGCGCCGACATTTTCCCGAAACAACTTGAGTTCTTTCTTCGCATCTTTTGCGAGGGTCTTAAAGTGGTCCCTCTCTGCAGTCAGCTGGACCGTAAACTGCACAAGCTCGTGATATTTTTGCCTCAGACCAATGAGCGTGTTGGCGTCGACGACGTCGTCCACGCCATCGCCTGACGCGTTCGCGCCTCCAGGGGTGTTGAACGTACTGGCGCTTTCCGTTGCGCTCTTGATTGGACTCGTCTTGGGAAATTCGAAGGAGCACTGCAGCTTCGAGTTTTGAATATCCTTCCTATCCTTCGTTTTCCACATCTGCTGCATCGAAGCTGTCTGCGCCTTGACGTCCGAGTTTCGGACGCCCTCGTAGAAGCTCGAGTCTACCCCGGTGCTCTGCACAAGAAACTTGTCGGGCTGCGTCTGCGCGTTTCCGTTCGAATGATCTTTTACAAGCGCCGCCCTTTCCCTCCTCTGCAATATAATCTTGACGGTGCACTCGCCGCCTTTGGCGAGTACATCCTGATTGGGTCGCACGAGGTACCGCTTTGGTGAAGTCGTTTTGATTTTGAAGGCAACTTCCCCATCGAGGTTGTTCTTAAGGTTTAGCGTCGCCACGGGTTCCTCCTCCCCAAGGTGGAATTGGAGCTGGGCGGGTGATACGGTGACATTTGACATTATTCTCGCACAAGACAGGGCAGTATCGAATAAATGATATGTATTTGAAATACGAGTGGAGGGCGTATTGTATCCGCGTTGAATGAACGCGCGCGAGTTGCGGCCGACAGAAGATGAAACCACCAAAACAAACTTTTAAAAAATGCCTGTATGAATCAGCATGCGTGCGGCATATCTAGGTACCTTGCAGCGTTGCGTCGGTTTTTTCCGCCGCGCAACGATCTCCCACCTCCTACCCTCTTTGTTGTGAAGACTTTGAAAAGATTTGAATATTTATTTAATGTCATTCATTTATATTTTATATTATGACGTTAACATAATATGTTAGTTACAGTACGTATGTACACATCATAATAATATGATCGCCACTCGTCTCTCGACCGGGTCGAATGATGAAGCTACACACTACATATTATTATATCCATTTATTCAATATTGGGAAGGAGTAATTATGTGCACTAGCTATAAATCGTAGATTAGGTGGAGAAAAGGTATTATACAATTTTAATTTTTACGCGAGACGGAGGAGGGTGGGAGATCCCCGCGCTCGACGCATTGCATACTTCGATATTTGTGGATTTTTGCCTTTTACTCTCCACGCGCGCGTTGCTAGAAACAAAATGCATCTTTCTTCAGCTCAAACGTTCTTTTCAACTTTGTTGAAAGTGAGTATAAAAACAATGGACCCCGAAGCGCTCTCAAAGAATTTCGTGAACCAATACTACGCCGCGTTCGACGCGAACCGGCAGCAGGTTGGGGCTCTTTATCAAGCGCAAAGTCACCTTTCATTCGAGGGTGACAATGCGGATGGGCAAATGCCTATCGTGCAAAAAATTGGCGCGTTGCAGCTGCCCCCTGGATCAAAGCACGTCGTAAAGTCGACCCACGCTCAGCCGAGTGGCGCAGGTGGCAATGCTGTCGTCGTGCTCGTGACGGGAGAGTACGTGGGACAATTATACCAAGAGGTGTTTCAGCTCGTTCCCACTCCCACGGGCTCATACTATGTTCACAATCACATTTTCCGAGTAGGGAAAACGAACCCCTACAACACTCCCGCCGCGGGCGGCGGGGAGGTTGCAAAGGCGTTCCTGCAGCACTATTACACGATGTTTGACACCAACCGAGATGGGCTTATGCCGCTATACCGCGCCAATTCGGTTCTGACAGTGTCTGATCAGCACAAGCGAGGTGTGCAAGAGATTATGGCCAAGTTGAAAGAGTTGCCCAAAGTATCCCACGATGGTAACTCGTTTACCGTCGATTCTCAGTCCGTCAACGGCAACAACATCCTTCTCGTGCTTGTTACAGGCCAACTGACAATCGAGGGTCAAATGAACCCCATTAAGTTTACGCAGCTATTTCAGCTTATGGCTGAGGGATCGGGCTACTTTGTGATAAACGACATTTTCCAGTTCAATTATGGCTAAAAATCAAGCAGCAAACAATATTTGTACATGCAAATAAAATAATACGTAATAATCACAAGATTCGACAGGGGTGTGGGGACTCAAATAAGCGCCAGGGCTCCTCGTCCATCCCCAGCCGGGGACTCGCCGCCGCTAATCGATCGAGGGCTTCGCGAAAAGAGCTCCGCTAGGCCCCGGCTGCTCTTGGGCCGTTTCGCCGAAGGGCTGCTGATGCTGCTGCGTAGCGAGTTTGTATTTTCCATCCCCAGCGCCTTGACGGTCTTGTTCCGCCGAGCAATTGCCGCCGCGTACTCAGACGAAATTTTTTTCGTGAATACCTGGTAGTCTCGCTGAATGCGCGCGAGCCTGTCTGCGTCACTGCTACCGTCAGACGGATCGTCATCGCTGCTGCGCATCGATAAGGAACTTGGAAGGCTGTAAATGGGCGTCGTGGACGCGGGATATAGCCTCATGACAGCAGAAAAGTCATCTTTCGTCAAGACGAGAAGCTCCGTTTGCACTACGGCGTCGATAGAAACTGGATGCACCTGAGGATCGTCGCAAAGTATTTGGTACTCGGCAACGTAGGCAGAATTCCCTATCGATTGGAGCACTCGACCGTCCCTGTCGACCGCGGCGAGCTCTCCGTTTCGCACTATGTACATTTCCCTGCCGTAGTGCCCTGCAGTGATCAAGCGCTCCCCTTCCGCTATTTGGAGATGCTTCAGCCGCAGCAGGACCTCCGCGAGGCATTCTTCGCTCATCGACGACAAAAATGGCACAGAATCAATTACGTCTTCGTGTATATGCAACGCAACGTCGGCGCGCAGCTGTGGGGGGAGAGACTGGAGCAACGCGCTCTCGTCATACACGCACGTCCGTTTCCACTGAAATTCATAGTGGCGACGGACCCTGTCTGTCAGCCGCTGGGGCAGCCCGCGGTACTTCATGTACGAGTTCATGATGCGGATGCGATCTTTGATAACCACGTTGATGTGATCTTCGTGCGCAATGAGACTGGCGACGTTTCCAATTATATAGCCCATCGTGCAGCTGCCTGCAAACATTACCGCGCACGCGGTTGCTACCTCAATGGTCAGATATGGTACGACGTCGCCGTAGCCAACAGTGGTAAGTGTCGATAGCGCCCAATACATAGCAACCACATACAGCTCCCCGGGCGTGTACGGTTCGACGCGACGAGCATCTTCCCTGTAGCGCACTACCCAGCTATTGTGGTCGTAGTAGCCACCCGCGTCAGCAGTGAGCACAGCGCTCAGCATAAACGCGCACGCGCCGATGTGGGCAGTGAAGAATATTAAAAGGAAAAACTTTACGAGGCGGATGAACTGCCAAAATGTGCTGGTACCTTCCCACTTGGACATAAGAGAGACCAACTTGAACACGCGGAGAAGTTTGACTAGTCGAATGATGCGCAAGAGGCGAAGCATGCGAGGGAGCGCTGCGATGCTGGTAAATTCCGAAGCTTCCAGGGCCAGCTCAAATATAAGCCCTGTGGGGATGCTCGTAGGAAAATCGATCCAGAACCACCCTCGGAGATATTTGCGAGCGATGAGGCGGCGGTCGAAGACGTATTTTCCTACCTCGTGATCAAAGTATCCAGTGATAAAGTTTATGCCTACATCTGCAATGAAGAGTAGATCGGAGAGTAGATCAACCATCGTCAGAAAATTGGGCTTCCACTCCTCCTCGACAAACCACCTGAAGCACACGCTGTAGGGGATACTCCATAGTGTCCAGAGGAGCATCAAGCCGATTATAATGTCCCATTTCTTGCGAAACGATTCAAATGGGTGGAGCGTTTGAATGCCACACGCACCCCGTGTGCGCCTTCCTGCAGACCATGACGCTTGCGATCGAACCTCTCTTTCCTTTATGATAGATTGAAGGCGCCTTCGCGGGGGCGACTTGACCTTCTTTTTATCACTTCCAGCAGGGTTTGCAACTCGTTCGGCGCCAATTTTTGCTCTTAGATCGCATCCTTCATTCTCTATTCTTTCTATATCGTCGCTTTCTGCAGAGGATATTGACTTTGTTGACGCCCGGGGCGATGCTTCTGAGGAGGAGCGTCGGATGTACAGCGCCGATTTTGCGGCTGACGCCGAGCTCGACGGGAACCGCGCAAGCTCCTGAGCTCTGGAGACAATGTTGTTCGTCGAGGCCGCGCGAAGCAACGCTCCGCCTATCCGAGTTGCAGCATATTTTGGCGATTGTCCACCATGCGCCTGGTGGTGGTTTTGCTCCCATAAACTCTGCTCTCTTTTTCGCACGTCAATAAAATCAAGCGCGCGAGAGAAGTCTTTGGCCTCCATCGCTACTTTAGCCAAAAAAACGAAGGCACAATTATAGTGACGGAGAAGATGTTGCACGCCTCATAATGTTTTATTAAACTATTTAATTGCGAATCGTTCGTTATATGC
>JACLAC010009064.1_pt1 | contig 11080 bp, 4 predicted proteins | sample 8027881 | NCBI WGS metagenome assembly JACLAC01 (sample SAMN15725517, study PRJNA655200) | protist metagenome | isolation source: fluorescence activated cell sorting (FACS) single amplified genomes of... | place: Spain: Blaines Bay Microbial Observatory, Mediterranean Sea | collected 2016-01-19 | reverse complement strand
AGCATATAAAGAATATACACGTCGTGTTGGTATTACACCAGATGGTGTCAACTATTTTTTAACAAAAAGAGAAATGCAACAATTTTTATACAAGCGTACCCAGACGTTGGAGCGCTGTAAACGTGTGCTTGCACCATATTGGTCAGATGTCAACAAGAAACTAAAGAAGAGGGCCATTAGCCAATGGAAAAGAGTGTGGCAAGATGAAACAGCACATTACCGTAAGGCAAAAAACGAGGACTGGACTCTATCACATATTCCAGAGATTAGAAATAAAATCAAAGCAGAATTGGGTTATTGGCATGGGGCTCAAGGCAACAATATACCCAAGCATCCACCGTTGACTGGTGTAAGAACAAGAAACGACGGTACACTTCAAATATTAGATCTACAAAGATGGCAAGCCTTCCAAGAAGCTGTGTTGGGGCCTACCGACTCATGCTCTTGGTTACTGAGACCAAGTTTACTTTTTGGTGCATACCCAGATGGACCATCACGATTAGATTCAACAAAATTGAATGCCAGGACTCCGTGTATAAATTCATTGGCGCAAGCAAAAGTTGCATGCTATGTTTGTTTGTTAACACCGGAAGAAGAAGCCAAGCGAGAAAATTTTGAGCATGTTATTAGCAAGCTTGCAAAGCAACAAGCAGTCACGCTGTTGAACCAAGTCAAATCCAGAAGAGCTCGTGTTGAATCAATATCAAGGGCCTTGGACGATGCGCGAAAAGCATACGAAGTTTATTTGAAGAAAAAGGTTGAAAATCCATTAAAAAAAACTGATATCACAGAGGAAATGCTAGAAAGTCAAGCATTAGAATTAAAGAAAGCCAAACAATCTTTGCAATTTGGTGAGGAAACTTTGGCTGCTTGGCCAGCAGAACCTGAATTTATTAGGCTGCCACTAGCTGCACCAACTGAGACAAAAAGTCATGTATACAGTCCACAAAAACTTCTTGAAATTTGTACAACTATTGAAGACCGTCTACGAAAAAAGCAAAGAATATATATATTTAGTAGTGATGGACACGGACGTGCAGGAACTGTTGCAGCATGTGTATTCGCACGATTGCATGGACTCACTGGTCATGATGCGTTATCTCGAGTCCAACGAACCTTTGATTCAAGGGGCGATCAATTGCATCGCAACAAAAAGAGGCGAAAAGGCAAACAGCTCCCTCGTTTATCATGTCCAAAGCATCATGTGCAACGTGTGTCTGTTCTACGTTTCATTGATGGATACGAAAGCGAGCTATTCCGAGATGTTTGTAGAACTGGTCCTTATCGTAACCCTGAAACCGGGGAGGAGAAACGAGGAAAAGGTTATGAAATTATTTACACAAGATCAGCTGTTAGAGATCAAGGTGTTCCATATATGGAGGAACCGAAACGTGTTTTGAAGGCTGGAAGAATGGAGCAGTGGTGGGACCATCGGGAACGACTTACGGATAAAGATTTGCTTCAGCAAGTTGAAGTGATCGGGAAATTTCGTGAGGGACAAATGATACCTGAAATTGCCAATGAGTACTCCCTATCCAGTTTTAAAAATGTATGGACCCCAAGATCGAGACTAGAGCAGTTTCCAAAGCGTAGCACAAAAGCAATCAGAGCACAGGGTCGGTGGAAAAAGGCACAAAACGCTGTACAAAGTGCCGTAAGAATGGATATATTGGGAACTGTTGCAACGCAAAAACGTGAGAGAAGAGAAGAGAAAACCAGAGAAGCTAAATTGGCACAGGAGAGGAGAAAAAAGACAAGAGAAGAAGAAAGAAAGAAAAGAAAAAAAGAAGAGAGGGAAAAGAAGAAGAAGAAGAAGAAGAAGAAAAAGGACGATTGATCTGTGGATACATAATATATCATTCAGAGAAGACTTGTCGCTACTTTAAGTAGATAGTTAAACGATAGAAAAACATAAGAACGTTTGATCTGTTTAAAAATCATTTTTTTGTGTATTTACAGCTGTATCAGATTTTCGATTTCTGTATACCAATATTCATATATATTATGAAATAGAAGTTGGAAAAATTGATTGAATGCTCGAAGCTGAAATCTCAAATGAAGTTTGTCAGATCATTGACTTGCTGTATCAGTTTTTCAATTTCTGTATCGTTCATGAAACGGGTTTGTGTTGCTTCTAGCTGGCGTACTGCCATTTCACCACTTAAATACAAAGATATCAGAGAACCACGGGATCTATCGCCACATAGAACAATATCAATTAATTCTGACATGTCATCCCTCCTAAGACGCCTACCCAATTCATTTCCCACTTCAGCAACTGGACCAAATGGATTTACCATTAAATTCCAGGCATACAATCGACCACCACTGTCAAGAACCCAAAACATACTTGGACGCCATGCAGACCAAACGATTTTTACAATACTACGAGGAGCACTGCTCCACTTTGTATCACCGCTACTCACATCAATACTTGAGTCATTACCAGCACCTGTGCTGGTATCATCCCACACAGCAACTGGCGTTGATTCCTGGGAGCGATACATTGTAATTGAACCGTCTGCCCTTCCAATCAAAAAGTAGTTGTTCATTCCTGGGTGTTTTGTTGTTGCCATGCAACACACTTTTGATGACAAGGATTGATCTCCAGCTTCGTATTCTCTTGGGCTAAGAATAGTGGAGAAACGTGACTGATGGAACAGACGACCACTTAACGTACCAACAAAAAATCGACTTGTATCTTCTGGAGAAAAGGCCATAGCAGTCACTTCTTCTGCGACACTGCTTAAAATATTAATTTTCCCACTGCGAACAAGCTTAACACGCCCTCCAATCCCTAACCCAAGATCGGTTTCTGAACCTGCCAGATCACCACGTTTTAACTTTAATACCGTCCAAAGCATAATAACACCTGATTCTTCCAAAGTTGCTAATTGAAATGACAAAACATTCGTATCGCTACCTCCCACGTTGCCTCTACTACTGCTGCTACTGCTATCTTGAATTAAGCTAATTGCGACAACCGGGGTACAATGTTGGTTTCCGTCTACGCTATTTGTGGAGCTGCCGCCACTGCCTTGCCTTAGTTGCTTATCATTCCGAAGTGTCAGAGCATCTGTAGTATATGTTGGTCTTCTAACACCATCATGAATGCTTAAGGCTACAGCATCATCAGTTAAATGAAGATTTGCTGGTTCAGTGAGATCCCATAATGCCAATGAACCCTCTTCGGTCCCAGCAACCACAATATTACCCAACCCTGGACTTAGTGCACAACATTTGGGCGCACCTTCACATATCATTGTTTTTATTGGTTTTTGATTTGGTTTTATTAGTGATACATTCCACAAACAAAGAAGATATTTGGATGCCAAAGATGCAACAAAACTAGAATCTTTGCGTTCGATTGAAAAGGTGGAAGATGATGTTCTACCACTACTACCACCACCATTTTTTGGTCCGTGAACGGTAACAACATATTTACTGGAACTACCTTTTAATTTAATCTCAGAGGATGAAAGGAAATGAACTGATCTTCCATCCAAATATTGTAAGGAGGAACCTGAACCAATCCATATTGTTGCTACAGAATTTTTCGTAGAAGATGTACTATTTTCCTTACTGCTGGCACCACTGCTTTGGCGCGCATTTGAAATCTCTAAATTATTTTCCTCCAATAGTGTTTCAACAAGGTTACCAGCAGAGCGAAGAAAACTTGTCAATCCCATCGCTTGCCTTGCTAATGCACCTACAGATTCACTTTTACCGCTCTTCCTACTATTTTCACCATCTGCACCAGAAATTGCATTTGCTGTTGTTGAAGAGGAGGAAGAAGAGGAACCGTAACCAAGATCATCGGGTACTTGTGCCAGTGCATCTGTAGTTGTAATAGCGTTTGTTTGAACTTCGACAGCTCGAACTTCATCACTTGTCGTTTGAGCTACTTGTTTAATACTTCTTGCACCTAAACGTCTGACATACATATCCATTTTACCCAATGGTGGCAAATCTAGCATGCGAGTCGAGACCGCTTCCATAACACCAACTTTTGAGCGGTGAAGTTGAACTCGACGAGCACGGCGTGGATTTGGTCCTGGTTTCCAGTTTGATAACAACCCACCAATTGGCGCACCAGGTATGCCAGTAGGTGCCGTTGTATGAACAATTTTAAAATTGCCACTATTTGAAGAGTTTCTAGAAGAAGAGGATGCTTTTGAGTCAGGAAATCTCATAGTTGTTGAGGACGATGTCTTTCCGCCGTACGATTTTTCTTTGAGGGGGCTGGGGGAGGAGAGTGTTGTTTCTTCCATTTCAAATTCTTCTTCTTCGTAGGAATCAAAGTCATCACCGTACTCCTCCTCCTCCTCCTCCTCCTCTTGTTCCTTTTGTTGAAAAGTTGGTTCTTTACTTCTGGAAGACGATATCACTTCATCAAAACCACGGCTCCTCCCATGCCGATCTTGTCGCTCATGCCTTTCGTGCCTCTCATGTCGCTCATGACGTTCCCGATCATTATGTCGTTCCCGACTTTCGTAACTTTCGTGACTTTCGTAACTTTCGTGACTTTCTCTCTGTTGTTGCTTATCTCTATCTCTACTACTTTTAGAAGATTTTGATTTTTTCTTTTTTTTCTTATGCCGTCTACGTTCATCATAATAAGTATCATCATCACGATGGCTTCTTGATCCGTGCCTTTCGTTCAAATCATCATCGGCCCCGCGTAATTGTTGCGCCAGCCACTCGTCTTCCTCTTGTCTTCGGCGTGACATTATTGGCAATGATCAGTAGCAAACTCCTCTACGGTAGTTTTAGTTTGTTAATGTTGTTTTTTTCATCCACAAGCCATTTTCAATTTTCAATTCAAAAAAAAAATGAAAAAATTTAAAAATTTAACAAAATGAACAAAATTTAAAAAAACCAAAGCTATAACTAGGGTTCCTCTCTCTCTGATATAAAAGCGGTACTAAATATCACATCGATTGATGGATTTTTAATAATTTTTATTAAAACTATATATAAACAGGAAAAACCAAAACCGTCAATTCACTTTTTTCACCTTTTCACTGAAACTACTCGTATCATTAGACCTAGGAATTATTGAGATACACTCCAAAATCATGTGGAATAAGTATTTCTGATATTTAGTAACATTTTTGAAAAACGATGACATGGTAAACCTGGTAAACCCTGGTAAACCTGGTAAACCCTGGTAAACCTGGTAAACTCTGGTACGAACTAAACCATCCAGGTAAACCCTTTCATATCTTATCAAAATCTCAAGTCGTCGAGAGCAAACCATAGTAAACCACAGTAAACCACAGTAAACCACAGTAAACCACAGTCAAAGTATCGGATCGGGTTATTGTGCCATCTATTACGCGTAAAGCAGTCTATTTATAGAAATAACCTAATCTGTTTGTTTGTGTACATCTGATATCTGATCTACGGCCGTAGTTTGTATATACACCAAATTATTAAAAATGACAACAATGACAAAAATGACAAAAATCACACACGAAAATATTTTCAAATTCAGAAAATGGCCAATAAAGAGGTTCCTACAGTATTGGCAATATTGGCAATATTGCAGCAATATTGGCAATATTGGAATATTATAATATTGAAGTTTTAGTCGCAAAGAGAAGTGTTGAAAAGTGTAACTGTTTCACTGTTGGTACTCCTGTTTCCAGCAATCGTGAGGAACAGAAATTAGCATGGCGTTTTCCCCAGAGGAAGCCCAGGCTCTTTTTGATGGGGGTAGCTCTGATTACCTTTCAGAAAGTACGATAAACAAAAATCATTTTTCAAGAAGACAACAAGAAGACGAAGGTAAAATTGAAAACGAAAAGGCAGAAGAAGATAATGAACCTGATGTTTATGAAAGAAAAGTTCCCTTGGAGCAGTACACCAGCTTTTTAACCATGTGCAGAAACCAAGAATTTGATGAAGCTGTCAAGCTTTCAAAAGAAATTTTACGAGTCGACCCACATGATGAAGTAATTAAACAGTACATTCCTATTTTGGAAGCACATATACGACTGCAGGAGGAGGAGGAGGAGGAGGAGGAGGAGGAGGAGGAAGAAGAAGACGATGACGACGGCGGCGACGAGGATGACGATGACGACGATGACGACGAAGACGACGAAGACGGAAACAGAGACGAAGAATATGACGACGACGAAAGGTATGCTCGTTTACATGCCTTAAACAGTGAAGCTAAATTCAATGAGAGCAAGAATGATGGTCAACACAAGTAATAATTCAAAATGTCATACATGTATCCGTTTGTTTTTTGTTTAACTCTATTTAAATATAATTACGTTACATAACACTGCAACTCTCACTTGCTTCACTCACTGCGCGTGAAATCGAATCGAAAGTTGATGATCCCATTAGTCCTGCTGGAACAATATTTGCACGGCCAAGATCACGATCAATAGCACGTGCGGATCCTCTTTTGTTACCATTATTAAGTTGTTCCATTCCAAATTTTACATTGCATTTCACAGTTAATTTGAAACTACCTGTACCCGTATCTCGATTTCCACCTCTACCATTATCCCAGCACGGAATAACAATTATACCCCGAACATTTGCTGACAAACGAAGTGCAAGCGTAGTTTGACGCGCCACCAAACCATGTGATTGTTTAATTATACTATCCAAATGTTTAATAGGTTTAATTCTTTCTTTAGGTTTCCCGTTGGAATCTAGACCACAAACTAACAGAACTAGACGATGATCACCAGAATCAGTTGAATATTGAGACTGTGGAATTTTTAAAGTTAAAGAAAGTTGCTTTGTATCAGTATCGTTTCCGAATAGAACGTAAAATTGAGGATTTTTTGTTGATACGCCACCGGCATATGGTGGCATCCAGTATCCTTTTTGTGTAATCAAAAACTCCTGTTGATTCTCAGAATTTTCATCAAAAGTTGCAAAATATAAGCGATTGTAATGAATTGAAAAGTCTGAAAGCTCTATGTAAAACGACCCATCGTCACAATCGGCAAACATATCAACTTGGCGTTTAACAGTATCCGTCCAACGTGGATCGCTATCGCACCATTTACCCTCCCATTCGCCATGACCCCATGTGTTTCTTATTTTTAGCAATCTTGTGCCATTTTTTAATTCGGATAAACCAACAATTGAATAGGCATGATAACAAACTAAGCCCATTCGTTGGGTATCTGGAGAATTTCGTGTAGAGCATTCCATGATCGATCTGTTTTTCTTTGCATCTAGTAACCTTTCCCAAAGTTCCGATTCTCTCATGTTTTGTGGGTGGAGTCGTTCAACATGAGCACGTGTTAAACATCTTATACCCGGACCAATTTTCATACAAAATGGGGAATGACCAGCCATCTTCCATTTGAACAAATAAGAAAGACGAAAAACAACGTACGTCAGCGAATGCAATAATAAAATCAACAACAACAATAATAAAAATGACACTTACTGATTGATACGATCCATGTAGCTTTGCAAAACACTTTTCTATCAACATTACCCATATCTCATTTGGATCCCGTCCACGTGAAAATACAGGTCGAAAGTTTTTATCAACTGGAATATAATCATCAACAACAACCCAGCGCCAAGTTTGTGTTTTTAAATCTAAAATTTTCAAAGAGAAACAACCCGCTTCAAAACATTGTTTTCGTGTACATGCTGGTGAGAACAAAGATCGTATGCATTCTGGTCTCGCCCATGCAATTGAAGCAATTGCACCCATAAACCAACAATTTCCAAGAGAACCTTGCAATACATCGTCGGCATCAATTCCATCACGAAACAAACAATGTTCATCACAAATATTTGAAAGGCGTGCCCATCGTTCGTAATGTAATTGTGTGTCATGTGGATCTTTGTTCACACTAGAATCGATGGGTTGAAAAGTTTGATCAACAAATTTAGTACCAGACTTAAACTTTTTTAATATTTTTGGAAGAGGATCAGATTCAAGTGTAAGAAAGTCCCAATCAAGCTGATCTATGCCAGAACCAGAACCTGCGCTTGGTAATCTAGAGTTTCTCATTTTATTCAACATCGATTCACAATCAATAATTTCATTAGTTTCATCTCTATCGTTAAATGCATCGGGTAATGGTAGTTGCTCGCTTATTTTTATACTATTCTCGTCTTCAGCTTTCACATGCAGTTCAAAGTCCCCCTCCCTCAATGGAGTATCATATTCGTAATCATCGTTTTCGTTTCTTTCTTGTTCCTCTTCTTGAATGCAGCAGCATACAACAAATTTACCACGACTAGTCCCAATGTTAGCAGATACAGTAACGCTACTTCCTGATAAAATTCCATCTTGACTTGCAACTAATGCGGACGAAGGAAACGTCAATCTCCGACGATGGGGATTATTACTTGTTTTTTTACTAGGTGCTTCATAAACATAAATATGCAATGTTGAATTTTTAGCAATCTTTTTGGAACAAGTTACAGTAACTAATACAAATCGATTGTTGTTGCTGTCTGAATTTTCTGCACTTTGTGCTGTCATTAAAAATTGAGGGTTGCATACATGTGGCGCACTCATGGATGGGTCGGAGGAATTAGCAAACAATTGGAGTCTTGATGCACTTATTCCATTCCATTTTCCTAATTTTGTTTCATAATATTTTAAGTCAGGTAATTTTGTTACAGTTGGGGGTTGTGAATCCATGTCGTCTTTGCTTCTTGAAGTTGATCCACCAAGAACACTCAACTGAAAATCACCTGTTGTCCCCATATTTTCCATACATGGTACAATAATATATGACCTTCCAGAACCTCGAAAAGTAGCTTTTAACTTTGTTCTACGACCGCGAGTCGCTTTTGATTTATACTTTGGAGACAAACGAAGTTCATCTGCTGCATCATCTGGATACCCGAACCACATTCTTCCGTAATGATCACTATTGTTGCCACTGTTACCACGCATTTCTTTTGCTCCTGGTAAACCAGCATCAAAGACGTAAAAAATAATACCTGCTTTTCTAGATGGCTTTTCTCTTGAAACAACAATTTCAACACGGTGAAGGCCTGCATCAGGAAAGGATACAGAAAATTGTGGATTCGCGCTATTTAGAGGTCCTCCTGATTGAATTGTATCCCATGCACCGTTAACTACTGTCCTCATTGGAGCAGGTGTGTCCATATCTCCTCCAAAAAAGTCACCAGAAATATCCAAAGAATCCAAAAGATCTTCTTGACTAGGATCAACATCATATTTAGCTTCCTCTAACCCTTTCTTTTCTTTCTCTTCTTCAGGTTCATCTTCAAAAGTTTCCTCTTCTGTTGATTTAATAACAGGTTGCAACTTGAAAAAATGATCTGTCATCCAATTTTTATTGTTGTTGTTTTCGGACGTGGTACGGGGGATGGGGGTGGCTGTTATTGCTGTTTGGATGATGTTAATGTCTTTTTGTTCTTTTTGTTCTTTTTGTTCTTGTTGTTTTTGTTGTTCTTTCTGTTCTTGTTGATTTTTTTCTGCAACTGGTTGTGTCATTTTTATTCTCTCATTTCTCAATTGAAATATTGTTTTTCTTTGCAATGGAACGTTGACGAAAATTTTTCTCCCATGCCAATCCCATGTACCTTGTGTACTTTCAGACCAAGATACACTTCCATTCTGACGATTACTATTGCTGGTCTTTGTAGCGTTAATTATTGTCTTTCCTTGTTTTTGAACTAACTGTTGCTTCAACTTTTCTTGCTCAATTGCCGAACGATGTAGCTCTTCAGAAAGTCTCTGTATTTCAAGCTTCTGATCTTGTACGAGAACCGATAATGATCTTATCGTTTCTAGGAAATGTGTGGCCATCTTGTTTGCGAGAACAATTGTAGTTCACAGAATAACAGGATATTTACTCCAATAAATGTAACACTTTCAACTTATAAACTGCTGATATAACTACTCCAATAAATGTAACACTTTCAACAACAGCTGATATATCTACTCAATAAATGTAACACTTTCACTTTTAACAACTTACTCGTACTAAAACAACTGAACGCTGTCTATTCCGCCGCTGTCTATTCCGCCGCTGTCTAGTCTATTCCGCCGCTGTCTTTGATGAACGACTACAGGTAATTCTAATTTTCGGAATAGCAGTATTAATAATAATAGCCGTATTCATAATATGGGTTGAATATGAGATGAGACTCTAAAATGTGCAACTTCTTTTGGTGAATCAAATGTGCCAAGAATAACACTTTCGTTGTTCACATTTATTGTTGCTTTGTGCCTATAGCCATCACCCATAGGCATTGCTGTTAACAACCCTGTGCTTCCAGTTATATCTTCTCTTACATTCCCCTCTTCACAATTTTTACTAATTGTCAGTGGTGGTGGTAGTGAAAGTAAATGATGTAATATTAGTATGATTTTTGATAATTTTTATATATTATAATGAAGAATAAAGTATAGTGGGTTGCTGCACCAGACGAAGGAAAGATGGTTTTCCCGTTACTTTTGTTGTTGGTGATGGTTACATTTGTTAAACATGTTATATTCTACAATTATAAACCATTTGTTTCCCCTTGTGTCTCCTTCGGCATCTCTATACCTTCGTCAGCCATTTTTTGTAAATCTGGAGTCAATGTTATTATTTCTTCTGCTGTCATTTTGTCTTCGCTACCACTTTCCTTAGACATTGACAATGCTAATGCCAATTGCATGTCTTCATCATCACTGCTCTCATTACTGTTCTCATCCTCTTTTGTGTTCACAATTTGTTCACAGTTCACACAGAGATCATAATTACATTCATCACACCCGAACATGACACTATTCATTTGTTGAGCTTGTTCACAAATATCACAAGCAAATCTTTCGTTTGGTGTATTAAAACGAAGTAAACCATGATTATTTAAACATTTTTTAATAGTATGTAAACCAATGTGATCAATCCCACCACGACGAAATGGTGGTGAAAATGGTGGAGTTGCACCATTAGAAATAAGCAATTGGAGAATCTCATTATGTCTGAAATGCCGAGCAATCATCAGTGGTGTTGCCCCGTTCGTATTAGGTTGATTGATTTGAATATCGTTTGATTGAAGTAAAACACGAACAATGTCAAAATGACCTTTCGCACATGCAGTGATAAGTGGTGTTGTA
>JACLAC010000619.1_pt1 | contig 11086 bp, 8 predicted proteins | sample 8027881 | NCBI WGS metagenome assembly JACLAC01 (sample SAMN15725517, study PRJNA655200) | protist metagenome | isolation source: fluorescence activated cell sorting (FACS) single amplified genomes of... | place: Spain: Blaines Bay Microbial Observatory, Mediterranean Sea | collected 2016-01-19 | reverse complement strand
ATGAGATGATCAAGGAAGTTTTGCGGCAGGGTTATCAGGGGCCGATTGGAATCCTTGATCATCGTAGCGAGTTGGATGCTGAATTATCGCTGAAGCAAAATTTGGACGGTTTGGATACGTTGATGAATGAATTGAAGTGAGGCGAGGGTTTCCGTCATTCGAATATCAGCATTGGTGGGAGGATTTTGGATGCGCTATCTGCTTGGTCTTTGTGCTGCATTGATAGTGGGCACGGCTCGCGCTGAGATACCGAAGGTGTTTGAGAACAGATCGCCCGAAGATCACCGGATGGGCGAATTGAAGACTCTCAATGGTTTTTTTCCCTTCAAGGCCGTGACCAACCTTGAGGTTTGGAAAAAGCGACAGACCGCGATCAAACGTCGGGTCCTGATATCACAGGGACTGTGGCCACTTCCTACTCGAACACCCTTGAACGCAGTGATTCATGGGCGTGTCCAAAGGGATGATTATGTGGTCGATCGTGTGTTCTTTGAGTCGATCCCAGGTCACTATGTGACGGGAAGTTTGTACCGGCCTAAAGAAGGAAAAGGACCGTTCCCAGTGATCCTCTCTCCGCATGGGCATTGGCAAGATGGACGTTTTTACGATGCTGGTCCCGATATTATCAGCAAGCAGATTGAAAACGGCGCCGAGCAATTTAAACAAGCGGGACGGTTTCCACTGCAGGCACGGGCAGTGCAATTGGCACGGATGGGCTGCATGGTGTTTCACTATGACATGACTGGCTACGCAGATGCCATTCAATTGGGTCACCGACCTGACCAGTGGAAACATCTTGATCGGTCGGACAATTGGGGATTCATGAGCGTCCAGGCAGAGCTTCGACTTCAGAACATGATGGGGTTGCAGACTTGGAATTCGATGAGGGCCGTCGACTTTGTACTGCAACTCGATAGCGTTGATCCGTCTCGCATTGGCGTGACGGGAGCGAGTGGTGGTGGCACTCAGTCGATGATTCTTGGCGCTATCGATGAACGGATTGCTGCCTCCATGCCTTGTGTCATGGTTTCGACTGCTATGCAGGGTGGTTGTACGTGCGAAAATGCGCCGCTTTTGCGAATCGATCAGGGAAATATCGATATCGCAGCAGCAACTGCGCCCCGACCGTTGGGGCTGACTGCTGCTGATGACTGGACGATCGATCTGGAAACGAGTGGTTTTCCTGATCTTAAGAATGTCTATCAAATGATGGGGGTCGTGGACAGACTTACTGCCGTATTTCACACGCAATTTCCCCACAACTATAATCAGGTCAATCGACGGGCCATGTATGCTTTCTTTAATCAACACTTTTCACTTGGACATCAAGCGATAGTGGAAAGGGATTTTCTGCCTTTGAGTGAAAGTGAGTCGACTGTTTGGAGTAGCACCTACCCCGCGCCTTCGGGTGACCGAGTCGGGGATTTGCATGAGACCAGATTGCTTGCTCTAGCGTCACAGGATTCAGATCGAACAATCGGTCGTCTGGTTCCCGAATCGCGTGACGGTTTGCAGTCCTATCAGGATGCCGTTGGGACTGCATGGGAGATACTGATCGGCCGCCGTGATGATCAGGTAGGGCAAGTGGTTTATCAACAGACTTCATCCACTGAAAAAGACCAGTTGATAATCCAAGCTGGTGCGATCAGGAACGTTGACCACAAAGAGGAATTTCCCATTCTAAAATTTGTGCCGCAACAGAAAACCGACAAGAAAACCAGTGTAATTTGGGTTACCGATGACGGGAAAGGGAGTGCGTTCGAAGATGGCGAAGTCGCTGATGAAATCAGGTTATTAGTGAATGCTGGTTATGATGTAATCGTTCCTGATCTTTTCGGGCAGGGTGAACTCGCAGTAACTGTGGTGAAAGATCAATCGCAGAGATTGTGGTTTCAACGGGGTGGGGATAAGGGCTGGCACAAGTTCTCAGGTTACACCTATGGCTTCAATCATTGTCTATTCGTTCAACGTACGCATGATCTACTGTCGGTGATTGAGCATGTCGGGGAAGACGATGAGATTTGCATGATTGGTCGTGGTAAAGTGGCCGGTCCCTTGGTCGCCGCTGCCTGCAGTCAGGCTGTTCAGTCAGTAAAACGATGCGTTGTCGACCCTAAAGGATTCAGGTTTTCTTTGATCGATCGCCATGATGACCCAATGTTTGTACCTGGCGCTGTAAAATATCTGGACCTTGATGGCCTGATGTCACTTGCCGCTCCTGTACAGCTTGTCATCGCTGGGGAAAACTACCCTGTTACGCGGAGAGTTTATGCGGCAAGTGGATCTCCCGATCGCCTGAAATTTACCACAGCTGGTATTCAAGGTACTCGCTTGCTGGCTGAGTTGCAGGTTGAAGACTAGGCAGAATGCCGCTTCATTTGTTGTTCCCGTGTTGCCGCGACACGGTTGATCTTTTCGCGGTCGTCCGCAGATGCATTGGCCCATTGGGATATTTCCTCCAGATTCCGGTGGCAGCCAATGCACGTTCCATCGCTATTTAACGCACAAACTCCGACGCAGCGAGAGCTTACGATGCGTTTCGGTGAATCATTCATTGAGGTTCTTCCTGGAGTGTGTCCTTCGCGGAACGCTGCCTTTCTGATTTAAAACTATCCGTTCGCCACCGGCCCGTCCTGTAAACTATCTGCACAAGTCAAGACAGTGGAACGATGCGGTTGCAGGCAATGGCTTTGTTTTAGGTTCGTATCCGTCGTTTGCCCCGGTGAATGAGGCGAAAACTACGACAAGCCAGCGTTTCGCAGTCAGTCGCCTTCGCGCATCTGTCGTGGCAATCGATGTCATCACTTCATGGCTTCGTTTTTTTGACACACTTCCCGCCTCAGTTTTTTCATGAAAAGTAATGATGCCTAATCGCTTGCTCGTTTCAATGTTCGTATTCGTTGGTGCATTTTCGTCGTCGTTAGCGGCCGAGGATTGGCGACTTTTTCGTGGTCCCCGAGGCGATGGCGTGATTGATCAATCCTTGCCAACTGAATGGGGTCCCGACAAAAACATTGCGTGGCGGACCGAACTTCCAGGTGAGGGGTGGTCCTCACCAGTGACAGCAGGTGACCGTATCTATCTGACGGCAGCCATTCCCACCATTGAAAGCGATGAAAATCAAGACAATCAGGATTACACGCTGTCCTTGATCATCGTTGACGCCGTTTCGGGAAGACTCTTGAAAACGATCCCGATCTTGGAGCAGACAAGAGAACGGCTTGCTCGTATCCACCGCAAAAATAGTCACGCCAGTCCCACACCTGTCATTGATGGTGAAAAAATCTATGTGCACTTTGGATATCAAGGTACGGCGTGCTTGACTTTGTCTGGTGAAGTTTTATGGAAGAACCGCGAACTGTATTTCAAGCCTACGCATGGTAACGGTGGTAGTCCCGTTTTGGTTTCCGGAAACTTGATCTTCACTTGTGATGGTGATGCAGAGCCGAGGATTGTTGCCTTGAATGCATCGAACGGGCAGTTGGTGTGGTCGACTCCGCGACCAGTTTCAGCAAAAAAAACCTTTTCGTTTTGTACTCCGACGGTGATTGAAGTAGACGGTAAACTTCAAGTCATCGCACCCGGTAGTGATTGTGTGTTGGCACTGGATCCAGTGACCGGAGAAACAATCTGGGATGTTCGATATGTCGGCTATTCTGTAGTACCGAAACCGGTTTTTCACGGTGGTCTTGTTTTTATTTCAACAAGTTTTGATAACAGTAAAATGCTGGCTATTCGTCCCACCGGAAGCGGGGTGGTTACCGATACTCATGTTGCATGGCAGCTTGATAGGAACGTGCCGAAGACACCCTCGATGGTTGCCCATCAAGGGTTGGTCTATTCGATTAGTGACGATGGAATTGCTACGTGCGTTGAAGCCAAGACAGGAGACCTCGTTTACCGCAAGCGAATCGGTGGGAACTATTCTTCATCACCCCTCTTGGCTGGTGGCAAGCTGTACTTCACCAGTGAAGATGGTGTAACCACGGTCGTAGGGGCGGGCAAAGAGTTTGAGGAACTGGGGTCAAGTTCCCTTGAAGAACGCACGCTCGCATCGCTTGGTGTGATTGATGATTCGATTTTGATAAGAACCGCAGAAGCCCTCTATCGCATTCAGGAATGATCGCTAGCTTTTTGACCGGTCAGCTCTTGGTCAATCGGTACTCACCGGGTGATGTTCCCGATATTTTTTTGAATTGCCGATAGAAGGTAGAAAGGTCACGGAAACCACATTCAAAAGCGATGGATGTGATTGGGAGGTCCGTGTGGCAAAGTCGTTGCTGGGCATATTCAACGGCAAGGCGTCGTGTGTGCGCGAGCCAAGTCTCACCAGTCAATTCATGAAACAGTTGAGTAAAGGTTCGTCTGGGAATGCCGAGACGCTGACTGGTGGAATCGATTGATGATTCCTCGAAAAAATGATCAGGCAGGTCTGAGATGTAACGTTGCAGAACGGCACGTTCATTTCCATGGGGTGGAAGCTTGGCTTGCGGGTCTGGTTCAAGTTCCATTACGAGTTGCAGGAGCCGCAATGCGTCGGCAACCATGGAGATTGAAGTGGTGGCCACAGGTTTGCGCTGAGAGTGAATCAAACAGCGGAGCAATGATGTGATCCGATTGGTGAACCCATGTCGGTGATGTTGGAGTCGGACATTGAGCGATCCAGCCATACGGGGTTCAAAGCTGAGAAGCTGTGTTGAAATGCAGCAGATGTACAGGCTGGGCGCAGCCGAGACGTCATCAATGATGCGGTTACGGGTATGGGGTGGAATGACGATCACATCATTGGCATCGAAGTTGTGAATCTTGTCACCAATATGGAACTCTCCCCTGCCCTTCCATATGTAGATAATTTTGACAAACTCATGGGTGCGCCAGTTCATCGCAAATTTTGGGCTGTGATGACTTTCCAGCACAAGAACGCCCCATGGGGGTAAGTTCTCGGGGAGCGCCTGGTCCGTGAGTTGATAATCCAAGTGTGATTCCATTGCCTGCTTTGCAAGGTACCGTTGTGCCCAATTTGCCAAGACGGCTGGTGCAATGCAGCGTACAGTTGAAATGATTCGGGTTTATTTGGTTTGAGAGAGTATGACTGAAGTGATCGATCCTACAAAACTGCTGCAACCTCGTCGAAAGATTACCGGTATTTCCGCCATCTTACTGCCATACCATTCGGGTGGAGAAGTTGATTGGCAAGGCTTCGATGCGCATCTGCATCGTACACTGGATGCTGGATTGATTCCGGCGGTCAATATGGATACCGGCTACGGTAATCTGATTGACGATGCAGTCCGTGAGGAGGTGTTACTGCGTGCTCAGCAAATCGCTGACGGGCGTTCATTTGTTGCGGGTATTTTTGTGGGTGATCAGCCGGGGTCTCCCTTTGGTAAAGATTTATATCGAGTCGGAATTGAGCAAATTCAGCGACATGGTGGTACACCCATCTTTTTTCAATCTTATGGGTTGATTGAATTGTCTGACGACGAATTGGTCGAAGCCTATCAGGCACTGGCGTGTGAGTGCCAAGAATTTCTGTTCTTTGAGTTGGGGAAGATTTTTGCTCCCTTTGGCAGGATTTACGCACTGGATGTCTATCAGCAATTGATGATGATTCCCAACGCTCTGGGCGCAAAGCATTCATCACTTCATCGGTTACCGGAGTGGCAACGCCTTGAGTTGCGAAATCGAGTTCGACCTGATTTTAAAGTGTTTACCGGAAATGATCTTGCCATCGATATGGTGATGTATGGAAGTGACTATTTGCTGGGTTTGAGTACCTTTGCCCCTGATGCATTTGCGCGACGGGATGCCATGTGGGAGGCGGGGGATCCGTCTTTCTATGAGCTGAATGATATGTTGCAGTATCTGGGCGCCTTTGCGTTCCGCGATCCCACCCCCGCATACAAACATTCCGCTGCAATGTTCTTGAAAATTAGAGGGATGCTTGCCAGTGATCAGACTCACCCGGATTCGCGACATCGATCCGATTCCGATGTTGCAGTTCTGCAATTGATTGCGAGTGATATTCAGAGAATTATGAAAGAGGAGAATTAATGACTTACCCGCGTGTGGCAAGTTTTAAGAAACATGATGCTTTCGTGAGTCATCTTGCCAAGTTGGGAATTGAGTTTCCCTGTGATGAGCAGATCGTGACCAGCAGCAATCCTCTTGCTGATCCATTGCATCTTGATGGACTGGAAATTGGAAATCGATTTTGTATTCTCCCCATGGAGGGTTGGGATGGAACGCTTGATGGAAAGCCTACCGAGTTGACGAAGAGACGTTGGCGGAACTTTGGTCTCAGTGGCGCAAAACTGATATGGGGTGGGGAGGCCGTTGCAGTACGTCCTGATGGTCGCGCTAACCCTAATCAGTTGATGATTTCCGAGGAAAATTTTCAAGGCATTGAGTCCTTGAGATTGGAGTTGTGCGAGGCTCATCGAGCTAAATTTGGCGTGGACGACGATTTGCTGGTCGGCTTACAGTTGACCCACTCGGGAAGGTACGCACGTCCCAATCAGAAGAGTGTCAGTGAACCACGGACCGTACAATGCAATCCAGCACTGGATGCTCGCTTGGGGATTGATGATAAAGCCGCAATTTTTTCCGATGATGAGTTGCAGGAATTGGTAAATGATTTCATTAATGCCGCGGTGCTTGCGCAGCGCGCTGGTTTTCAGTTTGTTGACATCAAACATTGCCATGGTTATTTGGGACATGAATTATTAAGTGGAGTCGATCGTGCTGGGCGGTTTGGTGGTAGTTTTGAAAATCGAACGCGTTTTCTACGCGATATTGTTGATGGAATTCATTCTCGCGCGCACGGCTTGATGATTGGAGTAAGACTCAGCATTTTTGATTTCCTGCCATTTCAACGAGGGTTAGATCAAATTGGTGTTGCGGACCCGCTTGGGGATCAACGACTTGCATTTGGTAGTGGTCTATCGGGCTGCGAAGTCGATTTGAGTGAACCCTCAAGATTCATGGAGCTTCTGGAAAGTCTTGGTATTAAGCTCGTTTGTACGACAGCAGGAAGTCCGTATTACAATCCTCACATCCAGCGACCAGCGTATTTTCCACCCAGCGATGGATACAAACTTCCGGAAGATCCGCTAGTGGGTGTGGCGCGCCAGTTACGTGCAACTGCTGAATTGAAACATAAGCACCCTGAGTTGATATTTGTTGGCTCTGGCTACAGTTATCTTCAGGATTGGCTACCGCATACTGCTCAAGCCCTTATTCGAGAGAAGTGGGTAGATTCTGTTGGGTTGGGTCGAATGGTGTTGTCTTATCCAGAGTTGCCTGCTGATGTCTTGTCAGGAGAGCAGCTGACTCGAAAAAAAGTATGTCGCACCTTCAGTGATTGTACGACGGCGCCACGTAAGGGCATGGTTAGTGGTTGTTATCCGCTTGACCCTTATTACAAGGTTCGTGAGGAGCATGATCGCCTGAAGCAGGCAAAAAAAGCTACTTGATTGAATCGCGAGTCAGACGTTGAGCTGCCTTGCAAACGGTTAGCCAAGGCATGACGATCGGATCGTTGGACATTGTGGGTAGAGCAGTACTGGGTGGGTAGAGCAGTACTGGGTGGGTAGAGCAGTACTGGGCCCTCTGTCATCATACCACTTGACTATATCATCCCATTCAGCTGTGAGTGACCTTGTGATTCACCTGCGAAATGTGCTTTGTGTTGCTGCGTCCCTTTTCGCTTATTCAGTTTTCCGTGTTCATGCTGAGCCTGGCAGATCAGCCGTGAGGGAATTGTCTTCAAGTAAGCGTGATTCGATTGTGGTTACAGAAAAGGCGATTCGGATTCATAAAGCAGCGCCGGTATTTGACGGGCATAATGATTTACCATGGGCGCTGCGGAAAAGTGGTATTGCAGTGGGTAACATCGATTTGCGCAAGAATCAGCTGAAGCTTCATACGGATATTCCTCGCTTACGCACGGGTGGTGTTGGTGCTCAGTTTTGGTCGGTGTATGTGCCCGTCACTACTGCGACACAAAACAATGCACTTACGGTGACCCTTGAGCAGATCGCAGTTGTCAGGGAGTTAACCAAACAATACAGCGATGTTTTTGAGTTGGCGTTGACTGCTGAGGATGTCACCAGGATCCGCGGCAATGGAAAGATTGCATCATTGATTGGTGTTGAGGGAGGGCACTCGATTGAAAACTCGTTGAATGTCCTTCGTCAATTGTACCGTGACGGAGCCAGGTACATGACATTGACCCACTCGATGTCTCTCGATTGGGCGGACTCTTGTAGTGACGAACCAATTTCTGGGGGGCTGTCTGCTTTTGGTGAGGAGATCGTTCATGAAATGAATCGGCTGGGGATGATTGTTGATCTCTCGCATGTTTCACCTTTGTGCATGACAAAGGCTTTGAAGGCGACCCAGGCTCCTGTGATTTTTTCGCATTCATCGGCTAGGGCTGTGGCTGAGCATCCTCGAAATGTTCCGGATGATGTTCTGTTGCTGACGAAAAAAAATGGCGGCGTGGTGATGGTGAACTTCTTTTCGGATTTTGTGAATCCCGTTGACGCGGCGCGATCTCGAAAACGGAATGACCAGCGTGAAAAATTGAATGAACGTTATTCAGATGACGAGGCAAAAGTGGCGTCTGAACTGAGGCAATGGGAACTCAAGAATCCGCGGTCGAAGCAGTGTACCGTACACGATCTGCTCGACCACATTGATCACATTGTCAAAGTTGCTGGAATTGATCATGTGGGATTGGGTTCTGATTACGACGGCGTCCCAGCACTGCCAACGCAACTTGAAGATGTCAGTACCTATCCGGTAATCACTCAGGGGCTTCTGAATCGTGGCTATACCGAATCTGATATTCGAAAAGTCCTCGGTGGCAATGTGATGCGAGTTTTCCGGCAGGTAGAAGAGGTTTCAAGGAAGTTGTCATTGGAAAAGTAGGCTGGGAACTCGGAAACGACCGAATTGAGCCGCTATGAGTTCCACCCAGGTGGCAATATTTCCGCTATGATCAGGGTCGACTTCACTGCTTTTGCCATGCCCTTCCAAGTGTTGGCTTTGCAGTTTTTCACCAACGGTGCGTTTGCGGTCACAGCGCCAAATCGCACGGCTTGGTCACCAACCCATTGATGAATGCAGATGAGTAACACAGTAGATTCGATGCAGGCAGAAGCAGAAGAGTTCGGGCAGCGTTACAACGCAGTTCGTGAAATGATTGGGCGGGTCATCGTCGGTCATGACGACATCGTTCATGGTGTGCTGACAGCGATTTTCTGTGGCGGACACTGTTTGTTGGAAGGTGTTCCCGGGCTTGGAAAAACAATGCTCGTTCGAACATTGTCTGATGTCATGGACTTGAATTATAGCCGTATCCAATTTACGCCCGACCTGATGCCTGCCGACATCCTCGGGACGAACATGATTGTTGAAGATGAGAATGGTCGCCGGGGATTTGAATTTCAACGCGGGCCTGTGTTCACGCAGATTTTATTGGCGGATGAGATCAATCGCGCGACACCCAAAACGCAGTCTGCGATGTTAGAAACCATGCAGGAGGGAACGGTGACCGCCGGGGGAAAACGCTTTGTGTTGGAGAAGCCTTTCTTTGTGCTTGCCACGCAGAACCCCATCGAGCAGGAGGGGACTTACCCGCTGCCCGAAGCACAGTTAGACCGTTTTCTTTTCAAATTGGTGGTTGGATACAGTAGCCGCGAAGATCTGAATTTGATCGTCGAACGAACAACTCAGGAGCACCAAGCTGATCTTGAGAGAGTGATGGATGGTGAAGAGATACAAAAGTGGCAGCAGATGGTCCGTAAGGTTATACTCGCGCCACATGTTCGAGACTACTTGGTTCGCTTGAATCTTGGGACACACCCCGATGGCCCACACTCAGTTGCGGCAACCAACAATTATGTACGTTGGGGTGCCAGTCCGCGTGGAGCGCAGACGCTCGCGTTGGCATCGAAGGTTCGAGCTTTGCTTGAAGGCCGCTACAACGTCAGCTTCGAGGATGTGCGGCGAGTATTCCTGCCAGCCATGCGCCACAGGGTCCTGTTGAATTTTGAAGCTCAAGCCGAAGGCATTGAAGCTGACCAGATCTTGCTGGACATCTTGGAAAACGTTCCCGAAAAGGGTGAGTGAGCCGCGTCTTCACGCCTCTCGAACTGAAACGCAAAAGTGCCGTGAAAAGCACCTTGCGTTGTAGCACTCTTGAGGGCGGTTGATTGCTCACTGAGTTTCCAGCGAATGCTTATCGGCGATTTTTGGGATCAAGATTGGCGTTAAGCTGTTCCTCTGAAACGGTGGACTCAACACCGCTTTCGGGAATATCCGCTTTTGCAATCCAAAGGATCGCGTTGAGAACGACTCGGCGATAGTTGTCATTTGCCCAATTGTCGTGAAAGTGGCCACCAGTGAAGCCAAAACCGCGACCCCCATCAGGTCGTTCCACGGTCCACATCATTGCTTCAGCTCGTCCCTTGGATGCTTGAATATGTGGATAAGGGCCTCTTGGGTAGACGTAGGGGCCATCACGAACCTCGTCTGAAGGCACAGCGGTCAGGATGGGAACAAACTTGAGTCCATCAATCTCATTCGCTTTTTCGCCAGACATGTCGCCAATAAAACGCATATTGAAATACCATTCATCCTTGGCCTGAAACGGTTTCACACCACGGCTGATCGGATGCTCGGGGAAGACCATGAAATTTGGTTCCCAAATCGGATTGCAAGAGTGCATGTGCTCGTAGTGACCACCAATCCATCGTTTGAATTCTGCTCCGGCCTGATCAGCTATGACTTCGACACCAAAATGCATGAAACCTAGCCCAACACCTTTCGATGACCAGTCATCTACCACTTTTAATCGCCTTCCGTTCTCTCCAACGACTTCATGTCGCCGCCCCCCATCCATGAAAAAAACAACAGCACTGGCACCATCAAAGATCGATTCATCGTTTGGCCAGCCATTCAGCACAAACTTAACGTCAACGTTCGGTATATTCTTAAGGCATGCAGTCATCAATTGGACCCCCGCATTGAATTCGTGCATTCGTGGTGGGTGTGAAGGTTTTCCTGCTACCAACACGAT
>JACLAC010007386.1_pt1 | contig 11087 bp, 4 predicted proteins | sample 8027881 | NCBI WGS metagenome assembly JACLAC01 (sample SAMN15725517, study PRJNA655200) | protist metagenome | isolation source: fluorescence activated cell sorting (FACS) single amplified genomes of... | place: Spain: Blaines Bay Microbial Observatory, Mediterranean Sea | collected 2016-01-19 | reverse complement strand
AATAGAACGAAAGAAAGAAAGAGAGAAAGAAAAGTGAAGTGACAGTGTATATACCAAACTCACTTGAGGGATATGACTTACTAGTAGATGTGTGTGTCAGCGTATGGACAATTATTCTTTCAACTTTGTTCACTCCGTTTTCCTGTTAAACATTAGTATAGTCTTTACATTTCTTTTCCTTCTCTCTCGTTTTGCGTTGATTTCTTTAGAAGCGTCAAAAGAGTTTAGTGTTTGGAAAGTATACATAGAGTGGAACTTACGAAGAACGCCCCAGTGAAAATGAAGTTGTTTTTGACTTTTCTTTTGGTAGCCGCCACCGTCGCAAATGCGTCGACTGTGCGCGTACAATCGGCCGCGGACCTTCCGGCAAAATGCTCGTCGCTCGTTCAAGCGCATGGGGTGTCTGTCGTGAAGTTTCTTGCGAACCTGGACCCGAAACGAGTGCCAGACCTTGGGGTTTTGTGCGATAATATTAACGGGTGCGACGACTCCCTGAAAACGGCCGACCTTCCACACTTCAAAGCGGTCAAAGCTGGTCTTGTGAAAGCGGTATCCACCCAACGACTTCGCGTACAGCGAGCGCTGAGCAAAGCCAAGCAGGCCAGCAAATCGTGCCCGATGACCGCTGCCGGCGAAGAGTGCAGCGGGAACGGCGCCTGCATTATGGAGTGCGGAACCAACGGCGAGAAGCAGGCCAAGTGCATGTGCGATAGCCGCTACGGCGGCGAGGACTGCAGCCAGGACTTGTGCCCAGGCGGGTGCGGCAACGGTGTCTGCAAGCGCGGAAAGTGCTTCTGCGACCCAGGGTGGAAAGGGACCGACTGCAAAACCGCGAAAGTGTGCAAGGGCGCCTCTGCCAAGGGCCCATGCTCCGGAAACGGGCTGTGCAAGTACGGGAAGTGCTTCTGTGACGTCGGGTTCGAAGGCAAAGGCTGCGAAATCTCCAGCGAGTGCCCGAACAACTGCAACAAGAACGGTATCTGCTGGAAAGGAAAGTGCAAGTGCAACCCAGGATGGGTCGGCGAAGCGTGCGGCCAGTTCTCGAACAAGAAAGCGTGCAAAGGCATGACCGCGAAGGGACCGTGCTCCGGCAACGGGATCTGCTTCGACGGCCGGTGCGTGTGCTCCCCACAGTTCGTCGGGGAAGACTGCTCCATGCAGAAGAAGTGCACGGATGACTGCAGCGGCCACGGAAAGTGCTTCTTGGGACAGTGCATGTGCAACCCAGGGTACGAAGGAGACGCCTGCGAAAAGGACATCCCGTGCGACTGTAACGGAAAGGGAGTCTGCAAAGCCGGCCAGTGCCATTGCGTGCCAGGCTACGAAGGGGAGTCGTGCGAGAAGAAGAGCGAGTGCCCGAACAAGTGCAGCGGCCACGGCGTCTGCTCCAGCGAAACATGCTACTGCTTCCCAGGGTGGGCCGGCGAAAGCTGCGGGAAAAACACCGAGCAAGCCAAAGAACAGGCCCGCGTCACGGCCGGGTGCCCGACCAACTGCAACGGCCATGGTGTCTGCGGGTACGGATTGGGCGATGCCCACGGGAACCCACTCGGCCAATGCCTTTGCCAACCAGGTTGGCACGGGGCAAGCTGCGAGCACATGAGCAAATGCCCAGGCGAGGCTGGAGGCTGTGAAGGGCACGGGCAGTGCATCGCCGGGAAATGCTTCTGCAGACCGGGGTGGAAAGGCCCTAGGTGCTTGCAAGTTGTTTTCAACCACACCAAGTGCCCCAACGGGTGCGGATCCAACGGCGTTTGCATGTTGGGCGAGTGCTTCTGCAACCCAGGGTTCGCCGGCGAGGACTGCTCCCGGGCCGTCAAGTGCCCCGGGAAGAACGGAAAATGCAACGGTCGCGGAGAGTGCTCCATGGGAAAATGCTTCTGTACCCCAGGGTTCACCGGCGACGCGTGCGAAACCCGCGAAACGTGCCCGAAGGGCTGCTCCAATAACGGAGTCTGCGTCAGCGGAAAGTGCTTGTGTGTCCCAGGGTACACGGGCCCCGCCTGCGACCATGCGCCAAGCTGCGAAACCAACCCGTGCGAGAATGGTGTCTGCGCGCAGGGCAAGTGCTTCTGTGCCGACGGGTTCACTGGCCCCGCATGCACTTTGAAAGTGCCCGAGCCGAGCCAAAACACGACCCTTCTGAAGCAGGCCTGCAAGAATCAATGCAGTGGCCACGGGACGTGCGACCTTTCGAACCTAGTTGCCAAAGGAAACATGTGCTTCAAGTGCAACTGCGCCAAGCACTGGACCGGGGAAGACTGCTCGGAAATGATCAAACCCCAAGAAGCCGACAATTCATGCAATTTAGTAAATGCAGACTGTGGAGTGGGCGGTAAAATCGACGAGAAATCGTGCCGCTGCATTTGCGGCGATTGCCACACCGGCAAATTTTGCAAAGTTACCAAAGACACGCCAGAGTGCAAGGTAATCAAAGAGAAAGATTTTAAAAAAGTGAACCACAATGTAATAGATCGCACCAGTATGGTGAAAAACGATCCATTGGCAGATGCTGAAGCCTTAAAGCGAGCGGAGTCCTTGGTTGTTGAAGGCGCCGATTTGGATAAAACCGCCGAAGCCGCGAAGCAAAAAGTTGCGGACGAGTTCCAACAGATTCAATCCGGAGCAATGATTGAAGTTAAAGCGTCCCCGAAGTGCCCGAACGGCTGCAGTGGGCGTGGAAAATGCAACAAGGCAGGAATCTGCGAGTGCTTTTCTGGCTTCGCAGGGAAAGACTGCACTGGTGTGTCCAAGGCCGCCGCAATCCCAGTCGTTGCGTTACATAAAAAGGCAGAAGAGGAGCCCAAGGTTCAGCAAGCCAGCATTTGGCACACGCAAGGTGTTCTTGTTGTTGCCGTTGCAATGTTCATAGCTGGTCTAGGTGTTGGATTGGTAGTCAAAATGGTCTCCGACAGACGGCAACGTGCCTCTGCGGAAGCCATTCTTGAAGAGCAAGATAGTAGCGTTTCGTATTCGTCCTTGAATGCACCGTTGCCATCGATCGGGTTATAAATTTAGTTTGCAGAGTTCAAGAAATCACATTATAAAAGTACAAAATAGTTACGATTAATAGTCAATTCAGAAAAAATAATATATTACACATACGTTATAATAAATCTTGAGAGTCTTACAACATATCATACTTCTTATTTCATTAGTTTTTTTACATATCATAGTTTAATAAAACACAAATCGAATGATAGATCAATTTCACCGGTTTCCGATGAGCCGGTCATTAGGTAATTAAATAGGAATCAATTTATATACTAAGTTTAATAACAACTACAAAATATTTTTGTTTTTTTGTTTTTTTTGTAATTTTGTCTTGACGGTGTGCTTATAATAATACATAAATACATTTCACATCATCCCTCGTATCTCTATATTATAATAATTATTAGGATTATATAATATTATTTCATGTATAATTAATAAGATAATAGTCTAGACCGACTACTACTACTAAATAAAAAAAAAAAATATAATAATTATCTTCTACTGTACCTGGTACTACCGGAGCTACAAATAATCCAAACAACAACTTCAGCTTCAATCTTCATTCCTAATGTTTGTCCTCGCAAGGCGCGTTAATTTATTTTCTTTCTTTCTTTCTCCCCCTCGCCACCGCATTCCAAACCAGAGAGGAATTTTTCTACCGCTCATTTTCTGCTGCTGAAAAAATTCGTTTGTGCAAGAGAGCAGAAACAAACATGGAGGGCTTGGTGCGGAACGCAAAGCGCATGATGGGGTCTCCAGGCACGGGCTACGAACTGCGTCGCAAAGCGCTCACTGGTTTAGTTTTGCTTGTGGAGAAGGAGGGAATGGCTGCGGCCAAGGCCGTGCTAGAAGTTGAAATGATGGATGTACATATTATTAGAATCATGGAGGGAAAGAACATTTCGCGCGATACCAGGGAAATTGCCTTTTACTTGATAGAAAAACTTTTTGCGCAGGCACCGGGATCCGTGCCTGCTTCCTTGGTGCAGTCACTTTCCTCCATTGCCGCGTCTAGTCCGGAGCCCTATCGCATTCGGGCCCTGAAAATTTTGATAAGCCTAGCCATAACCAACACGGAAATAACCGCGAGCTGCTTCGCATTTCCGACCCTTGCAAATAGCGTTCTCGACGAAAACTGCAAGGCGCTGAGGGAGACAATTGTGCTAACTCTTATGCAAGTCGCGGACAACGCGACCGGGAGAGGTCACTTGGACATTTGTGCGAGCATCAGGTACATGGTAGCACCCTTGCTGCAGCACAACATGGTAACCGATAAAGAAAAACGCTCGTCTCTGCGGCACGCGGCCGCTGAAGTTGTGGTTGTGATGATGCGAACCTATGCGGGTATATTTTTGTTGGGCTCCTCCGCTTTGAACGCTTTGGAGGCTCTCATCTGCATGTTGACTCACCCCATAGACGTCGAATTGCAGCTGGTCATCCTGGACCTGCTTTCAAAAATATTCGACAGCTGCAGCATCATCACCGACAAGGACGAGCACGGCAAAAACATACTGAGCGTTTACTCTGGGATGGTTCTGTTGGCGCTGCTGAATGCTGGGATAGTTCCTGGCCTTAGCACAATATCATTGCAATCTGAAAACCCTGGTGTTCACAACATGTCCAAAACACTTCTGTCGCGCTTCTTCTCGTTCGCACGGAGACATCTACCAAAGCGCTTGAACGACGAGCTGCTGTCTTTGCCGGAGCTTATGTCGGCAGCGGCGCAACGCGATTACAGCAACCGCAAGACGCGCTTGCGCGGGATGAGGGCAGTCGAAATACTCCAATCGTTGGAGCAGTCAGCAGGGGTCGGCGTGTACCGTTCACAAGTGAACGAAACGAATCAGCTGTACGCAAACGATAAGTTTTTCCGGCTTTCACGAATAGTTAGGTACTCCAATCGGTCTGTTGACCCCGTCATGAAAATGGTGGGCGACTCGCAGCGATTAATATTTTACGGTGGGGCCGGCTCCGTATCTCCCGGTGGTCACAAGGGCGTTGCTTATTTTATTCGGCAGCAAAAGAACATGAACGCACCGTTTGGCTCGGTGCAAGCTGACATCAAGAAGTCTGGCGTTACCGCATCCAAGGAAGTTTTTGAGTGGCACTGGCCTACAATTGCGACCCTGTTTGACGGGGCACTGCAGAATCAAAACCATCTGTTGGAAACCATGAGGAGTCATGACCGCTTTGTGCGCCGTGTTGCTGGTTTTTATCGTGGCACTTGCGATGATAAAGCGTATTTTTCTCAGCTTTCCTGGAAACTTGACCACATGTCGTACGTTGGAATACTATGCCAGATGATGGGCCTGCTCATGGAGTCATACGCTGGAAACGACTTTATTCAACACGACCGACGCGGGAGGTTGATTCACAACATCGTGGAGGAGCTTAAGGCAATTGGCACGGGACATCCCGCCAACGGGGTCCCGGCGGGGAAGAAAAATCGGTCCCCGCGAAGTTCTCTAAGCATGGAAAAGAATTTTTTGTTTTCCCGAAAAAAAATAGGCCATACCATGGCGCGGGAATACTTTACATTGTTAGGATACATGAGTTCTACGCTTCAAGGGGAAGCGGCGCTTCAAAATGCAGGGCTCATAAAAGAAGCGGTAAAGTTATCAAATGATCCAAGTAAAGATTACATAAGCCGCTTGCTTGTAGTAAACCTGGATATTTCCCGAAAAGGCAGCCCTGCGCAGTTTTATATCGAACAAATACTCTTGAATGATGGACCCTCATTGGAATTGAAGCTATACGCCCTCCGGACTGTAGGCTGGTCCTTGTCATGTAGTGTGACCGCGACCAGCGTGTCGTGGGGCTTATCACTTTTTTGCCAGCAAATTTGTAAATCAACAGAGCTCTCAAGAGCCGCCTTGGAGTTGTTGGGAAGTGTGTTGGAGTCGAAGCGCGACTACGTGCCATTTTGCATCGAAAACCTGCGGGACCTAAACATAACCGATGAGCTCAAACCATTGCTTGTTAATAGCCGACTTTTTGGGTTAATGGTGGGTAGTGTTAAAGGGTTGTCGTTTGTCCAGAAAATGGCGTGGCTGGAACCTGCAATAAACGCATGGTTGAAACCAGATGGGTTGCACAGTGATAGTGTGCGCCAGATTGAATCAAACATTGCGCAAAATCTTTTTGGGCGCAATGTAAATACGAGCAGCGATAATCAAAAGGTCGTTAAACCAATATCTTTGAGTAGTCCGTGGTCGGAGCACGACGGTGATCGACGCAGAGAAAACGGGGCATTGGACTGGTTTTTGCGACTGCCTTGGGTTGTGGACGTGAAGTTTTCAGATGAATTGGGAGAACAATCGTTAAAGACCGATTTGAAAATATCTACAAATTCGGAAACCGACAAAGTTGACGTGCCGATCAACCTTCAGCATTGCATCGTGTTGCGTGGCACTTTACTAGATCTTGACGAGTATCATCGTCCTGTAAAATTCACTACGAATTCTTCCTTTTCGTCCAGTTTGCATCTAGGGGCATATACGGTCAACACTGCTGGAAAACTCAACCAAAATAATAGCTACAGCGATAGGCCTTTGTTCGACCCTCGGCGTTCACGACCAAGGAGCCATAGCTCACTGTCTGTCCCCCCCGAACTCGAGGAGTTGTCCGAAGTCGTAAATCAGACTCAAGAAGAAGCAGATTTGGTAGAAACTGTCGCCTTTGATAATTTCTCCGAGGAGAGTTCTGAAAATGGCACTCATTGCCGTTGGCTTTTCACCAAATCACAAGACGACGATTGGTACTTAGTTGCAATTGAATATTACATAGACATTGTACCTCACACCCCGAACCATGTGAATTTCCCCCCTCACCTGTTTCGTGATCTGAGCCGCACGGACGAGGGCGCCAGCTTACTGATGGAAAAAATCGATGAGTCGAACATTCTCGAAAGCGCGTTCGGGAAAAAACCGGCCAGTAATTTTGTCCAACGATCGTCTTTGTGGATGATCGGGTATATCTGTTCGACCAACACTGGCGTTGAAATTTTACGGGAAAGAATCCCTGGCCTTTTTTCCAAATTAATTTCGTTGGTAAAAAACTCCCCCAGTTTTTCTATTCGTGGCACTGTGCTGAATACGTTCTTGTTGATTTCTGCATCTGAATCGGGTGCAAAAGCTCTGTCTGATCTGGGTTGGAATAAATCTCTTCCCATAGATTACTCAGATTTCTTTTTCAGCTCCGGGATAGAGTCTAACACTTGCGCCCCAATGGCCCAAAAACCAGAAATAAGCAGGGTTTCTTTTGATAATGACGACGCCGACATCAAACTCCTGCTCCGCTCTTTAGTAGAGTTAACGAACCCCGTTAGCAGCAAAGATGGGATGGGCAAGTTGAAAATTTTAAGGAAGCGAAACCCTGGCATGTTTCAAACAAAGGAAGTGATTCTGATGGTGTACAAAGTGCTTGCCCAATACAACTTAAAGTTAAATGTCCGAAGAATGATCCACAACCTGTTTGTAATCCGGTAATTACACTCGCGGCTCGGTGGTACACTCCGGCCTTTTATACCAGTGTCTAGAGTGTCCAGTGTTACATTAAATAAAAACAAAAAATTGGCTGTTATTTAAGTAATTAAAAAACAAATCATATGCTTTAAGACTCTCATTTTAATATCAATTACGATTTCAGTTTAGCTTTCTCGTGTACCGCGAAAATGAATCTGCTCCTTTTGTCCATTAAAGGTTTACGTGTTCCTTCATGTACTGCGAAATGATCTGTACCATTGTGATTTTACTAATCAACATACCCTTGTCACATTTAAAAACAAAAAATTGGCCCTGTTGTTATTTTAAGTAATTAAAAGTGTTACATTTAACTTTCCGCAACTCTACCCCACTTCCCGTTTAACGTTTTCGCCGCGATTGAAGAATGGACCCCTTCTTTCCGACGGTCTTGTTCGCTTGAGTAGTTCTTTTCCCCTTCCGAGCTGTGCTTCTGTTCATATTGCCATTTCCGCCACCAGAGAGTTCTTTTCCTGAGGTTTCTTCCTGATGACGACCCTTGCTGTTTGGGCTGACAGCAATCGATCCTGGCTGCGATATCTCTTCCTGCTCTTCTTCGTCACTGTAAACACCAATGCCCATTTCCATTTTGAAAATGTCCATTTTTGCACGGTCTGATTCACTTGCGTCTACTTCCACACGTCGCTCATAAAGAAGTTGACGAGATTTTAAACTTTTGTAGCAATCTTTTCTGCATAGGTCCACATCTCGGGCCACCTTGGAATGCAGGGCTTTCCTCATTATTTGGTAGGCCCTCTCTTTCTGCCACGCGATAATGTCATTCTTTTGTTTTTCATCCACATCAGGGATCAGCGTCGAATCGGACTCCAAGTTATTATCGCTGTCAGCTGCAGAACCCATCTTCGCACCTTTACTGGCTTTCATCCGGGTCATGTCCGCGTCAACACTAACTTTACTGCCGCTGGCTAAACTACTGCCGCCTTCACTGATCAGTAACGAGCTATCTTCGTCAAGCGCCCCCTTTGAGTTCTCCCCATCTAATAGATTGCTCCTTTCTTCCAACGGCAAGTATGCACCGGTTTTATGGCATTTGTGTAAAATACTTTCTTCATCTGTAATCAAAATAGCGCGAGTCAAATTTCCAGTGGCACGTTTGGTGTCTCTAAGCAGGGATTGGCAAACTGCACGGTTATGGTACGCTTTGGAAAAAAATCTATCTGCTGCAATGCATCCATCGAAGTCTTCTAAGGCAAACTTTATTAGCTTATCCGTTTCCTCGGTGCTTTTTTCTCCACATTCAAGCAATTTTGCGGCAGCCAGTTTATGCCTTGCTACACCTCGGTTGTATAGCGCATGGGCATATTTTGGCTTTAACTCAAGCGCCTTTGTGAACAATTCTATTGTTGGTTGGATCTCATTTGCCCTTAATGCATTCATGAGCATGCAATATCCCTTGTTGTTGTAAACTTCTGGGAGATCCGGCTCCCTTTGAATTGCTTTGGAATAAAATACAGCAGCTTCCTCATACCGCTGTTGTTTCAAATACTTGGAAGCCCGTCCCATCACATGCTTTGCTTTCCAACGTCTAGATCTAGGAATGTAATCCGGGTTGTTAATCTCTTCTTCGGATTTCGGCATTAGCCGGATCTCTCGAACGTGCGAAAACGCCATTTAGATTTTAGTTTTAGAAAAAGGATTGGCTTCGTCGCAGGGGTTTCTATCTATGTCTTTTTGCGTGCCACGTTTTTGTGCATCAAATCCAAGTTAGTAAAATATTTCGAGTTTCAATTCTTTTTTTTTCCAAAACTGCAAATGTGCGTAATAGAAAATTAGTTGCTTGATCAACGGTTAAATTTTAAACAAGCTCTCTATGCTCTATGCGCTGTTATAATAATAAAAAAAAAACAACAAGAAAATTGGCTGTTATTTTTGAAGTAATTAAATTTAGCTTCCTCATACCCATATTATGGTATTTTTTAAAAAAATCTTAAAAAAAATAATTTATTATATATTTATATTAAATATGAATACTTCCTTCCATCATCATATTATTCCAGTGTTATCTCTTATTTTCGTTGCCCAGTTTCCTATCAACCGGTTAAAAGTCTTGGAAACAAATGTTGTTAAAGGTTTAGGAACACGAATAGTATTGTTTGGATAAGTTTAAAGGTAGGAGTGTTTGTTTTTGTCCACAGTGGAGTTTATTATTGTTCTTTCGTGAATCTTCGAATTGATCCCAGCAGGTTTTCTTTTTACGAAATACCCCAGCGTGCCGAGTGTCCAGTTCACCTCATTAGTTTCAAAAAATTTCTAAGCCCGTATTGCATTTTCTCAAACATGTCTTTTCTTCGACGGTAGGCCAGGACCCCAAAACCTAGGGCCAGGAGGAGGCCCCCACCCGCAGTCAGCAGAGTCTGAAGGTCTTCTTCCGATAGCTCTTCGGCTTCGACTGGTTCTACTTCGTCAGTTTTAAGCTCGCCATTCGTTTTGGAACTGTCGCCTTCCGGAAGCGCGTTTGTCTTTTCGGAATTCGGTACTTGCTCTTGTCTTGAAGAGCGCGTCGCCCCAGGGGTACCACTGCTGCGTTCAACAGTTGCCAAAAGGGCATGGTACAATGCCAGTTTACTATTGCTACTTAGGGCGACGTCTCGGTCTAGGAACGTCCGTGCCACCCCCGTTTCGCCCAGAGGGACCAAGACATGGAGAAGCAAAACTTCAACCAACTCTTCGTACCGAGAGCGAGCAGACTGCCTGAACGCGCATTCATCGTCGACATCGCTATCACCACTATTGTTTATGCTACTACAATCCTTTATACCCTCCCACTGGCCCTGCATGTACAAGCTCCCGTCCGGGCTTCTTAAGAGATCTGAAATTTCGACTTGCGCTTCTTCAATTTTTCTAAAGGCAATGATTAATTTTAGCCATATAATCGACACTGCAAACGGCATGGATGCGCATACGTGATTCTTGTAATAATTGGGAATAAAACGGATGGCTGCATCCAAACCTTCGCTATCAACACCGTCGTCAGTCGGTGAAGGTAACTTTCGTATCTCTGTTTCGTGGCAAGCTTGAAGCCATATAATGCAGTAACCCACACAATCTGCCTCCGCACTACTTAGCGAACCGTTCGATCGCAACGATATCTTCCCACAATTCTTTTCCGAATCTAAGGCCAACGTTGTTTTCGGCAACGCAAACAGCCCTTGCTCTGCCAGAGTGGACGCTTCCAAAAATTGGCCATGCAAAAGGGCCTTCGTCGCCCGGTCCATCAACTCGTCCCTTTCTTGAACCATTGCGCGGACGAATCGTTACGGGCACGATTGTTCTCTCTATGTTTCTTAGTCCGACAATATCATTCCCTCACTACGTTGAAGGTACCCTTCCTCCGTCTATAACTCCTCTCGATGGAATTGTTATTTATTATTAGAATTAAAAACAATGAAAGAAATAATTAAACAAGGTGGGACTAAGAGAGTTCCCAGATCCCCCCGGTACTACATTTCACACATCATCATCTTTCTTATTAAATTATTATACGGAGAGTATGGATTGTATAGTATGTATAGGAAAATTGATTTTTAAGTACTTAATAAAAAGTTAACG
>JACLAC010018260.1_pt1 | contig 11089 bp, 2 predicted proteins | sample 8027881 | NCBI WGS metagenome assembly JACLAC01 (sample SAMN15725517, study PRJNA655200) | protist metagenome | isolation source: fluorescence activated cell sorting (FACS) single amplified genomes of... | place: Spain: Blaines Bay Microbial Observatory, Mediterranean Sea | collected 2016-01-19 | reverse complement strand
AAAACGAAGTGAAACCAGAAGCTAGTACTGCAACAACAACAACAACAACAACTGCAACTACTACTACTACGACGGTAACTAGCACTCCTTCTAAACTCAAGTCTTTTGAATAATGATGATGATCCTTGTCTTGAAACTTAATTAAATTCTCCTTTGTACACCACACTTTCGATTTACATTTTTTATAATCTTTTAAACCATCACAACAACGATCTGTATCTTCATATACTTTTACTGTAACCTTTGCACCTATTAGATAATCACTAGATTGACAATTTGGCAATTCACTTTGTAAATAACCATTTTCATCTTTACTATTCAATTGGATTACAGCAACCCATTCTTTTTCTTTACCTAACGTATCCATATTGACTTGTTCGATGGAAATATCCCTTGCTGTAAACAATGGTGCTGCTGGGCAACTACCATCTTCAATATGATAACGTAATGTGTTTGACAACGTAAACATTTGTTTATCATCGTATGATGGAAGATCATGTTTCAAATAATGAATTGCGATGTTTTTTATTTCTTTATTAGATAAATCTAAATGTTTATATCCAGTGCAAAATAGTTCTTTTTTATGTTTTAATTCTTCTTTCGTCCATTTTGAACCACCTTTTGAATGCACACATTCGGCTTTTGCTAAATCTGCTGTTGAAATTTTTGGTTTTGCTTGCATTATTTGTTGCATATTATTCTTTTTTCCCACACGATTCGTGATGAGTTGACGTGTACGCAAAGATGTTTCCATCGTTTCTAGAAATGACGATGCTTGTTGTGCTGGCACAGGATTAATATATAAATTTGCCAGTGCATTGTAAAAGGTACTCATTGTATGGCGATATGGTATAAATAATTCGCAAAGTTGTGTTGCATCTTTTGCACTAGGCATGTTGACAATACGTGGTCCACACAATGAAACTTCGTCGAAAAATGCATCAATTGATTTTTTCACTATGTCTTTCTGTGGTGTATTGATCGATTCAAGCGATTTTATCAAAGCAAGCATACCTTCGTGTATGTAACCATTTTTTTTTATTGAATCGACAACTTCCGCATACAAATTATGACGACTATAATCACCACCTTGCGACAATGCAAATGGTATTATATCTCTGCGCTCAATTTTACCAGTTGGATCTTTACAAGCTTCTAATGTCTTATCATTTCGTTCTTTGCAGCAAATATTTGGCCAAAAGGATTTAGCCTCTTTCTCAATTCCTTGGATTTTGAATAAATTATCTAAGTCTGATGTAAATGAGCAAAATGATTTTAATAATTCATCACGATTTGTATCAATGCAAGTAGTATCTTCGATTTTTTCTATTTCAGTTGATATTTCAATTGCAGGAAAAATAATTGTACCATCCTCCCGCTCTTTCTTACAAAAATCTTTTTCTGTTGCATCATCTTTGCTTTTACGATGTTGCAAAAGTTTATCATGTTGCAATCTGATTTGCTCTTTTTGCCATAAACGTGAATTTTTTATAGATAAATCATTTGTTTTTTCTTTTTGTTCATCTAATATTTCGAAAATTCTGTCAAATTTTGCCGCACTAGCCTGGCTTATACCTTCACAACTGCTTTGTCCCTTTTTAGTATTTGTATGAAGACCCTCAGGACAAGGTTCACATACGTTACCTCCACTACTAAATGTGTTAACAGGACATATGGTACACTCGTGTCCATATATTGAATGTGGCTTTGGTCCATGTCCTGATGGACACGTTCCACATTTTCGTGTTTTGCATATACAATTTCCTTGACCCCCCACAACATATTGAGATCTTTCACGAAAACCACACTCGCGTCGATGGGAAACGACTTTGTCGATAAATGAATAGCTGCCATCATAAACGTTTCTAACACAACCAGGTGGAACATAAAAGTTGCGACCAAAATAATGAAATTTTGCCCCAGCCGCTCTAGCTTGTTGCTCACACTCCTCTCTTGTCAAATCTTCCTCACAAAAATCACTTTTACGTGTATAGATTTCTAGAGGTAGTAACCCTTCAATAACACCGTTCATTTCACGGCTACAAACAACCCCATACTTATTGTTTGTGCATGAATCGATAGAAGATCTTGTTTTATCACTAGGAGTGTAAGGTCTGTCTTGTGGGCATTTTTTGCATGTCAAGCCGTGGTTATGATGAGGGAGGTAACCTTTTTTAAGTGTACCTCCTGCGCTATAAGTACCTGGTAGGCATTTAACACACTCAAAGCCACATATACATGGTTTCTGTGGCGAACATTCTGGACCAAATAGATTTCCCTTTCCATTATCATGTTTAGGTCGAGGATTATAAACAGGTTGTTCACCTCCTTCAACGTAGCAACCGTATGGACGATTGGCATCTGTTCGTGTGGAGTAAGTTCGGGTTTTTAAGCCACTCATCATGCTACACTCAACATCTGCACCGATGTTAGGAAGTTCCTCAGAACCCCGGGCAGGACAATGAGCAAACGGTCTACGAGCAAATTCCGTTGCAAGTTCTTCCCCCTTGTTGCATATCAAATCGCCTGGTGTAGCATATATAACTATGAGAAAGTTTATAATCAACAAACATATTGTAATTATCGTCATTGCGTCTAGTGATTTTTACCTTTCTTGAAATATATCTATGATAACTATTTATGCACTATATATTATCCAGTAGTATTATTATGCTGTATCTGTTTTTTATGTATATATATATATATTAATACTGTACAATCATACCTGGTATAATATATATTATACTTACTACCATATAAACATCATCACCTGCCCTCCCTCTTTCTTCTATCTCTTTTTTTTTCTGCCTCCTCGTCTTCTTTTCTTTTTATCTTCAGCATACGTGGATCGTATACTGCAGTACGCCGTACATCAGTGTATCATCATTTTTTTTTTTCAGCATATTTTTTCATTCAGAAAATTGAAAATTATAATACCTTCTCTCTGATAATACTATACCACAATACCACAGTATAAGTATAATATTATAGACTATAATACCAGGTATATTCGAGCTATTCTTGTATGAATATTATTATGCTGTGGCTTGCATTGCCATTACCATGGATTACCCGGTATGTATTACCTGGGATAGCTTTTCGTTTCTTTTTTTATTTATTATATTTATTTATTTATTAATTAATATATAATATATATAATATAATACGTATTTACCTTGTTGTTATTTTACATATACCACCTATAGTATATATATATATATACATATCAAACATACTTCTATACTTCCATACACGATCGTTTCATCTTATCCACCATAATCGTATATCGATTGATATTATAGCTCCTCGGTATCAACACCGCTGCTTATAGTGTCGCAATACTATGAAAATTGCTGAAATAGAATTGGATGGTATTAACAACAAAGGTGGTGACAATGTAATATCAACAAACACTGCAGTAAATGATGATAGCGAAAATGAAATTGTCACCGAGGAGGAAATCCTACCGATGAATACTAAAGATCTCGAGGAAAGTAATACAACTCCAACAAGAAAGAAGAAACAAATACGTAGTAACAAAACGCTAATAAAAAACCAAAAAAGTCAGACGGAAACAGCAATATTGAATATTATTCAAAAAGACATATCTTGGAAAAACTCTGTTGGTTGGAGAGGTACGTTGGTTTTGACCCTAATTATATTTTTGATCTTATTTTATCTCTACGGCTTATATGTGTACAGTGATTTTTTTAACTGCAGCATAGAGGTGTGTCCTGCAAGTATTTTTTTCTTATTTTTTATCATAATTTTTTCGTTATTGTTTTGTTATATAACGTGCAGATGGAAAGAAATGATGAAATCCCGATTGAAATTCTTAAAACGTAGGACCTACAGATCAAAACATGGACTAAAAAAACTTTTTCAAACTTATACAAGAAACTTTGGATTACATGGCAAATATTATTTTTACAAATTATACGCATCAGAAGTCTTAGAAAAAACATTTCAAACTTATAACTTTGTTACCATCTATACATGTATGTTTCCATATTGGTTCACTTTGCTTTTTTGTGTATTATATGTAGTGGATTCAAGTATTTTAACTGTGGTAATGTATAAGAGAACATTTACAGCAAATAAATTAATTAGTACAGGAGAACGAGATTTGCAAGTAATCAGAGATGTCATATTTGATTTGATTTGTGCAATCATACCATTAGTTGTACCATATTTAGCATATGGGATACCTACAAACATCAACGAAACTATATTAATATTGTTAATGCCATCAATATCGCTGTTTGGTAAAACACGTACCTTATTTAAAGAAGCTTTATATACTAATGCGGATGGAGCATTGTTAAAGAAACAAAATCAAGAGTCACATAGTTTACAGCGACGTCGACAGTCATTGTATCGCTTAACCATATCTGAAAAAGAGGCACGACAACAAAGTAGAAATTTCATAAAACCAGTTAGGATCATTTTATTTATTATTGGTCTTGGGCACTCTTTGCTGTTTATCACAATATTTTTTATCCAATTAAATCATGGAATAAATTTAGAATCTCACGAGAAAACATGTGTTGAATTATACACTAGCAACAATTATAATGAATCTGCCAATATTTGGAAGGAAAATGGTTGTGTAGTAAAGACACCATTTTGTTATAGTGCATTTCAACCTACGTGTAATTGTGCTTATTTGTCCTTAGAAAGCACCGATAAACCACCTGTCTTAGATAACATTGTAAATAGCATGACTGCTTTAAAGCGTGTCGAAATCATAAACTGTAATTTAAAAACGTTACCAAAGAAAATGGAAAATTTAAAGTTAATTGCTTACCTAGATTTATCTTACAATCAATTGACTGATTTCAATGTTAATATTCAGGAATGGATTTATATTGCTACGATATATTTACAATTTAATAACATTAGTACAGTAAATACAGTTGCTGTATGGAAGAATCCTACGTTGATAACGTTAAATATCAAAAATAATCCAAAGTTAAAAATTTCGAGTAATATCGAAATATCTATGCCAATGTTAAAGGAACTAGACATTAGGAATAATAGTATGGTTTTACCTAACAGATTTGGAAAGGAAGAATTTCCTGCGTTAATTCGTCTGTATTTATCTGGCAATAATTTACAGCAATTTCCAGATAATTTTCAAACTTTAAATAAAGGACTTAGTGATTTATATATTGCTAGATGTCAATTGACTATGCTTTCGGAATCATATTTAGCCAAATTGGACAATTTATTGTACTTTGATGCTCGTGATAACAATATTAGTGTAATTGATTCAACATTTAAAAACATGGTGCTATTAGATGAATCAAATATGCGTGCGTATTTTTCTGGAAATCCTATATGTAAGCTTGATGTGGATTTGCAAGGTAGTAAAAGTTGCGAGGAAATGTGCTCTAAATATTGTTGGTATAAATCAGACGAGGTGGATGAAAATGCGTTTGGTTGTGATGCTGAATGCAATACTGAAAAATGCAATTATGATCAAGGCGATTGTACTAAATCCTTGAAAAAAATAATTCGTCTTTAGGGAGAGTATTATATATATATATGAATTATATAACTGAGATGTACTACGAACGTTATATATAATATATCAATATGATAAAATGTGAGTATCATATATATTATGAGATGAATGTGGATGTATTTAGTATGCATCATATATAAAAGAGAAATTATATATTGGGTTTTTGCTTTAGTCGTCTAGCTCTGGGCTAGCTGGCTAGCTACCTATTTTATACGCACCTACTGGCCTACCTCTGTGGTACCATGGTAGAGCTATTTTTCTTCATCAGCAGTCCTGGCAGAGTCTTCTTTCAGTCTTATTACATACATACCGTATATTTCCAGAACTTTGAAGTTTTGCACACAGACAAAGATATTAATTGTTAGACTCCCTCTTTTGAAAATCATAACTTTTAGATCTTTTAAAACACATTCATTTTAATAGTGTTCTTATAATATGTGTCCATGACTTATACATCACTACTTAAACTCCCTCTTCATTTAAAACATTGATGATTAATTTTGTTAATTTCCCTTCATCATCATTGCTATCTGGATTTAAATATTTATTCATTAAAAATGTGCTGATTTCTTGTCTTAAATTTAAAATCAACACTGCGCATTTTGATGCAACGTGAATTCGTATCCATCCATCAATTACAATTTCCCGTTTTCCGTATTCGATTTCTGCATCTTCCACTTTGCCACAAAATAACAACATACTTTGTGGGGAGATCATCGACATATCTCGTAAATAATAACGGCGTGTTTTCACCATTAAATGATATACGAAATATGCTGCTTTAGTACCAATTGGTAAGACAGATTGATGACATATGGAACTTGGATGTACGGCGGCGGCGGCTCGTGTTTTTGTCTTGATTTCAAATTTCTCCGCACCAACTCTCTTTGCAAAGGCAATATTAGGCCACATTCCACCAGCCATAACAGCTAACACAATATCTATATTTTGTGAATTTTCATTATTGCATGAAAATCCAGCCGCTCGTAAATGTCCTTTAAATTCTTTCTTTAATTGTTGTATCGTATGCAACGTCGAATATGACAAGCCGTTGCTTCTACACCATCGCCCTCGTTTACTCGATTGTAACATTTCAAATTTCTTCACTGCTTCTATGATAATTAGATGATCAGATGGAAGTTTTTTATGTTTAATAAATTTATGTTTTGCATCGTCTTCAACGAAAGGGCTTTTATATGCAAGGCAAGCGGCTATCGTCGTTACTGGATCCACGCATGATAAAAACGATGATAAGATGATCATTTTACCTATCCTAACATCTGCTGGTATATTTGATAGATGATAACCCAATGGTAATAATGTTGGCGGTGTTGATGGTGGCAACAAAACTGCTTTGCTAAGGTTGGTATTGTTGTTATCCATTACAGTTGTAGATAGCTGAATTGCACCAACCTCTTCAAGTGTGTTGAGGGATGATTGTATTGCCTTTTCTTTTGGCGGGTCTAATGCTTCTTGTAAATACAACATTGGAGAATTATCGTTTACGATGATATTTAAACAAAGCTCATCTAATGGAACCCTCAATAATTCCGGTGTAAGTTCTGGTGCAAACGTGTCATATCTAGATTTTGTTACTAATCTAAAACAAAATCCTTCTCGAACTCTCCCTGCTCTACCACGACGTTGCTTACCACTAGACTGGGGAATGTAGCATTGTACTAAACCCCGAATGCGAGTATGTTCATTAAATCTAGTTTCTTTCACAAGGCATGTATCGATAACAAATACAACATCGGGTATTGTCACACCAGTTTCAGCTATATTTGTCGCCAATACAATCTTGCGAATTCCAGACGGAGGTGTAGAAAATGCATCTTGTTGTTGTGCTATACTTAATGAGCTAAATAATGGAACGATGCGATATCTTTTTCGATTTGCAAAAGTACGATTGCCTAATAAAGCTTCTTGGAGTCTTGTTATTTCACCCATACCTGGTAGAAATATCAATACAGCACCTTCAATTTCCGAATAAGGTGATCCACTTTTTTTATCATCCAAATAAAGCAACAAAGATTCGATCAACTCATAATTAACTTTCGTCGTATCTAATCGTGCAATTGTTAAAGATGTTTCTTTACTATATTTTTCTGGGTCTAAATCAGCATATTGCATCTCTTCTAATAATTCTTCATGATCGTATTCTAAATTTCCACGCTTAACATTCCTTGACATTTTAATACGAACACCACTTTGATTATTACCTTGCGTGATTTTATGCCTTGAACCAGCATAAAAGCTATCCTCAGAAACGATATATTGCGTTAATTCAACAATATCTTCTAAATGTGTAACAGATACAGGGAAGGTACGGCCAGGAACAGCAATTATTGGCGCACCATTGAAATATCGCGACACTTTTTCACTATTCATCGTTGCGCTCATTAATATCACATGAAAATCATTCGGGCGTTTCATCAAAATTGTTTTCAAAGCAATCAATAAAAAATCAGATTGAACCGTGCGCTCATGCACTTCATCAACGATAACACAGGAAATAGATGATAACAATGGATCTTGTTGTAAACGACGCAGTAATATACCAGTTGTTACGTAAAATAAACTTGTATGTTTTGATCGTTTGCTTTCACCACGAATTGTATATCCACAAAATCCGCTACCGACATTTCGATCTCCCATTTCCATACTAACTCGTCTGGCAATAGTAGTTGCACTGATACGTCGAGGTTGTGTACATATTATGTCACCTAAATTATTTGCAAATTGCTCATTGAGATTCAAAAGCATGGCTTTGAATACAATGTGAGGAACTTGTGTGGATTTACCACATCCAGTTTCTCCGGTAATGATAAGCACTTTAAATTTTTCAATATGAGTAGTTATATCATCAACATAATCCATAATTGGCAACGTTTTCCTTCGTTTTTTTTCATTATTTATATATTCCGTAGACTCGATTCTTTTTTTAAACAAATCACGTAATTTCAAAGTGGCATCATTGCTTGCTCCTTTTTTACCATTTTTATAAACATTTGATCTTAATGCATTAATGTTATCATTGTTGGCATCATCACTACCAGCACCGTTACCACTTGATGTTGTATTGGTCAGATTATTCCTTTCTGTTTCCTGAATTAAATTTTGTACAAAATCAATTTTATTTTGATACAAATCGCGTAATGTCCTTGCTTCATTTTCTTCATCTTCTACAATCCATGTATTCCACATTGTACGAAAAGGTTCCGGCAATTGTATTTGTAATGGAATGTTTGTAAACAGTCTATACAATGCTTTTGTTGCCATTAAATTCATTCCTTCCGATGCACTTCTGCATAATTTTGTTTCGGTTATCTTCATTTCTTTTTTGTTTTTATGTAAATTTTTGGGTAAATGCAATGAATACAAAAAGCCACCTCCGAACTTAATTGAATTTGTCTCCTCTTGTATATATGTCAACGTTTTCCTTGATTTTCTGGTTAAATATTTCAATAATTCTTTTGGTGATTTACCGGTCCATGAACTTGAAATACTTAAATCATCAAAATACTCGTAATTTCCATCCTCTTGTTCTACAACTTCCGCGGTTTCAGCCATTTCCAACCAATCACCTAAACCAAACCCACCGTCTTCATCCTCTTCCGTATCGTCCACCTCATCTTGCTCCTCGTTTTCATTCTTTTTTTCGTTGTCATCAAGTACAACATCGTTAATGATTTCAATTTCAACATTTTCGTTCAATTCATCTGACAATTTCAGTTTCTCTTTATCCACATCTTCTTTTTCCTTTTTACGCAATTTTTCTTCCTCTTCTTGCTCTAATTTCAATCGTTTTGCTTCTTTCTCTTTCGCTTTCTTTTCTCTTCCAGCTTGAATCATTGCTTCCGTCCATATAACCTTTTTTTTATTTTTGTTATCGGTAACGTGATTCTGTTCGTACCACGCCTTTTGCTTTGCACCGTGTTTTTGAAGCGATTTAAAATCTGCCTGGTCTTCATCATCATTGGATGATTCAGAATCATACATCCATGAGATATCGTTGTTTAACATGTTATTATTATTATCATTATCATCTTTCTTGACGACATCTTTATCATTTTTTTTCAATATCACATTTTTCTCATTGTTATTATTATTGTCATGTTCAGGATCTGTAGAAGCAAGATTTTCGTTTTCCGATGCTTTCACTGAAAGAGCAGCTACATCATTAATTCTTTCCATCGATTTTTTCAAATTGTTCATGATATTCTGCTTCTTTTTATTGATAATATTTTTATGAGTATAAACGACAGAAATATCACTTCGTTTTAGAGCATGTTCATGTTTATCAATAAAACCTATTGGAAGTTCATCGTGGTCTAAATTCAAACATGACCACCAAAACATTGTTTTCAAATCATTTCCAATATTTTCACGTAATATCGTTTCAATTAGATGTGGTTTGAATCCTAATTCTTCTAGTGTCAAGTAAGCATAATTTAGATTTTTAAACGTAACCTTTTCTTTATTAATAGCTAGTTTACAACCATTTTCTTTTGTAAATTCAAAAATTTCATTTTCCAACTCACCATTCAACATGAAAGATACAATTTCCTCTTTATTATTATTTTTACTTTGTTTCAAATGTGGTAAATAATGAGATGGTAAATCTGTGTTCCACTTTATATCCTCCGTTTTCTTCTTTCTGTTAGAAGAGGAAGCCGAAGATGTTTTTTTGCCAAGTTTCTTCTTGCTAGTTTTGCCATCACCATTATTATCATTTTTCGATACGTTTGACGACTGGTCATTTGTTGCAGTAATTGGTGGTGGTTTTACGACCACAGCTGTTGCTTTCGATGATGTTACAAAGCCACGATTATCGTTCCTTGCTTTCTTCTTCTTCTTTCTCTTCTTCTTTTTTGGCGGCATGTTTCTTATATTTTTCGTTGTTATTAATGTACTACTATGTATTATTCGCTCTGTACGATAACTATTTTGTCATGCTTAGTATTCTTTCTTTTATTATATCTATATTAAATATGTAGTGTGTGTCAATTATTATCAAAATTCATTATTTATTTTTTTTTCACCTATTTTTTTATTATTTCAATTATTTTGTTGACTTCACAAAAAATACATTCACAAAACCCCTTAAATTATTGGATAAGCATTACATAGCACTCGCAATCCATACCAGGCATAATCTTCCTCACCTTGTCTGAGCCATCCAATTGCAAAATCTATATATATATCCATCATATGTGTGATATATATATAGACTATATATATGAAAATAGATGCAGATGATACATGATACAAGAAACATAATATAATACACAAAACTATATCAATATTTATTCACAAGAAAAGATATAATAATTTATTGTATAATCAATTTATATATACCACAACAAAAAAGAATAAAAATGGACCAAGTAGAACTAATGTCACGTTTACAGTCCCATAAAAGGCGGTTAGAAAGTGGAGAATTAAATGGTGCAGAACATAAACGGAAACGAAAAAGATTATTGATAAAAATATCTAGTATTAAAAAACAATTAGCTGGAGGTGGGAACACTAGTAACAGCAACAACAACAACAATAGTA
>JACLAC010018750.1_pt1 | contig 11095 bp, 14 predicted proteins | sample 8027881 | NCBI WGS metagenome assembly JACLAC01 (sample SAMN15725517, study PRJNA655200) | protist metagenome | isolation source: fluorescence activated cell sorting (FACS) single amplified genomes of... | place: Spain: Blaines Bay Microbial Observatory, Mediterranean Sea | collected 2016-01-19 | reverse complement strand
AAAAACTTTTACCCAATGTCGTCGTGAAAACTTTTAATTCTTATATAAAATGTTGTATAAAATGAAATGGAACGAATGTCCTCGTGAAAACTTTTAATTCTCATATAAAATGTTCTATGAAAGGAAATGGAACGAAAAAAAAACTAAAAAAGTCTCACGCAAGCTCGGCAAGCTCGACGAAAGCTTTACGAAACACTTTCGCCCCGCGCGCCGCGCAAAGACCTCCTCCCACCACTCTCACGCCAGCCTCACGAAAAACTTTCGCAAGCCTCACACATCGCGCGGCGCGCCAATTCACGCCAGACCTTGAAACAACGATTAAATACACCCAAACTTTCGCTTTGTATCAACAAGGCTGAAGTAGATTGATATGCAATGTGCAATAGCAGGTTGTTGTTTGATTGGCCCGCTGAAAAATCGTATCGTCATCTTCGATGTTTCGATCATTTTCACGCGGGATTTGTTGATACACGCATTGTGTTATGCTATGACATCCAATCAACAATATTTTCGTCCGCTTCGCCGGCTGCTTTTGTGCAGATCATCTACAACGCGAGCTCTACCTCTCGCTCTCTAGACACGCTCCCACCCACTCCTCACATTTGGTTAATGTGCTGGAAAGAATTGTTACAACAATTAGATCCTTCTTTATTCATTGATGGCCTTCTGGGTCAGCCGTTTGTGGAAATAAAGGAAGGATTGCTTGCAAGTCCCCAGTGTCACTCCTCCACTTCTACATCTAGAAGCAGCGCTATTGCGGCGTTGCTTCTCCTGCTCCTCCTGCCTCTGAGCGCGGAACACTACGTGCCGCCTCACTTTATTATTCGTCTAGCGCGCGACAGCAGAGTTGATACAGCGTTTTCGACTCGAAAGCTGACATTTCCCACGCCGCATCGGCATCTTCGTCGTCTCGCATCGAGCCAGCCTCCTGAAAATCGTCAATGCCGCCATGAACGCGATCGCAGACTAAAACAGGGTGAGCTCGAACCCAAAGCGCGACTCGTCGACATAATGCGACGGTGTGCTTGATTGGCGGTGAAGTTCCGCTTGCAAACTTTTTACATAGGTGGCAATTCCGTGCGCCTCAGCGAGACCGGCTGGCAGCCCGACGATGACATCTTTCGCTGCGGTGCCGACGAGAGATAGGGAGTCTTTGATTGCATTAAACGCATCCTTGGCGCAATGTCTTCCAGTGTTTTTCGTCAAACAATCCTGTCCTTCTGCGAAGATGTTTCGTCCACTTTTATAAATATCATTGCCGATTTCATTCGCGAAGTCGTCCGTCATCTCGCGCCAGTCGATGACCATCGAGGTAGTATCTTCGTACTTATTAATGTCAAGCGGTTTTGATTTGTGAAGATTAACAACTTGCCCGACATGGAAATACTCCTGCGAATCCAAGTATTCCTGTGGAGGCATATGCGTCACCGGATCGTAGTCATTCATAATGTTATAAGTAATACTTCGCCACCGCGCATTGTAGTACTCTCGCGTATGCCCGTCGACGCAGCGAGGCGACCCAAATAGATAGACGGACTCCACAGGAAAGAGAGAGTTCAGCAACATGAAGGCAACGCTGATGCCTGCGCCGGCACTATGACCTGTCACTTTCAGAGTAGATGTTTCACTCATGGTGACGGCAAGTTTTTCGTCAATCCTACTTTTCATTCGCGTCAGACTTGTCAAAAATCCTTCGTGCATTCGAAGAAAACTTTTGCTCTGGTCGATGCCGCCAATCTGTACGAGTTGAAACGCAAGATCGGTGAAAATGTTTTCGACAGAAGTAGCAATTTTCGCGTGGTCTTGGACGAGTACATTGCCCGCCGCAGCTGTATTTTCAGCGGCAGCTTGACCGAAGCTTACCATGGAGTCTGCGGCAATCGTAGTTCCGCGGAAGGCGAGGACGACATTCCCCAGCGCATCAGTGTTGATGACGGCTTTGAATCCAGTCAAGTCGTCCACAATATCGTAGCCGCCAGTGACATCGTCGTAGGCACGCTTACTAAATCGCGCCATCTCAATTGCCTCGCGTATGTTAAATGCGTTGTTATTGATTGGTGCACAAATCGTCTCTGTGTTGAACGCAATGTGCGATTGCTTTGTGAAAGTCTTTACTGGAACGAAACTTTTCGACTTGTCTTTCTTGCGTCCATGAATGGGCGTGACTTTTGGCTGACCGTCTTCGTCGTCTGTATCAGAGTCATACACACTATGATAAATAGCGCTTCCTACTGCCGCTGTTGCCGCCAATCCTACGGCTGCTGCAACTCCCATCGGTCCAAATACAGCTCCGGCAGCCGCCTCTTCTCCGAGTGCTCCGGCTGCTGCCCCTGCTGCTTCCTCGGTTCCAAAGTCGAACATGCCTTCCGTTAATCCCTCATCCGCTTCATCGAGCGGGACATCAACAAACTCATCAGTAAGGTCTGACATTTGAAGTGGTACGACTGCCGCCATATACTTCTATAACTTAACCGTACATTATTATTTGTTGTCTTAATAGTATAAATGGACTGGTTAGAAGAGGCACTCTTCGGAAGCGATGATGATGCACCGCCGCCGGGGGTTAATGAAGACCCGTCATTCGTAGAAACGGAACCATCAACCACAGGCAGTTCTTCAACAACGCACGGTCGCAGAATAGACCCTATCGATACTTCGACGGGTGATGATGATCGCTCACCTCCTACGCCTCCATCGAATACACCAAGCGTGAATTACACAGATAAAACAACCGTTCCAAGTACATTGACACCAGCATTTCCAGTAGGAAGTGATTTCTACAATTCAAACAGTCGGGGCTACAAAAATGATATGTCAGACCTGAACCAAGCCATCGAGTGGAACAACTATGATGGTGCCCGAAGGACAATCAATAGAATCTACTTGGAAAATCAGGAAGGCGGGAATCCTGCTACAAATCCTCCGACGGCATCCGAATTGTTCAAGACGCTGGGTATTGATGCAGATGCTTGGCGAACAGCATGGTTGAAGAGAGTCGACGACGCAGAAGGTATCGTGACAGCGCCAAGTGAAACGGAAACAGGAGAGTCAGAGGAACCTTTACCAGAAGACCACACACAGTCTGGTGTTGATTGGATGCCGACGCAAGAGGGAGGTCCTGGTGCCGGAGATACACAGCCTGGTGATGGCAACGAGCCGGGAGGACCAAACGCCCAGTTTGGAACAGGACCCGAAGCGCCACCCAGTGACGACGACGACGGAAAACCTATTGATTGGAGCGATACTGTACCTGGCGATGACAATGAAGCGGGAGGACCAAATGCGCAATTTCAGCGTCCAGCAACGACGACGAAGCCGACAAACACATATGACAACATGGATTTAGATTTGGACTTGGAACATTCGCAGCGTTCGGGAAAGCACTCCGCGCGTGAAAGGTTGCATAACAATTTGATTAGTTATTATCAAGACATACATCGACAGTCGCAACTTGCCGGCGCAATCGATGGCTTCGTCCTATACTATTGAATTGTCTTTAACGCTGTTTTTTTTTTTTCTGCTGTGAAACTATACAACATGAACATAAAAATTGCCGCAGACTCACGCAGTGCACAGCTCAGTGCATTGGAAGCTTACTCGGATCAGAACTTTTATTCGTATAAGATGAGCCAGTCTCAAAATGTACCATCGACTTCGCGCACAAAGATTATAGTTAAGCCCCGTAATGCTCCGGCTTTCAATTCCACTTCCGTCTTTGCTCTGCCTCCTTACGGGATGGCGGAGTCAGCCTGGTTAAAGCTGGAAATTACCAATACAGAGAATCCAGCGACCATGGGCGGGTCTACCAATGGCGCGTGTGATGCGGTTGAAAGAATCTCTTTGAAAACTCACGACAGAGAGATTGAAGTTTTAACTGCTCATCGAATCACCTCGTTTATCTTCCAGCAAGACTCTGCAACACAGAATCGCCTCGCTACCTCAGCTATGCAAACACAGGCGCAGAACAGTACGAATGCGACAGGTACATGGGTCACAACGCTGTATGTACCACTACCGTTCAGCTTCTTTCGATCGCCCCGCACTTTCCTTAACCTCCAGCATCTTCAAGATTTAGAGGTCCACGTCCAATTTAGAGAAGCGAACAAATGGTTATATCTTGCGGGAGGAACGGTACCTGCTCTTACAAGCGGCAGCTGCTTAATTGTAAATTATCTCAATGTATCGGACCAAGTTCTCGCGACAAAATTAGCGAGTGACTTCAAAAATAAGACTCAGGCAAAGTCGATGCTGTTTGAATCCGTCTATGAAGAGACCCCTAAAAGTGTGGCGGCTAATGCGGCAGCAAGTCAAGAAGTATTAATTGAGTTGAACTGTCCGTATCCGGTCGTCCAAACGGAAATCCGTGTCATTAAAGATGCCGACCTTGCCGGTGGAAATGTGAATCGTGCAGATTATCAAGTAATCGAAAAGCTGTCTATCAAAGCGTCAGGACAAGAAATCTATTCTGCAACAGGAGTCGAGAACCGTTGCATCGACCAAGCCCATTTCTCTGGAGCCAGCCCGGTAGCGGCAGTAGATCATGTGTATCGGTACCAGCCGCAAATACAGCCTGAGAAGAAATGGAAAAGTAGTACGCCGACGTGCAACGGCAATTCCATTTCCTACAACTATCTCAATGCGCCGACGCTTGCGGTGACACTATACGCCCCGTTAAGCTGTAAGATTTTCGTCCTTCATCGAGTGCTGAACAGTTTAAGTCTCAATCCGACTAATGGCTCGGCAAATGTTATATTTAGCTCGTGAGTAAAAAGAATATAATCTCTACAATAAGTATAATAGAATGTCCCAAGATATAACTTTTAATGCACATCGATACAGGTTTCGTTCCCATTTGAAGCCGGGAGAACCTGTCGAGTTCGATACAGACGGAGAAAATCCAATCCATATCAACTCGTCTCTTCTCACGAAGAGCGTTCAGCTGCCGACAAGTGCCGCCGTTCCAACGCAGACGAGCAACTATAATATGCTTTACACGGACAGTACCAATGCTTTAAAAATGAAGCAGACTGATGGAACAATCGTTTCAGTCGGCGGGGCACCAACCATTCCATTTGTGTTAGACGCCACAGGCGAACCCGATAATGCGGAAGTCTTTCGTGTCAGGGACAATAACGGGGTGAATACCTTTATGATTAGAGAAGACGGGCATATCCTTGATAATTGTGCGTCCATGGCAATATTTACGGGAAGTGACTATCAATCAAATTATGTGGTACCAAGCAATATGCCTAATCCTTATTGGGCATTAGATCAAGCAGGAGACACTATCAATCTGTTAGCAAGTTCATTGACAGCAGATACAAATTACACTAAAACCAATGTCTATGCTGACTTCTTTCCAGTTGCCTTCGTAGGGTCTTCAAATCTCGCTTACTTTCGTGTAGCTCGCGATATGCTCGTGGATATTGATTGTGCTATTACACTTCGGTCGGTTGATTACACTAACCCCACAGGGGCTAATTTAAATGCTCGTCAAATGGTGAATGCTCTTGGAATGCAAACTGGTAATTTTTCAACTGGTGAGCAACTCATGTTAAAGTTCAATGCTATATTTTGCTTCTATGCCACAGAATTAGTGGGTGGCAACTACGGAACGGGTACATGGCAGCAGCGTCTGCGTACATTTGAACGGGAATTGCCTTGTTATACCAATGGTGCTCAATTCGGTAAAAGCGAATGGGATCTTAATTTTAGATTTCAACTACCTCTTCAAGCAATGTGTACATTCGGCAATGGAAACCAGTGTGGATACAATATGAGGTTGGTTCATGATGGAGGAACATCATCAAATGGAACGATTGGTCTCCAAGTAAAGAATATCAAATGGACGCTTGTCAAAATAGCTGATAAGCCTTGCGTGTAAAGTGCGAAATCGTACCTTCTTTTTTTTTTCTTGCTTCACACTATACTACGAAAACGATGCCTGTTCCGGATCACATTTACGACAACTATACAGAAGACGAACTAAAAAATGAACGATTTTCCATCGAAAACGGTGCATCGAAGATTAGAATGCCCGGAACGGAGAACACATATTCTTTGAAAGGTGCCATTGGAAAGCGAATAAAAGCTCTATTGAATCGCGCACTCGTATCGAAAGGTTTAGCAAAAGTAAAACGAGGTTCTAAAAATGAGAGAGGAATAACACCAGCGGATAGTGCAAAACAAAGCAAACGAAAAACAGACGAAGGTCAGGATGTCACGCAAGGGGCTGGCAGTAAATCGAAGAAAAGAACGCGAGGAATTACACCAGCGGATAGTGCAAAACAAAGCAAACAAAAAACAAACGAAGGACAGGATGTCACGCAGGGGGCTGTCAGTACAAATCGTTTCGAGTCAGTCGGAGGTGATGGCGAGGTATATAATTTCAATGCCCAAGCACCTCCACCTCCGCCGCCTCAGCCTGTTCCCAATCCACCGACAATGACCATCAATGAAAGTAAAGAACCCGAAGTTCAGCAAGAAACCAAGTGTGGCGATATGCCTCCGCCGCCACAAGCTCAACCACAAGCTCCGCCTCCGGGCGACGATGATCCACCGCCTCCGGGCGACGATGATCCCGAGCCTCCGGGCGACGATGATCCAGATGATTTTGATCGCAACAACTTTGCTGAAATGCTTCGACGCGAACGAGATTTAGAACGCTTTGGTTTAACGAGTCATCCCCACGCATTCCAGTCAGTCATGGGAGGAATCAATGTAGGACTTTTCGTACAACAGGTTCAAAAGTTTCATCCAACTTTGTTCAGTCGTGCAAACATTCCGCAATCCAAGGCAAAACTTTCAAAAGGTATTGATTGTATGCTCGATGTCTTTGGAAATGAATTGGGCATCACGAATCGTAAGACAACGGCGACTTCCAAATTAAAAGCTGTTGCGAATGAATACATCGACATAAAGGTTTTGATATACGCGAAGATTATGAACACCCAAGCGAAAGTAGGAGTGACGCTCGATGCAAGTGCGCTTGGATTGAATGTGAACAACCTTGCTCGCCTGTTGCAAACGCCCGGGATTTTTCCGCAGGAACGACCGAAGTACACGGCAGTTAAGCAGCAGGAAAGACCGAGGGGCAATCGACCGGCGCCTCGTGCATACGGAGCAACGAACGCGCAGCCGATAAAAGAGAATTACAAAAACCATCGCTTACCGAACTATCGTAGGCAAGACCGAGCAAAGATTTACACTGGTTCATACCGAGCTCCGCCGCGGGGCACGATGCGTACACGAGAGGGCGACTATAATACACTGGTCAAATATAATATATAGGTAAAGAATATAATTGAATGAATGAACATTGATGATATTCGTGAGTTCGATCCGATGACGATGAAAGAAATCGGAAACAGTGCCATTTGGTACGCGCCCAGCAGTGGAGGAAAGACGATTAGCTGTACGCATGTGCTTTCCAAAGTCGGCAAATGGTACGACGAGATTTACTTGTTTAGCAAAACAGCCCACTGTCAAACTGGAGCATTTAAGTTTCATCGTAGTTCCAAAGACCTAATTTTTCCAGAAGGAACTTGTCTTTCAATAAACTGGGCACTTTTTTACTGTACTTGTTTCGCAATGTTTCGAAGACACAGCGGTTTTTCATTTTAAGGTTCATATTTGCGAACTGGGGGTGCCACTCGCCTTCCGAGTCTGTGTAAGATGTGATTCGTTGGATTGCTGAGCTATTGAACATGCTCAGGTTCATAATATACTCGCACCGTGTTTGATTGGTTCCAATTCTATCTACTTCCTCAACTTTCATTAAACTTTGAATAGTTATGCCTTCATTCTTGCTTTTGTCGTTCATAGATATTTTGTAGCCTCGACCATGACTATCAATCCATTTCAATTGCTCCATCTGCTCCAGCGTTATATTTGTAGGCTGTGTTTCGTCTGGTACGGCAATGTTTCGAGTAATCGCCTCAAAAATAGCGCAGTGTTTCGATCTCTCGAAGTCCCAATGAAACGGAGAAGTAAAGTTTATATCCAATGTACATTCAGTTATATACTGATATGAAATTGCGAACGAACCGAGATAAAATAGACGACTGTCTCTCTTGGATTCACTTGTACCTCAAAGAAATAGACCGCATTGACGCTCACTTCTCAAAGAAATCAGCCGCAAGGTAGCCGCGATAATATAGTCCGCCACGGCTCTGTCCGCCCTTGTTCCCCTTGGGTGGAACGGTCCAATCTGTCTCCTTTGGTTTAGGCGGGGCGTTGTCGACCTTTACCGGTAGCTCATCCATCTCGCCTTCTATTCGGTCGTATCCGCCGACATTCTCAGTCGCAAGATATTCTTCGTTCAGGTACTGTTGATAATCAATCTCGTAGTTCGTCTGCGTCTCTTTTTTTTTATGGTAATCCTTCTTCGGCTCAGTGGGATGATACTTTGGTTTCACTGCGAAATTGATAGTCGCATCCATGTTCTCTTTGACATGCTTCTTTGGAACTTCTGTATTATCGCGAAATGCAAACGAAGCTCCCCGGTCGCGGAAGAGAGGTCCCGTCGTTAATAGTTTTGTTGCAGTCGCCATCGTAGTTTTGATTATAATTTATGCAAAGATAATATTACCCTCGCGTAGAGTTTTCATAATCGAATACCAAATCAATACTCTCAATCATCGCAGTTGCAGCATTGTGGTCGGCGAGGAACATCGGATCGCTCGTACCGTCTGCCGCATATACTTTCACGGAGAACTGACGATCGACGCGCGGAACATGGAACAGCCAATTACAGAAGGTAATCGTATCGTTCTTGCTCGTATCGGCAAAGACGGTACAGTGATGATGGTTGTTGCGATTTGACATGGAACTGTGACCGAGCCAACTTATATCGACATAGAAGTGCGAGTTTGAATGAGACAATTGATTCTTTGCATTGTCCGTCAATTTCACGACGGTGTTTCTTAACACCATTTTCTGTGGTTTCACAGCAGAGTAGATGCTCATGTCTAACTCTTCCCGTTTTGTGATGTGAATGTGTAATACCGGCATGTTCTATAATGTAGATGGATAAAATATTATCAATACTTTACTCGTCTTGCTTTCTTTAATTCTGCCTGTCTCTCTTCTTCTATCATCCTTCCCAACAGGTCTTTATTTCGATAATTAAATACCTCTGGGTTTTTTCCTTCTTTTTTTCGTCGTTTTCTCGATTGTATATATCCTCCAGTCTCTGCTTGGGCGATACTTTCACTTTGTCGTCTTTGCTGCGATCGCCTGTACTTTTTACTTCGTCTCTGTTGTTTTCCATCATCACTGAGTGGAAGCGTTCTCGTGATGTTCGCTTCTTCTTGCAAGAACGAGTCACCTACTCCATCATCGCTGCTCCATACCTCTACTACCTTGTGTTTTTTCTTTCTTTCCTTTGCTGCTTTGCGCTGCCTGTTTTCAAACTGCACATTTATCTCGTACTCCTCTTCATCGTCAGACCTCGAAAATCTTTCTGGGACATTTTGTTTTAATTTGAAGGGCGCGTCGAATGCTTCGTAGTTCGCTTTACGATTAGTAATCTGGACATAACTGTCTTCATGAAATCGATACACAAACGCGGGTCTTGGTAAGTTTATGCTTTCATCCATCAAATCTAACTCAATTTTCCCTTCTGTTCGAAAACCACGAAACATTTCATCATTCGGAGTTTGCATCATCATTTTAAGCATCGCTCCAATATAATTCGGCGAAGTTTCACAGATTTCTCCAAAGGCAAATGCGTTATACAAAGGAATATAGTTAATCCAGTCTTTCTTTGCAAGGTAGTACTTCACCATCGTTTCCGCAACTCTCTCGACATGCTGTTTTTTTTCTCCTACTTTTTTCAATTCACCAGTCCTCTTCTTCTTGTAGAGTGGAAGTTTTATATCCGTATTCCTCGCTTTATAGAATAAAAAGTAGTACACTGTAAGAGGTTTCCCCCCAGATGCTGCTGCGAGGTACCGCTGCGAATGCCTATTCGATTGACTTATTTTCCTCGGGGAACCTTTCGATCTCGTCTGTGACACTTCGACTCCTTTGAAGACGGAAGCAGCCTGCTGTTGATTTTCCGCCAGTCCAAACTTGATACGCGGATTGACTTGATTCTCAGCGTCAGCTGCAACAAAGTAGAGCATGCTCATATTCTTGTGCTGGTTAAAGACTTCGTTGATTGTTTTACGGTTCTCTTTATTAACATTCACTTCCATCCCTCTTATACTATAAGTGATAGATTACTTTTTGAACGATGCGCTTACTCTTCTTCTTTTTCCGCTGCGGAGCTACATCATTCTTACACGGCTGGTAGTCTGTTTTCACATCGATGGAACCGTAAATCAAATCTTCGCGTACCATCGTCTCGACACCCAAGTTCTCGTCAGGCGCCGCATCAGGAAGGGACACCACTTCTTTCGGATTAAACTTTATCTTGCTACGGGTCTCGTCATCTGCCCACCAATCTTCGGAGCCAACTTCAAAGTGCGGAACATTCTCGGGAACCTTGTATTTGAAGACATAGTCCGACAGCTTCTGTGCATTCACGCTCTTTTCTAAATCAATCACGCAGTACTGGAATGGAACTTTCGTAATCGCTCGGAAAAGCTCGAGTCCTTCCTTCTTGTTATTCACGCTGAGATACTCTTCCACGATTGTATTACGGTCGGCTTCGGAGCGAAGGTAAGCAGCAAAACAGAAGCGGACATTCGATCGTACTGCTTTATTTACAGAGAACTTTTTACTCGCACACTGCGACAGCAAATAAAAGGCGCACTTCACATGTCTGCCGAGCGTACTGAGTGTGTCGATGATTCCGCTGTGGCGAAGCTTGTGACAAGTGATAATGTCGTCGAAAATTATGCAGACATTCGGCACCTTCTTTTCTTTGCGACCGTGCTTCTTCCTATGTTCGTTCTCATCAATGCGATCCTTCTGCTGTTGCATTATGGCTTCAATCTTGTCTAATGCGAGGTCATCATACTTATATTTCTTCGGGATAAAATACAATGATCCATGAAGACTGTTGGTGGCTCTTGAATATGCTCCGCTACGATGTTCGGTTTATAATCATGGGCGACTGGCGTCAGCTGCCGGATTACAAAGGCGAAAA
>JACLAC010011728.1_pt1 | contig 11099 bp, 15 predicted proteins | sample 8027881 | NCBI WGS metagenome assembly JACLAC01 (sample SAMN15725517, study PRJNA655200) | protist metagenome | isolation source: fluorescence activated cell sorting (FACS) single amplified genomes of... | place: Spain: Blaines Bay Microbial Observatory, Mediterranean Sea | collected 2016-01-19 | reverse complement strand
CCCTTATTCTGTGAAACAGAATAAATCTAATGATTCGACTATAATCTGACTTACACAACTTGGGGAGGAGGACTGGGGGAGAGATTTCATTTTGCTAGGTTGAGGGCTCTGTGACCTTAGCGAAGGCCGGGACTGGAACTGGGAAGACTATGAGTGACAAGAGTGGGACCACTGAACCCCTTTTCAGTGACTGGTGAGGTTGCCCTAGCGTTGTGGCGTTGGTGCAGGTTTGGGGAAATAAGAAGATTTTTTTGTTCTGAGGAGATACTCAAATCATTGCATACCTCCTCTCAAAACTGATCATCGACAATAAAAAGAATCGAATGATCACTACAGTCTCATATCTTGGACCATCATCAACCAATCGCCCTCCTGTTCATTGCGAGGAACACATCAAAAGAGGTCACTCCATTGGAGACCTCTTCTGCCCGTTTGACTCTTGAATCAGAATCTACAGATGGTGGTTTTTGCAGTGTGCGAATCCACTTCTTTTCTGGGTTGAGAGAAATTCTTGCCACGTCCACTCCTTTCTTGTTTTGAGGTTAAAGAAAACGCCCTGCTCTACATACTTCATGCCGTTTTCTACACCAAAAACCACAAGAATTTTGAGTGCATACAAATAGTTCTTGCTGGTACTGCTTTTCTTCGAAAGCACCCTTCACTTTCACCGATTCTGATAAGAGGTATGATGAAGTGAAGGCGTACCTGACTCAGTGCAGGTACAAGAATCTAGACCGTGATGGCGATGGGGTGCCCTGTGAGGCTTTGTGTGATTAGTCAAATTTTACTGGGCTTCAAGATGGGCATCTATAAAATCAGCTATTAAGATATCTGTCTGTTTTTCAATCTGTTCTTCGAGTTCAGAACCGCTAAAATTAACGTATGCTTCTCCCCTGTTAATACCAATATCGAAAGCATCATTTAAATTGTCGCTGAGAAAAAATCGAAGAACAGATTTCACTCCTTGGATATTAATTTTACGATGGTATTGCCAGCAGCTTACGGTTGTATGAACAAACAACTTACCCTTAAGATTCGTGAAATTTGTAGGTACAGCCCTGATTCTCCTCAATGACAATCTCCTCTTCATCAGACTTTCAACTCTTGAAGTAGAGATGCCATCACATCCAACTGATAATCCAAAGTGCTCATGCTAGAGACTTCGCGGATAAATTCCCTTGCTTGAGGACCCATATTCTCTAAAGCTAACACTGGACTCTTCATTAGGAGAACTACTAGTGTAACCAATGTAAAAACTCTCATAACCTCTCTCAGGTGCTGAAATTAAATATATAAATACGTTTGCACTCTATCTCACCACATGCTTTTGAAGTCAAGGTGATGGGTTCCGATTTCTAAACTCTCGATTTATCTGCCTCAATACCAATTCATAGCTAACTGAAGATTCACTAACCTCCCCAAGGTCCTCCTCCAGTTTATAGAATTCGCCTCGCATCAAGGAGACTCCACTCTCCGTGATGCTGGCTCCAATACCTTCCTCTAGTTGTCGTGATTCCAGGTAAATACTGGTCTGGGCGTTTGATTTGACAGAACGGAATTGTTTCCCTAGATTGATTGATAAATGGAGGCATTCACTACCATGGAGTGACTATGGAACTACTGAAAAGAAGAATGCCGAAGTGTTTCTCATTGAGACAGGACCTGATCATTAGAATAGAGAAGGAACTGTCACGAGGAGAACAAAGCAGGTGGGTTGAAACAGAGCTGCTGAATGCACTGGACAGGCAGGGTAAACAGGTTCCGGAACGGAACAGCGAGTGAGTAGAAACGAAAAACCCCATTATCCCTAAAGATTGCCGTCTACCAGGGAATACCGGGGTCTTTACAATTAGACAACCGTCTGTGGAAACGATTATCTGCAGATGCGGTTTGGCACATCAAATAATATTTTATCTCAACTGTGCCTCCATCTCAATCGGTCTTTTCGTCTTAGCAAAAGACCGTGCCTCTCCGTGTCTGCATTAGCGTCCTCCTCAGATAGTTGTTGCTTTCCATTGAGGAATCTTATGAACCATAAACAACTAGAAAAGATCTCAAATGGGATCTTGCTGAATCGATTACTGAGCCATTCTGACTTTGCTCGCTTCAATGAGTGGGGCAGTGATGACTGGCGAGATCCGAATGAAAAGAATCCCTCACTCTCACTGAGTTCCAAGGGTTGGTACAACCACAAAACAGGTGCCGAAGGGAGTCTTTATGACCTAGCGAAGAAGAGAGATTTACTAGAGGTGCCACAGGATCCCCTGAACATCCAGGAAAATAGAGACCAGAAAGGACAATCAGACACAACTAAGCAGGCAGAGAGACTCTGGAAGCAAGAAGAGTCTCAGCCGGCTAAAGAACGCTCTCAGCACTACCTGAGTGAGCAGAGGAAGATTCCCATCGAAAACTATAAAGACCTGCTGGGTAGTCACCTCCGATGTGTTGAGGGCAATCAGGGCAGAGAGATTCTGCTCTGCCCGATGTTGACTCCAGATCAAAGGAATAGTGCAGAAGCAGGGAGTTCCTTTTCAGCAGAAAAGGTTCATCGGGTGATTCTTCTGGAAGGTGATCGGTACGAGAAGAAGCAACTGGGTAGTCCCAGTGATGGTGTTGGTCGGATCAGTTACCTCCCCCCTCTCTTAGAAGATTGCGAGTCTCTTCAGTACCTGGTCATCGAGGGTCTGGAGGATGCCCTAAGCATCCGTTCCAGATACCGAGACCATCACTTTCTAGTTTGCCAGTCTAAGGGCAACCTGAAGCATGTTCCTGAGTTCCTGACCAATGGCGCTGAGGTCCTCATCCTCAGCGACCATGATGGTCATGCGAATCCAAATGAAAACGGAGAGTATGCTGCTGCAGAGCTCCGCCAGCAGTTACTCAGATCTGGATACGAGTGTACTGCGTTGATGCCAGCAGAAGCAGGGGATGATGCGAATGAAGCACTCAAGGAGGAACGATTAGATGAATGGTCGAAGAGCCTGCAAAAGGTTCCAGAGTTACCAGGATCTAAAAGAGATTTTTGCTTCAGATCCAGTTCAACTCTAAAGTTTGAAAAGCCTAATTGGCTGATCGAGGAAGTCATTGAGCAAAGAACACTCTCTGCGATCATTGGCGAGAGTGGATCAGGTAAGACCTTTCTGGCATTGGATATTGCCAGTTCTATAGCGACTGGCAGAAGTTGGCACAGAAGGAGTGTGCAGCAGGGCAGTGTATTTTATTTTCTCGGAGAAGGGCGTGGTAGATTCAAAACGCGGTTAGAGGCATGGGGGCAATATCATGGTCAACAAGCGAAGATAGAGCTCTCCGAAGGGGTAATCGACTTATGTGAAAGTGACCAACTCCGATTGGTTCAGCAGGCACTACGCGATCACAGAAAGAATCCCACCCTGATCATCATTGATACCTTGGCAAGGCATTATTCTAGTGACGAGAACAGTGCCAGTGAGATGAACAAGCTTATCCGACACCTAGACGAGTTGCGTAGCGAATTCAATACAGCGGTATTGGTAGTACATCACTCAGGTAAAGACTCTAGTCGTGGGGCAAGGGGATCTTCTGCTTTTCGTGCTGCGCTAGATCATGAGCTGCTGGTCGCTAAATCAGGCACCGGATATATGACGCTCACTTGTGAAAAAGCTAGAGATTGGGAACCATTTGATCCAATAGAGTTCCAACTCTGTAACCAGGATGTGCTGGTAGATGGTGAACCAGTGCCTTCCTGTGTGCTTGAAGAACGTGCATACGTTCAATCATCAAAGACTAGAGAGCTCAGTGCGAAAGAAAGGATGGCAAAGTAACGATTTCTTGAACTCAGCGAAAAAAGTGAGGATGGAACTGTCAAGAGATCGAGTTGGTATAAGGATCTGAAAGACAAAGATATTGCTCCCCATGATCCCCAAAAAAAACGAATGTTCAATAAGATGGTTGAATTCGGAGTTTTTGAATCTCATGGAGAGGGTAGAGATGTTTATTTAATACCTGGAATTCAGAAGGATTACGATTATCCCTAACGGCAATTGATTCTTACCTACCTAACTAACCTAACAACACCCTATAGGGGTGTTGTTAGGTTAGTTAGGTAGATCAAGAGAGATCCGTTTTTACCTAATGTTAGCCTAACGTTAGGTTGAATGTTAGGTATTCGTATTGGAGAAAGACTATGTCTACAGACCTTGTCATTGAGAAAGACCTTCAGCGACTACCGAGGACCTGGGACCTAGAGGAGATCTGCTCCCGTATTGCCGGAGGTGAGGCGTTGAGTCAGATTGCCCTGAGCTATGGCAAGTCCAAGCAGGCACTCTGGAAGTACCTCAACAAGGAGGATGAGCGCAGGAAGCAGTACCTCCAGGCACTGGAGTCGAGAGGCATTGCTCACCTGGAGGAGATTGAGAGAATCGCTGTTGATGTCGAGAGCGGGGCACTGGATGCCCGCTCTGGTGCCGTTGCATTCCATGCAAGGGCATGGGTAGCTGCCCGACTGAATCCAAGGATGCTCAGTGAGAAGTGGAAGGCGGAACTCGATGTTCAGCCTTCAATTCAGTCTCTCCACCTGGAGGTAATCAGGAGCTTAACGAAGAAACAGATTGATCAGAACCAGGCAAAGACTGCGGTTGAAGTTGACGGGACGTATAAGGGAGAGCAGATTCCTGAGGAAGTGAGCAAGTCCATTTGACAGAGCAAACTGAACAGGTTTGCGAGCGCGGGGGAGAGACAGGACAGTGGGTAGGGAAGTCCCCACTGAGGGAAGAACTTCCCTTGAAACAATTATCGCACTGGCAAGCGAAAAGGAGCAAACTAGTGCGACTTAGTAGTAGAGAACTGCAAGGGAACTTATCCATTGCTGCAAGCAGCTTGGCTGTATGAATGCGTTTCGCTTGGGACTCTTCCGCCAGCGTGGACCTGCAGCGTCCGGTAGTCAAGCGATGACTTTCAAGCATCATCATCATCTTCCACAGATATTTACTAGTTTACCGTGCGTGGAACGGAAACGTATCGCGCGCGCGTAAATTGATCAGAACCAGGCAAAGACTGGGGTTGAAGTTGACGGGGCGTACGAAACGAAGAGGTAGCGCAGCAGGAGTCAAAAATCAGCTTTGACGCCCTGCTGCATGAACCCAACTCTAGGCAAGAGCCCTCCGAATTTCTTTCCACGGACCCCCGTAGTCTCACGCCATTTCTCATCCATGTTATTTTCGTGCACGTAGCGTCCTGCTCCTGTCTCAGTATTGAGAACAAGGCAGTGGCTCTGTTTACAACTGACCATGTACCTCCCACCTCCTTGAGTAGTGACTCCTGTAGTGAAGACAAAGATGATGGTGATCAGCACTCCGATCAGGAAACTCTTGAAGTCGATTCCAGACATGATTTCTCCAGTGAGAAGTGTTGGCGAAAGTGGGAACCATACTCCTGAGCGAGAGAGGAAACCACAGGGAATCAACGCAACTCAACTTTTCTGAAGGCAGACAGTGTCGCTGTGATGCGAGAGGAGAGTAGCCTGGGACAGACCACACGATATTGTTCACTAAACAAGTGTGGGGATTCAGTCTGAGTAGTGGGGTAATTAACTGGTCGTGTTTTTAGGTAAGAATGATCCAGAAAAATAGGCAAATTAAGGTAGTTGGTAACAGAAACGCAATAACTATAATAAGTCTCCAGCTTTCATCAAAGCGAACATCCCTCGGGTCAGCCACCCAATCAGAATAATCATCTTTCGTCTTCTGTATTTGATTGCCCAGAGATCGCTCCTCTCGCAACAGGATTTCAGTTTTCTCTAACTGCTGTTTTGTCTTAGTGAGTTGCTCCTTCAAGTTCTCTAACTGAGATTCCATATCTGCCTGCCTCATCTGTTGCTGATATATCTCTTGGTTTCCGAAGGAATTAGGCACCGAGTCCTCACCAATAATTTTTTCAGTAGACTCTTCTTTTTCAGTATTTATTTTTTTCATTGCCATCAATTATTGATGAAATACATCATAAGAAATTGAACAACACTAGAAATCCCAGGTAGAACAACAGCGGGAGTCCCAAGATTGACCAGGTAAACTTTTTCATATTAATTATTTTATCAAAAATTCATTCTGTAGAGAATTAAATACGTAAACTCTATTGCGTAAGCCTAGATAGAAATAGCCCAAAATGCTCTGTAATTTAAGTGGTAGCGATGAGTCTGATAATGTCGATTAACGAACAACCAAACTGTGTCAGGAGGAGAGAAAATGCAGAAAACATCATCGATTTCGGAAGAGTATTCGGAAGAGTATGAGGCATTTCTGCGCAGGGTCATTTCCGTTCTAGGTGCAGAGACATTAGCAGAAATGAGCAAGCATCAGGAAACCCTATTGGGCGAGAACCTGGCAGATCAACCAAAGTTACGAGGGGATCACTAACGAAATGATCAAAGGAGCTTGGGATGTGACAACTCACATTCATCCTGTAGATGGATCTTTTCGTTATTGAGTTGGCAGTAGAGAGATTCGTCTTAAACGACAGCTCTCTGCTAGTGGAATCAAGAAGCATTTTACCCCCCCCTCCCCCAGGGGGTGTCTGAAGAAGTAGTGGTAGATGTAGTAGAACACACCCCGACGAAATTTTTTTTTAAAATTTTGAGATATCTCAGGAGTTCGAGGTTCTCTATTCCAGCAGCAAGATATGGCAAATGAGAACCTCATCGAATGTAGGTCCTGTGGGATCATGAACCCAAGGACGGTTGCCCATTGTCCTGAGTGCGGAGCTCCCTCGCTAGAAGAAGAGAGAAGGGTTCTCCTAGAGAAAAAGCAACTGCTGCTGGAGAGAAAGCGACTCCTGGAAATGCGGGAAGAAGCAGTACCATGCAGGGAATGTCAGACTCCAGTACAACCAGCAACAACGAAGTGCCCTCAGTGTGGGGCACAAAAACCCACACTGAGTAGGCAACGTTATCAGATCACTGAGCTGACCAAGAGCGTTGCTATCGTAGTCGCAGTACTGGCAGCAATTGTGATCATGGGATATCTGAGAGACATGATCTGAGCTTTGGTTGAGATCAGAGAACCTATCTCTAATAACGTATTATTATGTTTTATAAAACATAATGTTAGGTTTGCTCAGCACCATCTTTTTCTGAACTGATAAAAGATCGTGCTGTTGATTCCTATTTTTTTAAGATAACCTCTCCCACATGAGTGGTTAGTTCTTTTATACTATTTTCATATTTGTCCCTAAATTTCTGTCTAGCTCCACTTCCTGTCGACTCAACTGTATCCTGGTCTGCATAAACTGAATTGTTTATCCAGGTCGTTGGTGAAATACGCACACTCAAAGCGAGTTCTGCCTCTGGAAACATGGAATCAAAGTTTTCTATGTAGTCTGCTAACATCAGATCTAGGTCTTCCTTCGTGTGAGTTTCCATAATTGTTGTTCTGCAAATACTCATAAGTTTCTCCTACTGGGTTTAAAAAATTCTAAGTTTGACCAACTAAACTTCACTAGATCTCCTTTAAAATATCCATTGTCGATGTTCCAGGCACAATGAATGGAAAGAAATCTGGCTGACTAGTTTCACCATAGTTTGGATACCCTCCTTGAGAAAATGGGGTTACGTCATCAATCACCAATTTTTCAAACTCAAACTCTGAGGCTATTTTAAAAACACTTCCTGTTTGGTAAATATATCTTTTGGGTGGTTTGTAATCCGGATCTTCTGCCTTTCTCTTGGCATCTGCTTCTTTAAACCAATCTGATAGTTCAGAAAACTTTCCAGGTACAATCTGATGCGTGAGCAAAACCTTATGCATTTTCACCTCTCTAGTTTGGTAAAACGGCTAAATTGCTGTTCCTAGAACTCCATTGCTCTGAGAAAGTCGAACTTATCAACCCAAAGGTAGATAGAGTCAAGGACATTGCTCCCCAAATGATTTACATACCCAGAATTCGCCACTGACGGGCAAACCTACCTATCGGTGCTCAGAATCGCCACAGTCGACTTTTTCTGCCGTTTACCCAGAGAGTTGTGCGAAATATGCAAAGTTGGTCTGTAAACGGGTTACAAACGGTCTAGGAACCGACCGCAAACCGTTTGAACCACTACGAACGAACCGTACTCATTGGAGGAGTAGGCAGATGACTTCGTTAACGCAATTATGTCGTGATTTGAGTATCGGGAAACCGAGACTTTACGGGATCTTGGAACGGTTGGATATCCAACCGGAACAAGTCGGAAACAAACGACTGCTGGATAATGACCAAGTTACAAAAGTTCGTGATGCTCTTGGATCAAAGACCGTTCAAGACCGACCAAAAACCGACCAAAAACCGACCACTTACAATGGAAGTGAAGGCAACAAAGATGAACTTGTTGCCACGTTACGGGATCAAATTGCCCACCTGAAGGAACTACTCGCCAACGAAAAGTCTGAGCGCCAGGAAGAAAGACAGGAAAGATCGAACTACCAGCAAATGCTGATGATGGTTCAGAAAGACGTTCAGAATCTGCGACAAGAGAACGATCGCCTGAAACTGCTGGAACATACTAAACCAGAGGCAACCGAAGCCTTACGCAAGGAAGAAGTCTACAGCAGACCAACAGCAGAGGAATTCAAGGTAGCGGAAGAGCCACCACCAGCTACAACGAAACAAGGTAAAAAAAGATTTGTTGGCGTAAGAATGCTCTCTGCTGCTGCGATCATTGGAATTCTATTCTATGCAGCGATTACTCATGGCGGGGAATGGTTATCTTCCTCACTGGAAAAGCAGATCTCTGCAGCATTGAAGATTGCTGGTACTGAACCGGATACACGCTGAAAGACGCACGATTAACGCCTCTCAGTTGTCCGGTGGCAATGCTCCTCAACCCAAATACATTGCCAACTTCATGTACCGGATGAAGCGATACAACTCGAACACTAGCGAAGCTGCTGAGAGGCACGAATTAGATAGATAGAGAAAAATTTAGACGGGATTCTAACTGAAGCTGAGCTAGCGAGAAGCTGGGGAGGCAATTTTCAGGAGAGGAAGCAACCGGCAACAATAGAACTGATGTTTGGCGACGGACGTTCTAGAGTGCCGGTGTATCCAGTGAACTTGACGGTTCGCTGGAAAGCATGAAATATCTGCACCAACATCTCAAGTTTTCCGTGAAAACATCATCGATTTTTCACGAAAACGAAAAGGGTAGTCAGATTTCATGACTGCTTCCTCTTCTTCATACCAACTTGAAGAAGAGGCAGGATGCCACAGAGCCAACCCCATCAACGACAGAGTTCCCAAAAATCCCCTCGAAAGCGCCAACTCTGGGCAAATCGTTACCGTCGACTCAAGGAGTGGGTAAATTCTTTACCACCCTTGCTGATCCTTCGTGCCGAGAAGCTGATCCAGGTCTTCCTCAAGCGTAAGAGTCTCCACCTTCGACTTGCTGACAACTACCTAATTGAGCTCTGGGGCCACGTCAGTCGAGCAACCGTACAGAGAACCCTGCAGCAACTAGAGAAACTGGGTCTCCTCAAACGGATCACGAGACCGCCAAACCGTCAGGCAGATGGATCCTGGAAGCAGGACAGAAAACTCACCCTGCTCCTGCCAAAGAAGGATCCATCAGAGCATTCCTATTTAGTGTCTCACTCTGGACAACAACCAGAGCTAGAGGGAAACCCTCTAGGTAAGAATTCAACGCAGGGCGTGAAACGAAGATCTTTTGTGGACTATCTCTATGATCAGCAGAGAGTCTCAAAAGGTGCCTGGGCCTACTTCCTGAGGACTCAGGGAGCAGAGCCAAAGACCTTTGGCTACCTTCTTAGTTCTATTCATCAGAAGATCCAGCATCGACCGGATGTTTTAGAGAGTATCCTGTTCGATGCAGAGGCACAGAAACTCAGGGGAAGACAGTTGGTGAGCTATACCATCGCAGAAATCAAATCAAGAATTCCAGCATGAGGAGAGAGAATGACCAAAGCGGAAGCATTTGAAAAAGCTTGGAGACTGGGATTCAAAGGTAACTTTTCACTAGTAGATCAAATTTATCACTCTGACTATAAATCTTTCGACTACAGAACGGGTGTTGAGGCAAACATCGAAGATGATAAAGTGATTGCCTCAACACTGGGTGAATCAGTTATTTTTGGACCCCATAGAACGCTGTTTGAGAATGAAAACTTTTTGTGTATCGAGAGGTTCTCAAAGCGATTTACAAATTTAAACGAACCAGATTACGGAGTGGCAATAGTTGCTGTAAATTATGAAGAGGGGAAAATAATTTGGCAGAAAACAGCCACACATAGGACTGATTTTGATCCCAGTGAATATCTTGACTGGAACTGGGAAGATTACGAGTGATTAGGTTGGGGAGACTACACCATCGCAAAAATCAAATCACGGACAACAGCATAAGGAAAAATAATGACCAGAGGAGAAGAAATTATAACCTGTCAGATATCTTGAATTCCAATAAATGGGTCATCACTTGGAGTAATCAACATACTTATGCTCCTTTGCTTTTCTTTATAAGATATTCGTAAGAACTCAACAGAGGTATAATATCTGATTTGATATTTTCCATCAGCACCCTAACTTCTTGCTGAAGTTCTTTAAATTTCTTGTCCCGCTCCCTCAACTCTGAGTTGTAACTCATAGTCCCTGTTTGAATAGAGATTTTCTAAATATAACTAATTTTTTAGCTACTTAACGAATCTTTCTCATTGAATGGTTCAACACGATCAACTTCTTATTCTCTGATTGCTGTGTAACGTTTGGAATTCAGTTCGGCACTGCATTTTACAGCGTCTCTTTTGAGAAAAAACGATTTGCGGACACTGAACTTTCTATTACCAGAACCATCTTCTGCTGGAAAATCACAACCAACATCCCAGCACTTACTTGTTGCTCTTAAATTCCTTTTGACTACATACATCTGGGAAATCCTTAACTATATTTAGAATGTAGATGAACTGGTTGCGAAAAAAAGGTTGTATATGAGCAGAACGATTGAAGAAGAGAAGATAACAATCGTGAATCGACTTAGGATTATATACATCTCTACTTCCTAATAAGCACCTAATCCATTTGTGATGTAATCTGATTCTAATTTTTTATTTAACTCATGAATACGAGTGTAAACCTTTTGTTGC
>JACLAC010021706.1_pt1 | contig 11103 bp, 4 predicted proteins | sample 8027881 | NCBI WGS metagenome assembly JACLAC01 (sample SAMN15725517, study PRJNA655200) | protist metagenome | isolation source: fluorescence activated cell sorting (FACS) single amplified genomes of... | place: Spain: Blaines Bay Microbial Observatory, Mediterranean Sea | collected 2016-01-19 | reverse complement strand
TACTTTTTCCCACCCTTGCATTGATCTACTTCTTCCACCTTCACAGTGCTAGAAAAATAATAAAATAGTTACATGTGTTAGCACATTTTTGCACTTTAAAATCAAACAAATGAAACATAAAAAAGTTTATGATAGAAACTTACGATCCCTTCGACTCTGCAACCATATGGGTTATTTTGCAAATACAATGATGATAGGACTTTTACAGCATTCAAGCTTCTTTTCAACCTTGGTGGATCAGGGAATGTAATGGTTGGGAAAATACTAGTTGTTCCAGCTTTATACAGTTTACGCAATGAAAATTCTGGACGTGTCCAATAATCCAAGACATCTTTTGTGCCACCCAATCCATGATTGTGGATATCAATAAAACCGGGTATGAGATATTCAACATTATTGACTATGAGATTGTTATTACTTCTAGAGGGGTTCTTCTCGTTCCTCTTGGCATCCCCTGTAACTATAGTTCGTTTCATGCTTGCAAATAAACTCTTACAATTTTTACATTTTCCCCCAGTAGCCATTTTCATTGCACATTTTTTACAATATATATTTATACACTCATCGCATTCAGCAGGCGCGTAAGTAGCCTCATTCCTTTTGCAGTTTAGACATATGTCCCTAGCTTCATCATTATACACCCCTTCGTTGATTTGAATAATTTTTCCACCTTGCAACTTATCTATAATTATATGACCATTTAATAAAATTTGATTCTCAAGAATAATTTTCTTTGCATTAATAATTAATAAATTCTCAACAATATCATCTTGCTCCTGGCGTGCAATGGTTGCCATTTTTCAACTGGCGACAATAATATTGAAAGTATTGGTATATGAGTGGTGTATATTATTGCCTTGTGTAGATTGTTATAGATACTTAAATTGTTTCGAACTCATATTGTGCATGAGGAGTGCATACTTAAGACTCAACAACTTCTCAGTTGTGTATTAAACCAAGATGATGATGATTATTACGATGATGATGATAATAATAAATTATTATATTATATTATTATTTATTATTATTATTTATTATTATTAATTATTGTTATTATTTAGTATTCTTATGAAGTAGTAATAGTAACAGGGCTAATTATTCCCAATTCCATTATTATTATCCTCGCGAATAATCATATCACCTTAAAGTATTCACCTCTACGTCGTACCCCTCTCATGCGTACTTTGATTGTCGTTTCACATATTAGCAAAATAATATTCTATACCTAATATTAATAAATACGACAGCCTTTTTTCGAAGGTGAAGTTAAAGTACTTTTACTTTTACTTTATACTATTACTAGGAACGTTATTTCAAGTTTGATAAGTTTGCAATTTTAGCAAAACAAGTTTTTATTATTATCATCTCTCTTTATTATTATTCATCTTCTTCTTATAAAATATACGAGGATAATAATACTGTATTAGTGTAGTACTCTTTTTTATTATCATCACTATTTATTACTATTATACCATCATATATATATTATTAATATACTACTGCTGATCAATAAATGCTAGAAAAAATATGCTGAAACATATAGGCAAAATGAAAATGAAGTCATATTGATGATATTCTGTAAGTGATAGTACGAAGATAACTCATTCACTTTGTTGAAACTAATGCAAGCTAATATTTCACTGATCTATTAGGTGTATAATTGTGACATGTTAAGTTACGAAGATGAAGATAAGGACGAAACGCCACTAACAGAAGAAGAGATTGAAGAGTTAATGTTGCAAGTAAATATCCAAGTTTCAAAAAACTTAAAGAAAAGAGATGAGCAACTTATATCGATGCAAAAAAATATGACGAACTTCATGAAGTCGGTAAGAATGCTGTCAGATGCAACAAAAGAGGTTGTAAAGAAAAGATCTCCAGGGCAAGTACAAAGAAGTGAAATGGAACCACAAACAAATAACTACACGAGTCCGTACAGACAACAACGAAAGTCATTGAGTCAAACCAGGGACAAGAATAATGGTCCAACACGTGAGTACCAATCTCCATACAGACAGAGGGGCAATGTACCACCAATTGTACAGATATCAAAACAGAACGATGATTTCTTTTGTAACGATTACTAAAAATCTTTTATTTTATTTTTCGTTTGGTTAAAACTTAAGGGAAATCAAGTAAGAACTTAAAAATACCACGCGATTTACGTATGATATGATATGATAAAATGAAGATATGATAAATTACAGGTTATTTTAAATCTCATTAATTATTGCAAGTGAATATTAGTTAGACGTATAACTTTTAACAGTTTACTACACGTAACCAGTAGTATGTTAAACACACACAACCAAAAAAGTATTTTGCACTGGGTACGCAAATTATTATACCATGATTTCGTTTAAACACTTTAATCTATAATACTGCCATTCTTTCTCCCGTTGGAATTGTATATTTTCCTCGGCACGGCGTTTTGCTTGCACTATTTTCCCCTGCATATCACCATGTTTTACAATAGCCTTTCCTTTTTCATTGTTGTTGACAATCGCAAATACACATGCAGCAGCATGGGCAGCGGTTTGCAATTCTGCGTCACTGTTATCATCTGTCAATTTATTTACAATTTTATTCAGAACAAGTGGATTTGATGTGAAATATGCTTTATTTACTTTGACAAGAGCAATATTTCTCAACAATAACATAGTCTTCGTTTTTTCAAACGCTTTTCTGAATACACAATCCATAGTTTGTTTGTGTTTACCAACTACTTCACTGCCATACTTAGTAGTAGTTATACGAATCAACATGTTTATTATATTTTCAAACCGTACATTTTTATCTTTAGAAATTTGCCGTTTTGTTTGCTGCGATAAATTATTTGACGGTATTACAATAAGTCCTGGCACACTTGACTTGTTATTATTACTTGTTGGAGAATTTGGACGGGAATTAGATGGTGTGGAGCGTGGTGTTACAGTCCTACTGGCGTTAGTACGAATTGTGTAATTACTTTTTGACAGTATAGTTTCCATTAATGCAAAATTTTTATCTAGAAATCCAGAACGAACAATTAATTTCAACGTTTTAGGATTTGAAATTGCTGCATTAGATATAATTCCATAACAGATTCTCATCATTTCCCATACTTTTCGAGCATCGTGGTAATTCGGGGCAGCGTAATGCCCAAAAAAGATAGCTAGGTCTGTCACCTTGTGTATAATTTTCTTAAATTGGTCTAGCATATTGTTTCCGGGGCTATAACTTTTCTTCATTTTATATGAGCTAATTGTTTTACTTCCACTTTTATCCATTTGCAAACTTTTAATTAAACCTCCCCCAGTTGACAAAGTATTAATTAGAACGCAAAGTATTTTTCCTAGTAAACTACTAGGCTCCATAAATGCCGTATTAACTTCACGGGCATCTGCGTATGTAAGATTTTTCATTATAATTCGAAGACCCCCATGCTTCCAGGCGTATTGATTTGCATGCGTTGAGCGATAAATTAAACTTTCAAAAATCCCAAAGCAACCCATTGCTTGAGCATTCAAAACTAATTCACGATGCGTAGTCAATTGTGTTTTATTGTTTTTCGACTTCGGTTTATTATGCATTGTTTCAAGCACCATTAAATCATGCAACTCATCAATTCTGTTAAGTACAAAGTCAAATAGCCCGCATCTCATGCATTGTTCTTTAAAATATACGCTTCGTTCCAACAATGCTCTAATGCCATATATTAACGCCACATTATCTTGTTGCGATGGTGGAATCGTCTGCTCCCAGGACACAAAAATATTTGAATTGCTGGTACGGGATCCTAAAGCGTCGTTAAACCCTAAATCAATTGAAGAATGGCGGCTAAGGTAAAATTCAATTAATGCTTTTAACAATGAAGACCCCTCTGGTACGGAACTGGGACCAGAATCGTTATTATAATTTGGCCTTTTTCCGATGTACGTATCTGACAGCAGTGATGCCCACTTGGCGTTTGTAACAACTGTTGATAGTAAAATTGAACCAACAAAACGCAAAGCATCAGGAGCATCAGACCCGAGACAAAATTCTAAGCTTTTTTCAAATTGCTTTGTCAGCGACATAGATGCTTTACTATTGAAATTATTGTCATTCACTGGGCATTCTGCACCTTTCGCTATTTCGTTTATTAGTGTCAACATTGTTTGCGTCAAAGTAAACTTATCACTGTTTGACATTATTATTGCTATTGATGAACCATTCGTGAATAAATGTTTTCTCGACAATGCGAAAAAATGCTCTAATGTATTTGCGACCAATGGACTCATCTCTTCAAGTTGATTTTCACAAAAGGAGGAATTAATTTGTAGACTGCGTTTTGCCAAATGCATTATCAGACCGCCACATGAAATAGATGCATCGGAATATAATCTACGCCAGACGTCGTAGATATCATTTAATGTATTCTCTGATAGAACACCACTACCACTACCAACTCCTCCCCGCGTACGTATATTGTTGGAAGCATTAAATACATAACCATGTTTATGAAATGAAGCCTCAACATCCTCCGGTATATCTATTGTCGCATAACCCGTTTTTGCAGCACCGGCAAAATTTCGCTCTATGTTTCTAATATAACCATCCCAATGCATACGTGGATTAATCATCTCCATCAATGGCTGCCATAAATCATAATTGCTAATTCGGTTTGCAAGCCACTCATCATCCAACCCTTCAAGCATGTAAAATGCACCATCTAGTGTGACCAAGAGTTGCGCAATTGAGTTCGATAATGCACATGATGACACTGCTTCGTTTGCTAATATTTCTGATAAACCCTGCAAAATGTTCAAGGCAACAAAAGACTGCAATCCTAAATTTTTCTCTGCATCAAAATTAGCACTAGTTGGATTTAGCGACATGCATGCAAATATAAAGTAGCTGCGGACTACGTGCATAGCACTAGCTCTAACGACAAATGGTTCTTTATTGTCCATAGCGCATGTCCAACTTTGTTGTATTATTTTTGGGACCGAATCGTGTACCGGCTCTTTCTCTAACATCGCCGCAACATTGTCATTATCATACTGTTTCGCAAATATTTGAGTGATAATGTTGTAGCCGCATACACGAATGTATACTTCATGGTCCATTAGTAGCCTACGGCACCAAGTAAAGTCAACGCCGACATCAAATCCAAGGGCTGCTAATTGCTCGATACCTAAAATTGCTTCCCTAAATACAGCACGGCCAATGAAAGAGCCCGGAATTCGGTGAACTTGCGCAATTTGTGAAAACAAATTTGATATTGCAGTCAACGGGGCCATCAGTTGATCAATATCGCCATTGTCCGTGCTTATACCAGAAACCATCCCATTCAATATTGTCACACAAAGCCTAACTGTTCCTAAATCCCTATGGTTACATAATGCTATATGGTGCGATAAAACTGATATTAAATTTGTTTCAAACAATAATGAATATTTTAACTCTTTTTGAGTTTTCGTATCACTTTCACTACTATTTTCACTGTAACACAATGTCAACGTGAGCTCTAAGATACTTTTTACCAATGCTTGCCTTTCTACTGTATGATACGAGCCATTTGCAATTTTTACACCATCTAAAAAGTTCTGTGGCAATCCATAACCAGTGCCACGCAATGTTTCTATCATTGTTCCCGGAATTTTTAATTCATCTTTCTTTGACTGGACATAATTCATTTTATTCCCACGGTGTAAATATACGGAGAGCAATGGAACAAGCCTATCGCGTAAAGCAATCAGTGCCATAATCTTTGCAGATGTATTCATCGACGATGCCATTTTTGTAATACATTTTACAACTTTCGATAATAAAAATTCATCTTTGCGACTGGATGGAGATGTTTCCAAAAATCTACGAAAGCTTTCATACCAAGTTGCACGCGATGCATTTTCTAATAAATGATTATTGATTTCACAAATTTGGTAAAACTTTTCAAGTGCATTGGCGCAACTACGATGCGACGAGCTGGTGCTGATATCATTTAATAACTCTATTGCTAACGATATTGTTGATGCATCATTTCGCATTTCATCAGACGTGCGATCTGTAACAATTGAACGTTGGATAGAAGCAGTTACCATCTTTTGGACTATACGGTTTGGTTGAAACCCCAATTCCCAGTGATTTGAATTGGAATTTACACTATTAAAGTGAAAAACGTTTATGTTCAAAACTGCTCTTAATTTATTCAATGGAAATATTTCATTTAAAGCATTCGGCATTTTTAAAGGTTCAAGTTGGTTTAAGCCAACCAATCTATCGCTTGAAACGGCATTTTTTTCAATTTTGTCAATAAGTTTTGACAAAACATTTACATTTTCTATTTCGGAATCTCTACATTCGTTTGCCCGAAAACTATAGCAAAATAAATCGTTTGGTTGAAAACATAAATGAGAAAAGATTGATAAGGTAAGAGCTATAAATGTACGATTGGCATGGAAAATAAAAGCAGACAGGACATTGATATTGTGCATGCAAATATTGTCTGCCGCATTATTCGAGAATCCATCGCCACTAGCCGACGAAAATAAACTCCTGCACAATTCTACGCTTTGCGTTGTACAGATGTAAATTACTTGTAAAGCTGCAAAATGTTCAATTTCATTATTACCAGCAAGTCTTTCGATACAAACTTTACATAAGACGCTTAGCATACTTCCATTTTTCTCCATGCACCCATCTACCACACGTTTATCACTTAGAATTGATGCGCATTGTACCGCACCAGTTCTCCATACGTCACCTTGCGTAGAAGAGTTTGATAATAACTCTGTAAATCGCGATATATCATCAACAGCAAAAGCGACACTTGCAGCAGCGTATCCATCTTGCAGACAATCTATACTTTCCAGCGGTTTGCCATTAGTATCGAAAGTTGAAACAGGATCTTCAACGTATTTATCTCTATGCTTGGACGAAGTTTCTGTTGCACTTAAAAATCTGTTAGCATGCCTAATAAAATCCCGCAACTCAATAGATGCTGTATGTCGTACCCATTTTTCAGCGTGCATCAATTTTCGCACCAGATTTAATGCAATTGAAGCCCTGGATTGTTGTGATGGAAGCAATCCAATTAATGAGATGGCCTCTGGCAAACTGCTTTGTACAGCTGTTTTGCCACCAACATAATCAGCATTGGCACCGTGCCTACAGTCATGGTATGCATATGCTTGTAAGTATAATTGAAAAGGAATCATCGTCTTTACAGCTACAGATGAAAATTTCATTGCGCGCACAATAACATTTCGCATAAATGTTATAGAATGTGTTTGCACAGAGTCATTGACGGCAGTCATACCATGCGCAAACGTTTCAAACAAGATTTCTGGATTTAACCCTATGCAGAATAATGCTTTTTCCATTAAAGTTGCATCACCAATTCCTTCATCAGACGCATACAATAGATTGCCATCTAAGGCAATAGTCAACTGTGAGTAAGCTTCACCCTGTACTTCACTTTGAGGATGTGATAATAGCTTTAATAATAAATTGATTGCACGCTTATATTCGTTCCCCGCTCTATTTGCAACAGCTCCATGACCATTATCATTTGCATTAGATACTAGGCGAGCTAAGCCAAGTAATAACCCAATGACTTGAGAAACTATCATTGCAAGGTTACCAATTTTTTCAAATTTATATTGCAGAGCAGTAATGCAGTCTTGAAGGAAATCAAACCGTTCTTGTAAGTATTTATTGCTCGTTGATATTTCGCTCCCAGATTTCATTGCGTGAATTAGGTCAATTAATTCATCATCATCGTGTTTAGTATTAGTCCCAGTAGTGCTATTAGCTGTAGATACAACTTCTTCGTCCATTTCTAATATATTTGTCATTCTATTTATAATACCAATTACTTTACGCCCATGAAAATATTCTTTGCATGACACTGGGTCAAGCACCTTCATGATTGGTAGTGCTTTTTTAAGAATATCCGGTTGAGTTGACGAAAGTCTTTCATTTTGTATAAATAGTCTTAAAATGGTCACTACTTGGGCAGGGACAAACACATTCGACGACTTTGCACGATTCTGTTTTATATCATCCGATTTGCCTGCAGCTACCAAGTTTTTAGTCGCAACTAGACTTAAGATTTGCACTATGATATTTATATCGCACAAATGTCCGGTAGTAACGTCCGTGTTCATAGACTCCTCGCCATTGCCATCCAAATTATTTAAAAAACGAATTAGTCGTGAGGAAACAGTACGATTTAAAGCTTCCAAGCAACGTTCAATTCTTGCACAATCTAATGATTCGTTGGTAACAACTGAACCAAAACCTTTTGAATTTTTTTGCACATATGGAAATCTCTCAGGCAAAAGACTTACTACATTTAGCAACAGTTTGCGGACTCGAAATGATACTCCTGTTGTTAATGCTGGCAAACAGCTGATAAATATAACCATGGAAGCGTATCCTAATGACATCGCTAGTGATTCACCAAGCGTTGAAGTATTGTTGATATCAATATTACTAAGTAGATCAGCTTCTTGCAACCCTGGATCAATACCATGAGGAAATGATTTTGACGTAGTTGCACTTTTTGCAGTGTATGCATCCCCGTCTAAATATACTTTTAATCGCGCCTTCAACAAATGGATGATTGTATCTAATGCATCGATTGCATTTAAAGTAGGATCGTCTCCATGGATTTCAAAACGACTATGTATTTTATTGCTGATTTCAGTTTCATCCCCATTGTTTTCAACTATGCCTGGTAGACTAATTTGACCAAGCAAAGCATGCAATATATCTGGACGTTGCAAAAATATTTCACAAGGAAAATCATGTGCTGCAAACTCTGAAATGGTTTTACATGCATTTGCAATATTTTGATCATCTGCTACTCTTAACTGTGCTTGTACGTCAAATAGTGCACTTTCATCTGAGCGTACCAGTGAGATAATTGGAAACCTCCACCCTCCTTTTAACGACAAAGGTCTTATCGTTGTTGATTTATGAACTTTAGAGCTTGCAAGGTCATCTTCTTGCCATGATGTTCGTTTCTTGCCCCTTTTGTCGAAGCCCGTCACAATAACAGTTTCATAGTCTTCAAATTCTGCATTTTCCATATTTAGATTTACGTCGCCAGGTAGCTTTGCGTTCATTGTATCACCAACTAAAGGTCTTGCAAGCAAAGATCCGATAATCTCATCAATAATAGTGTAAAAATGCTCTGGGCAAGAATCGCTTTCTCTTAAGTTTTGCAAACTATCAACGGCACCTTTATTCAATAAATATTGTGCCGACACTTTTTCCCGTGATAAAGTATTTAAAAGTTGCAACGCATATAAAGGTAGTGTTCGTGTCCCTTGTTCATCTACAAAATCGCTGTTTTCATTGTTTTCATCTACCTCATTTTCACTAGATACAGCAGCTCGATTAACCCAGTCAAGCAACGCTTTCATTGCATTTCTGTCTTGTATAATATCAGACTTTAACAACAGGCCATTGGTAAGTTTAAAGTGCACATTTTCCAAAGCCCTGTTACGAACGTCTGATAGTGGGTGACTTAACTTTTTCAATAACTTATGAGTACGGGACATAATTGTAGTAGAAGCAGCCATACTTGGTGTGTGGTTGTTGTTTTTCTAATCCTTGCGCAAGCAAACAAGCAATTGCCTGGATAACAAAAACACAGAGTGGATACAACGAAAAGGGATTCAGGAACAACAAAAAGATGTAACAATTCGTGCAGGTTTACATGTATTCAATTAGCCATGTACTGCATCCCAAGTGCAAAAAACAAATTATAATAATAAAAGTGCAGCAGCAAAAAACAAACAACAACATCATCATTGCACATTATTATGCGTACTAATAATATAACATAAATAATAATAATAATAATAGCTAATATAATAAATTAATGTTTTTTTTTTAAACCAGAAGACAACAACACCCACACGATATTAACAATAGTGAGGATTAAAAAAAAAAGGGCGTAATAAGTTTTAACAAAATTAAATTTTTCCGGGAAGTTCCTCCATACTGATACGTGTTAGTTTTGCGCAACACAATACAAATTATTGCCAAAGCAAAAGCAAATTCAAAAATAAGAAAAAGCTTCCCACACATTTTGATAGTGAAAATTCATCATATACTTACAAGTACATAATAAGAGGCTTCCCTACAAATTTCAATAGGACTTCATTGTACTATAACAAGTACAAAAATGCGCAAAGTGTTGTGAGTTGAAAAAATATGGGCCTATGTAGTAGCAAAAGGTGGTGTAGTGTTATAAGTATATAAACTTCGATTGCCTTGTTGAGCATTGCACTGGTTGCGGTTGGGGGATTCCAATGGTGAATAGTGTTGTACACACACCTTCGCTATTATTTTTTATCGTAAGGAAACATTATGAACATTATTATTATTGTTATTAAATAATTGATAAGAATAATAAATAATAATTATCATAATAAAATAATTATAGCATTGATATATCATGGATTGGCACATTGTATGACATATGATGCTTTCGTTTTTCGTTCCTTATACACACATGACGTGACACACATACTTGTGGACATTACGGCTCATTAAACGTTGTAAATAGTACTTACTAGAGCCATAATTTTCACCAACGATGACGCAATACACCTTTCAGGATACATTCGTTTTTGTACTGATATGCATGACGACGTTATTGTTAAGCAATTGTATTGGAACGGGGGAAGTAAATAGATGCACTAAAAGTCTTACATGTCGCAATTGTACCTCAAAATTTTCATGTGCATGGTGTACTTCAGAGGGCGAAGCAGATGGTCTGTGTATGTACAAGAGTCAAATAAAATATTTATGCGATGGGATGAAAGATACTAACGTGGTAAAGGGATACGGATGTCCAAATTCAGTTTTGGAAGGTGGCAGCGCAGGTCCTAAACGGGAGGACGGATTTGGTACATCAAATCGCACTGAAAATATAAAAAAATTTAAAGAAAGGACCAGAAAAATATACGAAAAATCATTGAAATCAAAAATTCATACTGCTTTACTTTATGGGATAAATGCAGTCCACAATGCAAAAAGGAAAGCTAAGTATATAGAAAAAAAAACCGAGGAAGCTGTTGAAGCGTTCGCTCCACTACCAGTGCCACAACCTATTATCGATGC
>JACLAC010012923.1_pt1 | contig 11106 bp, 7 predicted proteins | sample 8027881 | NCBI WGS metagenome assembly JACLAC01 (sample SAMN15725517, study PRJNA655200) | protist metagenome | isolation source: fluorescence activated cell sorting (FACS) single amplified genomes of... | place: Spain: Blaines Bay Microbial Observatory, Mediterranean Sea | collected 2016-01-19 | reverse complement strand
GCGCTCTTTAATGATGAACTATAGAAAATTAATTCCTTGGTGGGTTCGATTAGGATCCAAATTAGCTCTTTCAAAACTGCCGATACCATACTCCATATGGAAAAAATTGTCTGTTTTTGAAAATGGGGATATGAATATACCGGAAAAAGCTTTCGAAATACTGCTATCACACGCAAGAGCCGCAAATCAAATAAATTTGGATACAGGTTTACTTTCTTTCAAGGAAACACACGGAAAATTTGAGGTGCTTGAATTAGGTCCAGGAGATTCAATTTTTACCGGTATTCTTTCTCATACGCTGGGGGCTGACCAATCTTGGCTAATCGATATTTCAGACTTTATTAGCCAAGAAAATGAGATCTATCATGATTTTTTTTCATTTATGGTAGACCGGGGTCTATCTCCGGCAAAAATCAGTCTAAACGCAAAATTGCCAGAAATTTTAGAAACATATAAAGTTAAATACTTAACTCATGGGTTGGCCTCACTTAGATCTTTACCCACAGAATCAATAAATTTTGCTTTTTCTAACGCAGTACTACAAAATGTGTTCAGATCTGAACTTAAACAAGTACTTGTAGAAATAAGACGCGTTTTAAAACCAAATGGTATTTCCATTCACACTGTTGACATGAGAGATCATTTGGGTAATGGTTTAAACCATTTACGTTTTTCTCACCAAGTTTGGGAAAGCAAATTTTTTAGGACTTCGGGGTTCTATACTAATAGATTAAGTTATACGGAGATGTTAGATTTATTTAGTCAAATAGGATTTAATTACGAGGTATTAGACGAGGTGAGGTGGACGAAATTACCAATTTCTCGTACGCAGATTTCCTCTGATTTGTTACATTTTTCAGAAGAAGACTTACAAGTAAAATGGTTTAAGATTTTATGCTGGAATAAATAATGTTTTCAACAGTTAAACAAAATAACCTAAAGAATAAAATTTGGCTTTAGCCTGTCCATCGAAATTGGTATTATTCTGTAGAAATAAGATGCTCAAAGCTATTTCAGGTGAATAAGATGAGTATTGTCACGATTCAACTTCGCAACCAATTAAGATTATTAATGTATAGATCGATCAGTTCGCTAATGAGTACGGAGTTAATCTAATGTGTGGGTTTGCTGGTGTTGTGATTGATAAGTCTACTGCTAAACTTTCTCAATCGATAATAGAAAAAATGGGGGACTCAATTTCACACAGAGGTCCGGATAGTTCGGGCGTATGGCTTGATGCAGAAATTGGTATAGCCATGGTTCATAGAAGACTTTCAATTTTAGATCTTTCCCCTTCTGGTCACCAACCTATGCAGTCTTCATCAGGCCGTTTCACGCTGGTTTTTAACGGAGAAATTTATAATCATCTGTCAATTCGCAGCCAAATCTCAGATGCTTATCAGTGGAGAGGCCACTCCGATACCGAAACAATACTAGCCGGATTTGAAATTTGGGGGATAAAAAATACGATACAAAAATCTACAGGTATGTTTTCACTCGCTGTGTGGGATGCAAAAGAAAAATCGTTATCTTTATTCAGAGATAGGATTGGTGAAAAGCCATTGTACTATGGATGGCAAAATGGTAGTTTCTTATTTGGATCTGAGCTTAAAAGTTTAATTGTACACCCATCTTTTCAGCACGAAATAGACCGAAACTCCTTAAGTCTTTTTATGAGGTACGGTTATGTACCTTCGCCTGCCTCAATTTATAAAGGGATTCAGAAATTAGCTCCCGCCTCATTCATTGAATTATTTCCATATTCCAACTCATTTCGTAATGAGGAAACACCTGTACCTGCCGAATATTGGTCTTTAGCAGAAGTTGTTTCAGATGGTCAAAAACGATCAGATTTAATGAACTCGATCGAGATTCAAGAAAAATTAGACTTTTTACTTAGGGAAGTTATTGATCAACAAATGGTTGCGGATGTTCCTGTTGGTGCCTTTTTGTCTGGTGGAATTGATTCTTCCACTATTGTGGCTATTATGCAAACTCTTTCTAGGAAGAAAATAAAGACTTTTTCAGTTGGGATAGAAGCAGAAGGGTATAATGAAGCACCTTATGCAAAAGAAATTGCCGAATTCCTGGGAACTGATCATACTGAGTTATTCTTCTCTGATAAAGAAGCAAGAAATATAATTCCCGACCTGCCGGGAATTTACGATGAACCTTTTTCTGACCCATCTCAAATTCCTACATTCTATTTATCTCAAGTGTCTCGTAAAGATGTTGCAGTGTCCTTGTCGGGAGATGCTGGAGATGAGTTATTTGCGGGATACAATAGGTACTTTCTAGGCGATCTGATCCACAAAATTAATAGGAATTTACCAAGGCCTTTAATGAAGGCTTTGACATCGGCAGTTTATCGTATTTCCCCACAGATTTGGGATACTTGTTTTTCTCCCATCAAAAGTTTTTTGCCAACTAATATTAGTACTAGACCAATAGGAGATCGACTACACAAGTTAGCTAAAATATTTCAGCAGTCTGATTTTATGAGTACTTACGTAGCAATGATGTCTCATTGGCAAGATCCAAGTAAGATTGTTATCAATGGGAGTGACAGCATTAACCAGTCATCACTTCGTAATTTATCCTCAAATTGCGATGATTTATTTCATAAAATGATGGCGTTTGACACTGTAACCTATTTGCCCGATGATATATTAGTGAAAGTCGACCGAGCTGCGATGAGCTGTAGCTTAGAAACTAGACTACCGTTTCTTAATCATCACCTAGTTGAGTTCGCTTGGCAAATTCCGTTATCAATGAAAATAAAAAATGGGAAAGGGAAGTCAGTTCTTCGTAATGTCCTTTATAAATATATTCCACAAGAATTATTCGATCGCCCCAAAACAGGTTTTGGTTTACCAATACATTCTTGGTTACGAGGACCGTTGAGGGAATGGGCCGAGAGTTTATTGAACGAATCAAGACTCAAGAATCAAGGTTACTTAGAAACCGCACCAATCACAGAAAAGTGGCAACAACATTTATCAGGACATCGAAATTGGCACTTGCAACTGTGGAATGTCTTAATATTTCAATCATGGTTTGAAGAGTACAGAGCTTAACTTTTCCAATAAAAGTACCAGAGATGATGAAAAAAGAAAAAAAAACAATCCTTATATGTTCCAATTATGCTTGGACGGTATACAAGTTTCGAATGGCTCTAATAAGAGTTCTTCGAGATAAAGGATTTGCCGTCTATGTTCTCACTGAGTTCGATGACTATGTAACCAAAATTGAGAATGAAGTTGATGGCATTTATCCTTTGAAAATAAATAGAGCCGGAACAAATCCGATTCAGGACATCCAAACTTTTTTATCCATTTTTAAAGTCTTACTCGATCTCAATCCTTCTCTTTTATTATCATTTACAATCAAGCCTGTCATATACGGTGGATTGGCAACACAGCTCTTAGGAATACCATTTATACCTAACATTTCTGGATTAGGTTCAACCTTCATTAAATCGACGATTCTGACGGACTTCGTAAAATTCCTTTATAGAATAGCTCTTGATAATGTCTTCCGAGTTTTTTTTCAAAACCGAGACGATGAAGAACTTTTTATTAAATCAGGTATAGTCAATGGAAAGAAGAGCCTAAGAGTACCTGGCTCAGGAATTAATCTCGAAGAATTTAAGGTTGGGGTAAACAAATCAACTCAGAAAAAAAAATTCACCTTTTTGTTATTTGCTAGGATGCTTTGGGATAAAGGAATTAATGAGTATGTTGAGTCTTGTCGTAATTTGAAGTTGATTTACCCACATATTGAATGTCAACTTTTAGGTTTTCTCGACAACCAAAACCCAACCTCAATCCCAAAAGAACAAATAGAAATCTGGGAAAATGATTTAATTGTTCAATACATGGGGGATACAGATGATGTTCGCCCCTTTATTCAAGAGGCTGATTGTATAGTGTTACCCTCCTATAGAGAAGGAACTCCTAGATCTCTATTAGAAGCAGCTGCGATGGGAAAGCCTATCATCACATCGAATGTCCCCGGTTGTCGCGAAATAGTAGAAGAAAATTTAAACGGTTACTTATGCTTTCCTAGAGATGTTTTGGATTTAACCGATAAAATGTTGAGAATGATTGAACTCGACGCAATTACTCTAAATGAAATGGGAAGAAGAAGTCGACAGAAAGTAGAGAAAGAATTTGATGAGAAAATAGTAATAGATCGTTATCTAGGAATTATTGGCCAACTTTTTTAGCGTTTCTTAAGTTACATGTACTATTTTCTAGTAAAAAATGTTAAGATTTTTTATTAGAAGATTCCATTATAGAGAAGTAATTTCAACTTACCTAAAACTAGCTAGTTGTGGAAATTTAAGTGTTAAGTGAAAGTGTCATCACTGTCAGGAGAGGTCCTGTCGAAATGAAACTAAACCCAAATTAATCATTATGTCAGGCGTTTTTCTAATATCACTTGATTTTGAATTGTACTGGGGAATTAGGGACAAAAGGAGTATCGAAAAGTGTTGGTCTGATCTTGAAGGTGCGATATTCGCCATTCCAAAAATATTAAGATGTTTTGCCGATAACGATATACATGCTACTTGGGCCACAGTGGGCTTCCTTTTCTTGGATAGTTTCGAAACGCTGACCCAAAATTTTCCTACAGATCTACCTATATACACTGATGACAAACTTTCACCGTATAAATATATTCTGGAGAAAGATAATTTAGAAATTAATTTCCACTTCGCACCAGAGTTGATTGAATGCATCAGTAATCACCCTGGACAAGAACTAGCTTCTCATACTTTTTCCCATTACTACTGTCTAGAAGATGGACAATCTATAAGTCAATTTGAATCGGATATGAGACAAGCCATCAAAATAGCTGAAGATAAAGAAATTGATATTAGAAGTTTTGTTTTTCCAAGAAATCAGTTTAACAAAGAATATATTTCAGTCCTTTCTGAATTTGGAATTAAATCATTTAGGGGTAATGAGAAAAACTGGATCTACCAAACCAACAGAAGCAGAATGAAAAATGTTATAAATCGATTTTTCCGTTTACTGGATACGTATATAAATTTTTCTGGACAAAATACTTATCCTTTTGAAGATTGTTTTTCTGGAGAAATCTTAAATTTCCCATCTAGTAGATTCCTGCGGCCATTTAATCCTTGGGCTCAAGTGCTTGAGAGTACAAGGCTTAGAAGAATTACGTCTGCAATGACAGATGCAGCAATCAATGATCGCATATTCCATCTCTGGTGGCATCCGCATAATTTTGGGAAAAATTTTTTTAAAAATATGTCTTTTCTCGATAAAATCATCAGACACTACAATTTTTTGAAGAGGAAATATGGTACCCTATCGTTGAATATGAGCGAACTGGCAGAGTTAATTGAGTTGAAACGAACTTCCTAACTAATAAGAATTACCTGTAAAAAAGTTAAGCAATTAACGAAATCGCAAGGAAGTCCAAATAATAGCCGGTTATGTTTATTAGAGACGATTGTAGAAATTCGGACTAACATTGGAACTATTACTGTTTTCTGGCGTTTTATTATTTGAATTTCGTATTAACGCTTGAATATCCGATGTATTAGAAACTGTAAGATACAGCATAAGATCCCCTATTCAAGACTGAATAGGGGGATGACCTTTCCACATCATCTATTACTAGATAATATTTTTTGAGGAAACGGTGAAAAAATGTCAGGTTCGCAAGCAAGAATTCTTTTTAGTTGAAATCTTGATTTACCTATCGATATTTCAACTAAAGCTATGAAAGACTAGTTATATCTTTCGTAGCTTCATTTTATATAGGCCTCGTCAAGTGGTTTTCCTATGTTCTTATTTCCTTGTTATGTACTTTCATCGATTTATAATCGGTTTACCTATCAATGATAGAGTAAATTGGTGTCAGCGAGAGTGATTAGTGCTATTTAAATTGCCGATAAACGTGATTCTACTCAGTATTCTTATTTTTTCTTCTTCGCTAATTTTGTCGCTACTTTTTACACCTTTAGTTAAAAATATCATGATAAAATTTGGAATTCTAGATATTCCTGACGGTACTCGATGGAGTAAAAGTACGGTTGCACTAATGGGGGGAATTGCTATTTTTTCTAGCTTTCTTCTGACTGTTATTTCCATTTCATTTTTCAATCAATTGGGTCGTCGTGTAACTATAGTACTCTTTGGTGGTGCAGCAATTTTCTTACTAGGGTTACAAGATGATATTTTTGGAACCAAGCCAAAGGTTAAACTTTTCTGCCAACTGGTCGTGTCATCAGTAGTAGTTACTTTAGGTGTATCGTTTGAGCTTTTCTCAGTTCGGTGGCTAAATAATTGTATAACCATCTTATGGATTGTCGGATTGACCAATTCAATAAATCTCATAGACAACATGGATGGTTTGTCTAGTGGTATAACAGCAATTGCAGCTAGCTTCCTGTTTATATTAACCTATTTAAATGGAAATATTACAGTCGGATTGATAGACTTAGCAGTAATAGGAAGTTGCTTAGGATTTTTGAGGAGCAACTTTAGTCCTGCTCAAATTTTTATGGGTGATTGTGGCAGTATGTTTTTGGGCTACTTATTAGCCACACTATCAATCCTGTCAACTCAGGCAAAAGATCCCTTTTTATCTTTTGCCGTTGTAGTAATGATTCTAGCATTACCCATCTTTGATACAACACTGGTCACAATTCTTCGTTCAGTTAATAAACGAGTTCCTTGGCAAGGTGGAAGAGATCATTCATCGCATAGATTAGTATCTATTGCAAAAGGGAAAGAAAAATTTTCTGTGTTATTACTATTTTCTATTGGGTGTTTCACAGGTGTACTGGGAGTATTTGTATCAAGATTAAATTCTCTACCTATAGCTTTTTTAACTCTAGGATTTTTATTCGTTGGTTTTTTAATATTTGGAATAAGGCTTTCAAAGGTAGACTGTGGCTATAATAAAATAATCGAGTAAATGTAAAAATGAATATATTGATTACCGGCGGTGCGGGATTTATTGGCTCCCATCTCGCGGGAGAATTATTAAAAGAAGGAAATGAGGTTTGTGTTATAGACGACTTTTCCACTGGAAGTCCTTCCAATGTAAAAAATTTACAAAAACACGAAAACTTTTTGCTTAAGAAAGGAAGTGTCTTAGACATCTCATTGATGAAAGAGGCTATCAAGAACGCCGACGTGATTTACCATTTGGCTGCTGCCGTTGGAGTTAAGTACATAATGGAAAATCCATTGGAAGCAATTAGAGTTAATGTACGCGGAACCGAAATTGTCTTGGAGTTGGCTGAAAAAAAGAAGCAACCTGTTTTGATAGCGTCTTCATCAGAAGTCTACGGGAAAAATGGTCAGATACCATATAAGGAGTCCGGAGATCGAGTTATGGGGCCAACAACGGCTCATAGGTGGAATTATGCTTGTACGAAAGCTCTGGACGAATTTCTGGCGCTTTCGTACCACAAGAAAAAACAGCTTCCTATAGTAATTGCCCGCTTCTTTAATACCTGCGGTATTAGGCAAACTGGTCAGTATGGTATGGTAATACCACGATTTGTGGAAAGCGCTCTAAAAAATGAGCCAGTTGTTATTCACGGAGACGGTTCCCAAAGCAGATGCTTTATAGACGTGGTCGATACAGTTAGAGGTATAAAGCTATTAATGCAAACGCCCGGTGCTGTGGGGGAAATTTTTAATATCGGAAGTGAGAACGAAATCACAATATACGATCTCGCACACAAAATTATCCAGATGACTAGTAGCTCTTCAGAAACTAGATGCATTCCTCATGAAGAAGTTTATGGTCAAGGGTTTGAAGATATGAAACGACGGGTACCCGATATAAGCAAAATCAATAATTACACCGGATGGAAGCCGACGGTATCAATTGATAATTTATTATCAAAAATCATTGATTACCACCGGACTATACTGTTTTGAACTGATATAGGAATATCTCATGACAAAACACTTGATGGTAAATGTGATTCGATACGATATTCCTTCGAAGAAATTTACAAACTAAAAACGGTATAAGATTTGGCATGCAATTTCTTGTTGTCGGTCTCTGACTTGCGGTTTGTGTTTTGCGTTCTGTATCAATGTTAGCTTGTAGCTACTCGATATAAGCCACTTGGCTAGTTTTATAAAACGTACATTAGCTCCTAAACTAAGGCGAATCTCCTCTGTACCTGAAAGGTAATGCCAATGTTCGTCCTCAGGACGTGATTGATCTCTTGGAACATTGATATCTTGTTCTCCTTTATGTTGCAAATCCGTAGTTAATTCAGTAGAAAGTGAGTCTGTCCAGTAGTGTTGGAATTGTAACCACAGGCTTTGGCTATCTGGACCAATTTTGTGCCCAATAGGTCGTTCAAGGTGGGTGTAACTATTAACTGAAACCGAATGCGTGTAAGTATATTGGTTAAGAAAAACATATTCAAAACGGAGGGCTGTATTTGGTATTTTAAGAGGATCTATCAAATAAACGCCAAAAAGTAACCCCCATTTGCTTGCCCAATGTAAGTGGCTCTTCCATCTGTAACGTGGTTGAAAGTCATCTATCATCAACTCAACATAGGTTTGGATGCCTGGACGTAAGTTCAGAGAAAAATCACCACTGATTAGAACATTTCCTTGACTAACTGGACTACCTGATTTATAGTACCCTTCGCCAGAAATTTCTGACACAGTGTATATCGTTACTGGGTTGATAAAGCGAATGTCGAATTTATCAATCCCAATCACTACAATCTCAGAAATACCTATCCTTACTATGGGAAATGGATTTATATCGACACGATGTCCAGATAAAACCTTGTTTCCTGTTGAACTTTGGCCTATTGCATGAAAAGCCTGGAAGCCAACTTTGCCATAATCCCCAGAAATACAAATCATTTCCATTGGCATAGCATGATCAGAAAGTAGTAAATTGCTATATCTTCCTGGCCCCCAACTTAGGTTTTGTTTACCTATTAAAATATTAAACCAAGGGAGACTAAAGCTAATATTAGAAGGAACCAAGGCTGCAGTATCAAAATATTTTTCGTTTAATTGGTTTACTTCTACTTCTGTACGGATTGTGTCAGGCAGGTTTATACCAGTAATGGCAAAAAAGCGCAGATCAGTTTTAAAGGCCAGACTATCATTTAACTTACCACTGATAATAGGTCTAACTTGCCAAGCCAATTCGTTTCCTTCATTTGGGTCTACTAAATATGTCCTTCTAGTAAAAAAAAGGCCAATTTCGCAGTTCAGTTTGAATTTATATGTATTTGTCCTATATTCTATTAGAGCAGGGGGAGTTGAGAAATGTTGTAGGTAAAATAATGCCTTTTGGCGCTCAATGCTGGATAATTTCTGTTTTTGGGAAAACTGTAGTATGTTTGCTAATTGTTCCACAGTATAAGGACGACGATTTTGGTGGAAAGGATGAAAGTTATATTTGAGTACTATTCGGTCGATGAACTTGTATGTATGGCTTAACATTGTATCATCTAAGTCTATGTATAGTGAACTTGCCCAACTACTGGTACAAATTATGCTAACACATAATAATAATAATTTCTTTTTTGTCATTATGAATGATTTAAACTTTTTTTACTGTTTCGACAGAAGTCTCTCCGAAATTCAATTGGTTACCACTTGGCTTTCGGGTCTTTTTTTTAACATAATTAATTGTTCGTTCTAAGGATTGAATATTGTCAATTTTGGTCACTGGCTGTGCTGGATTTATCGGCTTCCACCTATCACAGAGGCTCCTTTTAGCTAGAGTTAAGGTCATTGGTGTCGACAACCTGAACCCTTATTACAGTATATCTCTAAAGCAGGATCGACTCAATCAACTTAAGACACAAGATGCTTTTTCATATTATCCAGTTGATATTCAAGATCATAAAGGTTTAGATCAAATTTTTCAACTACATGGTCACGATCTAGATTGTATTGTGCATCTCGCTGCGCAAGCGGGAGTGCGCTATTCGATAGAAAATCCAAAATCCTATATCGATAATAACATAGTCGGTTTTGCCAATATTCTAGAATGTAGCCGTCAAGTTCAAGTTAAACATCTGGTCTACGCCTCATCTAGCTCTGTTTATGGTCTAAATCCAAAATTGCCATTTTCGACTACTGACCGCGTTGATCATCCTATTAGTCTGTACGCAGCCACAAAGAAATCTAACGAACTAATGGCACATAGCTATAGCTATTTGTATCAAATACCTACTACTGGACTACGTTTCTTCACGGTATATGGCCCATGGGGACGACCCGATATGGCTCTTTTTCTTTTTGCTGAAAAAATCACAGCGGGGGAACCTATTCAAATTTTTAACAACGGAAAAATGCGGAGAGATTTCACCTATATCGATGACATCGTTGAAGGAATAATCCGAGTGATGAAAAAACCGATGGAGGCAAATTCAAGTTGGGACGGTAATCCAAGTACGAGTTCCGCGCCGTACAAAATTTACAATATTGGTAATAGAAACCCTGTGGAACTTCTCTATTTCATCAATGTCTTAGAAGAAACACTTGGTAAAAAAGCAATCAAGGTTATGTTACCTATACAACCTGGCGACGTCCGCGAAACATATGCTGATGTTGATGAATTAACCAAAGACACTGGTTTTAAACCAAGCACTACAATTGAGGAGGGAATCGCTCAATTTTGCGATTGGTTTAAATGGTACTATGACTAGTAATTTAGAATATCAGCCTTAAAACCCATAATAAAAAGGGTAAACCAAGATGCTAAATAATCTACAGGAAGTCGATCACACCCAATTGAATCTATAGTATACAGGTCGCATGGAGTACTAAGCACTTAAGGCTGATTGGTGGAGAGCAAAATTTATTCCTTTTCTTCTGATCAGAGAAAAAGGTTAGTTCAATTAGCTACCGTCGTAGACATAACCCCTCCAAAATTGCATCATACATTCTTCTCAATTTGGTTTGAATTTTGTTTAGAAACTTTATTGTCCCACAATGATACAACTAGGAATATAGACCCATAACATGAAAAAGATCCTAATTCATCTCATTTTTTCTCTTACCAGAGCCCTCCTGCCTGGCAGACTATACAAACTTGTCAATTTTATATTTAGTTTTT
>JACLAC010010940.1_pt1 | contig 11106 bp, 2 predicted proteins | sample 8027881 | NCBI WGS metagenome assembly JACLAC01 (sample SAMN15725517, study PRJNA655200) | protist metagenome | isolation source: fluorescence activated cell sorting (FACS) single amplified genomes of... | place: Spain: Blaines Bay Microbial Observatory, Mediterranean Sea | collected 2016-01-19 | reverse complement strand
ATGGTGACCGCCCATCAGGAAAATATCGTACTGCCCCCGCAAAGTAAGCAGAAGTATACCTTAAAATGCACTTTTGATCAGGGATTATTCGACCGGCCAGAATCATTCTTCGATAATTTTGTAACACCTATGGTAACAGTCAGTTACACGCTTGGTAAGAAGGAACAAATTACCGAAAAGAAACTCGAGCGAGTCTATCTGGCCGGTAAGGGTAAGCTGAGCTGGAATATCCCGGGGATGGCGGCGGCGTTTGTTACCCCGGCCGATCTTAGTGTTGCGGGTATGGCCCGCGGGTTGGTGCAGAGCAGGATGGACATGCTCTCGGCTAAGTTCAATCGTTCAAATATGGGCAAGGCCGCGCTATTGTTTGACGCTATGGGCGCCTATCGTATTCGCTATCAGGCCGATCAAAAAACACCATTTGCCAGTGTTTCCGATGATAAGACGGTATTTGATACGGTGCAGTATCCAGCCGAATTGCTGGCCAAAGCAGAGGGCGTAGAGACCAAAATCGGCGACTGCGACGACTTAACAGTGCTTTATGTATCCCTATTGGAGAACCTGAGTATAGATACCGCTTTTTTAGAGGCAAACGACCCGGGTCATGGCCATATCTACATGATGTTCGACAGTGGAGTCAAGCCGGCCAAGGCCGAGGACCATTTTCTCAGCGCCAACGAATATGTCAAATGGCAGGGGCGGATCTGGATTCCAGTTGAAACGACTATGTATGGCTTTACCTTCGCCGATGCGTGGCGCAATGGAGCGGCTGAATACCATCGCCTGAAACCGAAAAAATTAATCGATGAGGTCTATGTTCAACAGTGGCTTCAGACCTATAAGCCGGCCTCAATTCCGCCCGTCAATATCGCGCTACCGGCGAATGCGCTCTTTGATAGTTTATTATCTCGGGATCTCGATTTTTTTGATCAGCGCATTGATCAGATTGCTTTGGGCTCGGCCGCTTCGTTGGATACGCCCGAGGGAGCGTATGATGCCGGTGCTGCGTACTTGCGCATCAATCATTTGGAAAAAGCCGCACGGATGTTTGACAAGGTGTTGTCAATGGATGCGGAGCATTTTGATGCGATCAATGCCCGTGGTGTCATCCTTGCCCACCAGGGGCAGCACGATGAGGCGTTGGCATTGTTTCGTCAGGCTTTAGAGTTGCAAGATGAGATAGGCATACGCATGAACATTGCGTTGGCATACTATCTCAAAGGCGAACGAGAACGAGCGGATGAATTGTTCGAAGAGGTTGTGGCACTCGACGACTCCTATTTGGAGTTATTTGATTTCCTGGCGACGGTAGGCGATGCGGCTGAATCATACGATGTCGGCGTAAAGTATCTGCGGCAACAGCGTTTCGATCTGGCGCTGGCTCAGTTTGACGAAGCGCTTGCTGCGGATGGACGATATGCCGATGCGCTCAATGGCAAAGGCGTTGTTCTCACACATCAGGGCAAACTCGACGAGGCGCTGAGCCAATTCAAGCAGGCTGCAAATGTCGATCCGAGGCAAGGTGGTTTTCGGCTAAATATTTCTCTGATTTACCATCTGCAGGGGGATCAACAAAGAGCTGAGGCTGTCTATGCGCAATTGCGATCGGAGGATCCGGCCTACGATGGGCTGCTGGATTTTGTCGCTGACGTAGGCGCTGCCGAGGAACACTACGAAGTTGCGGTGTCGTATATGCAGCAGGGCGAATACGACAGGGCGTTAGAGAAACTCGACAAAGCACTGGTCGTCGATCCAGAAATGGGCCATGCTCACAATGCTCGTGCTGTTGTTATGGCGAACAAGGGGCGTCTCGAAGAAGCCTATGCAGGTTTGGAGAGAGCGGTTGAATTACTGCAGGACCATCCAGGCATTCGCTTGAATCTAGCGATTATCCGCTACAAGCAGGGGCGCGAGAGCGAAGCGCGAGACCTGTATCGGAGTGTGGTGGAAAACGATCGTAGATACAGCGGCTATCTGCAATTTCTTGAGGCAGAGCAAACCGAAGTGGACGAAGCGGAGATCAAGGATCCGTCTGATGATGATGGCTTGCTGAATTTTATCGAGGCAGAGCAAAGCGAATTGGACGAAGAGGAGATCGAAGATCCGGCCTATGATGGTGGCCTGCTGGATTTTATCGCTGACGTAGGCGCTGCCGAGGAAGATTATGAAGTTGCGGTATCGTATATGCAGCAGGGCGAATACGACAGGGCGTTAGACAAACTCGACAAAGCGCTACTCGCCGATCCAGAAATGGGTCATGCTCACAATACTCGCGCTGTTGCAATGGCGAACAAGGGGCGTCTCGAAGAAGCCTATGCAGGTTTGGAGAGAGCGGCTGAATTACTGCAGGACCATCCAGGCATTCGCTTGAATCTAGCGATTGTCCGCTACAAGCAGGGGCGCGAGAGCGAAGCGCGAGACCTGTATCGGAGTGTGGTGGAAAACGATCGTAGATACAGCGGCTATCTGCAATTTCTTGAGGCAGAGCAAACCGAAGCGGACGATGTGGACGACGTGGAGATCGAGTAGCTATTTTTGATCCCCTCAGACGCAATCAATGATTGATGGCCTGAGTGGAGAGGTAGTCGATACGGGCTGCATCTAGGGTATCTGTTTTTCAAGTCTGCATTGCGGTAAGCACTTGGGCGAGGGGTATGTGGCGGCTGTACTAGGGTACAGCAATGTAGGCTTTCTCTGTTGGACTTCGGTGTGCGTTATCGCGGTACGTCCCCCCTCTCTCACGCGACTGATGAGCAATATCGATTGGTGGAGACCGGCTCTCTTATGGGGGCGGTTTTGAAGGGTGTAGTCGTATGCAATGTGCTGTGAGGCGCATTTTTTAATGCCAGGGTTATAAAAAAGGACAAGTATTTAGATGAAAACTGAGAATGGATGACCGGATATTGAGCCAATTCGGCATTTATTTATCTATTAATCTTACTTTTATCCGTAATCATTGATAACATCTGACAAATGCGATTTATTCGCTAAATCATTGTTTTCACACACAGAAAGATAACTTGGAAACCGCGTGAATTTTAGTATATTTGATTCTATGTTGGGTGATTTATGTAAAATAAAACTCATTTGTCTTTGGTCTGTTATATGGCGTGAGGACTATAAAAACGCAATAATGTGATAACGATCACGGCGAGGCGGCGGTCGTTAGACTCAGTTTATAAGAAAGTATCTGACAGGTATACGCCCTCTGCGAACCGGGTTTTGGTGCCTCTCGTATCCGTAGCAGAAAGGTGATTTTCGCGATTGAGACGAGTCGCCGTGCTCGAGTGAGTTCACTCAGAGATGGCAGACTTAGAGCGTTGATTGGGTATTTATGGAAAAAGAACGTCATAGCCTTTCAATAGTGAGCAAGCAGTTTGCTGTGCTTGTAGTCTCTCTACTACTCCATCTGCACGGGAGTGAAGTGGATGCTCAGACACCAAATTTAATCACAACTTTTTCCGGTGGTTCAAGTGGGTTCAGCGGAGATGGTGGGCTTGCAACGAGCGCTCAACTAAACCCTGAGTCCGAAAATTTTCGCGTTGCGGTTGATGCAAATGGCGATGTCTACATCGCAGATGTGGCGAATCATCGGATTCGTAAGATCACCGTTGCCGACGGGATAATAACGACGATCGCCGGTAATGGAGTCCAGGGTTTTGCAGGCGATGGGGGCAGCGCTACGAGTGCGAGTTTAGACCGCCCATCAAATATCGCATTCGATAGCAATGGTGATATGTTTGTGCTCGATTCGGGGAACAATCGAGTGAGAAAGGTCGACTTTTCTACCGGCGTGATCAATACGGTGGCGGGCCCAACGGGGCTAAGCGACCCGCGGGGAATTGCAGTTGCTCCAAATGATGTTGTCTTCGTGGCCGATACCCACGGCACGCAGGATCTGAAAAAGATCGATGCCGCAGGCGTTGATAATTTGGTCGCACTCGTGAACATCGGCGATTATCCCCATGACCTAGCGATTGACGACTCGGGGGTCATCTATGTCGCGAAGGCGAGCGCGGGCACTGTCGTAGAGTTGGATGGAGATTTGGCCTCGTCCGTGTTGATCTCTGGTCTTTCCGACCCAAGAGGCATTAATTTCGGTGCGAATGGGTTTCTGTATGTGGCGGAGACATACGGACACAGGATCAAAAAAATAGACCCTGCCACCGGTGGGTCATGGAGCATAGTAGGCAGTGGTACGGCGGGATTTGCTGGAGACGGCGGTCATGCAACTTTAGCGGAGTTGCATAAGCCGGTGGGTGTAGCCGCGGATAAATGGGGTAATGTATTCATCGCCGATTCGGAAAACGCTCGTATCCGTCTGGTTACCATGTTAGCGGCCACGACAGTTTTCGATAACAGTAATGCTGGGACCTTTGAAGATTCGACAATAAGCATATCCCTCAGTGGCATCGGCACTTATGCCAGTGGATGGCCTAATGCCATCGGAGATAGTCTGAATCTGACCTATGCCTTGGCATCCGCTCCTGCGAATGGTAGTGCGAGCCTGAGCGGCAATACACTGACCTATACGCCCGCCGCGCATTACAATGGTCCGGACAGTCTCACATTTTCAGCGTCCGCCGGCATCATCGCATCGGCGCCGAATCAGGTATCGCTCTGGATCAACGCGGTGAATGACGTTCCATCCGCTACGGCGCAGACGGTGTCTGGTGTTGAAGATGATTCACTGTCGATTATTTTGGCCGGAAGCGATGCCGATGGAGACAGTTTGACCTACGCGTTGGTTTCGAGTCCTGCGCACGGCAGTGCGAGCTTGAGTGGTTCGACAGTGACGTATACTCCCTCGCTGAATTATAATGGAACGGACGGTTTAACGTTTACGGTATCGGATGGAACGACGACTTCTTCAGCTGCTGCGGTATCGATCACGGTTAATGCGGTCGATGATGCTCCATCTGCTTCGGCGCAGTCGGTGTCGGGCAACGAGGATACATCGCAGTCGATCACCCTTACGGGCAGCGATGCTGATGGGGATAGTTTAACGTATGCCTTGGCATCGAATCCTTCGCACGGGACCGCGAGCCTGAGTGGTTCGACAGTTACGTATGCGCCAACGGCCAACTACAATGGAACGGACGGCTTAACGTTTACGGTATCGGATGGAACGACGACTTCTTCAGCTGCGACGGTATCAATCACGGTTACTTCGGTGAATGACGTTCCATCCGCTACGGCGCAGACGGTGTCTGGTGTTGAAGATGATTCACTGTCGATTATTTTGGCCGGAAGCGATGCCGATGGAGACAGTTTGACCTACGCGTTGGTTTCGAGTCCTGCGCACGGCAGTGCGAGCTTGAGTAGCAATACGGTGACCTATGCGCCTGCATCGAATTACAACGGTACGGATAGTTTTACGTTTACGGCATCGGATGACAGTAGTACATCTTCGCCGGCGACAGTGTCGATCTTGATCAATGACACACCAACGGCTGCGGGACAGTCGGTGTCGGCAGATGTGAATACTACGCTGTCCATTACTTTGACCGGAAACGATGCCGATGGGGATAGCTTGACGTATGCCCTCGCATCGGCCCCCTCAAGCGGTAGTGCGAGTTTGAGCGGAAATACGATAACGTATACTCCGGCGCTAACTCTGGCAGGCACCTATAGCACAAGCAACAACGCATTGGATGTCGCTGTGAGTGGCAATTATGCCTATGTGGCTGTTAGGACTTCCGGTCTTGAGATTATCGATATCTCGACACCGTCCAATCCGAGTATAGTAGGCACCTACAACACGACCGGAGATGCTATTGGCGTCGCTGTGAGTGGCAATCATGCCTATGTGGCTGATAGCGGGTCTGGTCTTCAGATTATCGATATCTCGACACCGTCCAGTCCGAGTCTTGCGAGCACGTTCAACACCAGCGGAAGTGCTAGAAATGTAGTCGTGAGTGGCAATTATGCCTATGTGGCTGATAGCGATTCTGGTCTTCAGATTATCGATATCTCGACGCCGTCCAGTCCGAGTCTGATGAGCACCTACAATACCGGTTTTGCTTACGGTGTCGACGTGAGCGGGAATTACGCCTATGTGGCTTGCGACACTGTCGGGCTTCAGATTATCGATATCTCGACGCCGTCCAATCCGAGTCTTGCCGGTACCTTCAACACAAGCAATTACGCGGTGGATGTGGTCGTGAGTGGCAATCATGCCTATGTGGCTGATTTTGAGGACGGTCTTGATATCATCGATATCTCGACGCCGTCTAGTCCAAGTCTGGTAGCCAACTACAACACCACTAGCCATGCCTGGGGTGTAACCGTGGGCGGCAATTATGCCTATGTGGCTGATGGTGCGGATGGTCTTTATAGTATCGATATCTCGACGCCGTCCAGTCCAAGTCTGGTAGCCAACTACAACACCATCGGAAACGCTTTCGATGTCATTTTGAGTGGCAATTACGCCTATGTGGCGGACACAGCCGGCGGCCTAACGATAATATCCTACAACGGCACCGATAGTTTTACGTTTACGGTATCAGATCACAGCACTACATCATCGCCCGCGACAGTGTCGGTCGCGATTGAAGCTGTCAATGATGTGCCATCCGCGATTGCTCAGACGGTATCAGGTGCTGAAGATGGTGCGCTATCCATCATTTTGAGCGGAAGCGATGATGAAAGAGATATTCTGACGTATACCCTGGTGTCCGCCCCTGCGCACGGCAGTGCGAGCCTGAGTGGCAACACGGTAACCTACACGCCTTCGGCGAATTACAACGGCACGGATAGCTTTACGTTTACCGCCTCCGATGATAGTAGCACATCTTCGCCGGCTACAGTATCTCTTGCCATTGCGGCCGTCAATGATGTGCCATCCGCGACTGCTCAGTCGGTTTCAACGTCGATAAATAGTAGCCAACCGATTATTTTGGGCGGAAGCGATCCCGATGGAGATAGTCTGACCTATACTCTCGCGTCCGGCCCTGCGAACGGTAGCACGAGCTTGAACGGTAACACGCTGATCTATACGCCTTCGTCGAATTACAATGGCGTGGATACGTTGACCTTTACGGTTTCGGATTCGGCGACTACGTCAACTCCGGCTACGGTATGGGTGTCGGTGGGGTCGGTCAATGATGCGTCGATCGATTTTAAACTGGTCGGCAAGGCTGACCGTTTTAAAGCCCCAGGAGTACTGAATTCGGTCTGGTCGAATGGCGCGAGCTCGCTGAGCATTCCTTTGCCGTTTCTGTCGGACAGTCCGTCGCTCGCCAGTAGCCCGGGCCAATTCGGCACGCCTGGCATAACCGGCGATGGGGAGCGCGTTTACGCCGCTTCTGTAGACAGTATTCCGGTATCCGCTAGCTCTGTTACGCTCGAAGCATGGTTTCGACCTAGCGGCCCATCCGTCGCAGAGGCAGATCCGATTGTTCTTACGGATGGCCATTCTGAAAATGCAGTAGTCGTCTTTTGGCAGGATAGCAAAATTCATTTCTTTACCGATAGGGCCTCATGCGTGACCTACAACTCATATGCTGATAGTGTATGGTACCATGTGGCCGCTACCTCAGATACCACGGAAATGAAGCTCTATGTCGATGGGCAGCTAGTGAGCACTGCAGCCACCTCGGGCACAAGCGGGACTTTCAATAGCTCTGTTGCAATGCTTGGTGATCCGCGATGGGACTATTATACCGAGGGCGATGTCGACGAAGTGCGCGTGTGGAATTACGCTCGGTCGGATAGTCAGATTCTCGCGTTGATGAATCAAGAAGTCACCGCGAGTGCGGGTGGGCTGCTTTTTCACGGGGCTTTCAATGAGGCCGGTGCCGCTCCGGTTCTCGACCAAAGCCAGACAGTGGGTGGGGCAGGAGCAGGTTCGACGCTGAATTGGCAGTCTTTTGTGGCCGGAGAGACGGGACTCCTCAAGCGCGTCGAGATGATGGTTGGTTCACCCCTTAGCGGGCAAACCTCATCGGCTGTGCTGCGGATTAGAGAAGGTGAGGGCGACGGCGGTACTTTATTGCACCAACAATCCCTCACGCTTGAAGACCTCAATGCTACCTATCAGGGCTTCGACCTGAATGCGGATGTGCTGTTGAGCGAGTCCGCCTTGTACTCGTTCATTTTGGAAGTACCGAGCATCAATGTCGGCTTTGTATATCTCAACGTTTCGAATGCTTATGCCGATGGCCGAAGTGGACACAGTGCAACCGCTGACATGTTGTTTAAAACGTATATGGGGCCTACGCCTTCCGCAATGATCGCCGTAGGTGATGATACGAGTCCAGGTGCGGCGACACTCGATACGTCGCTTTTCAAGCTCGATTACACCATTGCCGCAAGTGATTCGGGCTACGTTGGGACCGACACTGTGACGATTTCACTTACCGACGGTCCACGCTCGTTTCATTGGCAACAACCCGTGCAGATTACACCGGCTGCGCAACTTGACCAAGCGCCCTATATCAGTGGCGCAACGCTTAGCTCGGACACGACGTGGTGGCAGTCGTTTACCCCAGGAATTGGCGGGGCGCTGGCTCAGCTCAGATTTAATGCGGATTCTCCTCTTTTGAATAATTCTCCTTCGCCGGCCACGCTGAAGATTACCGCCGGTTCTGCGGGCACGGGAATGCTGATTCATGAGCAAGAAGTAGAAATTTTGCCCGGGTCGGTTGAGCAACAGATATGGCTTTCTGAACTGGTTATACTCGAGCCGTCGGTGACCTATTCGTGGAATATCTTCGTTCCTGTCGTCGAAAGAGATTTTCTGCATCAGAGTGCAAGCGGTAATCATGTGTTCGAGACGTGGATGGTGACTGAATTGGCCCCACCGATCACTCCGGCGATAGCTTTGATGAATTTGGCAAACCGCGAATATGCCAATTGGTCATCGCTACCATTGTTTTCAAATGGCGTCAGCATCAGTCGCGATCATGATGGCTCTGGGGTACTGGATATAAATGATTTTATCATCGAGACCGACGCAATAGCCGCAGCGCTGCAGACAAGAAGGCACATCGCCTTGATGCAAGACTCGTTGGACAACATCTCGTTGAGCGAATTATTCGGCGGATCTTCGGCCGATTACTGGTCGGTAGCCAATGGATTTTCTTCGTTAGTACACCATGTCGAAGATATTCGGGCGATTATTTATGCGGACTCTGACACGATTTTTGCGCTGGAGGACGTTGAATGGCCGGGTCACCCTGCAAGTTACTCCGGTAGTGCGACGGCTTACTTTGCGGATGTGCGGCAGCGGCTAGATATTCTCTCCGATTTACACGTTGTTCCGACCTTTGAAAAATGGGACCTTGGGCCTGAGTCCTCAGGCGACCCGGCAGATTCAATGGCGTACCATCAACTGCTCGACGATTTGACCGTAGAGGTGGAGTCGACGGATGGGTGGCAGATAAATTTGTTCGTCGATGCCGCTGACGGTGCGGGTGGGATGGTGTTTGCTGAACTCCTGGATTTGGGTGTGAGTGACGGACCAGTAGCGGCGATAGAGCAGTTGGCCGTGGATGGGGCTATGCCGCCAGTTCCCCCCGTGGGCGCGTTGGATGCGCGTCTGATCTCTTGGTCCGGGGCGATGAATGGGGCGGGTACCTACCGAGAATTTTTTAGTAATGCGCAGGCTCAGGTCCAGGAATGGGAATTGGCTGTCATGACGCCCGTTCCGGGCGACTATACTTTGTTTTGGAGCCGATTGCCGACAGAGGGTGGTTTTATTCTGACCTCGGATTGCGGACTGACTCTCGATATGCGTACGGTTGGGATGTACGATCCGAACGGGGACACCTGCGGTACGCTGTATGTTACCTATTATCCCGAAGCAATTGTGCACTCTTTGCATGAGGGATGGAATCTGTTGTCTTTTCCGATAGCCGGCGAACCAGGCGAAGACGCTATAGCCGATATATTCCCCTCGGCCCCGCTATCCGTATTCTCGTTTGTCAATGGCTTGTATGAAACGACCGCCATTACCACCGCAATGGAACCAGGACGAGGGTATTGGGTCAATCTGCCTATCGGGGGTGTCTGGAATGTCATCGGCGAACTGGTGAGCGATAAGAATGTCTCGGTGAATGCAGGGTGGCAGATAATCGGTGCGTTTGACGCCGTGGTAGACGTAGCCGAACTGCAACTTCAGAATCCCGCTGTGCAAAGTATGTTCGGTTACGACTCCGGGGGGTACTATTTTGCCGAGCAGATGGAACCCGGCAAGGGGTATTGGGCCAATCTTGGTGCGGCTGTAACAATCGATTTTCTAGCTTTGGAGGGCGATAGTACGTCGGTTGCCACAAAACCTGTCGTCGCGCGCTCGACGGCTCCGGCTATGCTGGTGGCGTCCACTGACGATGGCAAAGAACAGCAATTGCAGTTAGGTGCCGACTTCGTCTACCATTTACCACCGCGACCGCCGGCAGGAACCTTTGATATCCGCATACATGACGACTCGGGTAATGCTAGTTGGGTTGTCCGAAAGTAAAAATCCCAGCTATTCGTGCAGCTTCTTCGGCAGCGAGTCTGTAGCCCGTTAATAACGCCAATGAACCCCCAAGACCGTGTCCCGCCAACCAAACCTTTTTGCCACTTCCCATACGGCTCAAAATGTTCGTCAAATCACCCCACACGGCGTCGATTTTGGATGCACATTCCGAATGTACTTTGGCGTCCTCACCGCTCCACCGCGACACGTCGTCAAGCCCCATTTGCATGTACTTCCAAAGCCCATTGATTGATGGGAATTGCTCTCCAGCTAATACGATGAAAATCATCGTCTCATTCGCCGCTATCAATAGCAGCGGATCACCATTTTCATTTTTGACCTCGACGACTTGGTCAAAGTCGTTGTCCACCAGTAGATCTTTCCCAACACCCATGGACACTGCCATGGTCGCCACCGCACTCATATAGGCGGCGCGCATGTCAAAATCACCCGCTTTTCTATCGAAGACGGAGAAATCACTCGGTTTCTTGTGATCATTGTGGGAATCGGCTACCCGATAATCTCGAGCACTTACAGATGTTGCCGCCACTACAATTACCCATAGGCCCAAACACCACTCGTATCTACTCATGTTATGTCTCGATCTGTGGTTGAATAACCGGTATTACGGCATCTGTAGACAT